>Ga0302134_10000729_pt1 | contig 14847 bp, 13 predicted proteins | sample CB9_SCM_MG_FD_203123 | JGI IMG/M metagenome (GOLD analysis project Ga0302134, IMG submission 203123) | Marine microbial communities from Western Arctic Ocean, Canada - CB9_SCM | ecosystem: Environmental > Aquatic > Marine > Oceanic | place: Canada: Western Arctic Ocean | collected 2017-09-19
GCTCCTAACCTGCGCATGACATGTACAGGCAAGACAGCATCGTTGATCGGATGTCCTTCATATAAATGGAATCGCCCTTGCATGGCGATCAGCGGTACGCCTCTGATCGAGCCTGATACGAGTTGTCCTTTATGGTCAGGCGCTGAGGAGTGAGGGAAATGTGGTATGTCGGCGTAGGAGATGGCGACTGCATTTTCGAAACGGTCGGCAAATTGTCCTAAGCCGGTGCCTAGAATGAGTGCAATACGAGGTGTTCGTTTGAAGCGTTGCTGCACGTGAGCGTACGCTTCTTGAATTCGCTGAGAATCTAACATACTGATGATGTTCATGGCATTCGTTTAAACTTTGCCTAAGTTTGCTCTAAGGCTAACACGCCTTTAACTAGAGTAGTCAATCGTGGCTCGGCTTCGTTGGCGACGGCGATGATTTCCTCGACGTTAGCGGGTTTCAATGCGTCAGCTAGGCACATATCGGTAATCACAGAGAAGCCGACACAACGCATGCCAGCATGGACCGCAACTAGAACTTCTGGAACGGTTGACATACCGACGACGTCAGCGCCGATGGTTCGCAAGAAGCGGTATTCGGCGCGAGTTTCTAAGTTAGGTCCGGCGACAGCAACAAACACTCCGCGGTGTGCCACGATATCAGCATTGCGTGCGACGGAGAGGGCACGGTCGACTAGGGCTAGTTCGTAGGGTTCACACATATCTGGGAAGCGTGGTCCGAGTCGGTCATCGTTGACTCCGATCAGTGGATTGTCACCCATTAAATTGATTTGATCTTCGATAATCATGATATCACCACAGCGATATGTTGGATTCATACCGCCACAGGCATTGGACACGACAAGTAGTTCAGCCCCCATTGCGTGCATTACTCGCACCGGCAAGGTGATTAACTTAAGAGGGTAGCCTTCATACATGTGCATGCGGCCTTCCATTGCCATGACTGGCAGGCCATTGAGTGTGCCACAGATCAGTCGACCAGCATGACTGACAGCGGTGGATTGAGGAAAGTGTGGGATATCCGCGTAATCCAAGGTTGCTTCGACATCTATTTCTTCGACCAGACTACCGAGTCCTGTGCCGAGGATAATCCCCGCGTGGGGCGTTTTATTCCATTGGTTGCGGATGGCCTTTACCGCTTCTGTTAATTTATCAAACAAATCCAACATGGGTCATTCGCTATTATATTTTGATAGGGATACCTAATTATTAAGTAGCTTAGTGTACATCAAACCACGTATGAACACGAATGACCTTAGAGTGCAGGGCAAATACACCAGTTAGCCGGATTTCGCCCCTAGCGGAAAACGGGAGTTCAATCCAAAATACATGAACAATTCCCCGTTAAAGGTCGATTTGATAAGAGTAAGGACAGCAGTGGAATAAAACAAACACGTCTTCTTAATTGATTTGCTTAAGATGCAAGAAACATATATTTTGATTCCAGGTCGCACCAGTCAACAAGGTGTGGGAATCAGTGAAGGCAAGTTTGGTGAAACATATCAAAACGAAATCAGCTGTTTACAGGTGGCGAGCGAAGATATGATTTCCTGTGGGTTAACCGATGGCGATTGGGTGCGGCTGGAAAGTGAATTTGGCAAAATCCAAGTTGTTGTAAAAACAGCGCGCAAAGATGAATTACCATCTGGAGTGCTGTTTATTCCCTACGGCGATTTGTCGAGTCGACTAATGGGAGGGGAAACTCACGGCACTGGGATGCCGACAAGTAAAGGATTTGATGTAACCATGCAGCCAATAGTTAAACCAAGCTAGCGGCGAGTCATTTTTTTGTAGGTCAAAGTTCTACGGTAAAAAAACTGGAGGGCGTTAAGCTCTCCCGTCGTTTAAGTTACTAACGTGCGCACCAAAATGTTAGACTGTTTGAGGTCTGACGAAATTTTGGAAGTACTTAAAACGAGCATTGAATCGCACGCAGCAGTGGAGGGTGCCATCCATGGCTACTGTTACTCCTGATGCGTCGTCAGAAAATGAACTGAAGGTTATCACTGATGCAACCTGCACTTTTTGTGGTTGTGTTTGTGATGATATAGATCTTACGGTCGACGGAGATCATATAGTAAAAGCGAAACGTGCTTGTGTTTTGGGTAAAGCTTGGTTTTTGAATCACACAGCAGATGATCGGCCGTCGTGCCTGATCCAAGGTAAACCAGCTTCCGTCGAAGCGGGTATTGAGCGGGCAGCAGAGTTGTTGGTTTCGGCACGCTATCCGTTGATCTATGGCCTGAGTGATACGACTTCGGAATCACAACGAAAGGCTGTGGGAATTGCCGATTGGGTTGGTGCAAATATCGACACAACCAGTTCTGTATGTCATGGCCCGACAGGCATGGCCTTACAAAGTGTCGGTGAGGTTACCGCCTCGTTGGGGGAAGTGCGCAATCGAGGGGACATGATTATTTTCTGGGGCGCGAATCCCGCCGAAAGTCATCCGCGACATTTTACGCGATATAGCCTGACACCCAAAGGAATGTTTCTGCCTAATGGCCGTAAAGATCGTACGTGCGTAGTGGTTGATGTTCGCAAAACCAAATCCGCCAATGCCGCTGATATTTTTATTCCCGTAAAACCGCGCAGCGATTTTGAAGCCTTGTGGGCTCTGCGTGCATTGGCCAATGACGTGGAGGTAGATCCGGACCAAGTACTGCACGACACCGGTATTGAACTATCGGTGTGGCAGGACTTAATGACCCGTATGAAAGCGGCTAAGTTCGGTGCGATTTTCTTTGGCATGGGTTTGACGATGACTCGAGGCAAACATGCCAACGCTGAAGCGCTGCTGGCGTTAGCTCGTGATATGAACAAACACACTCGTTTTATTTGCAAACCAAACCGCGGACATGGTAATGTCACCGGTGCCGACAATGTGATGGCTTGGCGGACCGGTTATCCGTTTGGAGTCAATTTGGCGCGAGGGTATGCGCGGTTTAACCCGGGCGAATATACCGCTTCGGATATTCTAGCTCGAAAAGAAGCTGATGCCGCAATGATCATCGCCGCGGACCCGATGGCTAATTTTAGCCAGCCAGCACGAGACCATCTTAAATCGATTCCCTATATTGCGTTTGACCCCAAAGAAACCCCGACGACGCGCGCGGCGGAAGTTGCGTTTACGGTGGCCACTTATGGCATCAACGTACCAGGGACCGTGTATCGTATGGACGATGTTCCGATCTCGTTACGACCTGCACTCGAATGTCATCATCCAAGCGATCTCGAAATACTCATAGGGATTGAGAAACAGGTGCAGAAACTAAACATGGAAAATGCAATGGCTGAGGTTGAGGATGCGAGTCTGCGGCCTGCTCGAGACAAATTCGGCTCTAACGAATAGGATCTTTTGCAAGTAAGCGGCGGAGCAGACCGATTTGGCCTGCATGGAGCATTTCATGGTGTACACAAAACAACAGACAACCCAGCTTGGTTGGATAAGCCGCGTAAGGATCGTCTACAGGATCGTTGAGTTGGTCCAGCGGATATTCAACCAGTTCGGACATGGATTGGTCATAAATTGCATGAAACACATTCAAAATATCAGTAACCGGCGGATAAAACTCCGGATCCCTAGAGACGGTGGTTCCGCGAGAAAACTTCTTGCGGAACGACGAGGACATCAGGCTGCTGTCATCCATACTTCGGCCTCGCTGACGGAACAACAACAAACCGTATTGGGCCATAGCCAAATGACCAACTTGCCAAGCAATGTGGGTTGGTGTCGGATCCGCCTGATGAAACCAATGATCATGGTCGATATCTTCAAGCAACGTCAAAGTGTACGCTCGAGCGGCTGCTATTTGATCAATGGCCATTTGAAGTTTGATCATATCAGACATTTTTTAAGATCCTCAACTGTTCGTTTTTAGTATCAAACTGTAACACACTGTAACAAATATTAATAAAGTAGTAACGCAAAACACAATTCGTGGAAACGGCATGTCTAAACCTTATTTTAAAATCGCCGGTGGTTATGTTTACGATCCATTAAATGGAGTGGATGGTCAAGTACAGGATATCTGGGTTCAAGATGGCCGAGTTGTTCCTGTTCCGGCTGTTGGCGTACGGGCGGATCGCACGCTAGACGCGGCCGGCTATGTGGTGATGCCTGGTGGTGTTGATATGCATTGTCATATTGCTGGACCCAAGGTCAATATGGGTCGTAAGATGCGACCGGAAGAAAAACGCCAAGGCGAAGTTATCCCACGTACGTTGACAACTCACAGTGGGGCAATGGGCAGTGTGCCGACTACGTTCGCCACGGGTTTCAAATATATCGGCTTGGGCTATACCTCAGCTTTTGATGCTGCTGTCCCGCCATTGTCAGCACGTCATGCCCATGAGGAATTTGCCGATACGCCCGGTATCGATAAAGGATTCTATGTCCTGATGGGCAATAATCACTTTGTGATGAAGTCGATTCTCGAGGAAAATCCAAAGCAACTAAAAGCATTTATCGCATGGTTGCTTGGTGCCACAAAAGCATACGCACCTAAGTTGGTGAATCCTGGCGGTGTAGAAGTATGGAAGCATCATCCTTCGGGAAACGTCGATACCATTGATCAAATAGTCGACCACTATGAAGTCACACCGCGCCAAATCATCAGCGAAGTTGCTCGCGCGACAAATGAACTTGGCTTACCCCATCCGGTGCACATCCATTGTAATAACCTCGGTATGCCGGGCAACTGGAATACCACGCTCAATACGATGGATGCTCTAAATGGCTTCAAGGGACACCTAACTCATATTCAATTCCACAGTTATGGTGGCGGCGAGGGAGCGGAAGAGTCTTTTTGCTCAAAGACAACCGAACTGGCAGACTATATTAATACCCACGACAATCTGACTGTGGATGTGGGACAAGTCATGTTTGGGGAAACGACCAGTATGACGGGCGATGGACCGCTAGGTTACTTTTTACACAACGTTTACGGTGGGAAATGGTTGAGTGTTGATACGGAAATGGAATCTGGATGTGGTATAGCGCCGATTAAATATCGAAACAAGAGCCTTGTTCATGGACTGCAATGGGCGATTGGTTTGGAATGGTACTTGCTAGTGGAAGATCCCTGGAAAGTTGTTATGAGTACCGACCATCCAAATGGTGGTTCGTTTATGGCCTATCCACAGATTATTCGTTTGTTGATGGATGCCACGTATCGCAATGATGTTTTAAAAAGAGTTCATCCGGATGTAATAAATCGTTGTGTGTTGGGGGATATTGATCGCGAGTATACGTTAAATGAAATCTGCATTATTACGCGGGCTGGGCCAGCTAAAATATTAGGCTTGAAGCACAAAGGTCATTTAGGCGTTGGTGCAGACGCGGATATCACGATTTATTCGCCTCATGAGAACAAAGAAATTATGTTTGAAATGCCACGCTACGTTATCAAATCAGGAGAAATACTGATTGATGAATGCGAATTAAAACAACAAACATTCGGCAAAACATTTAACGTCGCACCCGCCTACGATGTTGAAGTGGAAGCAGATATAGCCGATTGGTTTGAACAATATTACAGCGTCCAGTTTCGAAACTATCCGGTATCGGACGACTATGTGCACGATTCGGAATTAGTTGATTGCAACGAGAAGGGGGCCTAGTAAATAAACAGTCCGTCTGGAAAATGTGCACAATGTTGTTCGCCGATGATCGGTATTATTGCTTCAACTGCTGTAGCATCTTAATGACGCGTGGTTCGGCAATTAAACCGGCTTGTTCTAAAGCAGCGAAATAGTCATCTGCTCGATTAAGATTTGCCAAACTCGACAATTGCGGGTCCGCCTTTTTGAGGAGGTCGGTTGAAACCCGATTTGTAGCGACTTGGTCATATAAGAACATCGGTCGACGACGTTGATTGCCCAATAGATTGTCGATCACAGGAATCAGATGAGTTCGATATACGGCAGCTAAAGGATGTAGAAAACCATCTTGGCTGGCGACGGCAACGTCATGCTCGCCGTCATCACAAAGTTGGTCAATTAATGTTTGAATAAAACCAGGAACTAACAAAGGAACATCGCAACCAGTTACAAATGCTGCTGTTGATGTGTGTTCGATTGCGGCTAAACCCATCCGGATGCCTTCGAGTGGACCCTGGTTTGGTTGGCGGTCATGAGTAATGATGATGGAATCTGCTAACGGTGGTAGTTTTGTATCGTGACCAGCGACGACAACAATTGGAGAAACAACACTATTGAGGATGCGAATCACCCGTTCAATCATGGTCTCGTCGCCAAAAGGCAGCAAGGCTTTGTCTGATCCCATGCGTTGGCTTTGGCCGCCGCAGAGGACGATGCCGGCAATGGCGGGTGCGGGAATGTCTGTCATGGGGTTATCCGAGAAAGTTCATCAACAAATAATAACGGAAGGTAGCCAGCAAAGATAGGTAAATAACTAATGACGTTGGAACTTGAATACATTGGCGACACGACGATCCCGTTGGAGCTGCAGGGTGTGACACCTTGTCAACTTCGTGACTTGTCGGTGTCTGAGATTGAGCGGGTTGAGGTATACCATGGGAAAGAGATTGTTTCCCTAGCGGATTTTTTCAAGATATCCGGTGATCTCGCAGATGAACAGATGCGATTTTCCGGTGATCTGTCTGGAGTGCATTGGATTGGTTCAAAAATGGAGTCTGGTTCAATTACAATCATGGAGGACTGTGGCCGACATCTTGGCAGTGAAATGACAGCGGGAACAATCACGGTGCAGGGCAGCACCAGTGATTGGGTCGGTGCCGAAATGCGTGGTGGTTTGATTCATATTAAGGGCAACGCTGGACATCAAGTTGGTGCCGGCTATCGCGGCAGTTCTACCGGCATGAATCGTGGCACGATTTTAGTTCACGGTGACGTCGGAAATGAACTCGGATTGACGATGCGGCGGGGATTGATTGCGGTTGCAGGCAAGTCGGGCGACTTAATTGGATTCAATATGCGCGCTGGTACGATTATGTTGTTCGGCGAGTCGGGAATTCGTCACGGAGCTGCGATGCGGCGCGGGAGCATTGTATTTATGAGTGATTCCCATCCTCCGCTATTGCCTAGTTTTAAATACGCCTGTCGGTATCAGCCCGAATTCATGCAGCTGTTGTTGCGTAAACTTAAAGAACGCGGGTTTCCCGTTCCGGCTGGCGCCGTCGATTCGACTTACGATTTACACCATGGTGACATGATAGATGGTGGCCGTGGCGAGGTGTTGTTAAGAGTGTCCTAACTGGCACCACCGGCCATGAATTATGTAAGATGATTTCGGATCAGTCCGACGGCGGCCAATTGGCTTTGAAAAGAGTTGCTGCCCAAGATTGCCATGAATTTTTCAACTGCTGGTTTGTGGCGACGGTTGACTGGAATAAAGAAATCGTATTCTTCATCGTTCAGTGGCAAAAACCCTAGCTCATCGTCGACGACACTTTTAATAGCCACGCCCCAGTCCGCGGTTGCATGCTTAATCGTAGTTGCTACAGCATGATGGCTGCGAGATAGAAACGAGTAACCCGCCGGACGAAGTTCTTGCAATAAGTCATCGATTAGAATTCTTGTTCCGGAACCAGCGTAGCGATTTACCATGCGTAACGAACTATTGGAGGCGATCGCCTCTAAGACATTTTCAAGTGATTGGTTTTCGAATCGAGGGTCACCTTTGCGAAAGATGATGCCTTGTGTGCGACGGTAACCCTTCACGAGTTGAATTGATTCGTCGACGAGTGACTCGTTATAGATACCGGTAGCGGGATTAAGCAAATGGCACGGCGCAATGTCACACTCTCCCCGCCTTGCCGCCGCTACGCCAGCCGTAGATCCGACGTTGATTAGTTTACTACTAATACCTTGGCGTTGTAGTTCAGCAAGCAATAGATCAATGCCTGTGCAATGGCTGCCAATGACGACAAGATCGGCGATCTGTAAATTGCGACTGAGTAAGGTGACGCTAATTTCTTCGTTTGCTGCAACAATTTCATGATGTCGGTCAATCGTTACGAAACCGTCCGCATGGCTAAACGTGGTGACACTACCGGAACCCTTACCCATGGGATAGGCCACAAGACCCTCGCCGGATTCAACTAGGCCGACTAGCAGAAATTCCGTGCGTCCAATCTCAGAATTCACTTTGACAGCCATTTTTGCAGTAACTGTTGCTGGGATTTTAATCGTGCCTCCAGCTAATATGCGAATGACCGGCGCGACGAATTCGTGAAACGTAAAAATGGCTGACGTAGGAAATCCCGGTAAAATGACGACGGGCTTGCCACCGGATCCGGCTAAGCAAATGGGTTTTCCAGGCTTCAAAGCAACACCGTGAGCGACGATTCCCGGATCGTTTAGTTTTTCAACAACGTTGCAACAGAGATCTCCTTCGCCTTTGCTAGTACCCCCAGAGAGCAGTACAATATCGCACTCTGTTAGGGACTTATCAACGATCGCTTGCAGTTCCTCCTCGTCGTCGCGAACGATTCCTTGGTAAACGGGCTCACCGCCACATTCACGCACGGCGTCGGCAAGAATACGAGCGTTAGAGTCGTATACCATAGCGGTTTTCATCGGTTCACCAGGCGCGATGATTTCGTCTCCGGTAGAGACAATGGCGACTTTGGGTTTTCGAATGACTGGAATAGTTGCTTCACCAATCGCAGCTAAGACTCCTGTTTCACGACTTGTCAGAACGCGACCCTGCCGCAATACCATTTCCCCCGCGGTGATATCAGTCCCCGCACATGCCACTCCAAAACCACTATGGATACTACGGTAGACGAGTACCTCTTCCTTTTCAGTCACGCTATGTTCCACCATGAGCACAGCATCTGCACCGCGTGGCAACATCCCGCCCGTTGCAATTGGAATGGTGGTTGCCGCAGTCACTTCCATTTGAGGAACAACAGCTGTTGCAATAGATTCTGGTAACAGTTGCAAGCGGATAGGATTTGTTTCACTGGCGTCGTATGTGTCTTCGGCTCGGACGGCAAATCCATCGTAATTAGAACGGTCAAAAGAGGGCACGTTTTGTTGAGAGAGGATGTCAGCAGCCAGCACTCTGCCAAGCGCTTCTGCGAGGGGAGCGATTTCGCTTTCCAAGGGCTGTAGATTAATTGCTTGGTGAAATAGCTGCTGAGCAGTATCACGATCAATCACGTTGAGAAATTGTTTTTGTTCGGCCATAACTTAGTTGTACCGAAAAACGGTAACCTCGCAATCGCTAGCATAACCTTCAAGGTTTTCATCAATAACTACAAATCCATCCGCTACGGTGGTACTACTCAAGACACTAGCACCACTAATAGCTAGTGGGTATACCTGGCTGTCAATAATTCTTACTCGCGCATAATCAGTACGTCCGATGGCGGAAACTAGTTTTTGAGCCAGCGGCAATTTCTCGCGGGGATATGGCCATTGTGCGGGCAAACCAGACAATTGACGGATTGCCCGCCCAGCGAAAAAATCGTAGGCGCACAAACAGGAGACTGGGTTACCCGGTAGTAAAAACACCAGACGGCCGTCGAGCAATCCCATTCCAGTGGGGCTACTGGGTCGCATTGCGATACCGTGAATGTCCAGCGAACCAAGTTCCGCCAGCAAACTAGGTGCGTAGTCTTCTTGGCCCACACTGGACCCGCCTGACACGATAATAATATCAGCAGTCGGATCGAGTAATGCATCGCGGATACTGTCCGGATCGTCGGGTAAAATTCCTGAGTGAATAGTGTGACCTCCATCGCGTGCTATGAGGGCCGAGAGCATGGGGCTGTTAGCATCGGCAATACAGAACGGAGTGGTTGCTGACCCAGGCGGCAGCAATTCATTTCCAGTGACAATAATTCGCACTTGTGGGCGTTGAAAAACAGGAACTTGCGAAAAGCCGATAGAAGATAACACCCCAAGGTCTTGGGGCCGCAATAACCTTGGGGCTGTGAGCACCGTAGTTCCTTGTTGAATATCTTCACCGGGAAAGCCAACATGTTTTTTGGGCTCGACTTGGCCTTGCGCCAATATAAAGTCCGCCTCGATCTGTACTTTCTCGGCAGGCAGTACACTATCAGCGCCGTCCGGCAATGGCGCGCCGGTCATTATCCGTACAGCAAATCCCTGAGTCACACGACCGTCAAATGGTTTGCCAGGAACGGATTCTCCTAGCACGGTGAGCTGTTGAGGTTGGTAGTTACTTGCGCCGGCAGTATCCGCGGCTTGGACAGCAAAACCATCCATCATGGAGCGGGTAAATTGTGGCACGTCCTGTGAGCTAATGATATCCGCAGCCAACACGCGCTGGTGAGCATCTTCGAGTGAAACTTGTTCAGTCGGTAGTAGAGATACATGCTCGTCGACCCAAAGTGCGCACGTACCGACTGAGCTTCGTTTTGCGAAACCTTTCATCCGGACATCGGTGGGTTTGGGGATATTTGATTCGTTCATCGAGTGGCTATTGAACCGTATGTTAATGAGCAGGATCGGGGTCTTCTTCGCCGCAGATAAAATTGCGCCACGCGTCGAGTTGTTCTTGTGTTAGTGAATTCTCACGTTTGAATTCATGATCAAGTTTGATATCCGTTCCCTCAATCAAAAATCGCATCGACAAGCGACCATCGCTGCGGTAGCGAAAACGGACTTCGAGTTTGGATTTCTCGGGCAAGTCCGTGGGGATTCCACTGATGTCACATTGTCCAATCATAATACAAGCATCCGGCGATTTGCTTTCGCCCTCAACGACTTGCAGCATAATGGATGTTTGACCCTTCCTCAGTCGAAAACGCCTCCGCGCGGTAATTGGTAAAGGACTATTGCGTTGAATGATGTGTCCTGTTCGTGGTCGACCCGTGGCAGGCTCGACGCCAATCACACCTAGACTATGCGAGTTGACATTCTTGACGGTAAACCGAGCGGGTTCTCCGGCGAGTTCACTTAGGCAAATGGCCGCGTGCAAGGCGGCGCCGTGAGCAACTGCTTCATCCGGTGATACCGATTGATCGAGCGGTCGATTACCTAGTTGCGTTAACATGTCGTTAATCGCAGGCATCCGAGTTGACCCGCCCACGAGTAATATGCGATCAATAGCGTTCCATTCTAATTGTGCTGCCGCTAGAGTTTGTATCGTCGTAAACCTTGTTCGCTCGACCAAATCGCTGGTGATCGTCGTGAATTCGTCACGCGTTAAAGTGAAGCTAATTGCGTTACCTTGATAGTCACATGCCAATGTGCATTCTTGGCGGGCGGTTAGCGTATGTTTGGCATCTTGGGCGTCACGCCAAATTCTCCCGAGAGTATTTGGGTCGTCCCGTGGATCACTGCCGTGCTCAGCGATAAATTGTTTGGCAATCAGGTCAACAATCCGATGATCCCAATCAATTCCGCCTAACTGCACATCGCCGTCGGTCGCGAGTGTGACGAATTCACAGCCGTCGATGTTCACGATACTAACGTCAAACGTACCGCCCCCAAGGTCATAGACTAAAATAGTTTGCGCGCCGGTTGGGGAGTCAGGGTCGGAGAATTGTTGAGCGCCATAAGCAATCGCCGCGGCCGTTGGTTCGTTGATAATATCAAGAACATCAATACCCGCCATATAACCGGCATCTTGTGTCGCTTTGCGACGAGCTTCGTCAAAATAAGCGGGTACCGTGATAACGGCACATTTGAAATCGCCAATGCGTTGCTGAACATCGTCGCGAAGTTTTTTTAGTATCCATGCTTGTAGTGCTTCTGGAGGATATTGCACACCGCCAAATTCTTGTTCGAAACTACGGTGGCCAAGGTAGCGTTTACTGTGTTCGGCGATAGCATCGTTATGAGTGGCCTTCGCTTTGACGGCTTCTTTACCAACAATAACGTCGTCACCTTCAAACAATAAAACGCTTGGTGTAATCTTGTCACCTTCGCTGTTTTCCAGCGTTCGTGGTTGTCCATGTTCATCTAACATCGCAACCGCTGAGTACGTTGTCCCTAAGTCGATTCCGATTGCTGGGTGGTTTTGTGGATTCATGATGTTGATTACTGTGGAACTGCTTGATTAGTTAATACAGTGTTGTGTTATTGATTAGATTAATTACTGTTGAGTGATATCGCCAAATTGTTTGAGTGACTTTAAGGCAGCCCCAGAATCAATTGCTTCAGTTGCTTGATTTGCACATTCCGGTAGTGATAAATGGGGTCGAGCGAGTGAGATGGCTGCGGCGGCATTGATAACGACGATATCTCGAGAAGCGCCATGTTCGCCATGGAGTATGTTCATGATACAAGCTGCACTCTCTGCTGGATTTTCGACATTCATCGTAGTAAGGGATTGCGATGTCAGACCAAAGTCTGCTGGGTGCCATTCTGATTCTTGAGTGGCTGAGCCAGTGACCTCGGTCACCAAAGTATTACCCTCGAGCGTAATTTCATCGAGTCCATCTTCGCCACATACGACAAAAGCACGTTTTGTTTCTAACAAAGCGAGGGCCGCGGAAAGGCGTGTTCGTAGAGCGGGTTTACCAACACCCAGTAGTTGATATGGTGCTCGAGCGGGATTGCAGAGTGGACCGAGTAGATTGAAAATAGTTGGAACTTCGATACTACGTCGCACTGGTCCCACATGTCGCATGGCTGGATGAAACAACGGTGCAAAGCAAAAACAAATTCCCACCTCATCAAGCGACTGTTGCATGACATCGACAGATGCCTCGATATTGACGCCGAGTTCGTTGAGCACATCCGCGGAACCTGTTTTGCTGGTGATGCTGCGGTTTCCGTGCTTGGCGACAGCAATCCCAGATCCGACGGCAACAATGGCTGCTGCAGTGGAAATGTTGAAAGTCCCCGAGCCATCTCCACCCGTGCCACAGGTATCCACGAGGTCATCTCGAGAAGACTCCAAAACCGTCATGTGCTTGCGCATGGCCCCCGCCGCTCCAGCAATCTCGGCAACTGTTTCACCTTTGGCCACGAGTGCAAGCAGAAATGCTCGAATATCATCTTCAGCACAAATGCCCTGCATCACTAGATCGATCGTCTCCGCCATTTCCTGTTGGGATAAGTTGGTGCCGGTCTCGATATGTGTGATAGTATCAGTAAGCATGGGCTGAATTCTTGCGGGAAGAGGTTTGTTAGATGTGTCGAAAAACGTCTATTTATTATAACGTGCAATTGAAGATATTGAAGATTTGACTTATTCGTTCTTACAACCGATAACCAAAGATAGTATTTTAGTGTTCTAGTAGGTTTTAATCATGTCACGACGTGTAATAATTGACTGTGATCCAGGAATTGATGATGCGGTTGCACTATGTGTCGGGCTGTTTGCACCAGCTTTGGATATTGTGGCTGTTACTGCGGTTGAAGGCAACGTGCCAGCAGAAATGGCCAGTATGAATGTGCAAACAATTATTGAACGGCTTGATCCACCTAAAATCCCGCGCATTGGTTGCGCTTCGCCCTGTGACAATTTAGACTATCGTGACGCACGCTTCGTGCACGGTAAAGATGGTCTTGGTGAAGTTGGATTTGAAACATCTTCCCATCACCAGCGTAAACCGTCGGAGAAGATTATCTGTGACGAGGTCAAAGCCGATCCGGGTAATATTAGTATTATTTGCCTAGGGCCGTTAACGAATATAGCGCGAGCAATGCAACGTGATGCGGCGTTTATTGAAAATGTTGATCAACTTATTATGATGGGTGGCAGTGTCGCTGGTATTGGGAATATTACGACTGCGGCAGAGTTTAATATCTATTGTGATCCTGAAAGCGCGCAGCAAGTATTTGATGCTCCAGTGCAGAAAATATTGATACCGTTGGATATTACGATGCAAGTACATTTCACACTTGATTTTTTACGAGATTTGCCGGATGAAACATCTAGAATCGGACGTTTTTTGAGAAAAGTGCTACCACATTTGTATCGCAACTATCGTCAGCGATTAGGGCAGGAAAGTGTTCATATTCATGATGTTGTAGCATTGATGCAGTTGCTTGAACCCGAGTTGTTTGAGTTGGTTTCAATGGCTGGCCAGGTCGAAGTAGGCGGAGAGTTATCTCGAGGGGCGACGTTGTTTGACCAGCGAAACAAACGTCAGTGGCCTAATAACATGGAAGTTGCCCGAGTGGTCGATGTAACCGCAGTGCAACAAGCAGTTTTACGATATCTGGATCCGCAACTGAGACTTTGACCACAAATTAGCTTAATGGGCTCTTCAGCAAGTCGTCGCTGATGTTGTTCGGGCGAAATCCGCTAAGAAACTGCTAAAAAACCTGTTTTGAACAGGTCTTAAATGTCGATTATTCCACTACAACCGGAATAATCGGAACCACATCTTAGCTTGGCGGTTTTGCGCGCACGATAGGATGCACTGCACTAGTACACTGATATGGCGCAGTTTTCGAATATCTTAGTCTAAGCACCTGTTTGAAAGAGGAAAACCAAATGGCCCGTAAAGATGCCATAAAAAACCTTAAAAAGGTTCTCGTAAAACGTCGTGATGCTATGCGCAAAGCGCTTGCTGGTGACTTTAGCGATCTTAACGATCTACGTGAAACCTCGGGCGACGCTGTCGATGTGGCCCTAGATTCTGCTCAGAATGAACTGAATTCACAACTTGCCGAGGTTGAAAATCGAGAGTTAGGTCAAATTGAGATTGCACTAGAAAAGATGCAAGCCGGAAGTTTTGGGCTCTGCGAGATCTGTGAAAAAAATATTCCGCTAGCTCGTTTGCAAGCACTGCCCTACGCGACGAATTGTATCGATTGTCAGACGAAGAAAGAAATGTATGGCGAGGATTGGGGCATTGACGAGAATTCGGAAGTTTATCAATAGCGATAACTACGTGTTGAGCCGTTTTGAAATTCGCAGCAA
>Ga0302134_10000731_pt1 | contig 14822 bp, 11 predicted proteins | sample CB9_SCM_MG_FD_203123 | JGI IMG/M metagenome (GOLD analysis project Ga0302134, IMG submission 203123) | Marine microbial communities from Western Arctic Ocean, Canada - CB9_SCM | ecosystem: Environmental > Aquatic > Marine > Oceanic | place: Canada: Western Arctic Ocean | collected 2017-09-19
GCCTCAATGGTGTCGAGTCCTTGCTCCTGGAGTTTGTAGGCGTGAATTTTAGCTGGAAGGCCAATGCCACGACCTTCCTGACGAAGGTAGAGGAGGACTCCTCCTTCGGCTGCGATCTGCTTCATGGCAGTGTCGAGCTGACCACCACAGTCACAGCGTTGGGAATGAAAAACATCACCCGTCAGGCACTCGGAGTGAACGCGCACGAGAGTTGGTTCATCTGGTGAAATCTCGCCCCTTGTAAATGCTAGGTGGTGGCTGCCTGTGGCTTGATTCGGATTTTCGACGTAATACAGGTGGCAGTCGAACTCACCGTAGTCGGTGGGCATAGCGATGGTTTCGCCACGGCGCACAAGTTTCTCAGAGCGTCTTCGGTATTCGATGAGGTCGGCGATGCTGCAGGCCTTGAGTCCGTGCTGTTCTTGGTATTCGCCCAGAGTTCCAGCTCGAGCCATGGTGCCGTCCTCGTTCATGATCTCGCAAATGACACCAGCTTTGGGAAGTCCTGCCAGGTGGGCAAGATCGGTAGCGGCTTCAGTATGCCCAGCACGACGAAGAACCCCTCCGGGAACGGCCTGGAGAGGGAAGATGTGGCCTGGCTGGACAAGGGCGTTGGCTTTTGCCTCTGGATTGGCAAGGATGTGAATGGCTCGGGTTCGATCGGCCGCAGAGATTCCCGTGGTAATCCCATCAGCGGCATCGATAGAAACTGTGAATGCTGTTTGCATCGACTCGGTGTTTCGCGGAGTCATCGGTGGAAGCTCGAGTTCTTTAGCCCGGGAAGCTGTGATGGGAGCGCAGATCAGTCCGCGACCGTGATTGGCCATAAATGCAATGATCTCAGGTGTGACCATGGAGGCCGCAGCAACGAGATCAGCCTCGTTTTCACGACCTGGATCATCAACGACGATCACTATTTTACCTGCGGCGACGTCGGCGATGATTTCGCTGATTGGATGAAGAGTAAGAGCAGACATTGGGAAATAGGGAATGGGAAGCTGGAATTAGGAAATGGGGGCTTGCGCCGCTGGGGGTGCGGGATTGGGAAGGCTGCCGGAGACGATGTGGAGATCGCGTTGCGGGAAGGGGATTTCGATGTCGTTGTCGCGGAAAGCTTGCCAGACAGCAAGCAGAACTTCCGAGCGGATGTTACTTACACCCTGAGGTGCATCATCGATCCAGAAGCGAACTTGGAGATCGATGGCTGAGTCTCCAAAGCCCATGAGCAAGCATGTGGGAGCCGGATCCTTGAGAACGCGTGGGATGTCCTTGGCTGCTTCGGAACAGATACGGATAGCCTCGTGGACATCAGTTGAGTAGGCAACTCCGACATCGGCCTTGATCCGGACAACACGGTCGGTGAAGGACCAGTTGATCACCTTATTGGTAACGAAATCTTCGTTGGGGATAAGGATTTCTTTTCGGTCGCGGGTAATGACTGAGATGTAGCGGGTGCGCAGGGAGTTGATCCAGCCGATAGTTCCTTCGATCTCGATGACGTCACCTGGTTTAATGGATTTATCGAGTAGGATAATGACGCCGGAAACGAGGTTGGAAATGACCTTCTGTAAACCGAATCCGAGTCCAAGTCCAAGTGCTCCTGAAAAAACGGCTAAACCACCAAGTGGCACACCACCAATTTTTAGTGCTCCCACGATGGCAGCAATGTAGAGGAATAGGCGTGATGTTTTACCGATGAGGACTTTGATCGATGGTGGTATGTCGGAGCGAGGTTTAACCACCGCGTCGATAAAGCGGGTTGAGAGTCCGACTAGCCAGAGCAGCAGAAAAAGAGCCGCAAAGGCCGAAATGATAGCCCACAAGTTAATTTCAATACTGCCAAGCGGCAGGCTGATCGTCTGAAGGGCTTCGCTGAGGGGCTCTAGCCATCCGAACAGATGGAGAGCAAAAATGACGAGCATTCCACCTCCGAGGAATTTAGGCGCAGATTGTCCCTTGGAAACCGCCGTGGCTAATTGATAAATGACATAGGCCGTGACTAGGAGCGTGGTGGTATAGATATAGCCACAGGGGATGGCTAAGTGTCCTGCCTCCTCAAGTCTGAGCGACCAATTACTACGTACTGCCCATGTGACCCAAAGCAGTAGACAGAATAGAATAGGGAATCCGCCGATACGTTTACCGGGGTCGAAAAAGCGTTTTAGTGTGACCTGGCAGGTCGAGCCTTGGCAGAAAAGAGTTCTGCCAAGCAGCATGGCACCCCCAATGGCACCCAATAGACATAGCCCGATCGCACCCCACTGCCAGTAGTCCTGTCGGTCGTCGACAAGACTAAGTAATGTGTCTTGGATGGCTTTAAAATCGATCATTGAAGATTACAGGGGGTAGGAATTGTTTAATATCCTCGTTTCGGAGAGCATGGTCCGGAGTCGAAGCTGGAGATGTTCCATGCGGTGATCCGCACCACGATGCGGCATCATCACCACATTATCAAGTTCTTGATAGGGGTATTTCGAAGGAAAACAAGGTGGAGGGGGTTTTGGCGTCGATCCGATTTGCCAATTGAGGTTCGTGAAGATGGGCATGAAGAGGCATGGTGCGGGATTAGTTGATGACCTAACATTCAACTACATTAACGGCAAGGCCACCGCGAGAGGTCTCTTTATACTTCTCCTGCATATCCTTACCGGTTTCCTTCATGGTTTTGATGACCTTATCGGGCGAAGCAAAGTGGGTTCCATCACTTGACATGCTGATACGTGCACGTTGATGGCTTTTACTGATACCATCGCATTGGGCCCACTGTGTGAGAGCTGGACGGGCCAATCCCAATGGTCAAAAGATCAAGAACTGAAATCATAGCGAGCAATCAATGACGTAAGCACAATGAAGTAAGAAGTAACTTATTCGTGATCCCTCTCCTGAAGGGCGGTGAAGACAGCGGGAGGGACATACCGCCTTACCGAATCTTCCCAGCCTTCTGGCCCAATGAGGCTTTTAACCATGCTTGAGGATAACTCTGCGATGTCGCGTGGCGGCATTAGGAAGGTGGTCGTGATGCTAGGAGCCATATCTCCATTGATATGACGCATGACACGTTCGTATTCGTAGTCATTAGATGACCGGATACCGCGTAGGACATATTGAGCATCGACGTCGCGAGCGTAGTTGACGAGGTAACGGTTTTTAAACTTTGCAATGGTAAGCCTCTCACATGAGGGGATGGAATCGTGTAAAAGTTTAATACGATCCTCAACGCTAAAGGTGTAGGATTTCGATGGATTGTTACCGATGGCGACGTAGAGCCGATCAAACATTTCCAAACCTTTTTCAATCATCCAAAGGTGGCCATTGGTGAGGGGGTCAAATGACCCTGCGTAGACGGCTGTGCGCATAGTGTGGTGGGGGTGGCAGTTATCAGTTATGATTCGGGTTTGTTCTCGTCTTTGGGTTCCAGTGGGATCGGGGCTGGATCCACATTCTCCCAGATCATGTGTTTTTTGGCGAGACTGTTGGCACGTTTGGCGGCTTCTTCAGCGCGAGGGCCATTGAACGAGGCTATACGGCGGGCTAGTTTGACGGCGGCCTCCCAACGTTTGTTTGTTTCAATCATTGAGAGGGCTTTAAATCCACATCGGTAGAACCAGAGCCATTCCTCTTTGTGAGCTTCACCCTCAAGGGGAACATTACCTCTGATCACAACATCATAGTAGGATCCAAAGGCCTCACTGACCAGAGACATGCTCTCGTAGGTTTGCCCACGGAGAAAGTGGATTCTGTTTTTCCATGCAAGGGGAAGGAGCTCATCTGTTAGGAGAGTGTTGTAGATCTTGATTGCTTGCTCATACTTTTTTGTATCAGACGTTCCCTGGCGATGTAGACAATCTGCCATCAAGACACCCGCAGCTCGGCGGAGTGGTGCAGGGGTGTTTTTTGCATCTAACATAGGGTTGATGCTTATTTCAGCCTCAGCATATCGGCGGAGGTCGATGAGCACACGGCTCTGCTGGATGCGAGCCTCGGATGCGAGGGAATGTTTGCTATCAATGATTTTCTGAAACATTGTGATACACTCCTCCCGTGACTGGGTAGTGCCACCAAGTCGAGCAGACATAGCGGCAAAGAAACTCGCGTATGGGGAGAATGGACTGTCTGGGTAATTTTCCGGGATGTCTTGGAGGATGCGACGAGCTTTGTTGTAATCCTTATTGTGGTAATACGCTTCACCCAGCTTGAGCCTAATGGCAGGAATGTTGGGGTCGTCTTTAAATGTAACGATGAATTTTTCAGCGGCGGCAGCAGCAGCGGTCCAATTCTGAGCGAGCTCTTCAGCCCGGATGTGGATGCGGGTGATTGCGAGTTGGTCCGTCGCCTGAGGAAGTCTGGGTGAGATGATTTCTAGTTGAGCTTTGGCAAGAATCACATCAGGTGGCGAAATGTTGACGGATGCTGCAGCGAGAGTTAGGCGTGCTTCGTTTTCTCTGGGGTGATCGGCGTGATTGATGATAAAGGTGTCGAGTTCGTTTCGACCCGTGGTATCATTCTGGCTGCATTTCCAAAGGGCTCTTTCAAGAAGTAGAGTCGTTCGTATTTTAGGGTTGCTTGAATTCGACAGCACCTTTTCAAAAGCAATCAGGTTAGTGCCCTTCAATGCCATAATGGCCGCATTGATGCTTGCTGCGTTAGCGATATCCTCTGAGGTGGACTGCCTTGCATAGTTAAATGCTTCCAGCGCAGTTTCGAGCTTGGTTTCCTTGGCTAATAATAGACCACGGATGAAACTTGCCTGATCTTTTAATCGTGGGGAAAAAGCGACTTTTTCCATGACGGAAAGCGTGAACGTTGCTTGTTCTGGCTGGTTTTTCTTGAGGTGAAGGTAGGCTGTATCGAGAAGAGATGCGGAGGAAAGTTTTAAATAGAGCTCGCTCGAGGGGAGTGGATTGCCGGTGTGTTGAATGCGGAGTCTCGAGAGCAGGGTCATGGCGACACTGTGTTTATTTTCATCGTCGGTACGTGCTAACAGAAGTGCTCGGTGGTAGAGGGCAAGGCTGACGAGATCAGTATGCTCACCTGGACTTTGTTGGTGTTGTCGCATGGCCGCCACGCTGTCGCCTCCAATATAGATTGTGTCATCGGGTAGAGGCGCTTCTCCGCTCCATTGACGTAGCTTGATTATGCTTGGTGCGTCATCAGCTAGATCGTCTGGAAGGATACGGGAGAGACGGGTGAATGCTAGCCGAAGCGAGGGGGCGTCCGGGAAGTCAGAAATGTATTGTTCCAGAGTCGCGATAGCCGCATCAAGTTGCTTGTTGGCAGCTTGAGCATCAGCCTTACCGAATATACAGGCGTGGAAAATTCTTTTGGTTAGGTTATTGGGGGCATCGATAAGTGATTGGAAGAGATTGGTTGCTTCAGCGGACTTTCCTTCATTTAGCGCAAGTCGGGCCCCGAGGTATTCTTTGAGCTTTGCGGCAACGACATTCTGACCTTCAATGTTTTCGAGGGTCTTTTGGGCTGTGTCATATTGCCCCTGATCGAGATGAATTTCTGAAGCCAGTAAATTGGCAGCGTTGCGTATGTTTAAAGTTTTTGACTGAGCAGTCTGTTTCAAGATACTCAAGGCTGCGGGGATGCGATCCAGTGCCAGAAGGATCCTTGCTCGGGCAAGTTGAATCTCGCTATGGAGAGGATGTGTGATGGGTAATTCTGAGAGTGCTTTATCCGCCTCTAGGTAGCGACCGAGCGAAGCCATTGCTTCAGCCTTCCATATAGGAGTGGAGTTGAGGTTTTGAATGGATTTATCGTCGAGCAGATTAAGCGCCTCTGCGGCTTGTTTGGCGTCACCTTGAGGGGAAATACTTGAACGGATCAATGCCTCTGCAAGTGCTAGAGTAACGTAAGGCCGAGCAGTCGTGGTGAGCTTTTTATCCGCAAGAGCCGTGCGGAATTTGATGATCGACACATCATGAAGCTGGTCTGCCATCGCTTGGGCACCATCTTGATAAGAAGATATTTTTTTGAGCTCCTTGACCACCTTGATAGGCAACCTGGCGTCGCCCGGCGCCCCTTGCAGAGGGAGGGTAAATAAGAAGATCAGGATGGTCAGTCGGTGGAGCACATAGGCATTATGCGGCAAAATGGCCAAATATACAGAATTTGTTCGCATAAATTGAGTCCGAATTGTTTTGGGTTCTGCTGCGTTTTGGCCTGCAATGGCGTTGGAATGAAACGATTAAGGGATATGGGCGAAGATGCCTTGATTGAGCGCTTGCTGAATCAGTTGCCAAAAGGAGCGGAAACGAGTGAGAATGTCATCGTCGGGCCGGGGGACGACTGTGCAGTTGTGGACGTGGGGCATCGGTATCGCTACCAGTTGCTTAAGACCGATTCTCTTGTGGAAGGTGTTCATTATTTACCCTCGACTGCGGCGGCCAAAGTGGGCTGGAAGGCCGTAGCTAGAGTGATTAGCGACTTCGCAGCCATGGGTGGATGGCCAGATCAATTACTGGTAACGATCGCCATGCCCTCCGATATGGAGGTGAGATATTTGGAAAAACTCTACCGTGGGATGCAAAAATGTGCCTCAAAATATGGGGCTGCGATCTGTGGCGGCGAGACGAGCTCTGTGCCCAAGGGCTCTGCTGCTGTGATCTCAATCGCCGGTACTGGATGGGTGAAAAAACGAAAATATATCACACGAAGCGGTGGTAAAGTAGGCGATAGTATTCTGGTGACTGGAAAACTGGGGGGCTCAATTCGCGGCAAACACCTCGATTTTCTACCTCGACTGGAAGAGGCGCAGTGGCTTACCGAAAACTTTCGAATCCGATCGATGATGGATCTGTCCGATGGCTTAGGTCAGGATCTGCCACGACTGGCAAAGGCCAGTGGCTGTGGATACAGCCTTGATGAAGCAAGCCTTCCACGTAATCCTGGCTGCGATGTAGCCCAAGCGCTTGGGGACGGTGAGGACTACGAGTTACTACTGACTGTTTCTGATCGATCTGTTACTCGGCTCTGTGCTGATTGGGGTGAGAAATTTCCTGATTTACCAATATCGTTGATCGGTAGGCTTGTGAGTGAAGATTCTGACTCCATGCAAGATCAGTCAGGTTGGCAGCATTTCAGGTCATGAGTCGGTGGCGGAAATCTGTCTTTGTTTTTTTGCGCCATTCTAACCATGGTGGCAGGGGCACATGAGATTAGTCATATTTTTATCGAGTTAGATAAAGACGGAAATCCAATTTGGTCGTCCTCGTTATTGGTTGGCGGTGGATGCATTTTTAAAAACGAGAGAGGAACAGCAACGCGGTAGGAATAAGTAATTAGCTGATAATTACTCCCATCGAGTCACCCATTTTAGCGTAGGTTTCGATTTGTTTGGCAGAGTTACGGAGAAGATCGTCTGCCAGTTTTACTTTGTTGGGTTCGAAAACGGTGATGGTCGAGGATCCACCAAAGGCGAAGTAGCCTTTTTCATCGCCTTTTTTGATAGCATGGCCCGAGTCATATGTTTGCAAAATGGATCCTACGCAGGTAGCACCAATTTCAAGCATGAGCACAGTGCCCATGGTATCGGTTTTGATCTGAGTGATTGTCCGTTTGTTCTGCCAGAGGTAAGCAAGGTTTTTGGCAAGTGCGATCGGGGAGACCGAAAAGAGAGGCCCATTGATTAGATGTGTCTCACTGGGGGTGCCACTAACGGGGAAATGGAAACGGTGATAGTCCACTGGGCAGAGACGGGAAAGCACAAGCGAGCCACCGGCGTAGCGTGAGGATAGTTCCTCATTATCTAGCAATTTATGGATATCAAAGGTCTGACCCTTCACAAAAAATCCGGGAATGTCATTAATGTTGCTAAAACCGAGATGCCGGCCATCCGCAGGGAATACGACATCAGCGTCAGCGATAGGACGAGCCTCAGGTTTGAGTTTACGGTAGAAAAATTCGTTGAAGGTTGAGTAGCTCTCCGGATTCCCTGCAAATTCGGAGGCATCCATGGTGTAGTCGGCGATAAACGGCTCTACTTTCGACTTCGTAGTAGGTTTATCCATACGTTTACCGTACCAGCGCGAGAAGGCGGGACGTTTGACAAAGCTATGGAGAGTAAGCTTCCCCAGCGGATTTCCGTAGGCCCATTTGAGGAATGATTCTCCATAGACCTGTTCGGTCTCCATCTGGTCTGAGTAGCGGTTGTAAAACTGAATGTCTTTCACTGCAGCGAGACTAGCACAAAGTCTTAATCTGGGCATAAAAAAAGCAGACGGGAATAACTCCCGTCTGCTTGTATGATTGTTAGTGTATACTGGCCAGTTGGCCAGATGGGCTTAAGCAGCTTTGATAAGCTTCTGAGCCTTGGCGATGGTAGTCTTGCTAAGTTTGCCGTTTACCTTGCGGGACTTGTCAAGCAGGTCCTTTAGGTCGTTAAGCGCACCGTCAGCTGCTTTAAGAGCTTTACGCTCACTGCCGTATTTCTTATCGGAGAAATATTTGGTGAATGTACTACCGGCACGGCTGAGGCATAGACGCCAGCCTTGGAATGCTGTGGTTTCGTATGTGAAACGCGTTAGGTTTTTTCTGGATTTCATGTTGTGTGTGTGTGAGTCCGTTACACTGATATATCATAGAATGAGTTATGTCCAACAACTCTTATAAAAAAGTGCATTTTTTTTTCAAACACCAGTATAAAAACCACGCATTACCAAGAGGGGATGCGTGTTTGTTAAAGATGTTAGTATTAGTTAGATTGTATACTTAATATACTCAAAAATTAACGATTTTTAATTCTTTGTTACTCGTCGTCGTCAGAGATGGCACCACTATTGGAGAGCGCCATGTCCTCAACGTCAGTCCACTCGATGTATGCCATTGGGGCAGAGTCGCTAACGCGGGCACCAAGTTTGGTGATGCGGCAGTAACCACCTTGACGGTCTTCACAAGCAGGTCCGACCTCTGCGAAGAGCTTCTTGACGTTATCCTTCTGGCGAAGGAACGCTAGTGCCTGGCGGCGTGCGTGAAGGTCACCACGCTTAGCGAGTGAAACCATTCTTTCTGCCACAGGGCGCAGGGCTTTCGCCTTAGCTAGTGTGGTGCGGATGCGGCCGTGTTCGATCAAGCTGCATGCAAGGTTTGCAAGCAACGAGCGGCGATGTGAGGCGGAGCGTTGAAGTTTGACAGTTTTTTTTCTGTGTCTCATTGGATAGAGTCCTTTCGGACGGTTTGTTTTTTAAATTATTGACGCTTATGAATGGCGCTAATTAGTCGTTCAAGTTTTGTGCGATAAGGTCGGCAAGACCAACAGGTGCTTCCTCTTCAGCGCCGAGGCGAGGTGCGGCCACAGATGGCAACGCTCCCGTGAGTAGGGAAGGATCGATGTTCATGCCAAGGCCAAGTCCGAGCTCGACGAGCTTCTCCTTGATCTCATTGAGGGACTTCTTACCGAAGTTGCGATACTTGAGCATTTCTGCTTCTGTCTTGGTAGCGAGCTGACCAACAGTAGTGATGTTGGCGTTGTTCAGGCAGTTTGCAGCACGAACGGAAAGTTCGATCTCATTGACGCTCATGTTGAGGAGCTTCTTAAGGGCTGCGTTCTCTTCGCTCTGCTCGGCTGGTGCCTCTTCGAAGTCAACGGCGTTTTCGTCGTAGTTGACGAACACGTCGAGGTGGTGACGAAGAATGGCGGAAGCTTGGAGAAGGGCATCGGATGGGTCGACACGACCGTCGGTCCAGATGTCGCAGATAAGCTTGTCGTAGTCAGTCATTTGACCAACACGGGTAGCTTCCACAGCATACTTAACACGCACGACAGGTGAGAAGATGGAGTCAATTGCGATGACGCCGATAGGCATGTCAGGGCGCTTGTTCTCGTCACCGGTGTTGAATCCGCGGCCAACCTTGACTTCGAATTCACAGTCGAACTTAACCTTGCGGTCGAGTGTGCAGATGATCTGCTTCTTGTTGACAACGGAATACATGTTGTCGTCCTGAATGTCAGCGGCAGTGATGACGCCTTCTTTTTCAGCTTTGATAGTAAGCACACGTGGCTCTTTGCCATGGTGCTTGAACTTGACCTTCTTGAGGTTGAGGATGATGTCGGTGACGTCCTCAACACAGCCAGGAAGGCTGGAAAATTCGTGTTGAACTCCGGCGATGCGCACAGATGTGATTGCGGCACCCTCAAGAGAGGAGAGCAGCACGCGGCGCAGGGAGTTTCCGATGGTGTGACCATATCCGCTTTCGAACGGCTCAGCAGTGAACTGGGCGTAGCTATTGGACTCAGTGTCCTCGTTCTTAGTAAGGCGGTTAGGAAGTTCGAAACGATCCAGTTTGAATGCGGTATCTTCTTCCTCGGTGGCTTCTGTAGTTTCAGTATTGTTTGATGTGTCTTCTGACATGTTTTTATTTTGGTTACCGGGTTACCCTCCGGCGAGCGGGGATCAGCGGGTCGTCAAGAATTGACAGTTGGCAGATTTGCGGAGGACCTACGGCGATTTCTAGCTCGCAGAGCGGGGAATAAAGGGGAAGGAGAGCCATAATGCAATCGTTTTTTCTAGATTTTCTAGGGTTTTGAAGATTTGGAGGTTCGTTTACGACAAGGTGGAATTTGCGGTGTCGCTTTTGCAGCTTTATGCTAAAGGTATAGCCATGAAGCCAATCTTCGCCCTGAGCCTGAGTTTTTTATCGTATCTGAGCCTTTTGATGCCCCTAGCGGCACAGGATCAACCTGCACAACTTGATCCAGCAGTAAGCCCTACTGCGCCACAACTGGAGGAGAAAAAAACGCCTGAAATCAAGCCAGAGGAAAAATCAGACAAAGCCCAGGACAAACCCCAAAAGAGGGTTTTTGGGAAATCCGATGAAGCGAGCTTTAAAGGGAAAGTGGTTATTATCAAGGTGGGTGAGGATGATTTGGTCAACAAACACGCCTTCAAATTCTGGCGTAGAGTTATCAAACGCGTGAATGAGGAAAATGCCCGTGCTGTGGTATTTGACCTCGATACTCCCGGAGGTCTGGCCTTCGATACGGCTGAACTCATCATGGTGGATATGCAGAAGTTAAAGGTTCCATCTTATGCGTTCGTGAATCAGAAGGCTTTGAGCGCAGGAGCACTGGTCGCCTCGGGCACTGATGGAATCTACATGCATCCGGTTTCAGCTATTGGTGCTGCTGCGATTGTCAGCGGAAGTGGCGCCGAGATACCCGATATCATGCGTGCGAAAATTGAGTCGGCATTTAACGCCTTTGTCCGTGCCGTGGCAAAGAGCAAAAACCGCAACCCCGATGTCATTCGGGCGATGATGATTACCAAAGAGTATTACGATTTTGGGGAGATTCAGGTTGAGGAAGGCGAGCTGCTGACGCTGACGGCTGATGAAGCCATCATGGAGTTCGAAGGGAAACCTCTATTAGCCAAAGGAATCGTCAATAGCATTGAGGAACTACTTGCAAAAGAGGGCTTAGGTGACGTCGAGGTGGTCGTGGCGGAGCTCTCGGGTATGGAAAAATTCGCCTACTGGGTAGCTACGTTTTCGGGAATACTAATACTGGTCGGTATGGGCGGAGCCTATTTGGAAATGAAAACCCCAGGCTTTGGAATCGGTGGAGGCATTTCTCTACTGGCTTTTGCACTGTTTTTCTTTGGCAATTATGCGGCTGGAAACATGGCGGGTTACGGCCTGATGCTGCTTTTCGTACTTGGAGTGATTCTTATCATTGTTGAGTTAGTCATACTCCCTGGCATGATCGTGCCAGGTGTAATCGGGGCGATACTTGTCCTTGGCACGCTGTTTATGGCGATGGTGGACGAATTCGCCTTTGAGGATAACGATGTCCGCGGCTGGGATGCCGATGGGGCAATGGACTTCATCAATGGGCCGTCACTGAACTTGGCGATAGGTCTGTTCGGCTCGGCCATCCTAATGATCGTGATGATGCGTTATTTGCCAAATGTTCCGCTTTTCAATAAAATGGTGATGAGCGGGGAACTGGTCAAGGGCGATGCTTCGGGAGAAGACGGGCCGTCAGGCGGCACCGGAGAACACGTAGGTTTACGTGGTGTCACCACCACTTCCCTTCGCCCAGCCGGAAAAGGTGAATTTAACGGCAGGGTGCTGGATGTAACTGCCGCCAACGGATTTATCGACATCGAGAAACCCGTGGTCGTAGTTGACGAGGACGGTCTCAGGATTCTGGTGGAAGAGGAGGGGACATTTGACTAGTTGATTGGTTGATTGGTTGATTGGTTGATTGGTTGATTGGTTGATTGGTCTGCCGTGCCGTTGGGGGGGCACAGGTAAGCTGACGAAGGGCGCAAGCCCTGCGCTTCGGGGAAGAAAAAACCCTGCGGAGCGTGAGCTGACGCAGGGTTGGGTGAGGCTTCCTACCAATGACTAATGAAGCAGTCGACCAATGCCCAACTACACATCGTGCATTGCCTGACTGGTCTGAACGATATTTAGGGCGTGGTTGGCGATCGACTCTAGGTGGTTGTTGATATCGATGTTGATCATCTCCAACTTCACATTGCCATCTGCCATACGCTTCATAGCTGTTTTATTGAACTTCTTGCGCATGGTGTCGGACGTGTCCTCCATTGCCTTTGCTTTGTTCATGTCTTCAGATGAGACCTTAGCGAGAAGGTGGGAATCGGTGAAGGCGATGAACTGGGCAATACTACCAGCGAACTCGCGGATGGTATTTTTTTGTGTAGTGGTAAACTGCTTGTCCTTTTTGTAGCGGCGCTCGTTAAGCTTCACTAGACGGTAGATGCAGTCAATACACTCCTCGATTTCCTGAGTAATGCGGAGCATGCCGGCGATTCTGGTAGCATTGGTAGGTCCAATATCCTTGGATGAACAACGCACTAGATACTCGGTGATTTCCTGCATCATGACGTCAGACTCATCCTCGATAGCCTTAAGCTGAATAACTTGCTTGGACATATCGTCCTTGGGATGCTCAAAGACATCAACAAATCCATCAAACATCTCCACACAGAGGGTGGACATCTTACGGATGGCGTTTTCAGCCTCGGCAATGTTGAGCTCTCCTAAGTCAACGAGGTTCTGCGAGATATAGCGGAGGTGCGTAGGCTGTTCTTCAGTAGTTGGATCCTTGACCCACTTTTGAACGATATTCGCAATCTGAGGAACAAACCAGACGAGGACGAAGATGTTGATCAGGTTAAAGGTCGTGTGGAACAGAGCCACAGCGAAGGCAACGATGGTCAGAGGGTTACCTGCATCACCTTTGGCTGTTTTGATCTCGACGATGTGGTCAGGGAAAAGTCCGGTCATACTCCATATCAATTTTGCTAACGGATAGAAGAGAGCTAGCGCCCATATCGTGCCTATCACGTTAAAGAGAAAGTGTGCGCGCGCGGCGCGTTTGGCGTTCACGCTGGTGCCTATTGAGGCGAGCCAGGCGGTGATGGTGGTTCCGATGTTTTCACCGAGCACGATGGCTGCGGAGTATTGGAAGACTTGCTCAGGATCGCTACCGAGCCAGCCGTTCCAGGCGCAGGTGATCGTGATAGCCATAGCCGCTGAGGAGGACTGCACGATGAGGGTTAGCAAAATTCCAGCGATAAGGAATAGGACGATGGAGCCGAAGCCATATCCGTTGAGAACCTCAATAATGGATTGGATTGTCTCCTGGAGACCTTCGTTTTCTTTGACACCTGCTTTGAGGTTGGGGACTGATTTTTTAAGTGCAGCAAGACCCGTGAAAAGAAGACCAAACCCGATGAGTGTTTCACCCGAGGCCTTGAGTTTTTCTTTTCCGATGAAAAACATCGGCAGTCCGATTCCAATGATGGGAAGGGCGATGGATGAAACGCTGAACTTTCCGATCCATGCTACCAGCCACGCAGTGATGGTGGTGCCGAGGTTAGCTCCCATAATGACGCCGATTGAGGCGGTGAGGGTAAGTAAGCCTGCGTTCACAAAACTAACTACGAGCACGGTGGTCGCAGATGACGACTGCACAAGCGAGGTAGTGAAGAAACCCGTGAATACCGAGCTGGCTCGGTTATAGGTCATTGTCGCTAGTGCGTGGCGCATTCCGCTACCCGCGGCTTTCTGAATGCCCTCTGACATCACCTTCATTCCGTAGAGGAAGATTCCGAGTGCGCCAAGGATTTTGAGGATGGCGACGATTGTGGTCCAGACGATCATGATGGCGTGTGTTTAAGTGCGATGTGACGAAATAGTAATAAGAGGTATGTGACGGTTTGGTCACACAGATATTTACTGCCTCTGATATGCCTTATAGAGGGCGCTGAAGTCAAGGAGCGCATCACCTTTTTTACATCCCGATTCCATAGCTGTGGATGTGGCTTCGATGCCTGGGAGATCAAGTCCAGCATCCTGAGCGAGTTGTAGTGCAAACCGGCTGTCCTTGAGCATGTTTTCTAGAGAAAAATGAGTATCGTAGTCGGCCGATGACATGGTCGGTAATTTCATCGATGCTAATAAAGACCCACAGGCATTGGATGAAACAGAATCCGTGAGAACCTCTGGCTCGATCCCATGGTGAGTGGTAATGGCTAGAGCTTCGGAAAGTGCTTGGACGGTGGAGGCTGAGATCAGATTGGTGGCGATTTTGACCACCGTAGCACTACCTACTGCTCCAAGGTGTTTGATGTCCTTGGAAGTTGCTCTCAGAACCTCACGTGCGTGTTCGAGTGTTTCAGTATCACCACCAACATAATAGACTAGAGCTCCATTGCCCGCTGCGACCTTGCTGCCTGTGAACGGAGCATCAAGAAATTGACAGCCTACCTCCTCACACTGCTCTGCGAGCCACTGGGTAGTGTCCAGGTCAATGGTCGAGTGATTAAGAATAGTTTGTTCTTGGGTGA
>Ga0302134_10000732_pt1 | contig 14818 bp, 10 predicted proteins | sample CB9_SCM_MG_FD_203123 | JGI IMG/M metagenome (GOLD analysis project Ga0302134, IMG submission 203123) | Marine microbial communities from Western Arctic Ocean, Canada - CB9_SCM | ecosystem: Environmental > Aquatic > Marine > Oceanic | place: Canada: Western Arctic Ocean | collected 2017-09-19
GATCTAGAGGCGGAAATTCTGGTGGTGGCTCTGGCGGATATAGAGGCGGAAATTCTGGTGGCGATAGATCTGGCTCTGGTGGATATAGAGGCGGAAATTCTGGTGGCGATAGATCTGGTTCTGGTGGATATAGAGGCGGAAATTCTGGTGGTGGATCTGGCTCTGGCGGATATAGAGGCGGAAATTCTGGTGGCGATAGATCTGGCTCTGGTGGATATAGAGGCGGAAATTCTGGTGGTGGAAAATCTAATTTTTCTAAGGGAGGAAATCCCAAATCTTTTGGAGCTGGTAAACCTACATCTTCAGGAGGGCGCGAAGGTGGTCGGAAATCCAACTATCAAAGTGGGAAAAAAAACAATAACCGTTCAAACAACAAAAATGGTAGCAAATAGAACCGAGCTATCTTTTATTAAACAATAACATTTGTGCACTTTGTAAAGTATGGTAAATCTTAATGATATGCGTAAGCAATACAAAATTACTGAATTAAACCGTAGCGATTTATTAGAATCACCTACTAAAATGTTTAGAAATTGGTTTGACAAAATTGAAAACTTAGATGATATTGAAACTAACGCCATGACTTTGGCTACGGCGACTAAAAAAGGTGAGCCATCGAGTCGAATTGTTTTGCTTAAAGGTTATGATGAAAGAGGATTTGTTTTCTATACTAATTATAATAGTGAAAAAGGCAACCAAATTGAACAAAATCCATACGGTTCTTTGACATTTCATTGGAATAAATTAGAGAGGCAGATTCGTATTAGAGGCAAAATAAGAAAAATTTCTAGAGATAAATCTGAAAAATATTTTAATAGTAGACCTCGTTTAAGTCAAATCTCAGTTTTAGCTTCAAATCAAAGTGATGTTTTGAAAAATAGGATGGAATTAAAAGAACGATTTATTAACTTAGAAAAAGAATATGATGGCAAAGAAATACCATGTCCGGAATATTGGGGAGGGTACAGACTTGAACATCGTAATGTTGAATTTTGGCAAGGAAGGCGTGACAGACTGCATGATCGATTTGTGTACACTAAACACGGAACAACGTGGCAAACCGAAAGACTATCTCCTTAGAACTATTATGAAAAAAATAAAGAAAACGACGGTCAAAATAAGAATCGAATTAAGGACTTTCCTGAATTTATAGAATATTAAAGGCTTAATTCAAGATTTTTACAATATTTCGTCTATGTGGGGATTATCTTTAAAAATACAACAATCCATTCGTGAATCAGATACAATAAATGAAGCGATGCACTTCCTTGATTTCGATTTAGAAAAACCGCCCTATTTTTATTAAACAATAGCTGAATAAGAGACTGGATTGCTTAATTCCTACGCAGTATTATATACCCCCTTTTTCTGACAACAAATCCATGTATCTGACTAATTTATTTTAGTCATTACGATATGTGGACATTAAATGCACTCGATCTAGAAGATTAAGACCGGGGAAGTTGGCATAGGTTTTAGCCTCCCACAGTGGGGCTACACCAATGATTGTCAGATCATACGCAAACCCGGACGAATGTTGAAGCCGACGGCTACAAGCAGTTACTACGCCACCTGGTGGATGACTAGGCTCGGTTGCCGAAGACGGTCGTGCCAAGCAGCGATATGCTTCGGGGAGGCGCATGGAGCCTTTGATCCGAAGATTACCAAATGGGACTTCCCGGACCCTAGTGGTTCAATCCGATAAGGATGGGTAACGCCCCGAATTGAAACATCTTAGTAGGGGCAGGAAAAGAAATCAAAAGAGATGGGGTTAGTAAAGGCGATCGAACACCCCATAGGGCAATCCGAATCTGTTGATGAGAATCAATTGAAATGTGGAGTGGCCTGTTTACATCTTAACATTGTTATTCGAATTTCGTGTGGAACACCGGTGCCATAGAGGGTGATAGCCCCGTAGAAGACACAGTGAAAGATGATTTTCAGGAACCAAGAGTAGCGTGCATTGGATATTGCGCGTGAATGCGGGAGGTACTAACTCCCAACCCTAAATACAAACCGAGACCGATAGCGCAATAGTAGCGTGAGCGAAAGTTGTAAAGTATCCCTGGCGGGAGATTAATAAGATCCTGAAATCAGGTGGTAACAGACTGGTATGGCGTGCAAGGGATGAAGCGGTTACACCGCCGTACCGACGTCATACCGTTCGATTCGAAAATTGATCCGTGGAGTTCCTATTATTGGCGAGGTTAAGTACTATATGTACGAAGCCGTAGGGAAACCGATAGTCCGCAGCGCAAGCGAGGGACAAGGTGCGCTCGCCTGGAGTCAATAGTTGGATACCCGAAGCCGGTCGATCTATGCCTGGGCAGGGTGAAGCCCTTCGGAAGAAGGGTGGAGGCCCGAACCAGTACTGATGTGCAAATCGTTTGGATGACCTGGGTATAGGGGCGAAAGACCAATCTAGACCGGTAATTGCTGGTTCCTCTCGAAACTGCTCGCAGGCAGACCTCAGCTGAGATGGAGCATGCGGTAGAGCACTGATTGCGTGTTTAGGAAGCGAAAGTTTTCGGCATGCTGTCAAACTCCGAATGTGTGTTCGTCGTAGAAGCTGGGCAGTGAGGGCATCGGGGTAAGCTTGATGTCCATAAGGAAAACAAACCAGACCAGAGTTAAGGTCCCCAAGTAACAACTAAGTGTTAAAGAACAAATAGTGTTTGAAAGCACAGACAGCTGGAAGGTTGGCTTAGAAGCAGCCATCCTTTAAAGAGTTCGTAACAGATCACCAGTCAAGTTCTTAAGCCTAGAAAATGGACGGGACTAAGTTGTTCACCGATACTTTGGGCCACCGAAAGGTGATGCGGTAGAGAGGCGTCGTGCGCGGGTAGAAGTGGGGCCGTGAGGTCCTGTGGACCGCGTTCGAATGATAATCATGGAAATAGTAGTAGCGTAGATGGGTGAGAATCCCATCCGCCGGAGGGGCTAGGGTTCCTCGACGATGTTCATCAGTCGAGGGTTAGTCGGTCCTAAGGTTCCCCCTAACAGGAGGAGTCGAAAGGGAAACAGGTTAATATTCCTGTACCAGTTCATATTTTGTCCAGTTCCTGACACATCGGGTCTTGTGGAGCACTCTTGTCTGAGTGTTGCCTTGAGCGATAAAATTGTGGAGTACCGTAATGGTGAGAAGCAAACTAAGCTTTTGGGAGGCGATGTATTTCGCTTCTGCGTTAGCCTGGTGTCCGTGAAAAGGGAGCTGGAGCCGTATGAATTGTCCGTACCGAGATCTGACACAGGTGCCCCTAGGTGAGTAGCCTAAGGCGTCGCGGCAGAATCCGGGCAAGGGAATTCGGCAAATTAGCCCCGTATCTTTGGTACAAGGGGTGCCAGCTCTGAAGAGAGCTGGTCGCAGTGACTAGGGAGCTCCGACTGTTTACTAAAAACACAGGTGGCTGCTAGTCCGTAAGGATGTGTATAGCCGCTGAATCCTGCCCAGTGGCGGTATCTGAAACCCAGTTTCAACTGGACGAAGGACCGCTAAACGGCGGGGGTAACTATGACCCTCTTAAGGTAGCGTAATACCTTGTCGCTTAATTGGCGACTTGCATGAATGGCCTAACGAGAGCTCTACTGTCCCTGCCCGGAGCCCGATGAAATTGACTTACTGGCGCACAGTCCAGTACGTCCCAGCCGCAAGCGAAGACCCCGTGGAGCTTTACTGCAACCTGCCGTTGTGGCACGAGTTGTTATGTGTAGCGTAGACGGGAGACATTACACAGGTGCGAGCTCTAGCTCGTCGCCGAGTCACCGATGAAACACCGTCCTTTTCGATTCGTCCCACTCACCTCTTCGGAGGAACCCCGGTAGGCGGGCAGTTTGGGTGGGGCGCCACTCCCTCGAAAAAATAACAAGGGAGCCCAATGGTCAGCTTAGGTAGGTCAGGAATCTACCGTTAAGTGCAAGGGCAAAAGCTGGCTTGACGTGGTTTGGCAACACAACAAACCACGATGCGAAAGCAGGGCCTAGCGAACCAACCAGCGCCGTTAGTAGGTGCGGTTGATAACAGAAAAGTTACCCCGGGGATAACTGAGTTGTCTGGAGCAAGAGCCCACATCGACCTCCAGGCTTGCTACTTCGATGTCGTCTCTTCCTATCCTGGGTGTGCAGAAGCACCCAAGGGTGGGGTTGTTCGCCCATTAAAAGGGATCGTGAGATGGGTTTAGACCGTCGTGAGACAGGTTTGTTGCTATGTGCTGGGACTGTCCAATGCCTGAGGGGAAGGACCCTCTAGTACGAGAGGAACGAGGGTTCGCAGCCACTAGTTTACCAGTTGTCTGACAAGGCACCGCTGGGCAGCCACGCTGTAAGGGATAAGAGCTGAAAGCATCTAAGCTCGAAACCCACCTCAAAACGAGGCATTATGACACTTATAGAAGATAAGATTGATAGGACCGGGGTGTAAGCACCGAGAGCTATAATGTTGTTGGAAGTACTACTTCGGTAGTGCGGAAGATAACATTTCGAGGTGTTAAGCCCGTCGGTTACTAATAGTCAAAACTGCTATAATACCGTCGGCTTCAACCGTAAAAGGGTTTGCGTATGTCCCCCATTAATTAATAAAATATTTTTAATTAACCAGGGGGCCAAGACATTTGTCTTTCACCAAGTAAATGTAAATGAATATGGAATACAGTTTGTTGTCCATTTTCATTACAATTGAAAACTGTTCGATAACCTGCCTCTGATATTCCCTTTAATTCTGCAATTATTTTAGATGCCAGAATTAATTCGCCCATGGTTTGCGTATGCGCTTTTTCAAGATCATTCAAAGTAGAAATGTGTATTTTAGGAATAATTAGAATGTGTACTGGAGCTACGGGATTTATATCATTAAAAGCTAAAACATGTTCGTTTTCATATACTATTTCGCCAGGAATTTCACCATCTCTTATTTTACAGAAAAGGCAATCTGTCATAATAGGTTATTGGTAGTGTTCTTAAACTACTACATCAAGGAAAGATTGCCAGCAATGGCACCCATTGCAGTTCCAGTCTCAAATGCAATATTTTTTCCCGTAATCTCAAAATGATGGGTTGAATTATCAATATATGATTTTGGAAGTCCTTGGGGGCCAAGTCCCATAATCATACATAATTTTCCACTAGGCATTTCTAATTTACTTGCATCCGGGTTTGCAGTAGTAACTACTTTAGAACCAGCCCATGCTTCGTCTATATCTTTATCAAAGAACCTGAACCGATCATTAGATATCAATTTTGAAATGTAACCTTCATTAGATAAACGCATCTCTTTTTTGATTTCTTTTATCAACTCATTCGTTGATATTTCGGGAAATCCAATCAATGCTAAATCTAGATTAAAAGCTGAACAAAGATTCGAAGCTTTGAAAACCGCTTTGAAATGGGGGTGATTCCAATTACCTCCATATGTGTTATAGAGCCCTAGAGTGTGCTTTCCTTGGCTTGAGATGTCTTCTAAGTGAGTTACTGGCTCCGATTGTTTTATAGGTGGAATACTCAACCTGTCGGTCGCCGTTTTTAATTTCTTTTCTAATTTAGTCTTATATTCTGATTCTGAAATCGTTTGCAATGTCTTTTCAGCCTTAAAAACAAAAGTTTGTGACTCAGTATGCCACTTACTACGATCTGAATGTGCTATAATTGCTATTAAGATTGGCAATGATTCTTCAGGACTTATCTTCGATAGTTTTACTTCAATTAAATTAAGGTCTGACGGTGTAGAACTTATTCTAACTAAATACCGTAGCATCTCTTCAGATAAAGTAGACTCTAATGCTAATTCTAGAGGTGATGGTGAGATCGTGGTCTTGACTTTACATAATTGTAAATGTAAATAACCTAATAACTTAATTCTAAGTTCGCCCTCCAACTTAGATAAAATTGAAATTAAAGGATTTAGGTCTGTGGTCACAATCCAAGCTCTAATTACGGCTTTAGAAGAATCAAACGCATAACTGCTTAATTTTACAGTTTTCTCTAATATTGAATCTAGTTGATCGATTGGGAAATTTTTTAAATTTTTTATTAAAAAATTATTAATATCTTTTTTATTTTCGGTGATTATTATCTCAAAGATTTTTTTGTATTGAGTATTTTTCAACTCGCCATCATCTATCTTTTTTAATCTTTTAGAAATTTCGGTTAAAAGCTCTATCCTGCGCCAACTTTGATCGACTCTATCTGCATTGACAAAGGCTTTCGCAAATATCTTCTTTGATTTAGAAGACTTTGTAGACATTGAAGTGGCTATGTAAATTAAGCCTAAAGAAGCGTAATAGGGATCGCTCAAACGATCTACTTCCGGTAGTAAATCTTCAGGTGAATGCCCCTCTTTAATGTCGCGTAAAATCTTTCTTGCTATTGAGGGATTGTGATTTTTACCAGCCATTTATTTAATTTTAGATACCATTGCAAAACTAATGGTTCCTTGAACCTTTCCATCAGAACCAATATTAGGGAAAAAATATTGAACTACTTCACCGCTTCCTTTATCGGTTTCATAAAGTTTTTTACAAACTGTTGGTTTACCAGTCTCAATTGTTTGTAATGCCATTTCATCAACATCTTTGTAATTATCCCCTAAAACTTCTGATGACGTTTTACCCTGGAATGTAGTTTCATTAAAACCAAATTGAGATAACGATTTTACACCATAAGAATACAAATGCCGGCCATCTAAATTTCTTATTGAAAAACCATATTTATCCGAATTAAATGGAGTGTGTGTTAAAGACCATAATTTAGCTTGACCCACAATTCTTTGTTCGACGAGTCCTTGATATTTTAATAATTCTAAATATTTTGCAACTGTATTTCTTCCTATATCTAAACTTCGTGAAATTTCAGTTATTGTTTGAGACTCTATTGAAATTCCTAAATATGTTGTAATAGATTTTTCAATTTGAAGGTCCAACTCTTTTGCCATCTTTGGTAAAACTAAAGGCAGTGATTAAAAAGATGGCGTAATGCAATAGTGCATTGAAAATAAGAACTGTTTTTCTTAGGCACTATATTGTTGTCATTAAATACCCATTTATGCACTAGGTAAATATATTTAGGCCCTATTGGATAAAAAATGTCTGCAAAACATCAATTCGTATCGACATTAAAACTAGATATTCCGGTTGAAAAATTATTTAGTTGGCACGAGAACCCTGGGGCTTTCGAAAGGCTCGTACCTTGCTTTGATCAGATTACGATAAAAAATAGAAAGGGGACTATAGACGGCGGCTCTGTCGATATTGGTATGAATGCCGGACCCATTCCGCTTACTTGGGTTGCTCAACACCACAGTTATAAAAAAAACGTTCAATTTTTGGAAGATCAGACTAAGGGTCCTTTTGTTGGGCCATTTCCTTTTTGGAATGGAGCCTGGCATCATGAACATCTTTTCGAAAAAATTGATGATAATACCTCATTGTTGACTGATAAAATAAGTTATGATTTTCCGATGGATCCTTTTGGTTCATTATTTGGTAGTTGGTATACCAAAAAGAAATTAGAACAAATGTTTGCCTATAGGCGAAATATTACTAAAAATGATTTGTATGCCCAGTCAAAATATAATGGAAAACCATTAGATATAGCAGTTACTGGAGCGTCAGGTTTGATTGGATCTGCATTAGTCCCTTATCTAACAACTGCAGGACATAAAGTAGAAACTATTGTAAGAGGAAGGCCAAAAAAGGGTCAATTGTGTTGGGATTTGAAAAAAAAGACTATTAGTGACTTGAATGGAAAAGATGCAGTAATTCATTTAGCTGCTGAAACTATTAACAAACCAATTGGGGGGAAAATACCAGTGCCTTGGTCTGCATGGAAAAGAAAGGAAATCTTAGACAGCAGAGTGAATGGCACTCGCCTTTTGGCTGAACATCTTGCGTCATTAAAGAATCCTCCTAAAGTCCTAGTTTGTGCTTCAGCCATAGGTTACTATGGTGATAATGGCGATGAAATAATGGATGAAGGTGGCCATAACGGAAATGACTATTTTTCACATGTGGTAAAAGAATGGGAAGCTGCAGCTCAACCTGCAATCGATGCCGGAATTAGAGTTGTTTTTCTAAGATTGGCACCAGTAATGAGCCCTCTAGGGGGTGCATTACAAGTACTCACATTACCTGCTAAATTGGGATCAAGCCCTCCAGTGGGAGGTGGAAAACAATGGTGGTCCTGGGTAGGTATTGATGACGTTATTGGCAGTATCTATCATTCAATTATAACTAAAAGCCTTGTAGGTCCTGTCAATGTAGCATCTCCTAATTGTATTCAACAAGGTGAATGGGCCTCGACATTAGCAAAAGTAATTTGGGGGCCTTTTGGAAAACTAACAACACTACTTCCTATTCCTGGTTTTGTCTTGAAAGGTCTTCTTGGAGAATTTGGAGATGTATTGGCTCTTTCAAGTATTAGAGCAGATTCCTCCAAATTAATTAATTCAGGATATAAATTTAGATTTGAAGATTTGGAAGAAACCTTTAGACATTTATTAGGAATGAGAAAACCGGAGGACTTACAATGAAAAATATTGTAATTATTGGCGCAGGATATGGAGGTTTGGCTGCTGCTGCACTTTTAGGAAAAGAAGGTCACCACGTAACGGTTATTGAAAAGAATGAACAACCTGGTGGTAAAGCTAGTTTACTTAAAATAGATGGATTTTCATTTGATATGGGGCCCTCTTGGTATATGTGGCCTCAGGTTTTTGATGACTTTTTTGCTGAATTTGACAAAGATGCTACGGAATTTTTAGAATTAAAAAAACTAGACCCCTCATACCGTGTTTTTTTCGATGATGGTGATATCGTTGATATCTCTAGCGATATTGAAAAAAATTATGAAACTTTTGAAAGATTAGAGAGCAATGGTGCTGAAAAACTTAAAAAATATTTAGAGGTTTGTAAAAGGCAATACGATATCGCCATGAAAGGATTTGTTTATAGAACTTATAATTCTTTATTTGATTTATTTAGTCCAAGTATGGTAATAAACGGATTGAGGCTAAAGTTTACAAATTTTCATAACGGTGTAAAAAAATATTTCAAAGAACCAAAAACTCAAAAGCTAATGGAATGGATTACTGTGTTTCTAGGAGGCGATCCTAGAAATGTACCTGCCATGTATTGTATGATGTCATACCTTGATCATCATCACGGCATCTATTATCCTAAGGGAGGAATGAATGGACTTGCAAAACAAATTTATAAAATAGCTCTTGAAAATAATGTAGAATTTAAATTTAATGAAGCTGTAATAAAAATTAAAGTTGATAATAAAAAAGCAACGGAGATAATTACTGAAAATGGAAGTTATAAACCTGATTTAGTCATAAATAATTCAGACTATCACCACGGAGAAACAGTACTTCTTGAAGAAGTGAATCAATCATATAAAGAAAAATACTGGGAAAAGAGTACTATGGCCGTTTCAATGCACTTAGCCTATATTGGCGTAAATCGTAAAATTGATGGGTTAACGCACCATAACTATTTTTTTGAAAATAAATGGACTGAGCATTTTGATCAAATCTTCAAAGAACCTAAATGGCCAGATAATCCTAATTTCTATGTTTGTTGTCCTTCTAAAGTTGATGAGACGGTAGCCCCATCGGGAATGGAAAATTTATTCTTTTTAGTTCCGGTAGCGTGCGATCTGGATGATTCAGATAAAGTAAGAGAAGAATATTTTGAAAAAGTATTAGACAAATTTGAAAATTGGACTGGTGAGAGTATTAGAGACGATATTATTGTAAAATCTTTGTTTACGCATAGAGATTTCAAAGAAAGATATAATGCTTACAAAGGAACTGGATTGGGAATGGCTCATACTTTATGGCAAAGTGCAGTTTTTAGACCAAAACATAAGAGTTCAAAAGTGAAAAATCTGTATTATACGGGACAATATAACCACCCCGGTGTTGGAGTTCCTACTACCGTTATTTCTTCACAAGTCTTAGTTAATGAACTAAAAAAAACGGGGGTTTTATCATAGCATATATCCGAACAAAAAATATCAAAGGGAAAAAATACGCATATCTAGTAGAAAGTAAATGGGATAGTGAAAAGAAAACATCTAAGCAGAAAGTTTTAGAATATTTAGGATCTATAGAAAATTTAAATATAGAAAACATTCCTAAAGAGTACCGCACAGATTCCATCCGTAAATTCTTTATTAAAAATCAAACTAAATTAAATGAAGAAGTTGGCGAAAAACAAAAGAATTTAGAAATGATTCTAATAAGATGTCTGCTAACCGGAGATGAAGATATGGCAAATCAAAAATGCGATGAGCTTATTGAGCTCATAGGGTTGCAGCGATTCTATATTGAATCTATTACAAACGTAATGGCGGAGACTGGAAAAAAATGGTACGATGGTGAAATAGGAATAGCTGAAGAACATATGATTACCAACATCATGAGAAAGGTTGTTGAGATTAATAACCATAAAATTGAAGTGAAAGGATTGATTGAAGGTGTTGTGGTAATTTGTAACCCTGAAGGGGATGATCACACTATGTCAAATTTAGTTCTTGAGGGTTTACTAAAGATAAGAAAATATAAGGTCGTAAATATAGGTGGAAATTGGTATATGGATGAAAATACTAAAGCCACAAATACTGCAATTATTAATTTTACTATAGAGACAAGGCCCGACATTGTATTTATTTCAGTTACTATTGCAAGATACTTATTCAATGCTAAACTAATTGCTAAAGAATTATCTAAAGCTTTGTCAAATACAAAGGTTTTCTTGGGGGGTCTAGGCACTCAAGGGGTTTTTGAAGGAGAATTGCAAAATGGAATTCTTCTTGCAAACAAAGACACACTAAATACCTTAAATAATCTTTAAGTATTTTAGGCACTAGCTACTTTCTTTTATATACTAAGTTATGCACTAGAACGCTATCAAAAGGTAGTAAATGTATTTAAAAGCGAAACTTATCGACGACAATACTCTAACTGACCCTAAATTAATTTTCCAAAGAGGTAGCACTACCTATTACCATAGTACGAAACTTTTCCCAGCCAAAATAAGAAAAGATGTGACTACTCTTTATTGTTTTGTAAGAGTCATTGATGACTTTGTTGATGCAGTTCCTCAAGATTTAAAGAGTTTTACAAATTTTAAGAATGAATATTATCTTGCACTTTCTGGAAAAAATACAAGCAATACAATCATCTCAAATTATATTGAACTTTCTCACAGAAAAGATTTTGAGCCTGAATGGACTGAGGCGTTTCTAAAATCAATGAAAATGGATACTTTCAAATCTGAATACGAAAATATTGATGAACTTAACGAATATTTGTATGGCTCTTCTGAAGTTATTGGTCTTATGATGAACAAGATAATGGATATTGATGAAAGAGCCCATGATTCAGCTCAATATCTTGGAAAAGCAATGCAATTCATAAATTTCATAAGAGATATCGATGAAGATTTAGATTTAAACAGAACTTATTTTCCAAAAGACACATTACTCGAGTTTGGTTTAGAAGGACTTTCGAGAGGTGAAGCCCGAAGAAAACCGGAGCAGTTCAGAGACTTTGTCCGATCGCAAATAAAAATTTATTTGGATTGGCAAAAAAAAGCTGAAACCGGATTTATTTATCTTCCTAAAAGAGTGCGAGTAGCAGTAAAAACAGCTTCGGATATGTATCTGTGGACTGCTACCAATATTTACAAAAATCCATTTTTAGTATATGATATGAAACTAAAACCTACTTGGAATAAAGTACTTCTAACTGGCATTAAGAACTATTTTTCAATATATTTTACTTTTAATAAAAAAAATACTCCAATGCGAGAACCATCGATAAATAATACTAGAACAGTTAAACTATAATGAGTAATTGTTTAGTCTGGTTTCATAATGATTTGAGGCTATTTGATAATCCTGCACTTAGTTTAGCTTCAGATAGTGGCAATAATGTTATTCCAATCTTTGTTTGGTCTTCAGAAGAAGTAAATGATTGGCATCTAGGAAGGGCTGCAAAATGGTGGTTACACTACTCACTTGAAGCTCTATCCTTAGATCTTAAAAAAATTGGAAGTGAATTGATAATAAAAGAAGGTCAAACAAAGTCAATTATTTCTAAATTAGTAAAAGAATACGACATCTCTGAAATGTTCATAAATCGCCGTTTTGAACCTAAAATTGTAGAACGCGATAACGAAATTATTAAAGAAATAAATGTGAAAACAACTATAACTAATGGAAATCTGCTTTTTAATCCTGAGGACATTAAAACTGGCCAAGGTAAAGACTATACTGTTTTCACACCTTTTTGGAAAAATTGTAAACGACAGAAAGAACCTCGTTTACCTCTCAAAAAACCTACTAAACTCAAAGTTCCGGATTCATGGCCTTTATCATTGAAACTTGAAGATATTGATTTACTACCTAAAATTAAATGGTACTCAAATATTGAAAAATCATGGAAACCTGGTGAAAAAAATGCTGAAAAGGCTTTAAAAAAATTCTTGAAGAATAATGGAAAAGATTACGGCCAAAATCGAAATATTCCAGGAATAAAAGGAACGTCTCGTTTATCACCTCATTTGAGGTTTGGAGAAATTAGCCCTCATCTTATTTGGCATGAATCTAAAAAATATCATAATAAGGGCATCGAACATTTTGTAAGAGAAGTTGGATGGAGAGAATTTTCATATCATTTGTTAAATAATTTTCCATTTTTAACTAATAAACCACTTAGGCCGGAATTTGAAAACTTTCCTTGGGCGCTAAATAAAGAATATTTAGAATCGTGGAAAAAAGGTTTGACTGGATACCCTATTGTAGATGCAGGTATGCGAGAACTTTGGAATACTGGATGGATGCATAATCGTGTCAGAATGATAGTGGCATCATTTCTAGTCAAACATTTACTGATTGATTGGAAAGAGGGTGCAAATTGGTTCTGGGATACCTTAGTTGATGCTGATTTAGCAAGTAATACTAGTGGATGGCAATGGACTGCCGGATGTGGTGCTGACGCTGCACCTTATTTTAGAGTATTCAATCCCATACTACAAGGAAAACGGTTTGATAGTACTGGAGATTATGTAAGAAAATGGGTGCCGGAAATAGGTGAATTACCCAATGAAAAGATACATACCCCTTGGGAAATTTCTGAAGATGAATTGCGCAATTATGGCGTGATTTTAGGTAAAACCTATCCCGGCCCTATTGTTGATCATGCAGAAGCTAGAAATATAGCACTGGAAGCTTTTGACAAGCTCATGGCTGAAAAAAGAAGGGTTCCGTAAACTATAAAATCAAAGAGCGCAGTCAAACATTATGATTAGTGTCACTGAAATGGCTGCTGAAAAAATTAATAAAGCTCTAACTGAACAAGAAATGATTGGAAAATCCCTTCGTTTGGGTGTTTTTCCTGGTGGATGCAGTGGAGGCTATCAATACGCTTTAGGGTTTGATGATCAAAATGATAATGACACTACTGTTGAGGCTAAAGGCTTGAAATTATTAGTTAATAATGAAGACATTGAAAAGATTAAAGGAACTGAAATAGACTATATTGTCACAGAAATGGGCGAAGGTTTTAGAGTAAATAATCCAAATCCAGCTCCGGAAGGTAAGAAAGGAGAATGTGGTTGTGGATCAGAGAGTAGCTGTTGTTAAGAAAAATTATTGATTATTAGCTGCATCTAAGGATTGAGGAGTAATAAATCCCTCACTCTTATTTTCAGCAATGTAAGGAATGATTATTTTGGATTCTGTAGATATGACATGTACTGGGCACGCATTTCCGCAAGCTGGCGCCAAATAATCCTCTCCAGTTTCAGTTAAAACAAGTCGAATACCATGTCCAGCTGGAATTAAGGCATCTATTGCTTGGAATTCCATCATCATAGTTAATTCTTGACCTGGGATTACTGTTTGAGGCTCTGAACCGCCTGCATGATACCGAATATCCATTGTAGCATGCCCTATCCTAATTCCTGTAACTGAGTCCTGCATTTCTGCAAATATTTGCCCTCCATCGAAGGTGGCAACTGTATACAAATGAAGTTTTACAAGACCTGAAATATGCGTATTATTTTCCTCTGAAAAGGCAGGACATTCGCTTGTAATGGTTTGAACTGCACCTCCAATAGCTGAAATTCCGCCGACAAACGACCCTACTGTTTGGCATTCTGAAAGGCTCATGGTCATGTCTTTAGAATCTTGTGGAGGCCATGTTTCTTCAATTCTCCATTGGCCATCATTTCTTTGAATTTGTGCATGGAGTTCGGGCTTAGGGCCTATTCCTTTCAGATAATACTCAAACCATTCGAATAGATCTTGGGCCCAATCCCACCTAGTCATATTGTATATTGCTTCAGCGCCATATCCTGACTCTTGAACATTGTGTTTGGTCCACTGATCGGGATAGTTGTGCCCCCATTGGCCTAAAATCCCTCTTACATCAAAACCAGCATCTTTGTATGTTTGATACCAATGGGTGCCAGGTGGGCCACTGAAAACTTGATGAGGATCTACATTCCAATCTTGCATGCCTTGAACCCAATATACTGAACCGTTCCAATTTTCAAACGCCTTATCAATATGAGAGCGCTCTGAGTAATAATTGTCCATATATGGGTCAAATTCTCCAGCCCCATACGTTACGGGACCTGCAAATAAACCTTCAATAATATCGGGGCAAACGTTGTCTATGTCATCTTCATTATAATCTACGGTACTTGAAAAATAATTCATATGCATTACTTGTGAACGGGCTTCTGCACTCCCATTCTTGTAAAGAAGCGAATGAAGTGCAGTCGTTCCACTAATAGGCACTATAGTTTTCAGATAT
>Ga0302134_10000733_pt1 | contig 14816 bp, 10 predicted proteins | sample CB9_SCM_MG_FD_203123 | JGI IMG/M metagenome (GOLD analysis project Ga0302134, IMG submission 203123) | Marine microbial communities from Western Arctic Ocean, Canada - CB9_SCM | ecosystem: Environmental > Aquatic > Marine > Oceanic | place: Canada: Western Arctic Ocean | collected 2017-09-19
CGGCTCTTTCTGCAAGTAGAGTAACATCATCTGGGCTAAACCTTGAGTGCTCGCTAAAGTGCTGAAAAGTATCCTCATCCAAAGCTGGTTCCTCTTCCTTTCTTGCCAAATAATCTGCAAGGGAATGACGGCACCAATCAAAGATGAAAAGACGTCCACCGGGGCGGATAAGTTTTGCAGCATTTTTCAATAGAGAAAATGGATTTGGCAATTCATGAAGAACCATACTACAATGGCCGACTTCAAAGGTCCCATCGATGCTTGTTGACCACTCCTCGCTCGATAAATCTGCAGCAATAACTTCGGCGCCAATTTCAGCACCGGTTAGGCGTGCAGTTTCGAGCATGATTGGAACTAATTCTACTCCACACAATCCAACTTCAGGATATTTTGCCTTCATCATCGCTAACCAACCTCCCGGTCCAGTGCCCATATCCAAGACTTTGGCGTTTAGAACTAAAGCCGGTGCAATCCATTTTGAGAAGAAGTCCCAGTATTCTTCGTTAAATCGACCAGCCTGTGTATCGACCATGAGATCGTGAAAACTCTGAAAATCCCTATGATGTGACTGCAAGTGGTCGAGGGTGTCCATGCTTCGTCGCAGAGCCGGAGACTATTATTCTTGACTCATTTTGGAGATTATTGATTGAAGGGGTTTTTTACCCTTGCCGACCTCGTAAGCCCGTCGGGGGCTCGAATATGGCTACAAGGAAGGACAACTCACTAAATCTACGCGTTGCAAAAGCGATACCAAGCGATGTCGGCCATGGACGGGCTCGTATATCTGGTGACAATGCTCTTGGTTTGAAACCCGGAGACATTGTTGAAATAAAGGGCGAGGAACGCTCCACTGCAGCCATGTATTGGCGTGCACGTCAAGAAGACTCCGGGATGGATATTGTAAGAGTAGATGGCATAATCCGCAAAAATGCAGGAGTAAGCCTCGGCGACAAGGTTTCAGTTCGCAAGGTTGAAGGCAAAGCATGCACTAAATTGGTTCTCTCTCCAGTAATGGCAAATAAGCAGAAGGTCAAATTTGGTCCTGGAATTGAAGGATTTGCTCGGCGTGGATTGAACAAGCGCCCAGTGGTCGCCGGAGACCGGATTTTTATTCCCGGGATGACCCTATTTGCTGAGGCCTTACCATTCGCAATCCTTCAAACTACGCCCAAAGGAATTGTCCAAGTCAATGCCGATACTGAGATCATAATCAAGGATGAATCGGTTGATGAGGAAGATGTCGGCGCATCTTCGGGAATTACTTACGAGGATATCGGTGGAATTGGCGACCAGTTACTCAAAGTTAGAGAAATGATTGAATTACCACTTAAACACCCTGAATTATTTCGAAGGTTGGGAATTGACCCACCAAAGGGAGTTCTTCTTCATGGCCCTCCCGGTACTGGTAAAACCATGATTGCCAAGGCGGTTGCCACTGAAACTAATGCTCACTTCACCGCTATCAATGGCCCCGAAGTAATCAGCAAGTATTACGGAGAATCAGAAAAACAATTGCGAGAAATTTTTGATGAGGCAGCAAATAATGCTCCTGCAATTGTATTCATCGATGAAATCGATTCAATTTGCCCCAAGAGAGAAGATGTTTCGGGTGAGGTTGAACGTCGCGTCGTAGCTCAAATGTTAACCTTGATGGATGGAATGCAAGGTCGAGATAATGTCATTGTAATAGCGGCGACTAATCGTCGTGATGCAATCGATCCTGCTCTACGCAGGCCTGGCCGTTTTGACCGAGAAATTGAGATAGGTGTGCCAGATCGCCATGGACGCCAAGAAATTATGGAAGTACATACCCGTGGAATGCCAATCAGTGATGATTACGACGTTGATTGGGTGTTAGATAATTCATACGGCTTCGTCGGTGCAGACCTTGCTGCCTTAGTTCGAGAATCAGCCATGAAAGCACTACGCCGCTACTTGCCAGAATTTGATTTGGATGACGAGGTTATCCCACCTGAAGTGCTGGAGAAGATGGAAGTGAAAATGGAGGATTTCAAGATAGCAATTAGAGAAATTGAACCATCTGCATTACGAGAAATCTATGTCGAGATATCAGAGGTCTCTTGGGAGGATGTTGGAGGGCTTGAAGAAATCAAAGAACGTTTGAAAGAAAGCGTAGAATGGCCATTAACCAAACCAGAACTGTTTGAGCACTTCGGGATAAAACCACCACGGGGGATCGTTCTATTCGGTGCTCCAGGAACTGGAAAAACTATGTTAGCGAAAGCCATCGCCAATGAAGCAAAGGCCAACTTCATCTCAATCAAAGGCCCGGAATTGATATCAAAATGGGTAGGGGAATCAGAGAGGGCAATCCGTGAGATTTTCAAGAAGGCAAAGCAGGCGGCACCTTCGATTATTTTCCTTGATGAGTTTGAGAGCGTTGCCCATATGAGGTCAGGTGGCTCAGGCAGTGAAGGAAGTGATGTCGCTAACCGTGTGGTTAACCAACTATTAGCCAGTATGGATGGAATAGAATCCTTGGAGGGGGTCATCGTCGTGGCAGCCACTAACCGACCGGAGATGATAGATCCAGCTTTACTACGCAGTGGGCGCTTTGAGAGGGTCCTACATGTGCCACCGCCTGATGAGGCAGCTAGAAGACTAATCGCAGAGATTCATACAGCAAAGATGCCATTAGGCAAATCAGTAGACTTGAAGACTGTTTTCAAGGGGCTAGATGGATTTACTGGAGCAGATATCGAAGCTATTTGCAGAGAAGCAGGCCTGATAGCCATGCGAGCCAATAAGAAGACGATAACTGGAGCCCATTTCAAGGAAGCAGTTTCACGAGTACGCCCAACGGTTACTGCTGACATGATGGAATACTACACAAAAATGGAAACAATGCTAGTCAGTGGTCTTTCCAACATCAAGCGAGATACTAATTCTAGTCGTGGATTTGAAACGGTTTGAGCCTGATTATCTTAATGCCGTAGGCAAAGCCTTCATGTTGCTGTGTTGTAACCACCCCCCCGTAGGGGGGAGTTGATGGGATCCAGTTTCGGACATGAATTACTTGGACGCAAAGTCGTTGACTCGGCTGGCGATAGCCTAGGCATCCTCGTTGACTTGGAGATAGACCGCCCTACAGGAGTTGTCCTGGCCATGTTTGTTCGTCTTGAAGAGAACCTCGACCCAAGCAGATTGCCTTGGAGTATGGATGAAAATTTGATGCGAGTACCTGTTGAGGAGGTTGACAGAGTAGCAACAAGCGTACACTTGAAGCGTTAAAGAGGTGAATCAACAACCGACCATGGTCGGGGAACCTTCTAAACCGAGCGAAGTACGTGGAGCAACAAGTTCACAGGAGATAAGGGGGGGTTGAGATGGCGAAGATGGGACGAAAGATGCGAAGGGGCCTGCTTTTGGCTGGTTTCTATGGTACTTTATTGCTCTTAGTTGGAGTTGTTATATCCTCTTATATTCAAACTGGAAACCGTTCGCAGTTGTCCGCCTATGACGATGATTGGAATGACATATCAGCATTCAGAAAAGATATCAATGATATGGGTATAACTACCCGTTCAGTAGTCAGTAGTCCACTCCTTCTCAATGATATTGATGATCCGGGCAATGCTACTTTTGTTATCAGCGGGGTAGAGAGGGATACTTTCAGCTTGCCCCATTTCGGAGAATCAGGGTTCATTGAACTTGAGGAAGAAGATGGATACAGCACTTCTGAAATCGAAGCCATCGTTGATTTCTACAAGGCCAATGGCACTGTAATCGTCCTCGAGGACTTCGGATTCGCCAGCGGCTTGGCTGAGGCATTTGGCTGGAAATTCGATGGCCACCAGATGTATGATTCCCTTTACGAACCTACTCTAAACTCATCTTTTGTCTGGACTTGCTTACAGGAAGAAGCCTGTGGAATGAAGAATAACACTGTTGACAATGCTTCACATAAGACCCACCCGGTATGGGATGGAGCCCACCCTTGCGCCTTGATGGATGGCCGTTCTACAGCACCAAGTGAAGCCGGACTTTGCACTCACCATTGGCAAGCTGGTGAAATTAACTACAATTCATCTTACCAATTATTGTTGAATGGTCCAACGATCATGGAAAATGGTTCAAGCCGTTCAAAACTTGGAGTTTCACATACTATTGCAATATCTTCAAAGGATGCTTCAATTGATGTAAACCGCGATGGAGATGTTGACGTTGGACAGGAACTCAATGAAGAAACACCGGACAGGGCAGCCAGTATCGAAGGAAATTTCGTCATTGGTGTTGAGATTTGCGAAAGTAGATGCGAGCATTCAGGAGAAGGCATGGAAGGGCGGATTATTTTCATTGCAGACGGCTCATTACTTTCTAATGCAATGTATGATTATGAGGGTTATAATCAAGGGGACTACACCGATGGTAAGACTCCAAAGGTTGCAATGCCGGCTAACGATAATCGCAAATGGGCACTTGATGTCATCGCTCTTGCTTTATTGACAGATGAAAATGGTACATTGGAAGCAAGTGATAGCGCTTTAGTGATTTTCGATGAAAGTCGCCATCCACAGAATGCATTTTTTGCAGAATCCTATAACCTCATTTACTGGATTTTAGTTTATTTCACAGGTGAGTCGATGGCTATGTTATTGCTCTTCATGGGCCTGTTCGTCGCCTTTGAAGCTGTAGTTATCAAGAAGAAGGACCCAGAGCCTTGGAGGCATGTCTTCAGCATTATTTACTATGGTTTTGGTGATGCTAGACGTTACAGTTTCTACGCTAAATCAAACAAAATAAAACAGGTATTCTTGTCAAGGGTGAGAAATAACAATGCTTTGACCAGAGAAGAATTTGATGCCATGCCGGCGACGGAGTTACAACAGATGATTTCTGACCCTATATTGATTAAATTCGTCTTTGAAAACCGCGAATACTCATTGGAACAATTGGTGACTATCGTAAAAAGAATCAAAGCGTGGGGGAGGGCTTGAAATGTGGACCCGCAAGGCATCATTCACCTTCGTTGGAGGCATTTCTCTTCTTTTGGTTGGGATGATGATTGCGAATCATCAATTGATGATTTTCGGCCTCTCATTAATCGCCTTCATAACTGTTAATTCATGGCTATCTGGACATGGAGATGTCGAAGTTTCACGTTCCTTGTCGGCCGATAACTTGTACAAAGGTGATGACCTCTATGTGGAATTGGTTGTGACCAACCGCTCAATGCGCAGAACTCAAATGTTGGAGGTATACGATAACGTTCCTCATGAAATGAAGTTGCGTTCAGGTTTGAACGCAATGCGCTTGAACCTTGGACCGGGAGAAACTGCTCGGGTTCGCTATTCCCTACGATGCCCACTGCGTGGCCACTTCTCATTGGGACCTGTAAGCCTTCGATTCCGCAATACCTTTAATTTATTCATGGAGGAGATGTATATACCTCATCATTCAGACATGATTGTCTTCCCACAAGTTGCAGAAATTGAAGAGGCCTTCGTGAAATCCAATACACCGAAGATGTACACCGGTGCTACCACTCTTCGAAACGCTGGGCCTGGCACTGAGTTCTACGCACTAAGAGAATATGTTCCTGGTGATCCATTCAAGATGATTAATTGGAAGGCAAGTGCCAAGACTGGAGATAACACCCTAATCGTTAATGACACCTGTAGAGATGCGGTAACAGATGTCTACATCATATTGGATAGTAGAGACGTTAGCCGAATTGGCACGGTATTGAAGAACCCACTTGAGAACAATACCATCGCCGCTGCTTCACTGGCTAGTTTCTTCCTCAAGCGCCGTGATTCAGTGGCATTGGCTATTTATGATGATAAGTTATCTTACTTACAACCGGATACTGGAGATAAGCAATATTTCAAGATTCTAAGTAGTCTTGCGGGAGTTGCACCAAAGGGTAACATGCCTTTGCAGGCGGTCACAAATTCAATCGCTCCACGTTTTAGCCGTGGCTCTCCAGTTTTCATTCTCTCTAGTTGTGAGGGAGATGGCACAGTGCCTCATGCTCTGCGTGATTTGGTGGGTCGAAGCCACGAAGTGGTCATCCTTTCACCATCCAGTGTAGATTTCGAGCGCTTAGTCAGTCGTATTCCAAGGATGAGTTATGAAGTTCTAAAGATTGAGAGGCAAAACCGGATGACTTCGTTGGCTGGCTTTGGTGCAACGGTAATCGATTGGATGCCAGATGTGGAATTATCACAGGCTTTACTACAAGCCAGAGGATTCTGAGGTGAAATTGATATGGCAGATGACGTCACAAGGCAGGAGGAAGGAGTCAGAACCCTTCACCTACGCAGCCTGCGTAAGACTTGGCAAATACTTGCATTGCAGGTGATTGCAACCGTAGCCCTTGTTTGGATGTATCTTGAGGTTATTGATACCTATATCATCGGCTACCTTGACCATACTTTGGTACTCGGCCAACTCGATTCGTACATTAAGTCAGGAACCGGTGATAACTATGAAATCCCATTAGCAGATTGGATGACTGGACTTGATTCAGATGGTATGTCGAGAGTTTACATGCCCATCGCATTAGGACTGATTCTTGGAGGAGGAATGGCCTTCCTCTCATTCCAACCACCTCAAAGACAGCAGAGAATCAAGTTCTGGGTGATAGTAGCCTTGATCGCTCTATTAGTTGGTCGTTTACTAAGCTCTTGGTTATTCGGAATGTTGTTTAGTTGGGAATGGAGAGTGCCAACCCAATCTGAATTTAATTTCCTGATTTGGCCGATTTCAATGCTAGCAACCGTCTTGGTACTTGGATTCTATCTACTTCCTGTCATCATGGGATGTAAGGGGATTTGGGGATTATCTCGTAGAGGTATAGCATGGGCAATGGGTTTCACTTTGTTTTTCTTGGCCATACATGCAATTTTGACATTCCCACTGATTTACAATGTGTTAGGAAGTGCCGGCGCTTACATCCCACGCTTTGATGCTCAAGTTGGTGAACCCACAATTTGGGGAATGATTACACCAGAACAAGGGAGTTTAATCCTAATCGCAATTTTGATGCTCATCTTCCAAGAGAGTGCCTTCGGAGTAATCGGCTACATGGAGTATGCATTCCGCTTGCCTGAATCCTGTAAGAAGGATCCAGAATATGTGACCCAAATGGATAACCTCCTCAATCACCACCTTTACCACACAGTTTTCTTCTTGGGAATAACTGGCCTATCTACCATGGTTGCTCTTGGATTCCACACTATCTTGCTTGAGCAAGTTGCAGATTTAACTGGCAGTCAATGGGCGATGCAGGTGTCAGAATCAATTGAATTGAAGTTGACATATGGGCTGGTTATTTCCGCTCTACTATTCCTTAGTGTATTGGCAGCATTGCGTTATGTTATCCCGTGGCAGCGCTTGTCCGGATTGGTAGAGCATTTTACCAGTCGTCAAAAAGTCTAGGCGCGTTTTTGTATAAGCCTACCAAGGCCTTCTGCTAAGATTAACACAACTAAGGGTAGAACACAAATGCTCAATATCCATGTCAATGGCTCTGGCCACTGGCTTTGTTGGAATAACCAACGACTCAGCATTATTGCTGAGGCTATTATTAGCAGCACCCCAAACCGTTCTTTCCACATCGGAAAGGCCTTTGCTTCATTATCCAAGCAAACACCTCAGAGTTCAAGGTCCGCCAAATCACTTTCTAAGTCAGAAAGCATTTCTTCATCGACAAGCGGATTTGTGGTTGGTTCGCTAGCTATTTCACCACGATGTTTCCATTGTGCATCAAGGCGCGCTAATTCCTGTTCAATCCAGGCTCTTTGATCTGCTTCTCCAGTGCTTTCAATAACTTCACTCGCCTCTACCATTGCCTTTGGAACTAATTCAGTTTCAGTTTGTGGATTATCTTCTGGGGGTGGTAAATCAGTCCACAGTTCTTCCACTTCTTCACCTTCTGAAACTACTTGATGCTGCCCCTCACTGATAATATCAGTGTTTTCGAGGGGTTGAGTCAATTCTACCATGGCATCTTCTGCAACCTCAACATGGGGGGCCTCTCCTCCCGCTTCCCAAGGTAGCATGCCACTTCTTTGGAAATCCCATAGTGGTCCCTTTGGATCCTCACCGGTCAATCCGGTTGCTTCGATTTGAGAGACTAATTCTTCAAGAACTTGGGTAGTCGTTTCCAATCTAACAGCAGTTCCAGCATCTCTCTGATCTGCCTCAAGGTAAATTTCATCAAGAGCCCTTTGAATTAGGCGGCGAGCCTTTCTAGCGATGAGAGGTAATGATTCTGGACGATTGCAACTTAACAGCAGGCTTTCCACTTCTTTGGTTGGCGCTCCAAGACCTTGTAACTGGTCGAGAACTTGGCGTAGGCGGCGCAGCATTGTGATTGATTGTTCATAGTCTTCAAGCATTCGCTCAAGGTCAAGGACAACGTGCTGTACGGTTCCGGCTAATCTGTTTTCCAATCTCTGCTTGACTGACCAATTTGTCAATCCTCTGACAGTCCCAGCGGTTTGAGGGGATTGACGTTCTAGAATATCCATCACTTCATTCGACAACAGGTAGCGAGGTGTACGAGAGACCTCTTCAACGGTAAATTGAATCAATTGTAGGCCACGCTCTACGGCTCTATCGAGCAGAGTTACGCTATATCCCATCGTACGTGCATGTTCGAGTCTTTCCAAAACAGGACCCAAAGCTTCGATTCCCGAATCCTCTCCCATCAAAGCCCTTGCCAGAGGTTCTTCAGATAGACGGGCTCGAATCTTTTCTGCTTCGGCGATATCTGCTAATGCGTCTTCATGGGCTCCGGATAATTCTCTTGCTCGCTTAATGAGGTGAGTTAGTTCACCTTCTTTTTCACCACGGTTTGCTGCTAAATCACCTAGTTCACGAAGTAGGCTTTGCCGCTCACCCATCAAGTCGCGTAATTCTACTTGGAGGTGATTAGATTTTGCTCTAACTTCATCTCTTTCGCTCAGTGTTTCCTTCAACATTTTACGGACTTCATGAGTTTCTGATTCGACTGTGGATAATTCTTCACGGCCTCGGCTCAGCCTGCGTTCCATTTCATCAGTATCTGTAGCTGAAACTCTGTGGCGGTCTGAAAGTGCTGAAACTTGATCGGTCAGCATTCTACTTCGTCTTTCGTCATTCTCGATATCATCCCGTAAGCGGGTTAACTTCTCCGAATTTGCTTCTACTTCTGCAGACAAATGGGCTTCTTTGGTGCTTAGTTCGGCCACTTCTTTGTGTAATTGTGAACGGCTGCCAGAATCACCAAGCGCTAATGCTAATTCAGAGGCTCTTTGCTCCAATTGATGTTCTAATGCTGACACCCTCTTTGACAAACGTGAAGCGCGGTCTGAAACCTGCTCTGAGTTTTCATCTGCACTTCGCTTACTTGCTGCTGATTCATCTAGTGAAATATTGAGACCTTCTATTCTCTCATGTAATTCATCACAACGGTCATTAGCAAGACTCAATTCATCTCGAAGAGACTCGGTTGAATGAACTGACTCTTCCAATTTGTCTTTCAAGCGGGCAGTTTGGATTCGACTCTCATCGAGTTCAGTTTCTAACTTGGCAGTCCGTTCCCCTTGGTGCCTTGATACGGGTAATAGAACAGCCTTTTCATTTTCCACTGGTTTTAGACTAGCCTCACCTGATGCTTTATGTTCGATTAATTTGAATCCAACTCGGCTTATGTCGAATGATTCTAAACCGGCCTCAAAGCCCCACATGCGGTCCATTCTTCCGCGCAGAGTTAGTTGCCGGCTGTCACTTTTTGTTCGGCAAGTGGCAAGGGCAGAGATGAAGCCATTGAGGCTGAAGTCATCTAGGCCACCAGCCATTGCTCCGGCAATCTCACTGCGCTCAATTCTGCGTAGGGTGGCGTCAAACCCGGGGGTAGATGCAGCAAAAACTGCCGCTTGTAAATCTTCACTCCTACTCCTAATGGCGACTGGCATTCCTTGTCTAATAATCACCTCGTGTTTTTCACCAGGCCCTTCAATCAGCAGAAATCCATCCACTTTTTCCTCAAGAGCGGTTCTCAACATGGTAATCATTGAATCAACACCAGACTTTCCGGCTCGCATCAAGAATCCCTCAGGGAGAACCTCTGGAGCGACCATCGGTTCAGGTGCCAAGTCAACCATTGCTGCTGCATTGGCGATGAGGTGTTGATGGTCTGCACTTGGGGTAGTCCAAAGACCGAGGGTTGCAGAACCAGCATTAGCCAATAATAGGACTCCACTATCAAGCCATAATACTAGCCTGTCAAATCCGCTTAGTGATAATGAATCCTGCATTGAAGACAATCCCGAAAGCCCCTCGGTTGATTTAATTGCCATTTGTTCGGCTTCAGCAGGCAATTTACCAGCATCTGCGATAATAACTCCATCTTCAAATGCAAAGGCACCAATTACTTCGGGCCTGAGTGCTAACTCGTGAACTATCATCGAAAGGTCTCTTGAACTAAGGTCTACGCATTCCCTACCGGTTATTCCGAAGGCAGCAAGATCACGTCGGTCAATAATCGCCTGAGGGATTCTCTTCGCCACTGCCGCGAATTGTTCTCTCGTCCATTCTGCTGCTGCAGCCCTCAAGCGACGGTCATGGGCTATTCTACGGAGCAAAGAGGCTGCAGCCGAACCGACAACAACTTCATCCTTATTTTCTGAAGAACAAAGCCATCCAACCACCTTTGAACCACTAATCAGTTGATGTCCGAGGGCCTTCTTTGACCTCGCTGCTGACCAAGTTACTACTCCGTATTCGAATGGTATATCAGCCATATCGAAGGCAGCCTCAAAATCCCCTTTCGGGCTTTTTCCACTTGGTAATTCAAACATTAATTCACCTCAAATCAATTCTTTCATTGTAGGGCGGCTGCGCCCAACTTCATGGCGTAGCCTGCCCAGTGCACTTTCTCTATTGCAGACAATAACTAACGATGCGCCTGCAGCCATGCTTGCGATACCAACCCTTCCATTTGAGCCAGTAGCCCAGACTTGGTCGACTGGACCAATTCCAGCATCCTTGCATAATTCATTGGCTTGTCTTAGAGCCAGAGGGACTTCAGAGGAGAAAACGTTCTCATCTTGGTCTTCAACTAGACTTGCCCGCACTCGCCCATGTTCATCCACAACCGACGTTCCTCGAACCCCGGGGATTCGATTTAATGAGGCCAATAACCGACGCAGCATACCTACCCTTGAAGGGGTACAGGTTGCAATCGGCTTCTTGAGGTTGTTGTTGTCCTAGTCCTAGAAGGACTATTTGCAGACCATTCTCAACTTTCCAACTGAGGTATTGATTAAATCCAACTTTGAGTACAATTGGAGAATAAGGAATAGGGCTTTTTTAGATAGTTCTTTTGAGTCAAATCACCGGCCATCGGCTATTAGTATTTTATCAATTGAACTTTCAATAATTCCTATTAATAACTTTGACAGAATAATTTACTGACAACCCCTCCGCCATCCTCAAGGCCAAGTGGCGCTTGAGCAGACCATGTCCGCTCCACTTCAGGTCCCATCCTGCAGTAGGTGCGAACGCCCTTCGGTCTTACATCAGAGGTACTCAGGGCGTTCATTCTGTAATACTCACCTCATCGATAGTGTTCACAAGAGATTCGCCAAAGAATTGCGCCGCCAATTGGATTTGCCAAAAAGTGGTAAGACCACAACAATTCTAGTTGCAATCAGTGGTGGAAAAGACTCAGCAATTCTGCTAGATAGATTGGTGAAGATTCTTGGTCCACGTCGTGATGTTGTTCTCATTGCCGGCTGTGTCGATGAAGGAATAGATGGGTATCGCTCACCATCGATGGAATGTGCTAGCGAACTAGCAGCAAAGAATAATGTGGAGTTTGTTTCAGTTTCTTATCCAGAATTAGGATTTGAAAGGATGGATGAAGTGGTGAAAAAGATGCCACTAATTGGAAAGAACCATTCCCATGTCAAAGGTATGGCACCTTGTTCATTTTGTGGGGTTTTCCGTCGCCAAGGGCTGAATTATTTGGCTGAAAAAACTGGTGCTGATGTGATGGCCTTAGGCCATAACCTCGATGATATGGCCCAAACTATGCTAATGAATATGCAAAAAGGCGACTTGGAAAGAACTCTCCGCCTTGCTCCGCATACTTCCAATCCCATTGATGGCCTGGCACCTAGAATCGTGCCAATGCGGTGGATTCCCGAGCAGGAAATTCACGCCACTGCGATGGCTCTAGATTTACCCTTTTTTCATGATGAATGCCCATATTCCCCAGGTGCATTGAGGCAGAGGAATAGGGACATGGTTGCTAGGTTGGAGGAAGATGTTCCAGGTTCACGACATGGATTAGTTCATATGATAGATGCTATCAAAGAATTAGAAAGTAAAACCACAGAGAATGTTCGACCAACAACACCCTCACCTTGCCCACTTTGTAGTGCTCCAACGAGTGGGGAGATTTGCAAAGGCTGTGAGTTTATTCAAATGCTAAAAGAAGTATCATAGTAAATTATCTACTAAGGTTTTCATATCTTGAGTCCGTCCACAATAATGACATCGAAGACTTAGTGGTTCATGAGTGGCCACTTTCAAACGGTGATCAAGAGGTTCACGGGCTCCAAGGGAAGCACAATTATTGAAGCAACAACTGATGACATTGACTACTTCTTCACCAAGATTTACGACCCTCTTTTCTGCCACATTGTAAGCACGAATTATGGCAACGCTGGCATGTGGAGCAATCAAAGCCAATCTGTCAAGTTCTGATTGAGTCAATTCTCTATCCTCAACTTTGACGATATCCTTTCCACCCATCTTCCCAGATGGTACATTCATTACCAGTGAGACGGGAGTTGCCATCTCACCATCCAACCCTAGCATTTTCAGTACTAAAAGAGCCTTTCCTGCAGGGATATGGTCAAGAACAGTACCATTATTGATGGCAGTAACTCTTCTCATTGCGGTTTCTGGAGCGGACATTATAATTCACCTTCTGGGATTTCAACATCAAGTAATTTGCACAGTAATGCCATTCTGGTAACTACACCATTGAATGCTTGCTCGAAGTACCTAGCGTGGCGGGTCTTGTCAACATCGGGGGCGATTTCATCCACCCTTGGCAATGGGTGCATAACAATCATATTCTCCTTTGCTTCATTAAGATCTGATGCTTGTAATTTGAACGAGCCGCTGACTTTTTGATATTCTTCTTCATCAGGAAATCTTTCTTTCTGAATCCTTGTCATGTACAGGACGTCGGCATTGTTGATACTCCCAAATAGGTCATCAGTTTCAGTTATCTTTGCACCTTGAGCCTCAAGGTCTGAAACGAGATCAGCAGGCATCGTTAGGCTCTTTGGGCTAACGAATACAAGATCGCAATTGAAGCGATGTAATGCATGAGCGAGACTGTGAACAGTTCTTCCATAGCGCAAATCTCCAGCAAGTACAATATTCAACCGTTCAAGTCCTCCATGAGCTTGTTTGATAGTAAATAGGTCCAACATCGTTTGCGTTGGGTGGTGACCAGCGCCGTCGCCACCGTTGGCTATCGGAACTTCTGCAGAATCCGCTGCATATTGCGCTGCTCCTTGGCGTGGATGGCGCAGAGCGATAATGTCGGTATATCCATCGACCATTCTGATTGTATCATACAAGGTTTCTCCTTTAACTACAGATGAAGATGCGACCGAGCCCAAATTCACAACATCGCCCCCCAGTCGCTTCATTGCGGTCTCAAATGACATCCTTGTTCGGGTGCTAGGTTCAAAGAAAAGGTTACCCAAAACCTTGCCTTGTAGGAGTGGCAGATATTTCTCTCCACGGGCTACAGGAAGCAACTTTTCAGCAGCCTCCAAAACCTCGTTAATCTCGTCATTGCTTAGGTCGTCCATGGTAATTAGACTCGACATCTCAACACCTCTTCGCCAATGTTCAGCGAAGCACTTCCTTGAACATTGCTGATACGCTGCTTCGCATGCTTTGATGAATATGAGCCATCTCGGCACCCTTGATGATGATCTCCCGAACCCCTCTGCGAGTCTCATTTTGTGGCGGAGGGAGTGATTTACCCGCTTTTTACCGGCAATCAGCAGAGGGTGGTTGTGTAACTTCGCTTTCTCTAGCCGCACATATCCATGTTATTGTCAATAAGAGGTTCGGGGATGACATTCGTCTCTCATATTCCAAGACTGAAATAGTAGATGATTTCGAGGATTTGCAACATGAATTAGTGAGGGAAGCAATGCGCATTACTGGAGTCACATCGGGGGTTGAGATAACAACCATTGCAGATATCCCCTCACGCGGAACCGGATTAGGCTCTTCGAGTGCAGTTACCGTTGGATTGCTCAATGCTTTACATTCATTTGCCGGCAATCAAGTTTCATCAGAGAAATTGGCTGAACAAGCCTGTAAAATAGAAATCGAGGTATTGGCTCAGCCAATAGGCCGTCAAGATCAGTATGGTTGTGCAATGGGTGGAATTAACCACATCAAATTCCTACCTGATGACTCGGTTGAAGTTGAAGCCTTGGAAATAAGCGAAGACACAATTAATAAAATGGAAGATGAATTCACCTTACTTTACACTGGATTAACTCGCTCAGCGGATTCAGTATTGAAAGAACAGAGTGAGAATACTTCAGAAAAGATAGTTCAACTTCAATTGATGTGCGCTCAAGCAAAGACTGCAAAGGCATTATTGCAAAATGGAGATTTAGAAGGATTAGGGAAATTACTCCATGAGGGTTGGCTGTTGAAAAAGCAGTTATCAAGTTCTGTTAGTATTCCAGAAATTGATTCTTTGTATCAAACAATTCTCGATTGTGGAGCTACAGGTGGGAAATTACTCGGAGCAG
>Ga0302134_10000738_pt1 | contig 14786 bp, 6 predicted proteins | sample CB9_SCM_MG_FD_203123 | JGI IMG/M metagenome (GOLD analysis project Ga0302134, IMG submission 203123) | Marine microbial communities from Western Arctic Ocean, Canada - CB9_SCM | ecosystem: Environmental > Aquatic > Marine > Oceanic | place: Canada: Western Arctic Ocean | collected 2017-09-19
TGATGCGTATTCTGTGTACGCTACTGCCACCCTCTTCCGGCGAAGTTCGAGTGTGTGGACATGATGTGACCAAAGACCCGATGGCGATTCGCTCGCAGTTGGGATACCTGCCGCAGGAATTCGGGGCCTGGCGCTCACACCGGGTTGAAGAAGTATTGGATACGTTAGCGCAGCTGTCCGGCATGCTGGATAAACCATCACGACGTGAGCAGGTTACCCGCGTTCTGGAAGATGTTGGTCTGGCGGACGTCGCAGATCGCAAGGTCAAAAAATTATCAGGCGGGATGCTACGGCGGCTAGGCGTGGCGCAAGCGTTGATTCATGGTCCCAAGGTAATCGTGGTCGATGAGCCAACTGTAGGACTCGATCCTGAAGAACGTATTCGATTTCGTAATGTCATGACGAGTCTGGGCAGGGATCGAACGATTCTACTATCGACGCACATTGTTGCGGACCTGGGTGGTGCCTGTAAGGAAATCGCATTGCTGGATGGCGGGCAGATCATCTACCAGGGTACGCCCTCCGGACTGGTGTCGGCAGCGATTGGTCAAGTGTTTCAGGTTGCGGTTAGCGAAATGGAGTTTGCGAATATCGAGAGTCAATACGAGGTGGTATCTACGAGTGTTGGCAGTGGCAGTATTGTCGTTCGCGGTGTGAGTCATACGGATCAACTACCCGACGGTGCTGAGATCGTGCAGGAACCCAGTCTCGAAGAAAGTTATATGGCATTTATGGCCGCACGGGATCGATCTGGTGTGGCCAGTCAGGCGGAAGAACATACCGAGGACATCGCAGCGAACGAAGCATCCAAATGATACGCCTACCCATGATGCTGGCTGTAGCGGGTGCAGAAATGCGTTCGACAAGACGGCTCTTCCGGTACTGGTTGTTTACGATCCTTGCCGTGCTGATCAGTACAGCATTGTTCGCGCAGTACACCGTCATACATGGCATGGCCTCGCACCACTCGGCAACACTGGGGGCCATGTCACCAAGACTACTGATCTCAGGAATCGGGTTGTTTAATATTTTTGTGTTTGTGACCGGGCTCATTTTTCTTGCATTCGAAGTACGTGCCCGCGACGAGCGTGACCGTATGACTGAGATTCTGGACTCAAGACCGCTGTCTAACATAGAACTCATACTGGGCAAGGTGGGTGGCATTGTGTTTATGGTGTGGCTTCCTCTGGTCCTGATTACCTGTTTTTTTCAGCTGTTCGGCACCGTTGCACATCTCATCGAATTGCCGGTGGGAGACACTATAGAGCCCTGGTCACTGGCAGGTTTTTGGTTTGCAGCCCTGACTTCACTAGTGCTCTGGTGTTCAGCCGTTGTACTGATCGCCGTTGTCATCCGACATCGCCTGCTAGTGGCGATCATCGCTTTCGGTCTGGTCGCCTTACAGGTCTGGACCACTTTCAATATGCCGGTTTTCCTGCAACCGGTAGTTACCCTCCTGCCAGTTTTGGGTTTTACCTCCGATATCTTGCCGCAGGCTATTCCCGACGGGGAAGGTGTGCGAATTCTCGCGCACTGGATTCTGGCCGGGGCCCTACTCTCGTTCGCCATTGCGCTGCATCCGCGTCGTGATGGCCAGTCTTTCGGACTCGCCAGTGGTCTGGGGTTATTCGTGATATCTGGTGTGCTATTGGGCTACTACAGTTATCAACATCTCGCACAAGTTGATCAGATCGACCTTTGGCGCGCCGCCCATGAGGCAAAAAAAGCCCAGCCCATCGGCGATATGCAGTCACTATCAGGCACGGTGACCTTTGTCCGCGGCGATGAAATTCGCCTGGATCTGGATATCGAGGTGCAATCACCCCAGGGGACATCACTACCCACGCTATTGTTTACGTTAAACCCGGGTGTTGAAGTTACAGAGCTGACAGTCAACGGCAAAAATACCACCTGGCAGCAGGCAGATGGCTTGGTGGAGGTAGATCACGAGTTATCGACTGGTGCTAACGCAACCATTCACGTTATCGCTGCCGGTACGCCGAATGAGAACTTTGGTTATCTTGACACCTATTTTCGACTGGAAAAAACCGCCGCAAAGAAAGACAACCTAGGTTTACTCGGCCTCCAGATAAGCATTTTTGATTCAGACTATATCGCCATGCCCCCCGGTGCTCACTGGCTGCCGTCAACGGGCACCGATGTACCGCAAAGTGACCCGCGAAGCCATCCCTTTGATTATTACCAGCTTGATCTCGAAGTTGTGATTCCCAGTGACTGGCTGGTTGCCGGTCCCGGGCTACGTGAACAACTGGAAACAAATGGTGATAATACGCGTTTTCGGTTCCACCCGAAGGCACCGGTGCCACATGTTGGGTTGTTCGCTGCACAGTTTGAGCGCCGCACCATGGAAGCCGCCGGCATTCACTTTGAAGTGCTTTTTTCTCCTTTGCACAGCAAAAACTTTGAGCTTATGGCACCGTCCGCCGACCTTCTCAAGGAAAGGCTTACCGAATTATTTAGCAACGCCCAGAACATGGGTATCTCTTATCCTTATGACTCACTCACCCTGGTAGAAACACCGACTCACCTGCGAGGCTATGGTGGTGGATGGCGTATGGATACGACACAGAGTATGCCCGGCGTCATGATGCTCAGAGAAAATAGTTTTCCCACTGCACGGTTTGAGCGACCCTTTGGCAAACAACACTATGTTACAAAGACCGCCTGGTGGGACAACTGGGAAGATGGCCTTGCCGGTGCTCAGGTAGACGCCATGACGAAATTCATCCGCAATGACTTTAGTGGCGGCAATCTGTTTACCGGTGTGACGCGCAACTTCTTCAGCTTTCAAACCAGTGCCGTTGGCGATGGTGCCCACGCCATCAATTTTGTGTTGGACGCACTCACTTCTTCTCTCCTGACCAAAACCACGGGCTACTTTTCAGCCCATGAATTCGAGTCAGCACAGGTCCTGGGCAGCGAGGTCATGATTGCGACCGTTACACGTGGGGATAGATCTATCTCAGAAAATCTCATCGACACCATCACCGACCGGCCATCGGTCTGGGATCGAGCCCTCGGTACACCGCTCTTCTTGCTCGAACCCACCGAGGATCCAGGACAGGCACTGAACGTTTTGACCCTTAAGGGTTATGCCATTGCCGAGTCGATTATTGCCGGGCTTGGTCGTGAAAACGCTAGCCTGCTAATCGGTACTTTGATCGAACAATATCGCGGTAAACATTTTGAAGCTGCCGATTTCCATGCGCTCGCCGATGAACTTGAGTTGGAACTGGTGCCCCTGCTCGGTGACTGGCTTCATGACACGGCATTGCCGGGTTTTCTGGTGTCGCCCGCCCAGATCGTAAGACTCACCGATGATTCCCAGGGCAGACCGCGCTACCAGACAACGCTACACCTGCGCAACGATGAGCCGGCGCCCGGCCTCGCCAGTGTCAGCTATGAGTGGGGCCCGCGAAAAAAGGCCAAGTGGGATGGTATCAAGCCCATTCGCATACCACCCCATTCGTCCGTAGAGGTTGGCATTGTCACGTCAACCACAATTTATCAGATGTACATGAAGCCTTACCTCTCGCTAAATCGCGAAGACGTGCCGCTACAAATCAACAAACCAGATGCCAGGGAACAGGTTAATGCAGAACCCTTTATCGGTAACCGACCCAGCGACTGGCAGCTACCACAGAGCGACGACATTATCGTTGACGATCTGGATTCGGGTTTTGTGATTAGCAGTGACAGAGAAAATCCCACCGAACAGCCGATGAGATTTGGTCCCGGCACGGTGAAAATCGATATGGATCAGGGATTACCGCAACACAAGGCCATGTTTGGAAACCCGGCAGTGTGGAGCCGTGCTATCGATAGCCAAAGCTTTGGTAAATATCGTCGCACCTATGCCCTGGTGCAGAGTGGCGAGGGCAATCAGCAGGCCGCATTCACCGTTGATTTGCCGGAAGCAGGTCAATGGCGACTGGGTTACTATCTGTCACGGCAGTTTGCCGGTGGTAAAGCTGGAAAGTCTGGGGGAAGGAGAAAAGGGGGGAACGAAGCCGGTCAGGATGCTCGCATGAACTGGGCTATCCAGCGTCGAGTTGGAGAGTTTCAGATGCAACTCACCAGTAATGGTGAATCCCGGGCCATTGAGTTTGATGCACAGTCAGGTGTGCCGGGGTGGAATGATCTGGGTGAATTCGATCTGCCGGCAGGATCCACGACCCTTTCAATATCTGACGCAAATACGGGACCCCTGGTAGTTGCTGATGCTATTCGGTGGCGACTCTCGAATGAAATAAAACAAAAACGAACTCAACTTAAATTACAAACAAACAGGCTAGTGAAGAATGACTAAATTATCCCGAATAGCGGCGGTTACCTTCCTAATATCACTGCTCGCTGCTTGCGGAGGGGACGTTAATGCACCACCTGTTGAGTTTCTAATTCCCGTTGAAGTAGAAGATGTGACCACCGATACCGTGGAAGACGTTATTGTCACCACCGGGACCGTGAGAACCCGGGAAAGTGTCATTCTGACGGTGGAAACACCAGGATTTCTGGTGCTCTCAAAAGATGCCGCCGGTAACCGACTGGAAGAAGGCGAAAGTGTCACCGCGGGTCAGATTATTGCCCAGGTCACCGGTGAGGACGCACGCCTGGCAGCGGGGCTTGAGTCATCAAAGGAGCACCTCGATTCGGCCAAGACGGAACTCGAGCGTCGCCAGCAGCTATTCAAACAGCGCCTGGTGTCGGAAGCTGATGTCTGGACTGCACGCACCCAGTATGAAGACCGATTACATGCCTATGAGACCAGCCAGCGTACCTTCGAAAAGACACGTATTGTGACGCCGATCGACGGCGTCATTCTGGAACTGGCGAGAGACTCCACCGGTCAACCCATCGCCGATGGACAATTGGTCAGCCAGGGGCTCAGCGTCTCCCGGGTGGCACCACTTGATCGATTGATTGCAGATATCGAACTGGTCGGTCCAGAACTGTCCCGGGTCTCCATTGGTCAGCAGGTCCGCATCAGTCACTACGCATTTACAGGCAGTTCAATTGACGGCACCGTGGTTCGCTTATCACCCACCATGGATCCGAATACGCGAACATTCCGGGTAGAAGTAGAAGTAGACAATGAGGAAGCACTGCTACGACCCGGCATGTTTGTGCAGGCAGCCATCGTCACCGAGCGACGCGAAGATGTCGTGGTAGTGCCAAGGGATGCGATTACCCAACGTGGCGGCAGCAACGTGGTTTACGTCGTTGATGGACAACGCGTCAATAAGCGAAACGTGACTCTGGGACTCGCAGACGACATTCAGTTCGAAGTCACCGAGGGCCTTGGTGCCGGCGATCGCATCGCCGTCAGAGGGCTGGAAACGTTGACTGACGGCACCCGGATACGAGTAATCGCCCCGTGAGCTTTGCGGAGTCGATTGCTACATTAGCAACGCGGCGACCTGTTGCAATCAGCGTTCTTGCGGTGGCTATCGCGCTCGTTGGCTTCCTGTCATGGCAGCAACTCCCCGTAGATCTACTGCCAGATCTGCAAAGCCCGACGATTGCTGTTTCGATTCGTGCTGGTGACCGCCCCCCCACCGAGATGGAACGCCTGTATGGCGAACAGCTCGAACAGCGGCTGTTTACCGTAACGGGCATTCGTGAAATATCTCAGGTTGCACGTACCGGTAAACTGGTGGCAACCATCATCTTCGAATGGGATGCCAATCTCGAGATTGGTTTGGTTGAAGTACAAAAGGCACTTGGACCCATGGGATCAGACCCTGCTGTCGATGAGGTCATCGTCAGACAGTTCGACCCGCGGCAGGCGCCGGTGCTCACCTACGGACTTGTCGCACCCACGGGAAAACCAGATCTATCCGAACTCAGACAACTGGCGCGCCGCCAGGTCGCTACCAACCTCGAGCAACTACCAGGTGTTGCTGAAGTGCGGGTCACCGGCGGCCGTGAGAAGGAAGTTCGGGTCGAACTGGATCGCTACAAACTAGACGCCTTTAACGTGTCCATCGCACAGGTTGAACAGCGTTTACAAGCTGAAAACCTTGACTACAACGCGGGCACCCTGGAACAAGATTCTGAGATCTTTCTGGTACGCGCGATGTCCCGTTTTCGTACACCTGCAGATATCGCCAATGTCGTCGTGAAATACGCCAGTGGCAGTAATGGTGGCCAACAACCCATTCGAGTCTCGGACGTCGGGTCAGTCGCCCTCGTTGATCAGGAAATTGACCATCTGGTGCGCGTCAATGGCATCGAAGGTGTGGGGTTGTCCATCTACAAGGAAGCCGGCGCGAACACCGTCGAGGTTTCTAAGGTGGTACGCGCAGCGATGACTCACGTTTCACGCGACCTGCCCAATGTTGAATTAGTAGAAGTGAACGACGATGCCGCCCTGGTCATCGATGCTCTGTCAGATCTACAGGTCGCTGCTGGCGTCGGGATCACACTGGCGATCGTCATCCTCGCGCTGTTCTTAAGGTCCGCCGGTGCAACCCTGGTGGTGTTCGCCGCGGTTCCCGTATCCATCCTGGCCGCACTGTTTCTTATGGGACTGGGCTCGCAAACGCTAAACATCATCACTCTGGCAGGTCTGGCACTCGGCGCTGGCATGCTGGTCGATAATGCCATTGTCGTGGTGGAGAGTATTTACCGCCGCCTCGCAGAAGGGGATTCTCCTGCGTCAGCTGCCGCCACCGGCACAGGACAGGTTGCCGGCGCGATCACCGCTTCAACGCTAACGACCTGTGTAGTGTTCCTGCCGGTTCTGTTTATACAGGGTATGGCCGCGCGACTCATTGAAGGCATCGCCTTTACTGTCGTCGCATCGCTGCTGGCATCCCTCGCGGTTGCTATGATGCTGATCCCTGCCCTGGCGCGCTGGTTTATGCCTAATGCCTCGGAACCGACAGCCGCTGCCCTGCCGAAATATCGACAGCGACTAGAGGCACTACTGACACGGCTCCTCAAAAGGCCTGGTCAAACCATTGCAGTGGTCATGTGTGCGGCCGCGATCAGTATCTTTGTCTTGATAAAACTGGGTACCGAGCTCTTGCCTTCTGCTGATCCGAGACAGTTTTCAGTACGCGTCGTTGGCCCCTCTGCGCAACGTGTGGAGTCAACATCAAAAGTCGTCGAGAGTATTGAGTCGATGTTGCAGCAGGCCGGTGGCGACAACATAAAAGCCGTGCTTTCGGAAATTGGTCGGCTGCCAGAAGATACCCGATCAATCAGAACCGAACTCAGCGAGGAAAATACTGCGCGTTTAACAGTACGGGTTGGCGAAGACGGATTGACCGGCCGACAGCTTGCTGATCATCTGACGCCGCACCTGGATAAGATGGAATCAACTGAAATCGATTGGGAAGTGGGTTCCAGTGCGCTAGCCAGTGCGCTGGGCAACAGCGGCCCATCCATCGTCGTTGAAATATCCGGTCAGGCATTACCCGACCTGCGCCGAGGCACAGAAATCGCCCGTGAGCGCCTCGCGGCGCTGCCTGAACTCTGGAATGTGCGCTCTTCATTTGAAGGCGGCCCACCGGAGCTCAGAATCATACTGGACCGAACCATGGCGGACGGCCTGGGCATCGACTTGAATACGCTTGCCCGGGTACTGGAAACCAGTCTCGATGGCAGAACTGTCACTACCCTCTCTAGTGGTGATGAAGATCGACCGATTAATCTACGCACGGCCTCGACAACGAGGGAAGATCTGGCACAGATTGTTTTTCGCTCCGGGCTCGGTCAAAAGGTAAGCGTCGGTGAGATTGCACACTTTGAAGAAGTCGAGGGTGCCCGGGAAATTTTCCGACGTGATCAACGCCGAACCGCATTGGTGACCGCAGAAATATCAGACACTGTCGAGTATCCAGCCGCGGTAGCGGCGGTGATGGCAACATTGGAAGAACCCCTCGTCCCGGGTCTGTTTGCACAGCTTCGCGGTGAAGAAGCAGAGCGCGTCAAAACCTTTGGAGAACTGCAACTTTCGGGCATCCTGGCTTTGGTGCTGGTGCTGATGGTGCTGGCGGGATCATTTGAATCATTTATTCACCCCATCACTGTACTCGCAGCAATACCAATTGCTCTCATCGGCGTGGCGGTGGTACTTGGACCCATGGGTGAACCCATTGGGGTCATGGCAATGATGGGGCTGATCGTCCTTGCTGGGGTCGCGGTGAATGACGCAGTTCTACTGCTCGCAACAGCGCGCCAATACATCGCCGGCGGTATGGATCGCGTGACGGCTCTCGTGACAGCAGCCGGCATTCGTCTTCGCCCTATTCTAATGACAACACTAACGACAGTACTGGTGTTAATGCCACTCGTTATTGGCACCGGCGAAGGTGCATCATTGCGAGCACCCATGGCCATTACGATTATCAGTGGCATCATCGCCTCGACGATTGGTTCCCTACTCATTCTGCCGTGCCTGTACCTGGTACTTGACAATCTTCGACCAGGTAGGTTGCAGGCGCTATGAACTTTTTGATGTTGCCGATACACCGCCCGGTCGCCGTGGCGATGTTTTTTTTAGGCATCATGATGCTAGGGGGCATTGCCTGGCAAAAAATGCCCGTAGAGCTTTTTCCTGTACTCGTCGGCAGCGAAGTCAATGTCAATTTCTACCGCCCTGGCAGCAAGCCTGAAGTCATTGAGCGAGAAATCCTGCTGCCACTGCAAGCACAGGTTTCAGGCATGGCGGACGTCGCTGAAACACGAGGGACCATTCGCGGTCCAAGCGGCAACTTCACCGTCCGTTTCGAGCCGGGTATAGACATAAAGATTCGCGAATTTGAATTGCAGCGCATGGTCACCGAGATGCAGCGCGATCAACCCCCAGGGACTTCGCTCAATGTGCAGGCAACAGGTACCGGAGCCATTTCAGAGTTAGCCATGATGATTCACGTGCTCGGCACCGGCGACGATGATAAGAATGCTCTATTTGACTTGACCGAACAGCTGATCGCGCCCCGATTCGCCTCTATCTCCGGCGTAAGCCAGGCCATTGCTACCGGCGGTGCGAAACGCCAGGTGACTGTGACAGTTGATCCAGAGCGCACCACGGCGGTCGGACTTTCAGTTGAAGGCGTGCTCAATATGGTGCAGCGTACGGTTGGCCGGATGCTCTACACCGGCAGCCTTGAAAGTGAGGCTGGCCGCACGGCAGTCATGTTGGACGGACGCCCAGTTGGCGTTAACTCACTGGCCAATGCACGCGTCGAATACAACAGCCCCGCCCTGCTAAAGCACACCAGCGACGTCGTGATAGGTCTGGGCCGAGAGGAACAGCTATTCCGGGTAAATGGCAAACCTGCGGTCGGTCTGGCGCTGTTTCAGGAACAGGATTCGAACCTGGTTCGCCTGGGTCGAACGATTAGAGAACGGGTCGCGGAAGTCCGTGAAGAGCTAAAGCCTCAAGGCCTTGATCTGGTCATTGGATTTGATGCCGCAGACGCCGTGGAAAGCCAGATAAAGCATCTATCCCAATTGGGTGCATCCGGTTTCGCGATCGCGCTAGTCGTACTGTTTTTCTTTCTCAGGCAATGGCGCGCAGTGGCCGTAGTGGCCCTCGCCGTGCCGGTCAGCCTGTTGACCGCAATGGCGTTTTTGTTCCTGGTCGGACAAAGCCTGAACCTGGTGTCTCTGTTTGGCTTGATGATTGCCATAGGCCTGGTTGTTGACAATAGTGTGGTGGTTTTTGAAGCCATTGAACGGCATCTGCAACGCGGGGCCGACATAGAAAACGCTGTTCGTGAGGGTCTGCGGCGAACCGTTCGCGCTATCCTTGCGGCCAGCGCAACAACCGCCGTGGTATTTCTGCCTATTATTCTGGTTGAGTTTGAAGACCCGATGATTCGCCAGATAGCCACCGTCATCAGCCTGTCGATTCTATTGCCACTATCTGCCTCTTTGCTCGTCGCCATCGGCCTTGTACCGCTACTGGCAAACTACCTGGCTGCCCCGGCTGCAGAGCAGCGGCTTGCCGACAATAAACGACGGCGGGCAGAACGTGCCAACCTGTTGCCACCGGATCAGGCGAAATTGGTTTTTTCTGGTGTGGTTGCCTCTGCACTGCGCAATCCTCCAACCTGGATCGCAGGTACGGTAGCGGCAGTGTTGCTGACTGTCGCCATTGCAGTACCCTGGGTGATGGTGAACGGCGGCACAGATGACGCAGCCGAACCCGATACCATTCAACTGTCTGCGGAATTCCCCTCTGAACGAACGTTAGATATTTCGAGCGCTGCAATGGCAAGGCTTGAGCGAGAAGTTCTTGAGGACCCTATGGTCAAATCCGTAGAGACACAAGTTAACGAAAGCGGTGGTTCACTGACCATCAAACTGATCGATCGCGATCTTCGGCCAGATGAATTCAGCGCGCAAAGCATTCGCGACAAGGTTTACGGCGCAGCAAAAAGAGTCAGCGGCGGATTCAGAATCCTGCGTCCCGGTGATGAAAGTGACGGTGGTGGTAAACGCAGCGGTGGTGGCGTGTTTGGGGGCACAGCCGCAGAAATCGTTTTATCCGGTCCGGACAGTGAGGTAATACTGGCCGTGGCCGAAAATGTAAAGGCGCAGCTCGAATCTACACCACAGATCGAAAACGCCTGGGTGTCCGTACAGTCCGGGATGAGTGAATTCTGGGTGGTACCCATCGCAGAAGTGTTCGAGTCTCTGGGCCTGACCTTCAATCAGGTACTTCCCGTGTTACAACTTGCCGGCCGCGAAGGTCAACAGATGTCGACCGGGTTCGTACAACACAATGGACGGGAACTACCATTGATTGTAGAACGCAAAGACGCCCGAGAAGAGAACGTCGGCTTACGTGATCTCACCCGGATACGCGTACAAACCCCTTCCGGTGTCATGCCGGTGGCTGCCCTTGCCTCTATGCGTGAAATGCCACCGCCCTCTGTGATCTCACATCGCAATGGACGCCGTGAAGTCAGCGTCATGTATCGACTGCGTGCGGATATACCGGATACCGGACCCACCCGCATCACTATCGATGAAGAGATCGCGGCATCGGTACGTGCAATACCACGGCCGAGCGGTGTCGGTATTGAGACAGATGATGAAAATGAAACTGAAACCTGGTTTAAAGAGGTCGCCACCCCTGCCGTTGCCCTGGTATATCTGGTTCTAGCGATGACCTTCGAATCCCTCATCCTGCCCGTACTCGTGCTTCTGGCGATTCCACTGACTATCCTCGGCGCAGCCTGGGCACTGGCGATCGCTGGCATATCCTTTGAAATGATGGCGGCACTCGGTGCACTGGTATTGTTCGGACTAACCGTCAATCCGGCCATCCTGCTGGTTGATCGCATGCAGCAACTGATCCGTGAAGGCGGCTGGAGTGCCGGGGCTGCAGCATACGCCGCCGTTAAAGAACGCACGCGGCCGGTCCTGATGACCACGGCGACGACCATCGCGGGCCTCTGGCCATTAGCGATTGTGACCGGCAGAGAGAATGAAATCTGGCCACCCTTTGCCACCGTGGTTATAGGCGGCCTGATTACCTCCAGTTTACTCACCCTGATGTTGATACCGGTTGGCTTTATCCTGCTCAAAAAAGTTGATGAAATTTTTTCGAGGGTAGGCCCCTGGCTGGTACTGGTGTGGATGGGCAGTACCGTTGCGGCAATTATGGGGCTTATTCTCAGCGAGACTATTACGACACTGCTCTGGCAGGCGATCACCGGGCTGCTTATCGGCTGCGCTCTGCTTGCTCTGGTGGTCATCATCTTCAGACCCCGAGATATACCGGAACCGGATTGCAGCGCAGGCCCACCCCGGTTAGAAGTTAGTCATCTGCATAAGACTTACGGTTTGCCTGGACCGTTAAAGCGTGCCTTGCTGGCACCCGCCATATACGCCAAAAAAGTGCTGGCGCGTGGTGGCCGTGTATTCTTGCCTGCCGATGCGCTGGATCGTTTCATGCCACTGACCCTCGGCATGATTGGAATCGGCGTGCTGGCAACCCTGGTGCAGTCTAACTTCTGGCAGTTATTCTTCTGGCTGGTCGCAGGACTGCTGGGATCAAAGCTGATACTAGAATTCAGACGTTACCGTGGCCACATCACTGAAACAGGTAAAGTACAGCCCGGTGGTGCCCTGAACAAACTGGCGCTTACGCTGCCATGGTTAATCATTGCTGCCTATGCCTCCTATGCAGCAGTCAATCCTTATCTCCAGGGCATCGTTAAACCAGACACTTACTTTGTATGTACGATTGCTGCCCTGTTCGTCGCGATCTTGCAGGGTATGCGGCGCAGTGCAAGGCAACAGGCCAGCGGTGAACTCGGCCACCGTGTGGCCCGCGGTGGTACCGGTGTGATTGTCAATATCTGGCGCGCCTGGTCGGCACGCATTGCTGGCCTCGACCTGCCTGTCGACCCGATCGTTGCTTTGGCCGGGGTTAACTTCAAGGTCGACAAGGGCATGATCGGTATTCTCGGACCCAATGGTGCGGGTAAAACAACCCTGCTGCGGCAGTTGGCCGGCGTCCTTGACCCAACCCGCGGCACCATCCGCTACGGCGGTGTACCGCTAGCGAAAATCCAGAAACATCTTGCCCGCTGGGTGGGTTATCTACCCCAGGATGCTGGATTACCCGGCGGCATGTCTCCGCGAGAATACCTGATCTGGTATGCGGCACTGTATGACATACCCATGAATATTCGACATGAACGAGTTGATAGTTTGCTCTCGGAGGTTGGACTCAATGACAAGGTCGACGACAAGATTAAATCGCTATCAGGTGGTATGAAGCAGCGCGTTGCTGTGGCTCGTACGCTGCTGCGACTACCACCCGTCATTATCGTCGATGAGCCCACCGTTGGCCTTGACCCCCGAGAACGAATTCGCTTCCGTAACCTGCTCAGCACGCTCGCCAGAGATCGCATTGTTCTCATGTCTACTCACGTGGTGGAAGATGTTGCTGTCGCCTGCGACCGGGTACTCGTAATCGCCAAAGGAGAACTGGTTTTTGATGGCGGTACCGATACCTTATCGGATACTGCGACTGGTCACGTATGGGAATTACGAACCGCACCCGGAGAAGCGCCTGTCCTCCTGGATGGCGCCATCGCGACCCACGAAACACCCTCCGCGGATGGCAAAGTCGTGCACCGCATCATCGCAGCAGAGCAACCCGTTGCTGCAGTCGCGCTGGAAGCAACCCTGGAAGATGGTTATATGTGGTTGCTGCAACACACTGACACAAAGGTTTCCATATGAACTGGCGTTTCGATTATGAGTTTATGCGACACGCCATGCTGGTGGTGGCCGGTCACCGCTTCTGGATGCTGCCATTTGCGACGCTGTTGTGGCTGGTCTTTAAATATGTCACCGCGATTGACGAGCCAAGCAACGTCGTTGGTCCTGGTAGTGTTCAGGGTACGCTAATTGGCGTGCCCCTGACGGCTTTAGCGGTGTTCTTTGGCATGCGCATAATCGCCGGTGAAATCGATGATCGTAGTCTGGAGATTGCCTACACCGTGCCCGGCGGTTGTGAACGACTCTGGTTCGCTAAGCTTATGTCGGTGTTTCTGATTCTGCTGTTTACCGAGGCTATGCTCGCTACCGCCGTGTACTTTTTCTTCACGCCCTTTCCTCTCGGGGCACTCTACGGCGCATTACAGGCGGCTTGTTTCTATCTGGTACTTTCGATGGCCTTCGGTGCGCTATTTCGCAATGAAACCGCCGCACTCATCGGTACGATTGCCGTGCTGGCGCTAAATGCCATTATCACGGACTTCGGTGACAATCAGATGCGCTTCCTGCCGTTCTTTAACCCTTACGTTTTCATGGATGCCAGCAACGCGACCAATGTCGTTGCCGGTGGCTTTACAAGCCCTGCGGAACTCCTGGCCTGGACCATTCAGAATAGAATCGCCATGCTACTACTAATGGCGGCGATACTTTCTCTGGCCTTTATGCGCTCCAACCGACGGGAAACCATGCTGGATGGTATGTGAGGTTCGCTGTTATATTCCTGTTCTATGCAAACTTATAGTACTCAATTCACCCTAACTCGAGAATATCTGGCTGAGTGTTTTGACCAAAGCCTACCGCATGGCAAAAATGCAAAGTCTAATTATTTTGTCCCGACGTTCTTTTTCGCGGTTGGTTCAGGACTATTGAATTTCACTGACCAGCCAGAGATCGCAGGTTGGATGCTCATTGCATTGGGGGTGTTGGAAGTTCTTCATATTCGATATCGAAGAGCCTGGTGGTTAGCACGACAGATGTTAAGTGCAAGTGCGAATAGCGAAGTGACCCTCACCATCGATGATGAGGGCATTAGAACTCAAAGTTCTTTCGTGCAGACCAGCTTATTGTGGATTGATATCGAGAGAGTGATTGAAACGAACTTAGGCCATCTTCTAGTGGATAAAGCAGGCGCTCAGCAATACCTATCTAAATCGCTAATGCCTGCAGGTTTGATAGACGAGATGGTGGCTCCGCATCAGTCTTAAGGTTTTCCCCAGGGTCTAAACCTAACATTGTATGGGGACTACCCAACAACAACTGTTAGGTCATTAAGTACTCGGTGTACCCTATGATTCTTCAATGGCTAAACATGCGCGCAGTAGATAGTGACGTCGGCCGAATGGTGAGCATAGATCGAATTAACCACCTTTTCCTTTAACTATCAAAGCGGGAGTTCGGGTGGACGCCTAGTACTTATGCGCTCCAACCGACGGGAAACCATGCTGGATGGTATGTGAGTTTCGCTATTATAGTCAGGGCTCAACAGGAGTCACATATGCCAAAACAGACCGACC
>Ga0302134_10000739_pt1 | contig 14775 bp, 14 predicted proteins | sample CB9_SCM_MG_FD_203123 | JGI IMG/M metagenome (GOLD analysis project Ga0302134, IMG submission 203123) | Marine microbial communities from Western Arctic Ocean, Canada - CB9_SCM | ecosystem: Environmental > Aquatic > Marine > Oceanic | place: Canada: Western Arctic Ocean | collected 2017-09-19
CTGAAAATAGTAATGACGCACAGAATGTAAATGAATCCGGAAAAATCAATATATCGAGTACCGGCACTCAATTTATCTGAATAGAGCCCTAACTGGAACCCAAAATGAAATTGATTAAACCTTTCCGTGGATTGAGACCAGCCCGCGAATTGGCAGCAGAAGTAGCATCTCACCCCTACGATGTTTTGAGTCGCGAAGAAGCTTTTGTAATAGCTAAAGATAACCCTTTTAGTTTTTTACACATCAACAAACCTGAAGTAGACGTTGCGAATGACGTGGGCGCCCATGATCAATTAGTTTATGAAACAGGTCGAGAGAATCTAAAACGATTTATCACAGAAGGAACTTTAAAACAGGATAGTACTGAAAGTTTCTATGTGTATAAGCAAATAATGGGTACCCATGAGCAAGTAGGCCTTGTCGCTGTGGCATCTGTAGATGCTTATGACAACGATCTCATTAAAAAACATGAACACACGCGGCCAGATAAGGAAGACGACCGAGTGTTTCATATGGATGCGTTAGGCGCGCAAGTTGGCCCTGTTTTTTTGACTTATAGGTCACAACTAGGAATAGATGAGCTAATAGATCAAGTTATAGTCACAAATCCAGAGTACGATTTCGTAGCTGATGATGGAACTCAACATATATTTTGGGTAATCAAAGATGTTTCTATAGCTGAGAGTATTGAATTAGCGTTTGAAAATGTAGATTGTCTATACGTGGCAGACGGTCATCATCGTTCCGCTGCCGCTTCGCGAATAAAACATCTTCATCAAAAACGTAACGCGAGCCATAAAGGTGATGAACCTTATAATAATTTCTTAGTAGTGGTGTTTCCCCATAATCAAATGCAAATTTTGGACTACAATCGTGTAGTAAAAGATTTAAATGGTTTTACTGCGTCTGAATTTATTGAAAAATTAAGTAATGACTTTGTAGTAGAAAAAGTTTCTTTTATTGATGCCAAGCCTGAAAAAGCGCAAGAATATGGAGTTTATCTGAATAATCAGTGGTACAAAGTTTCAGTCAGTGAAAAGTTACGGAACAACATTGATATAGATGATCCTGTGCAAATATTAGATGTAAGCATCATGCAAAATTCAATTTTAAGTCCGCTTTTAGGTATAAAAGATCAGCGTACTGATACTCGTATTGATTTTATCGGTGGTATTCGTGGCTTGAGTGAATTGGAAAAGCATGTTGATTCAGGAAAGTGGGAAGCAGCGATTGCGCTTTATGCAACATCAGTCGAAAGTTTAATGGCCATAGCCGACGCTAACGAGGTGATGCCGCCAAAATCCACCTGGTTTGAACCTAAATTAAAAAGTGGATTAGTGGTGCATTTGCTTAATTAAGTTGGACGGGAGTGTCTGGATCCCTCGTTTATACTTCATTTGGCAGGTCATAATTAATTAAGGTTGAGCTTGTTAGGATTGCCAATGATGAGGGTTGCGCGCGTCTCGCATGTTAAGCGGTCTTTGGTTAAATTGAGCAGCCTAATGGGTTTTGATTGCCACAATCCCACCCAGCATCATTATTACTCCGCCTACTCTCCAGGCATTAATACTTATTTGAGGGTTGCCAAATGCCCCGAGGTGATCGAGAACCAAAGCCATAACTAACTGGCCGGATAGTATCAATGCTGTAGTAAGTCCCACGCCTAGCTTTGGTGAGACTATGATAATTGCTACGATGTATACAGAAGCGATAACCCCACCTAAATACACATTAGGCGGTGCCGCTACCAGAGCCGCTATACTTGGTATTGGCGGGCGCATAACCACTGCGATTATGCTCATTGTCAGCAACCCGGCTATAAGCACTATAAGCCCTGCAGAGTAGGGGCTTCGTGTAATGGTTCCCAATTGGGCGTTGAATACTAGTTGGAGGGGAATCAACGAACCAGTAATGAAAGCTGTAGAGATGAATAGGGCATTATTCATTGTTGAATCCTTGGTTTTATATTAAATAGAACCGTATTAAAAACATAAAGATACGACCCATATGTGGAGTTTAATCTTAGAAAATCAAAGCGGCCTGCCAGTTGCAATAACCTTGCTTGCGAACAACATGTATCAACATCAAGTCGGTTTGCTGCCCAAAACCTTGTTGTCAGCTTAGGTAATCGCGATAGCAAGAAATTGGAAGATTGACTAATTTTAGATTACAAAAAGGTCCATAAACTCATTAACAGGAATTTGTTCTAATCGCCTTTGGTCTTTGCATAGCTCAAAGATCTTTCGACAGCGCTTTGCTGGGAACTTCGTCGCAAGATTTGCTTGAAATTTCTCCTCTAGAAGGGGGATACCCTCCTTGCGACGTCGCTTATGGCCTACAGGATAGTTAATTTCCACTTTTTCCGTGCAATTTCCATCTTTGAAATAAATCTGTAGGGCATTAGCAATGGAGCGTTTTTCGGGTTCCAGATATTCCTTCGTATAAGTTGTGTTCTCATGAATTTCCATCTTTTCTCGTAGTTGATCGATTATCGGATTAGAGTCATGAAAGTCATCTTCGTAGTGTTCTGCTATTAAATTGCCGAATATCAAAGGTACCGCTGTCATGTACTGGAGGCAGTGATCGCGGTCAGCTGGATTATTCAGAGGACCAACTTTACTGATTATTCTTATTGCGGACTCATGAGTGTGAATTACGATCTTCTCAATATCTTCAATACGATCCTTGACTAGCGGATGGAGTCGAACGGCAGCTTCCGCGGCAGTTTGCGAATGAAACTCAGCAGGGAAAGATATCTTAAAAAGAATGTTTTCCATTACGTAAGATTCATAAGCTCTTGTAAATATAAAAGAATTTCCTTTAAAAGACACATCATAGAAGCCCCAGGTCGGTGCAGTTAGCACGCTTGGGTAGCCGATCTCGCCACGTAGGGTGAGGTCTGCAAGGCGCACGGCTCGTGAAGTTGCATCTCCAGCAGCCCAAGACTTGCGAGGACCAGCATTAGGTGCGTGACGGTACGTTCGTAAGCTAGAACCATCTACCCATGCTTGAGACAGGGCATCGATAATCTGGTCCTTAGTACCACCAAGCATTTTAGTGACTACGGCCGTGCTTGCTACTCTTACTAATAGTACATGGCAAAGCCCAACTCGGTTAAAACTATTCTCTAGCGCCAAAACCCCTTGTATCTCATGGGCTTTAATCATTGCGATGAGAACTTCACGTATGCTTAGAGGTTCTTTTCCGGCCGCGATATTTTGCTGTGATATAAAATCAGCAACTGCCAATATGGCTCCAAGGTTATCGGAAGGATGGCCCCACTCAGCGGCCAGCCAGGTATCGTTGTAATCCAGCCAACGAACTATGCAGCCTATGTCCCAAGCAGCTTTGACTGGGTCTAGTCGCAGTTGCGTGCCTGGAACCCGAGCTCCATGCGGCACTATAGTTCCTTCAACAATTGGTCCAAGCAGTTTTGTACACTCGGGAAACCGCAAGGCTAAGAGGCCGCATCCGAGCGTATCCATAAGGCAGTTTCGCGCTGTATTAAAAGCCTCATCGGAATCAATTTCGTAATCGCAAACATAGTCAGCGATGTCCTTTAATACCTGGTCCGGCTCTGATCGGGTGTTTACATCAACATTTTGAGACATTTATTAATCCTTTAAATCAGCTACTTATATGCATTAATTAAATTAAATTAAATAGATATTTTTTCGATAACCCTGCCGGCAGCTACTGAAGCCCAGTGCTATATTTACGATTGATAAGCAACGTGAATCACATAGCTAAGCTTGACTAGGGACATGCTGGTGCCGGGCAAGGGTATCGGTTAAGTGAATAGTCCTTACCTATCAGCTATATCCACCCAAATTGAAGTTTCAGGCCCAGTATAGTTTGCACTGGGTCTGATTATGCGGTTATTGGCACGTTGTTCTTTAACGTGAGCTGCCCAGCCGGTGAGGCGAGACATCACGAATATTGGTGTGAAGAGCTTGGTCGGTATATTCATAAAATGATAAGCAGAGGCATGAAAGAAATCGGCGTTACAAAATAGCTTCTTCTCTCGCCACATAACCTCTTCACAGCGGACTGATACTGGATAGAGCACCGAATCACCGACATGATCAGCTAGCTTTTCAGCATATTGTTTAATAATCGTGTTGCGGGGATCGGATTCACTGTAAATAGCATGGCCAAAGCCCATAATTTTGTCTTTTCGTTCCAGCATGCCCAAGATTTGGCTTTCTGCCTCGCCGACAGACTTCCAGTTTTCAATCATGTCCATAGCTGCTTCATTTGCGCCACCGTGCAGTGGGCCTCGCAAACTGCCGATAGCAGAAGTTACGCAGGAGTGCATATCTGAGAGAGTGGAAGCGCAAACCCTGGCAGTGAAGGTTGAGGCGTTGAATTCATGCTCCGCGTAGAGAATAAGTGAGACATCCATAACCTGACTAAATAACTCATTAGGAGCTTTTCCATGAAGCATGTGAAGGAAATGGGCGCCTATTGAATCATCATCCAGAGCAGTATTGATTCGCTTCCCCTCATGAGAGAACATATACCAGTAACAAATAATCGACGGAAATACTGCTAGTAGTCGATCCACCACTTCGTCTTGTTCTGAAAAGTCCTTTTCAATCTCTAAATTGCCTAGCATTGAGCAGCCGGTCCGCATTACATCCATCGGATGAGCGGAAGCAGGGATTCTCTCAAGAACGTCTTTTAGTTTTTGAGGTAAGCTTCTTAATGATTTGATTTTAGCGGAATAAGTATCAAGTTCAGTCTGTGCGGGGAGCCGACCTTTGAGCAGCAGAAAGGCTACTTCAGCAAATTTAGCTTTCTCTGCTAGTACACTGATGTCGTAGCCTCGATAAGTAAGCCCGGTACCCGTCTTGCCCACAGTGCACAGTGCTGTTTCTCCGGCAACCTGGCCTCGTAAGCCGGCACCACCCAATTTTTTCTCTGCCATTTTCTCTTCTCCAATGATTTTCTAAGCTAATCCTTGGTCACTTAAGCTCGCATTCAAAGTGTTGACCAATGTTTAATATATATTTAATAAAAAACTATAACTTACTGAAATATCTATTTATCTAACTCAAATAATAGATCCAGCTTTTGCTCATATGCATGGTACCCCAACACTTCATAGAGCTCTGTTCTAGATTGCATTTTATCTAATACGGCTGTTTGGTCACCATTGATCGAAATAGTCTGATATACGTCCAAAGCTACTCTGCTCATAGCGCGAAAAGCGCTTAATGGGTAAAGGACCATGGCCACACCATTTTTTCCCAATTCATTACAATTAAAGAGCGGTGTCAGGCCAAATTCAGTAATATTCGCCAGAATCGGCACATTCACAGCTTCTGCGAATTTCTTATACTGCTCCAATTCAATCACAGCCTCGGGAAATATGGCATCGGCGCCAGCCTCGACGCAGGCCACTGCGCGTTGAATGGCAGCTTCCATACCCTCTACAGCAAGAGCATCAGTTCGTGCCATAATTAAAAAATCGCCATCTATCTTGGCATCACTCGCAGCTTTTATGCGATCAACCATCTCCTCTTGGCTAACAATAGCCTTATTAGGTCGATGCCCGCAGCGTTTCTGCGATACCTGATCCTCGATATGCACTGCAGCAGCGCCAGCTTTCTCCATTGCCTTTATGGACCGGGCTATATTGAATGCCCCACCCCAGCCAGTATCGATATCCACAAGCAAAGGCACATCAGTAGCATTAGATATTCTTTCAACATCTGTAACTACATCATTAAGACTAGTAATTCCAAGGTCAGGAAGGCCGTAGGACGCATTCGCCACACCACCACCGGATAGATAGATCGCATCATGCCCTGCATCTTCAGCTAGCATGGCGCAGTATGCGTTAATTGTTCCAACAATCTGGAGTGGCTTATTGTCTTGTAGGGCTTTTCTAAACTTGGCTCCCGGGGATAGTGAAGTCATAAATTTCTCCTCAATTTAGATTATTTAACAATCTGATCTATATAAATTATCTACTGTCCAAATTGACTGATTAATGTTTCTTTCGCATTGGCAATATGTCGCCTCATGAGCATTTCTGCCAGTTCGCCATCTCGATTTTCTAGTGCATCAACTATGTTGTGATGCTCTTTAAAAGCTTGTTCAGGGCGGGACGGTTTACTGCTCGTTTGGCAGCGATACAAGCGCAGCAGGTGATATAACTCTTCGCAAAGCAAGTGAAATAGCCGCGCATTTCCACTGAGCTGAACAATCAGATAGTGAAAATCTAAATCACCTTCTTTTTGGTAATAAAGCCTGCCATTTTCTGACTGGATCTGTTGTTCATGATTAGAAAGCAAATCGCGTAACTTGTTACAATCTTTTTTCTCAACCCGGGTTGCCGATAGACGACATGCTAAACCTTCTAAATATTCTCTAATTTGATATATTTCAATAGCTTGTGATTTATTAAGAGAAATTACTTTAGCGCCAATATTTGGTGTAATTTCGACAAGTTTGCAGCCTTCCAGTCGTCGAATAGCTTCACGGAGTGGGCCTCTGCTGATGCCATATAATTTACTTAGTTGGGGTTCATTGATTTTTGATCCGGGTTCTAGCTCGCCCTTTACTATCGCCGTTCGAAGATTGGAGAAGACGTCATCGGCAAGCGTTGATGGTCGCGTTTCTATTAGAGGGGTGAATTCTTCGTCTATCATTATTTTTGTTAACAATACCTAAGCTAAGTTTGAATAATCTACCAAAAAAGTAGATAATTCAACAATATTGTTGACAATATACTAAAATTTTACCCCTTTGCGGTAATTGATAGCATAATAAGAAAGAGTTTTTCTTTTATGATACGTGCCGTGAACATTGCTTTTATCAAAGGTTAATGGTTCTTAATGGATCGTTTTAATGGGTAGAACTTATATCTAAGGAGAAAGGAGCAATATGCTTGTTCGCAGGGGTCAGCGTAAAAGCCAGCGATATGGCCCCTATTGAATTCACCGGCTGTGCATTGGGCTGAAGGGCTTGCTTTTCAGCAAAGCAAGTCCTTCAAATGTTTGCCAGAGCATGACTATAGCTTTACTAATATTTAGAGATGACCCAGAAGGGGACGCAACTCGGATTATTAAAGATAATAAATTTGGTATTGCGAATTTTGAAAGTTCTTTTTATATTTTTTAATTGAATACTTAAGTTGCTACTCAGAAAGTTTTACTTTAAGCAGCTCGTGATACACGAGGGAATACTTAAAACTATTGATTGTATAGATTGTCTGGGCTACGCAAATATTAGCTGAATTAAGAGCTGTGTTGTAAGGTTAGTAAATGGCATTTGGCAGATTTCAAGATTTCCTCAGCGGGTTAGTTAACCGCCAACGTGGATTATTCTTCACTAATAGCGAAGCAGCATCAATCGATGAGTTGCTAGAAAAGCTAATGGGTACAGTAGGTGAAGTTTCCGGCATTGTTACTGCACGACAAGTACTCGATCATTACATTGAACTTAATGAAGCTCAAAAATTAGAATTCTTTAAAAACCTAGAGGAAAATTTTAACGCAGACCCAGCAATGGTGAAACGAGTCTATGAAACTTATGAAAAAGACCCTTCGAGCTCAAATCTAAACAAACTTTCCGATGCCACTCGGCCAAAACGTAATGATTTGTTCAAAAGACTTAATCAAACGCCGGGCGCGACCCATGACCTAGTGGCGATGCGTACTGATTTACTCAAACAGATTAAAGATTATCCGCAGCTTAAATCGGTTGATGGAGACTTCGTGCGTTTATTCTCTTCCTGGTTTGGCCGGGGTTTTCTTGTGCTGCAGACAATTAATTGGGCTACTTCAGCGGCAATACTTGAACGGATCATTCGCTATGAAGCTGTGCACGAAATAAAAGATTGGAATGACCTTCGCAGTCGCATCGACCCACCAAATCGCCGCTGCTTTGCTTACTTTCATCCAGCCTTAGTGGATGAGCCTCTCATTTTTGTTGAGGTTGCTTTAACGAAAGAGGTTCCACATTCAATAGACTCTATCCTGGAAGACAATGGTGGAGACGTTGTTAATCCTTCTGATTACAAAACTGCAACATTTTATAGTATTAGTAATTGCCAGCCTGGTTTAAAAAATATTTCATTTGGTAATTTTTTGATCAAGCAGGTAGTGCAAGAACTCCAAGGAGAATTTCCTTCTATTAAGACCTTTGTGACTCTTTCCCCAATACCAAGCTTAGATCGATGGTTAGGCGCAGATAGTGCAGGAGAGCCGGAGGAACTTATCAATCTTAAAAAAGAGCTTAAATCGCTATCGCCGAGTCTTGAATCCATTAGTGAAAATGACGAGCTTATAAAGCGAACCGCTCTCAACTATTTATTATTGGCTAAACGAGGGAAGTATCCAGCCGATCCCGTTGCTCGTTTCCATCTCGGAAATGGAGCAAAGGTTCATCAAGTACACACTTCAGCTGACCTCAGTGAGAAAGGCATTAGCCAATCCAGAGGCACTATGGTGAATTATCTCTATGATTTGCGTTATATCGAGCGTAATCATGAGCAATATGTCTTGGAGGGTGAAATCGATTATAACGACAAGCTTAAATCACTTCTAATCAAATTCTGACTTCTTAGGCCGCCTTTACTACCCCTACATCTTTTTTATGCACTATACTTTTAGGTGTGTGCATCTTACTCATATAATTTAATTATAGGCGGGTATAAATGATAGAAGTCGATGTTGTAAATAATCCAAAATAGTATGTATCTATAGGTACATTGATTGATCGAAAAAAGAGCAAAAAGGTAAGTGCATTTGGATCTAATTGCTGGGTGTATCCGTCTAGCTCTGCTTCCAGTGAAGCTAAAGGAAGTTGACGTTCTCAATTCATCAAAGCTGCTATAATTAGATTCTTAGTAGCGAAGCTTGTATAAATAATGAGAGATATTGCAAAAGACAGTCCGAACCTAAAATCCATTGGCGAAGTATTCAGTGAAGCAGAATTGCGCGCACTCTGCCGGCGGATCATCAATAGTGGCGAGTTGGGGCGGTCGAAATTTTACTCGGTGATGCTTCAGTATCTGGTTCAATGTTCTCTTGAGAACCGCCTGCCTAGAGAGCTAGAACTCGCGATCGAAGTTTTAGGTCGTGGTGAAGATTTTGATGTTACAGCAGATTCTGCAGTTCGCGTCTATGTGCATCAGCTGCGAAAAAAACTCGATTCCTATTATGAAAATAATGAGCAGGGTGCAACATATCGAATCGTTATACCCAAAGGGCAGTATGCCATTGCAGTGAATTCACAAAGTTCGAGTTTAATGCCTCTGAGAATTAAGAGGCCTGAACCATATCTTAGTTTTACTAACGGACTAATGTTCACGGTAGTATTTTTGTTGTTAGCTAATTTAATAGTTCTAATAACAGGTAGTGCTACAACTTCAAATCAATCTACATTCGAAGTAGCCGAGCACCCTGTTTGGGATAGCGTCTTGAGCGACAACCAACCGATATTATTGGTAATGGGCGACTACTATATATTTGGGGAACTAAATGCTAATGGAAACATTGCTAGAATGGTGCGTGAATTTAATATCAACTCTCGAACGGATTTGGAGGATCTACAATTTAATGATATTGAACAAGCAGGAAATTATCTCGACCTAGATTTAAGTTATATGCCAGAAGGCAGTGCCTTTGCGCTTGCAAAAATAGTTCCTATACTGGAGAAGAGTGGCAAGCCAGTAGGCATTACGATGATGTCTGACTTAACTACTTCAGATATTAGAAGTAATCATATTGTATATATAGGTTACCTGAGTGCGCTAGAAAAATTAGCCAACATGGCTTTTGCGGGATCTGGGTTAAAAATTGGCCGAAGCTACGATGAGTTACTAAACACAGAAACTTCGAAGTATTACACCAGTGATGCTGGGTTGCCTGAGGAAGGTGAGCCGTTCAGAGACTACGGTATGTTCTCTACTTTTCCTGTCAGTGTCGATACCCAGGTGATACTAATTTCTGGTATGCGCGATGCCGGTTTAATGCACACGGCTCAAGCTTTGGCTAATGTGGATGCACTAATGGATTTAGTTACTGCTGTCGATAACGATGAAGCGCTTACTAGTTTTGAAGCATTGTTTGAAGTTTACGGCGTCGATCGACTAAACTTCGATGCTAATCTAGTCTACGCGAGGGCGCTAGATTCTAATCAAATATGGGCATCACCGGTGCTATCTGGTGGCAATTAGAGAATTTCGCGGCTGCTTGACTATTCCTTCCTTAGCTCCTATTTAATGCTCATCTATTGAATTTGGTTTGCCTTTACGGCGCTTCGGCGCGCTTTAACCGCCATTTTCATTGCTTTGGCTTCGCCATATTTGTTAATGGAAAAATAAGAATTTTTCTGTTTACGTCTAACGCCTTTTCCTTCCTGCCAAGTGGCGACCCATGAATGGTCTTTCTCGGAATAGCTAACCCCGATTTCCCCAGAGCTGTTTAGAGGAGAAATTTTACGGGGGCTAAATTTGGCATAAGGCCAATTTTTGCCATAAATTTTCTTGCCTTCCTCATCCCGCTTTTTTTTTGCGGCAGCAATCGCCTTATTCTTTCCACCAAATTTCTTAAACGGGAACGATTTTTGAAAGCTCTTGTTATTGTATTTTATCCTTACCCAGGCACAGTTTGTGCCGCGGGATTCGATGATACTAATGTGATGAAGTGCACTGAGTTTTTTCAAAAGAACCTCTCTATCCTTTTGTGCTTTTCTTAAAATTAGATTGAAAAAGAACTTCGGTTGCTACTGGGTAGTTAGCAGAACTCAACTAAAATTGCCCTAATAATAGTGTTATCTATAAAAGAAATCTGTGAGCCATGATTTCTTACAACGAAAGCGATAATGCACACAAATAACGGATATAGATATTGACAACCTAGAATAGCAGTAGTTTACACCTATATACACGGAGAAGAAATGTGGAAACTAGTAGCAATAAGAGGAAAAGTTGTAGGTTTTGAACTGTCGTAATGATTCTCCACCTGAGAGGCGTTCACAGATAGTAGCTTTGGCGCTAAATCGAACACTGAAAGGCGATTAGTTTTTGATAGGTTTAAAGTATAGTGGGCCGAGAATCAGCCGTGTGCAGCCATATGTTGAATGACGCCAGGCTTCCGGCTTTCGACTTTTGATATGCAGTAGGCGTAGTCTTTAGCGCTAGGGTCTATATTTATGGCCTCATCAATTGCTGCAGCAAGATCCGCTTGTGCTGCCTGTTTAGTTAGGTAAGGACCCGAAATCTTGACTTGAAGACTGGATTCATTGGGTGCTGTTGCTACTATGTAAAAATTCTTTGTGTTCACGGCAATTCGTTCTTATAGGGAAAGTGGTCGTGTAATATTCGAGCCCATTCTACTTGACTTAATTAAGTAGTATGACCTGTAATTATATGGCTAGTATCGGCCGCGTAATAGAAACCAACAGTGATTCTAATTCAAGGTCGCCAAGGCGCGATTTCCCTTATTTTCTCTGCTGAAATGGTTTTAGGAAAGCGTCCACTTATTATCGATTAATTCTTAGTGAGTTTCTCGTAATTACCGGAATTTGCGCTATGGGGCACTTTCTTTAAATATGATGGTTATTCTCTTCGGTCTTAAGTCTCGCGATCTAAGAGAAGTGGAGACCTAAATTTTGATTATGGGGAGAACCTTGGGGCATAGGTGTTCCGATATTGCGTAAAAGGGCAGCCCTGCTTCTTAAATAAAAAGAACGCTAAATAGTGTTGCAGTACTTTTTTTAATCTTCTTTACTGATGATCCTGCACTAATAACATGTTTGGGATTTGCGATCAGTATTAACGATTTTACCATGGTCTAAATATCGAATTTATCACGTTTCTAGAGGGCGGTTATTAACTAAATGAAGATAAGCTTTATTATTCCAGTGCTCAATGAAGCGTTGTTGATCGATACTCAGCTTGCTCGTTTACAGTATCTTCGCGCTCAGGGTCATGAAATTATCGTAGTAGATGGCGGTAGCCGAGATGGCAGTTTGGAAATGGCTGCCCAGCAGGCAGATATAGCCTTTTTAAGTTTCGCCGGCAGGGCTTCTCAAATGAATATGGGAGCCTTAAATGCTACGGGGGAAGTCTTGCTGTTTCTCCACCTCGATACAATTCTGCCAGATGATATCGTTATGTTACTCGAATCAGTCGTTGCTAAAGAAACCATTTGTTGGGGATGGTTTGATTTGCGTTTTAACAATCCTGCATTAATTTTTCGAGTAATCTCGATTGCGATGAATAGTCGAGCGCTATTAACCAAGGTCTGTACAGGGGATCAAGCTCTGTTCGTAAGTCGTGCATTGTTTGATAACGTAGGTGGTTTTACTGAAATCCCATTAATGGAGGACGTGGCTATAAGCAAGAAATTAAGATCTGTCGCTAGACCCAAAAGAATTCGATGCGCAGTAGAAACCTCTAGCCGTCGTTGGGAGGAAAAAGGTGTGCTAAGAACAATATTATTAATGTGGAAGTTACGGTTGTTGTATTTTATGGGGAGAAGCCCAAGCTCTCTGGCCAAGGAGTATTATTCGGAAATAAAGGATTAAGCCTTCGGAAGCAGCTGGAAGGTATTTAAAATCAGTAGGGTCAGTGTAGTGTAGTGAGGGACTGACTGCTGATAGACTTGTAAACAAGAAGGTTGAGATGGCAAAGCAGTATACAGATTCTAAGATTGTGGTTTTTGCCCGAGAGCCTCTTTTGGGTAGTGTTAAAACTCGCCTTAATACCGCTTTGGGGGAAAAGAGGGTATTAGCTCTATATGAGGCTATGCTAAGTCGTACGGTAAAACAGGCGCAGGTGTCCAATCTGGCTGAGGTCGACTTGTGGGTATCTTCGAATATTTCTCACGAATTGTTTTTAAATATTTGCAATAAAAAGAATATATTTCTTCAATGTGGTGAGGATTTAGGTCTTAAAATGGCGAATGCTATCGAGAAAACTCTTCAGCTATCTAGTATTAAATCCATAGTTTTAGTCGGCACCGACTGTCCAGCGATGACCGCGGATTACGTGGGATCTGCGTTTGCGGCTCTGAAAGCTGGTTCTGATGTAGTATTAGGCCCGGCGACTGATGGTGGCTATGTATTGATCGGGGTAAGTAAAGTTGTGCCGGGTCTGTTTGAAGGTATTCAGTGGGGTGCGGATCGCGTATTAGCTGCCACCATAGATAAAATTAGGTCGCAAAACCTCAAGCACCAAATATTGGATATGCTTTGGGATGTTGATCGCCCCGAAGACCTGACTCGCCTAAATGAACTCGAACCGCCCTTAGTTTTTATGAATAGTAGCTAAGCGCGTCTACAGGATATAGGCCGCAAGGTTTATATTTGTTTTGTCGAGTAATTAAAAGAAGATTACTGGCATTATCTTTAGAGGCTAGATTCGAAGTCCTGCAATTTGTTAGCTAATCGATTAGCGTCTATCTCATACTCGCCAGTCATGATGCGATTATGAATATCTACAACTTTTGCAGTATCGATTTCCGGTAGTAAATTAATTTTTCTTTCCAGTGTGGCCAAATCGATAGCTTGCGCGCTGAGCGCAGCTAAAGCTGAAGGTTTCTCCGTTGATTCCCGTCTGTCGGGCTTTCTTTTCCTAGTGATACTCGTCACAACACTGTGTTTAGCATCTCTATCTTCTGATGCGGAATAGGATGTATTGGGTCCGTTTTTATTCACGTGTGTGGCGCTTTAGCTAACATTATTGTCACTACTTTTTCCTTAATTGCGCGCTGCGTTAGTTGCTTTAAAAAGCAGTTCTACGAGTTATCTTGGGGTTGTTTTGCCGCCTTAAATATTCTCGATCTACAGCGGGTTTTAACTATAACGACTGGTGTAAAAAATTCTTTAAGTCGATATCTCAACCACTAAAAAGGCTTCTCGGCCATCGCTGTGATAAGACTTTAAGTTTTTGCGGTATCACTATAAATTGCCGTTATAGCTGAGTATTTACTCCTTAGGCTGGTACGATGATAGCTTAAAATTCCAGTCCAGAACGGTCGTTTTTTACGTTAGTTAGTTTTTAATCTCATCATTTAGGAACGTTTTTAGTATTGTCTAATACGCAGTATTTCTGTCTCAGCGAATAGTTGAAGAATATCTCCTTACCGAATTAATACTGGGCTGTACAAGCTCCTCAATAATAATGATGGTCCCACATGCCAGCATACCGGTAATTGGTTTAATAGTGACTTGTGGTTCAATTTCTTCTCTAAGACTTATTAGTGGCACTGCTCTATACTTAAAAGCAATTACCATTGGACCGATTAATATCAATATTAATACAGATCTGAGTGCCGGAGTATGGGGCCAAGGTTAGCTTCTCTCTTCTATTGATGATTTTAACAACACGCAGCGTTACCTCTGGGATTAATTCTTTACTACGTTTAACTGTGTCTAAGTTGAGCAGAAATATTTTTACGCTGCCTTTAATTGGTATAACCTTGAGCAGAATATCGATTGCCAACTGTTGCGAGTTGAGGGGGGATCTTAACTAGCTAATTCGGCTGAGGGCGCAAAAACAATCATAAAAAATGACGCAAAACCGTCTACAATAGTAATATTCTCGAGCAGGATTGTATTTTTATATGGCTAGCAAGACTAAAATTCTCTTAATTGACGACAATGAGCAGTCTCGCCATGATATTGAGACGCTGTTATCTTTTTTGGGCGAATCAGCTATTTCAGCCGGTACTGGCAGTTGGCATGAAAATGTTCAGCCTTTGATCGAAAAGCCATCAGATGTTTATGTCGCGTTGATAGGGAAATGCGAAACTC
>Ga0302134_10000741_pt1 | contig 14760 bp, 12 predicted proteins | sample CB9_SCM_MG_FD_203123 | JGI IMG/M metagenome (GOLD analysis project Ga0302134, IMG submission 203123) | Marine microbial communities from Western Arctic Ocean, Canada - CB9_SCM | ecosystem: Environmental > Aquatic > Marine > Oceanic | place: Canada: Western Arctic Ocean | collected 2017-09-19
TTTATAAAGCATCATCTCTTTTTCTTTTTCTAAGACCAAGGTCCCTTTAGTCCCCATGACGACTTCGCCGTACCCTCCAAATCCATTTCCATTAATGGAAGAATAGGTGACCACGATTTTCTTGTTGTCATCTTCCTCATAACTTAGCACCGCTGATTTCCCAACACCGGTCCCAAAGTCCGCGTAACCGACATCAAACGCATCCTCATAGCCTGGAGCAGGAAACTCCAGCATGCAATAGACATGATCTTCAACGTGGCGGTCGGAGCCAAATAGGTGGCGGCCACCAACAGCATGCACACTCAGCGGTTGAGCTTTCTTACCATCGCGGCGTAAAGCACTACAAAAGATGCCAGCCGCATCCATTTGGTGACTGCCGAGTTCGGCCATAAGTCCACCACCGGTACGTTCCCACAGTCGCCAGCGTGCGAGTTCTTCTAACGCGGACCGTCGGTGACCTGCGGGAAATTCAAATTCTTGAAACCCATTTTTCAACGCTCGTTCTTCCACCAAATTAATGTCGCTATTCCATGCCTTCCATTGGGCCAGCTTGTGTTCTAATAGTTCACGAGCGACTGGATCTGTTTCATTTTTCACCTGTCTTTCAAACGACCGAACTTGCGACAGGATTTTATCAAAACGTTCCTCTTCAGCGCCTCCGATTGGAATTTCACCTCCTGGAACGGGCATTTGCCAGCTATCGCGACCAGGCAAATTTCCACGATGCCATTGTGCGCGAATATGGTGTAGCTCTCCTAACAAGCCATATTGAATCAAGTTGACCGCATTGTCATACAAGACGCTGTAATGTCGTTGGTGACCGGTAGCCAAATGCAAATTTTTCTCCGCGGCAATCCGCCCCATCAACTTACATTGTGCGATATTCTTAGCCATCAACTTTTCGGTCAATACATGCTTTCCCGCCAGCATTGCATCAACGGCTACTTGAGCATGCAAATGCAATGGCACAGCAGTAATCACGGCTTGAATATCTTTATTCGCTAACAATTCCTTATAGCCGTCGGTATATACCTTTACATGCTTGCGGGCTTCCGATTCCGTTTTCCAACCGTATTTCGACATCAATCCGGGTCGAGCCGCCATAGCTGCGGGACTCGAATAATCACCATGAAACGCGCGATGTACGTTATACTCACGCAAATCAGCGATTGCCACAACCTGCACGTACTCTGGATTGAGTGCTCCGATAAGTACGCTGCCTTCGTCACCAGTACCAATCACACCGACGCGAATTGGTTCTGCGACCGTCGAGTAGCCGAAATAAGCTGCTCCTAAACCGGCACCTGACACAGCTCCGGACGCAGCGATCGTTTTAAGGAAATCACGGCGTGTATGACCGATCGCGTCATAATAATTACCTTTACCAACTTCTTTTTCTTCCGGTGTAAGATTCATTCTTTCTCCTCTGTCTGATTCTCGGACTTAGTTGTGTGCTTACGACAGCAACAACAGTGACCCAGAATCGAATCTAGTGAAACGTACTTACCTGCTCCAGCAAATGCAATGACCAACAGGGCACACATCTCTATTGCTTGGTAATAAGTCGGTTGAGCCCCAGCGGAACCAGGGAATTGACTTAAGATGACTGATAATAAAAACCCAGCGCCTGCCAAAGCGGCAACAGGAGTGCAGAGGCCGAGTAGCAAACACATACCAACGGTTATATCAAACCAAGGTATAAAGCGATCGAGTTGACTCGCCGCAATCGCTGGCCCATTAATTTCCCCTAAGGGCAACGGGGCACGAGTACCTAACGCATTGAGTTCTCGTTCCAAACCTTCCCAAATCAAATCAACACTAGCCAGCATTGTAGCACGGCTTGATCGGATTTCATTTTCTAATTGTAACCCTTGAGCTCGCAAGCTAGTCACCCCCGACATTGCCTCTGTCTTAAGCTGTTTTTCACGTCGCTCCATTTGATTAAAGAGCTTAATCAAATCGTCGTGATTGACCGCAAAAAACTCGTTCAGCTGTTTAATACGACGCTTAACAATACCAGCAGCCGCTTTTACCGAATCCCCTTCAAGGCGTTGATAGGCGATGACGTCTGCTTGATATGCTTTCCAGTGATTTGTGATCGCTTTCGTGTTATAGGACGGCTCTGACCATCCACCAGGTTGTGCTGGCCGCGAGGATTGGTAACCCAGTCGGATTTTACCGTCGGTGTCCCACAGCATCGCTTGAAAGCCGCCTGCAAAAGGACCTTTTGCGGAACTAAGAAAACCAGTCGACGAAAAACCGCCGTCCATTTTGGCCGCACCTTCTTTAAAGAAGTGCCAACCAACGGACAATCGCAGTAACACCAAAACCAAAATGGCGAGTTTTCCAATTTGTACTGTTGAAGCCTTCAGCGGGATTCTCCTTCGCACATTATATTTATTTCTACACTAACGCTGCTCCAATTGAGCATTCATTGGTGAATTGGATAGTTTAGTTTGCAAACCTCTATTATCATAGAAAAGTTAAGGTTTGCCTATCGTACGTCCTGATACGTTAATATTATTCTATTAATTTCCTTTAGCTCTAGTCCTCATACTACCATGACTCAACAAACTAAACGTGTCGTACTGTGCTTTCCGCTATCCGACTCGCAAGCTAAACAAATCGGCACGACAAGCTCTGAAATTGAGGTTATTAATGCCGGCCAATCTGGAATTTCTAAGGAGATCCTCTCAGCCGATATCTTCATCGGGCATGCCAAAGTTCCAATGCCATGGGAAGAAGTCGTGGAGCAGGGGCGTCTCAAATGGATTCAATCTTCTGCGGCAGGCTTAGACCATTGCCTCAAACCTAGTGTCATTGATTCAGACATTGTTGTTTCGAGTGTTTCTGGATTATTCGCCAGCCAAGTTGCTGAACAAACGATGGCCCTGATGTTCGGGGTCTATCGCAGTGCGCTGACGTTTTTTCGTGCTCTTGATAAACGAGAATTCGTGCGCCGACCAACGATGGACTTCCGCGGTAAGACGGTGGGCATTCTTGGGTTTGGCGGAAATGGCCGTCGTATTGCTGAAGTACTAGCTCCTTGGGGTAACCGTATCGTTGCGTCCGACAAATTTCCGTGGGACAAACCAGCGTACGTGAGCCAATTGGTACACAGTGACGATTTTGAAACACTGCTGCCCGAAGTCGATTGTCTTATCTTATGCGTGCCTTTAAACGCAGAAACTCACGGAATGATTAATCAACGCACCCTCGGGCTACTAAAGCCGGGAGCCGTTGTCGTGAATGTTGCTCGCGGTCCCGTGATCGTTGAAAATGACCTAATCGCTATGCTGCAAAACGGTCATCTTAGCGGTGCAGGGCTCGATGTCGTTGAAACTGAACCGCTGCCACCGACGAGTCCTCTGTGGAACATGGATAATGTCATTATTACACCTCACGTTGGCGCACAATCTGAAAACCGCCTACCCGACACCATCGAATTTGTCTGCGATAACTTGAGACGCTATTTAGCAAATGAAGACATTTTGAATGTTGTCGACAAGAAAGTTGGATTCCCACTGCGAACTGCAAGTGACTAATCAAACGCTTGGTTAAATTTTTTTGGATCTACCTCGTTTATCAAACTCCAACAAACTGTCCCTATTACACCATTTCATTTCCCCCACTAGACCTAACTTGTCGATCACATTACACTTCCATCATCTCAAGAGCAGCAGAGTAGAAGGGCAGGGATTGCAAATAACAACATGGATGAAATTCAACTAGATGAGGGTGGACAACGACCATTGACCATCACCGTTACACAACCACTTGCACCACCGACGGTCACTTATGCGAATGCGGCACCTGCGCAATCTGACAAACAACTGCTTGATAAATATACAGCAATTGTCGACCAGCAACGCTTAAGCTGGACTACCTACCACCACTTAACCAAACTACTCGGTTCCGGTGGTCAGGGAAAAGTATATTTATCGCAGCGTAAAGGTGCGGACGGTTTTACTTTACCAATCGCCATTAAGATATTTTCGCCGGAACCTTTTGCCGACGAATCCTCTTATGCCCATACCATGAAACGCCATGCCCGCGTTGCGATGCAAATTGCGCAAATCCAGCATGACAATCTGCTCGACGTCCAAGATTTCGTCGACCGCAAACGGATTCGCATGTTGGTTATGGAATGGATTGATGGACTTGACCTGCGAATATTACTGAACAACCAACAGTTGGCCAAGCTAGAAGGTCAAGTGTCATCTAACCGTTGGAAGCATATCAATGATGTCATCATCACTGATGGTCCAAAGCAACCTCAGTTCCATCCTGGATGTGCCGTCGCGATTGTCCGCGAATGTCTCAGTGCACTTGAAGCACTGCACCGCAACGGAATCGTGCATGGTGATATCAAACCGGGTAATATTATGATTAAGCAAACAGGGGCCGCGAAGATTATCGACATCGGTTCAGCCTTTACTATTGATGAACCACCAGAGCAGCGCACTTGCACGCCAGCGTATGCTGCACCGGAAGTTCTCAAAGGAGAGAAAGCGACTCCTTTGAGTGACTTGGCCAGCTTAGGATACGTACTGATTGAACTGATATCTGGACGTAATCCATTCGCGGGTAAAAAGACCTACAACGAGATGATCCAAGCCAAGATTGATTTACCGCAGCAACTCGAGGATTTTATTCCCACAGGAATCGGCAATACGACACTGTTAACCAATTTTTGCCGACGTCTGATCGCTACGGACCCTGCGGAACGATTTCACGATGCCTACGAAGCGCACCTGAAGCAAGAAGGAGCTGCCGACTACCATCGCCAGTTAGTACTCGAGTCCGAAGATAACGAGTATGAACACGAAATCGGACAATGGGTCAAAGAGACAATGGACGCCCAAAACGAAGTATAACGCATTCGCGTTCCCAATCATCCGTCATGGCGGCGATAGTGCCTAGCGAGTTGATTCGTTTTTTTGCCTAGTCGTAACTGCAGGAGTAACCACCAGTTGCTCAGGGTTTGGCGGATGACCCCCTTTTTTATCCAACGCCGCGCGGAAATTCTTACGGGCCCTGCTAGCACACACGGGTGCAAGCCCAAATGCAGTAATATTTTGCTCAACAACACGTCTTCCATTAAGTCGACTTCGGGAAACCCACCGATAACTTCAAACAACTCTCGACTGACTGTTATTGCTTGATCTCCATACACACGTCCTAACCATCTCGCGCGCCAGGCGTTGCCCCACTGTAACAACGAATACGCAATCCCCGGCGCTTCTATATTTTGATGGAAACAAGACCAGCGATTTGCGCCATCTTCCGAAAAATAGATCGCCGCCTGTTGCAGTGCTGCCGAGTCAAGCCGATTGTCAGCGTGCAAGAAACATAAGATCAGTTTCGTCGCATGCTTGGCGCCATTGTTTTGTTGAACAGCTCTCCCAGCGTCACCACAACACACCAACGCTCCAGCCTGACGAGCATATTGAATTGTACTATCGGTGCTTCCACCGTCGGCAACCCATACCTCGACTGCTCCGGCACCCAAGGCAGATTCAACCGCTGCTACGATGTTATCCTGTTCGTTGATGGTCGGAATAACGACTGAGATATCAGAAGCGGAAATAACCATGTCGCCCCCAACAGCTACTTGCATCGATAAACAAAGACAATCCACAACGAGTTTTAATAATGCTCGCCATTGCATAACCAAACGCACAAGAAATCAGTCTATACGTTAGGTCGAACCAATCCGTATCGCTTAATTTTTCGATCTAACGTCGAACGTTCCACCTCCAATACGCTCGCCGAACGACTTTTGTTCCAATCGTGATAATCCAGTGTCCGCTTAATGTGGAATCGCTCAATCTCTTCTAGGCTGTGAGGTTGATAGGAACTGGAATTCAATATAATTTCAGCCGTATCGGATGACGTCGTCAGATTGGATAAGGACAAATCACCAACATCAATAATCGTGTTGCGGCATAACACTACCGCTCGTTCAATAATATTCTTTAACTCTCGAATATTTCCTGGCCACTTATACTTCTGTAACTCAGCAATCGCTTCATCAGTAAACCCGGTGATTTTCCGACCTGTCTCTGAACGAAATTTATCCAGAAAGTAATGCATCAATAGCTCGATGTCTTCGGGACGTTTCCGCAGCGGTGGAACTAACATTTCCACCACGTTTAAACGAAAGTATAGATCGCGTCGAAATTCACCTTCAGTAACAGCTACTTCGAGGTCTCGATTCGTCGCTGCGATGACACGAACATCCGTTTCAATCGATTGATTACCACCTAAACGCTCAAATGAATGGCCTTCTAACACGCGGAGAAACTTAGCCTGAACTGCCATGCTCATTTCACCGATTTCATCGAGCATTAACGTCCCTTGATTTGCAGCCTCAAATTTACCTATTTTGCGATCGGTCGCGCCCGTGAACGCGCCTTTTTCATGGCCAAACAATTCACTTTCGAGCAACGATTCCGACAACGCGGCACAATTCAAACAGACAAATGGCCCTTTATTGCGTGGACTGGCAAAATGTACGGCCCTAGCAATCAACTCCTTACCCACTCCACTTTCCCCGCGAATCAAAACCGTAGCGCGGCTCGGAGCTGCATGAACAATATCCTGCTTCACTTGATCTAAGGCCGGACTGACTCCAATCATTTCGGTTTCAGATTCAAGTTGACTCCGAAGTTGTTGAATCTCACTACGCGATTGCGACAAGTCTTCAACCAATTCCATCTCACGGCTAACGTTCTTCAATGCTAGTCCCACATTGTCGGCTAATGCCAGAATAAACTCGAGGTCATCTGGTGTCAGCGAACTCTCCCCGGCGGTCGAGTATGCATGTAACAATCCAACAACTTGCTTGTCATATCTAACAGGTGCACAGATTATGCTTGTCGAAGCAATTTCACCTTTGCTATCGCGACTAGCAATTTGACTGTCATCACTGATATCACGACCCAAGACAGCCTCGCCACTCTCAAGCACTGTCTTGGCTAGATATTTTGTGAGTCGATGGTACTTAGGCGTACCAACTGTTTTCCAAGCGATCACGGTTACATCACTGCTCGTTGGTGGTTCGTCTAGGTCATAGGGTGCAAGAAGTAGAGCGGCGGCGTTAGATTTTGTGCCATCAAAGATCCCGTCTAAAGCAGTATCCGCAATCCCTTTTTCATCATTCTGATTGGCCAATTCAAATGCGATGCGGCATAGACTCGCCACTGCATCACTTACTCCTTTGGACTGCGATCGACGATCGAGCAATTTCGTTTGTAGCTTGCGATGGGTAATCGTCGTAGGAAACTGACTGCCATCGCTGGCTAGTTCTTCCGCTGCCTCTAGGCCAGCGAGTTCATCGACGATGCCCTCGAAATCGGCTTCATTCGTGTCAGCAGCAAGATGCTTCAATAGCACCCCCGTATCGGCTTCAATATTATCCGGAAAGGCCGATGACAAATCGGTCACAAATGATATATGACAATTGGCGATGCGAATACAATCTTGTGGCTTTAACTCATAATCGCCGATCGTCGGTTCACCATTGATCAGCGTCCCATTGCGACTTTCCAAATCACGAAGCCTCCACGCGCCATTCGAAAAGAACAACTCTGCATGAATTCGGCTCGCTCGCTCATCACGAATGACCACCTTGTTCGTAGAGGCTCTGCCTATGGTCGATGTCTTACCGGCCTCGAGCCGAACGACATCTGTCCACTTGGTGCCTTCGCGAATAACTAAATAGGCTAGCATTGAAAATTTTGAATCCATATAGATATAAAATGGCTAAATGGCTGTAATTACCACGTGTCTATAGTGTATCAAAAATGAACACTTTATATAGCGGCACACACAACAAACATCAATTTTCCGTTCATTCAAACCATATATTGAAAAACTATGGCTCAGTATTACCTTACGCTATTCCATTCGCAGGCATCTTGATAATAATAAAGCTAAGCAATGTGGAAAGAAAAACGGACTAGGCAAACTTTTCTTGTAAATACAGGCAAAACCGATTATTCTAGATAGGAATAAACTGTTACATTTTCGCCTCGGAAATGTCGAAGTCTTATTCGATGGGTCATTTTTCCTCGTTAACGGTATGTGCGTGTAGCTCGTGTTGTTTCAAGTGTTAAATTTGATCGATCCGGGTTAAGGATAAATATCCGTTCCCAAAACGAGAATACAAACAGGGCAGAGCAACGAGAGATTAGTTAGGAACAACTATCCTCTCAAAACCAATTAGGAGTTCGGTTATGACGAGTCGTCACATTACATTTTGTCGTGCGTGCACATTTGCTCTAGTGGCACTGTGGACCAACCAGGTCGCTTTGGCTCAACAAAATCAATTCCGAAACAGCACTGTTGGTGGTATTTCCATCGATACAAATGGCGTCGTCGCTAACGCTGATCCCGTAAGCCATGCTTTAATGCTTCGTGAAATGCGAGCGAATATCAATCCGGCTTCACCCAAAATGGCTGAATCGACCGAACTACGAATGATTTCACTGCGTGGCCTTGAGGCTGCAATTGCCGACGCTGTCCAAAACAACCACGGTGATTTACCAGACGAAATTAAATACTTGGCTGGATTACAACGTATTCAATACATATTGGTATACCCAAAAATCAACGATATTATTATTGCCGGTCCTGGTGAAGGCTGGAAAATCGATGACAACCTGCATGTCATTGGCGTTACCACTGGAATGCCAGTACTACAACTCGACAACTTGCTAACTGCATTACGAGCAATCAATGCTCCCCAACCTCAAAATATCAGTTGTTCGATTGACCCCACACGACAAGGCGTCGCTAACTACGCTGCGAAATTGCAACAACTATCACGTGCCGGCGTTCGCAACCCACGAATCCTTGCACCACAATTGAAACAAGCTATGGGTAACCAAGTCGTATCCATTAATGGTGTACCCGGATCAAGTCATTTTGCTCGAGTCATGCTAGCCGCTGATATCCGCATGAAGCAAATTGCAATGGAAATCACTGGACATGGCTCCAAAGTCATGCCCGGGTTTATTTCTGGAGCACGCAATTCTGTGACCATCACCAATCCAAACTTTAATCCACGCTGGTGGCTAGCCTGTAATTACAAGAGCGTCGCAACCGACGGGCAAGGTCTTGCCTGGGAAATTCGCGGCCAAGGCGTCAAAGCAATGAGTGAAACCGAAGTCAACCAAGGTAACAACGGCCCTGCTAAAGCTCAACAACAAGACCCTGCTGCACAAAGATGGGCAGATATGATGACTGATCGGTATGATAACTTGAGCAAAGCAGACCCAGTATTTGGCGAACTTCGCAATATCATGGATATGTGTGTGGCGGCGGCAATCATTCGTAGCAACAGCCTGTTAGATCTCGCGAATTTAGAACTACCTCACTTACTAGCAACAACGGAAACTATTTCACCCCTTTCGTGGTTCACACCGAAGCACGTCAGTACTGAAACGAGCTTCATTAAATCAAGCCGTGGCCTTGTGATTACAGCTTCCGGCGGTGTTGACATTGACTATCTTGCTCCGCTCAAGGATCCCGAAGTCACTGCAGAAGTGAAACGAGTGTGGGATAAATTGCACGCACAGACTGCTTCCATGTCTTGGTGGAACTAGATCGCACTAACGAAATCAGCGAGTCATCATCGAAAGATTATTTGCGATTCCCCTGCATATCGTTCGACGCTTATGGGTTAGCGTTTCATTTCGAAAACAAAGGGCTCTAATATGCAGCGCCAAGTTCTCGGGCTCGATATAGGCGGTGCTAACATTAAGGCTGCAACGGCGGACGGGACGTTCACCGAAGCTTGCTATTTCCCGCTGTGGAATCAGTCACATCGATTGAGCGAAGTGCTACGTGATATCATCAGCCACGTCGAAACTGACTTTCTCGCTGTCACGATGACGGGAGAACTTGCCGATTGCTTTGAGTCCAAGCAACAAGGTGTCCAATTTATTTCCAATGCGGTCGTTCAAGCCGCGACTAATCCTGACAACATTTACGTGTATCGCACAGATGGAAACTGGATTCCACCAGCCAAATGCGCTGATCAATGGAGCAGCGTGGCAGCATCGAACTGGCAAGCGCTCGCTACTATTGCTGCTGCTTCGGACCCGAATCATCCCAGCATTCTCTTGGATATCGGTTCCACAACCGTGGACATCATCCCCCTTAACTCCGGCACATCCGTCCCCAACAACTTGTCCGATGTAGATAGATTACAGTCTGGGCAATTACTCTATTGGGGAATTCAGCGAACTCCCATTTGCGCCTTGATGGATATTGCTGAATTGGATGATCGAATGATCCCCTTAGCGCGTGAGATGTTCGCCACGACTCAAGACGTGTTCCTAATGACAGGTGACACCGTTGAAGATGGAGACTGCCACGATACGACTGATGGGAAGCCGGCCACGCGACAATACGCCCATGCTCGCCTAGCCCGCAGCGTCTGTGAATGCCCTACGCAATTTAGTAATCGAGACGCGTCAAATTTCGCTCAACAAATTAAAGCCCAACTGGTTACTCTTCTAAATGATGCGTTGAGGCAAGTAATTAAGGGTATGCAGAAGCCACCTGAACAAATCATTCTTACCGGCCATGGGAGTTTCCTCACAGATTACATAGCACTGCAACTTCCCATTATTAATCTACTATCTCGCGACCTATCACGTGTAGCTCCCGCTTATGCTGTAGCCCTGCTTCTCGAAAAGCATCTCGAGGCTGGCCACTAGATGCTCGAACGACATTCAACATGGCCACTGCATGTAATTAAGATTGGCGGAAGCCTGTTGACAAACACATTAGACCGGTCAGCCGTTCAAAATGCAGAGCAGTGGCTCGCACAGCAACCCGACTCCATAAACGTTGTCATCGTTGGTGGTGGTCACGCTGTTGACCGGCTACGCCATTGGCAACGCAAATTCAATCTCACTCCAATGCAAGCACACCTAAATGCGGTTCAAGTAATGTCACTTAATACATCCAGATTAGCTCGATCTAATTGCATATCGTCCGTTATTTCAAATTGGGACATCCTTACTGATTTCGTTCACAGTGAGAATGCAAAACCAACAACAATCATGTTTAACTGCCTTTCCTTTGTCCGAGATGTCGAACCGACACTAGTTGGTACGACGCTGTCACCTGACTGGAGTTGCACCAGTGATTCCATCGCAGCCCGCATTGCCCAACTTCTCGGGGCTGACAAACTTACGCTTCTCAAATCCAGTACCGCAGGCAGTAGTGACCTGCAGACGCTACAGTACGCCAACTACGTTGACCACGCGTTTCCCCAAATAGCAGCGGACATCAAATCGATAACATTCGTCGATTGCAATTCTTGATAGGGGACAAAGCTTGATAGCTCGCATAATGAATCAAATGACGCTGTGATTCTCGGATTGATTTCTATCAGATAGATTTCGTGCGCTGCTACGATTGCGTCGAGGCTTATCCAACCACGCGAGTTTTCACTAGGTAGCGTGCTGAACACAGCAAACGCCCATTTGTTTAATCGATCAATGAGGTTTTCATCATCGCAAATCGAACCTCCAATATATTCGAATTCGTACGCCCCTCCGAGCTCTTGTCGCCAGGGTGGCACCATTGTAAAACCGCCCTGATGAAAAATAGCCGACACGCTATATGATTCGCCCCGCACAAACTCTTCTACCAACCACTCGCCATTGCAAGGCAAACAGTGATTCGATATCGTTCGCATTCCGATACCCCCCGTCCCGTTTATCGGCTTAAGCACTAAAGTGCAATCAATATGTGAGACGTCACATTCGCCACCGAGTAAGTGTGCCCAGCTAGGCATTCGGATATCGTGAGCATCAGCCCATTGGTGCAACAGCACCTTATCGACACCTATCGTGAGTAAATCTGGATTGGGGCCAATCAACTTTTCGGGTCCACAAGCGTTGCACTTTTCAACGGCTAATGCTAACAGCGAATTCAATTCAGGCGCGATCACAATACACCTATCAGCGTCACGACAAGCAAACGCAAATTGCGACCAAGGGTCCCGTGCATCCACCACTTGCACTGTGAAACCACGGGATTCCAGTCTTCGTGCTAACGATTCTAATCGGCTGTCGACCGTTACCACTATTTCAACTGCTGGTATCGTCTGACAATACTGAGCCACCGAGAGCAGCATTGCCGAACCATCCGCCACGAGCGTTGGCAGTGTCAGGAAATCATCAATATGAGCCAATTCGCCATCGCAGTCAGAAGGCAGGGTGGCTCCACCACCGCACACCATTTCGTAGATAAAGAGTTTCACGAGTTTCTACTGATTCAAGCGGCGTATTAAAAGATACCTAAATGATCTCGAGCGTCGTCGGTCATGCGATCTGGGGTCCAAGGCGGATCCATGACAACTTTGACTTCTACTTCGCCAACTTCTTCCAATGCGGAAACGACTTGTTTACTGTTACCGATCAATTGCGGACCCGCTGGACACATTGGGCTCGTCATTGTCATATCAATGTGCACATCCTGCTGTCCCTGCGTTTCGCTGTCAGACAAATTAACTGCGTAGATCAAACCGAGATCGACAATATTAACAAACAATTCTGGATCGATCACCTTTTTTAGTTCTTCCAGAACATGATCTTCTGTAACAGCCATCATATACCTCTTTATAAGATCAAAATATCAAATTCTATTTCTGCACCAAACGACTCAAACTATCAGCCAACACTTAAAATGTTAGTAAACGGTTCGTTCACTCATCATTGATTTTAACGTATACATTGCCGTCGTCAACTTTTACTTCGTGAGCAGTCGTCGCACGGATAGCCGGAAATGTCATCGCTTGCCCTGTGCGCACATCAAACTTTGCGCCATGCCTTGGACAAATCAATTGACAACCTTCCAATTCACCATCCGAGAGCGGGCCGCTATCGTGCGTGCAAACATCATCGATGCAATGAAATTCGCCTTCAACATGCACCAACACGACCAATCGTTCGTCAATTTCGATCATCATTGTGCCCGGATCAGCGAGATCGTCCACTTTAATAGCATGTTGAAATTCCGTCGACATGTTCTACTCCCGAAAAACGTCCGTTACTTGTAATCTCGCACTCGTTGCGCGATCGCCAAACCCAGTGCATCACGGACGCTATCAATCGTTATACGATCGAATATCTGTTGAAAAAATCCAGTGACAATTAGGCGAATCGCCTCTTTGCGGGTAAAACCGCGACACATGGCATAGTAAATCAGCTCTTCGTCGACCATTCCACTGGTGCTGCCGTGAGTACAGCGAACGTCGTCAGCTTCGATTTCCAAACCGGGAATGGAGTCCGCGCGAGCTTGGTTAGACAACAGTAGATTATCATTGCGCTGGTATCCGTCTGTCCGCTGAGCACCTTTATCCACGCGAATCATTCCTCGCCATACGGTATGCGATTTATCCTGCAATGCCGTTTTGTACAAGAAGTCGCTGTAGCAATGGGCTGCTTGGTGGTGCTGTAAAGTATGATAGGAAAGATGTTGACTACCCTGCGTAAACAGTACGCCATTTACTTGCGAATTCGCACCTTCGCCAGCAAGAGTCACATGTTGGTTGACTTTCGATAGGCGACTACCAATCGCTGCTGAAGTCCATTGCAAATTGGCATCACGTCCCAAAACTGCTTTTTGTTGTGCAAAATGCCAAACCTTTGAACCCCAGTTCTGCAGATTCACATAACGCAACGACGCTCCGTCACCGACGATCAATTCCACGCCTCCACAATGCAAACCGCCGGCATCCTCGTGTACGCTTGCAGTTTCTGCTAACAGTGTAGCGCTGGCACCGTCTTCAAGCACAACTAGAGTATGTCCTAGATCCGCCGCACCGTCGGTCAGGGCTGACAACACATGCAGTGGTTCTGTTACGTGTACACCGCGGGGAACATATAGAAATTGTCCGCCAGACCAAAACGCCGAATGTAACGCAGCGAAACGATCGGCTTGCAAATCATAGGCGCTCTTTAGTAGCATCGTCTGAAAACGCTCTGCGTGTTCTGTTGTCAGGTCATCCAGAGAACCGAAAACAACACCTTGCTGTGTCAATTGATCCGAAATTGTGCTCGACACACAATTCCCATTGAGCGTATGGACATGGCCCCCTAGTGTTATATCACTGTCAAGTAAGGGGGTAATTTCACTGGGTAAAGCGTCCGCTGAGTCAAGCGCCAGATGATATTGTTGCAGTTTAAACAAGCGGATATCAGTTCGCATCCACTCTTCGTCTCGCCGTCCGGGCCATTGCATGTCACTGAACAGCGACCAAGCTTGACGTCGCTCTGCGAGCATCCATTCAGGTTCCCGCCGCGACGCAACAAATGCGTCAAAACCCGTTTCATCGAACTCGGCAATTGTCATCGTATCTGTCATATCTGTTTTTTGGCTCTAGTATAGGCCGTTATTTCTCTTGATCAAAAAATGTTATGGGTTTCGAATAGATCGTGATGTTGGTTTGGCGCAGAAGAATCGCAAACCAGATTAGTCAGGAATTACCCGACCGACCCTTCCATTTGGAGCTGGATCAATCGATTCATTTCCACCGCGTATTCCATTGGCAATTCTTTGACCAATGGCTCGATAAAGCCATTGACGATCATCGCACTGGCTTCGGCTTCACTTAATCCGCGACTCGTCAAATAAAACAATTGCTCTTCACCGATACGCGACACACTGGCCTCGTGTCCAATGGAAACATCTTGTTCCATGACTTCGATATAAGGGTAGGTATCACTGCGACTC
>Ga0302134_10000744_pt1 | contig 14736 bp, 14 predicted proteins | sample CB9_SCM_MG_FD_203123 | JGI IMG/M metagenome (GOLD analysis project Ga0302134, IMG submission 203123) | Marine microbial communities from Western Arctic Ocean, Canada - CB9_SCM | ecosystem: Environmental > Aquatic > Marine > Oceanic | place: Canada: Western Arctic Ocean | collected 2017-09-19
CATCGCGTTGTTGAGTAGATTATCCATAACTCGGCCCAATTGGCCGGGGTCTGCGTACATTTCAGGCAGGGTTGTTGGGACTTTGGCTTGAATACCACGTCCGAAACCGTGCCTTGATCCCAGAGTACGACGAATTGCATCTTGAACAATGTCTGCCATATGGCAAATTTCTCGTTCAACACCCCGAGTTCCAGACTCTATACGTGACATGTCTAGGATATTGGAAACTAGCTCAGTCATGTGGTCGACTTCTTCATCGATCGCATCAAGCCCGAGCTGTATTTCACTTTCAGGTGCGGCGAGTAAGTTCAGCGAACCCGCCATACCTTTAATCGTCGCTAGAGGTGATCGAAGATCATGAGTGATCATCGAAAGAAATTCCTTCTTAGCGCTATCAACTTCGTGAATCTGCGTCACATCTTGGAATATCAGTACTGCAGAATCTAGTCCGCCGTCTTCAGCGCCGATAGGAGCCGCTGCGACTGCAACTGGCACACGTGAACCGTCAGCGCGTTCGAATAACATGTCCTGCGGTCGTGTTTGTTTCCTGCTAGCGAGTGCGATTTCCAAAGGAAGTTCGTCGTGAGTCACCAATCGACCATCATTGTCGTAGAGCGATGTGATCTGGTTTATTTCGTCGAGACTTATCCCTAGATCGAGAGAGTGCCCGAAAATTCGCCGAGCCTCTTGGCTCGATCCGAGCAAGGATCTCGAACCAGCTTCGATGATAAGCACGCCGACTGTCGATTCTTCGATAACGGCCTGGAAACGACGTTCAGTTGATTCTGCCAGTACTCGGTTTTCGCGTTCTCTTTCGTACAAACTTGCTGAATCGAGGGCTAATTGTGCGAAATGTGTCAGTTGGGTGAGCTGGTGCTCATCTTCTGTGGTGAAATTGCGACCGCTGGGTGAATTCGCCAGATACAGATTTGCTTTTAGGCCGGCACTGTTCGCAATCTGAATCCCAAGCAGGGCTTGCATGGGGGGTGCCAATCGGGAAACCCGTATGAATCAGGATGTGTTGAAAGATTTTTCATTCTCAGTGGAGAATCGGCATGGCCGAGCTTACCTAGAACACCTCTCCCACGTGGCAAGCTTTGAGAATTCCAGTCGATATCGTCCGGCATTCCGTCGTGATAAATCCGTAGCGGACGCCCGTTTGATTCTTGCACAGTAACGGCTGCGTACTCGGCTCCTGTAAGTTCTCGTGCCAGCTTTGGGATGTCGCCTAATGCTCGATCTACGGTTGGTGCATCGATCTGGCTTCGCACGGCTTCCGAAGCTTCGAGCGTGCGAGCGTATCGTTCGATGTCACGTCTTGAGAAGCGATTCCAGCCACCGGGTGTTGAGGTGACCGGTTGAATATCGCCGCGTTCGACGGCGCGGGCAAGTGTTGAGTGGTGCACACCGATTATTTCGGCAGCTCGACGCAACGATATTGGGCGTTCTGGCAAAAGTTTAATTCCAGCCTAGGTCTTTGGTATTACTTGAATCCTATGCAAGGTATTCAAGAAATGGCGCGAATGGAGCGTGATGAATCTACGGTGCTTCGCTCGCCAGTGGCGGAATAGTCGTGAGGATCTTGTGAGGACGTGGGTTAAAGCCTCAAGCGATAGCTTCTGCGGATTCCAATTCAGGGGTGTGAAGTTCCTTGTGCCATTTAGAAAGCATCGTCTTCACGGCCCGTTCTGAACTGTTCTTTGCGACATCTCGCATGAATCCACAGTTCAGGCACTGAACATAAGTGCCGTGGGCATAGGAATTATTCTCGATAGTCCCTGTTGTGCATTTTGGGCACGACTTGAAGTGCAACATTTATTTACCCATCCCTTCACTCACCCACCTAATGATCTGCAATAACCACTATTTCAAGCGTTTATCGAAATCGATTGAGTTAGTTCGATGCAGTCGACCATGTTGGCGATGCGTTGACCACACTAGGTGATAACTGTGAAGACACTGTGGATTTCACCAATCGCCCGGTTGTTGGCGAATTGGTGATTACGACAATGAAGTTTTGAACTGAGCGCAGTTCGATATTTTCACGTTGAAAATTGTTCAGAGTTGCGCTTTTCCGCAATAGATTTAGGTAAATCACCCTATTAGCAGCTCGGTGTTTACTGCCATCCTGAGGTAGCGCCATCCGCTACACCAGTTGTGGTCAGGTATCCAGTAAGCAGGTTGGTGACTCCAAATCGAGTCGGCCAGCGAATCAGTAACCGAGGTCTAAATGTCAGTTCGAACATCTCGCAAAGTATTGTCATCTGCGCTAAACGCAAAAAGTGCCCAGAGCGGAATTTCTGGTGTGACAATTGTGGTAGTACTTGCAGCTTGCGCGGTTGTTACTTTGACTATTGTTCAAGCAGCGACATCTGGCGGTTCAGCAGTAGCCCAGAACGGTATCCCCGGCTTGATCGGTTAGTACGTACAGAGCAATTACGGACAGCTGGTTCGGTCTACTGCTAGACCAGTACCGTATCGTTCAGCTTCAACAAGCGACCCGATAGAACTACTGTTGAAGCTTGGTCCATGTCGCGAATATTCTTCGCAGGGTCACCTGCAAAGGCAGCCATATCGGCGGACATTCCGGCTTGAAGGCTGCCAACTTGTTTAACAAGCCCTAGCGCATCTGCAGTTCCTGTTGTCGAAGCGTTAATCGCCTTCCAGTTCGTCCACTCGAGCATTTCTACGAGCGCCCACGCGTTTGCCGCCGATCGATCGTGTGTGCCGTACGCCATTCCCATGTCGAGTCCGGTTGTGAATCTCACGCCTGCATCGGTCATGTCGTTAAGCCGTGCGAGATGCTCATCTTCAGGCACTACCTTGTACGAAACTGCCCAGTGAGGGTCAGCAGGACCAACTTCACCGCGCTCTTTGGCTTCGACACCTAGAAGGTGGTGTCCGATCGTAGGATCTACCCACTGGCCTTGATCAGCCATTTGCTTCACGGTATCGGATGTGTAATCGAGCCCTTTATTTGGGTCTAAGTCGTACCAGCGAGCGTGAATGAGCTGATCGACGCCCGCTTCTACTACATTGCGAGTTCCTTGAGCCGAAAGCGTGTGAGCGACGATAGGCACGTTCATGCGGCGTGCCTCTTCAACTGCAGCTTTCAGTACCTTTACTGAGTACTGAGGTGTACGAGGATTGGCGGTTGGGGTGAACATGCCCCCGGTTGCCATCATCTTGATTACATTGGCGCCAAGTTTTACCTGGGTTCGAATTGCTGTTCGAACTTGGTCTTCGGTATCGGCTTCAGTTCCGAAGAACCAGCAGTGACCGGCTGTGATGGTGATAGGTGTGCCCGCCAGTAGTAGGCGAGGTCCGGGAACGTGTCCGTCGTCGATCATTTGCCGAACGGCGAACGCAACTTCGTTCTTAGATCCAAGATCACGGATAGTGGTCGTTCCAGCCAGCACCGCTTTTCGCATATTGTTCGTAGCGCGGATCGTAAGCTGCTGATCGTTCTCATTCATGGCAAGCGCTTGAGCATCGTGAGTAGCGCTGCAGTGCATGTGCGAGTGAGCGTCGACGAGTCCTGGCAGCAGCGATACATCGCCTAGATCATGCACTTCATACGAGTCATCTGCCGATGAGAGGTTAGCGATAGGTTCAACGGCTGTAATAACGCCGTCTTCAACCACAATTGCGCGATCTTCTAGCCATCCCGAAACCTCGGGGTTTGCCACTCGTTTTGCTTTGAAAATGCTCTTGTTGGTCATGAATATGCTGCTCGAAGCGTTTCCGCCTCATTTTTGTGATGCTCTCGATTGCGAAACGAATAGTAGACGCTATTGACCGAAATTACTTCTCGTCGTTGTAGTGAATTTCGAATGCGCCATCAGTGATGAAAATACCGACCATATCGGCTTCATCAGTTGCGCCGTGCTCCATAGTTTCGCCCTGAGGGAACCATACCCACGTTCCGGGGCCGTATATGCCGTTGTGAGTACGAAGATTGCCTTCTAATACGAAAATTCCATGTCCGCACGGGTGAGTATGCTCAGGATTCAGCACTCCTTTTGGATAGCGGATCATTCGTATTTCAGATCCACTGTCGGGATCTTTACGAAGCATTAGCCGCCCAAGATCAACACCAAGTTTTGGATTGTGACTAACGTCCCATTCGGTCGATTTGGTGTCGATAGCGTTGTAAACGTTCTCGCTGGCGTTGTTGTCTGAATCTGCCATTCGAATTTTTTCCTTAAGTGGTCGGTGCTGGAAGTTTGAGTTTGTATGCGAAAAATCAGAGGGCTTTCCAGTAGCGACGACCCTCCCAGCGGATCATCGTGCCCCAGCCCGGGTAACTCAGGTGGCTGCCAATAACCACCGCTTCATCCCGCTCGGCTCTATCGAGAATGTCTTTACGTGCCTTGATGCCCATTGGGCCATCCCAATCGGGCGAATAATGAAAATCGGTTTCAGTTGCCTGCATTGGCGAGCCAAGTATGTCGCCTACGAGCAGGGCTCGCTCATTATTTGAGGCGATCAGCAGGCTCATGTGGCCGGGAGTGTGACCGGGAGTTGAAAACGCAGTTACGCCGGGTGCAAGTTCGGTTTCGCCGTCCATCAGATCAAGTACGCCCTGTTTCTCGAGAGGCATAACACTTCGATTAGTCGCTTCGCCGCGATTGGTGTCAGCGATCATTTCGGCGGTTGTGAAGTGATTCCAGTCGGCTTCGTGTACTCGGTATCGAGCCTTCGGGAAGCTTAGTGGACGATCAGGTAGATCTTCGCGAAGGTTCCAGCCAACGTGATCGCCGTGCAAGTGGGTGAGAAATACGGTGTCGATCGTATCGAGGTCGATGCCGTTTCGTTCGAAATCAGTTATTAGCTCGCCGGGCGCAGGGTGTCCGAGCATATCGCCGTGCGGACCGAATCCTGAATCGGCGAGAACTCGCTTACCGTTTGACGTAAATACGAACGAGCCCAAGTTGTTTTGAAAGAATTGCCCGCTGAAGTATTCAGGGAATCGATCGTAATACGGCTCCCAAACCTCTAGTGACTCTTTAGGGAACAACGCACGCGGATCGAACGAGACGCTGCCGTCGGATAGGCCTGTGATGTGGACATCGCCAATTTGAATCGTGTTATTTGAACTGGCAGGCATCGGTTGAATCCTGTGGGTAGGAAGAAAAATATGGTGAAAACGAAATTCACCGTTGAATTAGTCGCAATATACGCCGTTTACAACTGTATTCCAGTGATCAAAACCATGATGTGAAATCAATTTTCTGAAAACATGCATCCTTTCTGAAACCTGTGCATCTGACTTATTGTGCTACAGTAAATGACTGATCGTCAGTCACTGGACTGTAGCAACTGGAAAGAACGACATGGCAGTAGCAGAACGAACACAGTCGAAAGCGCAGCGTAGGAAGCAAATTCTCGACGCGGCTCGTTCGGTGTTCGGCGACAAGGGTTACGAGAGTGCCACTATTTCCGACATCGTAAAGAGAGCTGGCGTAGCTCAGGGAACTTTCTACCTTTATTTCGATTCGAAGAAAGCGGTAGTGGTTGACCTGGCCCAACAGCCGATGGACGAGATGGCAACTCGCCTTCAGGGGATCTTAAGTGGAAAAGAGTCGTTCGCAGAGATTCTTTCTAAATTCGTTCATCTCGGATTCGAGGTTGGACGAGATAATCCTGATCTGTGTGCGTTGATGCACATGAGTGACGCCGGCAATAGCGATTTCGAGAAAATCGAAGGCCACGCCGAAGTTAGCCAGATGGCAATTGGCATGTTTCAGGGGTACATCGATACGGGTGAAGCCGTTGCGATGAACGCGGAAGTGGCAGCCGAAATGTTCAAAGTTATCATGTCGTGCGCTATGCGATTGGCGTTCGCAACCGAGCCGAAGATCGCATCGGCTGAAGAGATAGAACGTGCGACTGAAATCGTTGTTCTGGGGGCATTCGTGGCACCTAGACCGTAGTTTTTATTTGTTTATTTCGTCATGACTGACCATCAGTCATGACGCCAGTTACTGGAAATAAGAGGGGCGGACTTATTCGGATGTGTAGTAACTAAATTTTCGTGCGAAGAGTAATTTTTTTGCCTTGGCGACCGATATTCGGTTGTGTGGGCGGGTATAGCTAAGGAACTTTCTAGTAATGAGTAATTCAACAGCGTCAGCAGGTCTCGTCGAAAACGTGACCAACGCTGGATACGCAAGACGAAAGTGGTCCCTCGGGATTCTTTCAATCGCGTTGATCATCATTGGGCTGGACGTCACTGTTCTAAACGTCGCCATCCCAACACTTCAGTCTGAACTGCAGGCAACTGCATCGGGTCTTCAGTGGATCATCAATGCGTACATATTGGTGTTTGCAGGTGTACTGCTAACAATGGGATCACTTGGTGATCGATTTGGTAGACGATTAGCGTTCCAAGTCGGCCTAGTCGTATTTGGGCTCGCCAGCGTTGGTGCGGGACTGTCTGAGAACACCTCGCAACTTATCGTTGCTCGGGCGTTCCAAGGCATCGGTGGCGCACTAATCATGCCGTCAACGTTGTCGGTCATCGTCGATATCTTCCCTCGTGAAGAGCGTGCGAAGGCTATCGGCATTTGGTCGGGTATGGCAGCGATTGGTATTCCTGGTGGAATGATCGCTGGTGGCTGGTTGCTCGAGAACTACTTCTGGGGCTCAGTGTTCTTGCTGAACATTCCTGTCGTACTGGTCGCGCTAATCGGTTCGGTATTTGTGATTCCTGAAAGCAAAGACGTCAACTCGAAGACCACCGACCTCGGTGGTGCCGTGCTTTCGATGATTTCGCTTTCGGCTCTCATCTACGCAATCATCGAGGCTCCTGAAAAGGGTTGGCTCTCAGGTGTAACTCTTGCCGGGTTCGCCGCCACGATAGTGTTCGGTGCATTGTTCGTCTGGTACGAAAAGAGGCAAGCACACCCAATGGTCGACTTGAACCTGTTCAAGAACGCTCGAATATCAGCAGCGGCTGGATCGATCGGAATTGCGTTCATGGCGATGCTAGGAATGATGTTCCTGATTACTCAGTACCTACAGTTCGTGCAGGGATACTCTCCGCTCGAAACCGGATACCGATTGGTTCCAATGGCGTTGGGCTTCTTGGTAGGTGCGCCTACTAGTGCGGCATTCGTTGCAAAGACGAACTCCAAGGTCGTTATGAGTGTAGGAATGCTTCTGGTTGCAGTTGCAGTCGGATCAATGGCATTCCTAGATGTTGAAACCACCTACTGGCTCACAGGAACGCTGATCTTCTTTATGGGACTCGGCATGGCTAACACGATGGCTCCTGCCACCGACTCGGTCATGGCTGCTGTTCCGGAGGCTCAGGCTGGTGTTGGTTCTGCATTGAACGACACTGTTCGACAGATCGGTGGAGCGCTTGGTGTTGGAATCTTCGGTTCGATCATGACCTCGATCTACGCTTCTAGCATGACCGACGCTGTTGTTGGTCTTCCGGCTGAAGTAGCCAGTGCTGCTAGTAACCAGATTGGTGCAGCCCTTCAGGTTGCCGGATCCTTGGAAGGTAGTGCTGGTGGCGAACTGATTACTGCTTCGAAGCAGGCGTTCATTGATGGCGCTTCGACGGTGTACATAGTTGCTGGAATCGTTGCGCTTATTGGTACGGCGTTCGTATTCAAGTACATGCCTGGTTACGATCTCGTACCGGGTGAGGTTGAAGACGACGTAGTCACACAGCCAGCTGCTGTTGCAGAACCAGCGACTTAGTTTGTGCGTAGTACCGAGTGGAGCCTAGCTATTTGAGCTTCCTCTCTCCTCTCAAGAGCATCTCTCTCTGATCCGAGAGATGCGCAAGCAAAAGCCTCGGGCCTTATGGGCCGGGGCTTTTTTGTTGGTTTTTCACTGAGATAACCAATGGTTAGTCGGACAAGTATTTGATTGATATGTGCTGATGGCTATTCGTTTGAAAAACCATCGGAGACTTTGGTTAATAGAATCGACAGCATTTTTTGTTCAGCTTCAGAAAGATTCTGAACAGTGTCGTATTCCAATCTCGACCATGCCAGCATTACGCCTTCTCGCAGGTCTTTTGATTTGGACGAGGATTGAACGCGGCTAATCCTCTTATCTTCAGGATCTCGTGATCGAACTACGTGACCGGCCTTCTCAAGCCGTTTAAGAGCGACTGTAAGCGTGGCTGGTTGAATCGCAAGTCGATTCGCTAGTTCAGTTTGGGTCATCTCGCCTTCGGTCCACAGCACGTCCAGAAGCATCTCCTGGCCTACGTACAGTCCCACTCTGCTAAGCAGCTCATCTGCTCGATGGCGATGTAGCTTCGCGACTTTGGCTAGGGCGAAGCTAACTTCGCCTCTCGTTTTAATTGACGGTTCGGTAGTCACACGTAATCTCCATTGTTTAGTCGGCTAAACGATAGTGATTTGCTAACGAATCGTCAAATATTGGAGTTTGTGGAGGTGAAAAGCCCAATCTGGTGGGTTCGGATCAGGCCGGTTGGCCAATTCACCTGTTATGGATGCCGTCAGGGCACAAAAAAAGCCCCCGGCATAATGCCGAGGGCTTTTCTAATTCGCTTGAATGGCGATCCCGAGCAGATTCGAACTGCCGATCTCCTCCTTGACAGGGAGGCGTGTTAGGCCGCTACACCACGGGACCGCGTAAACGGCTTATAAAAACCGCTTCTACTGAGAGTACGGCTGGTACCTAATGCCAGTCAACACTTGAGTTGATGAATTAATACCTACGTTGCCGTAAATTTGAGCCAACCCGGTGATTAGCCGTAGTTGCAGCCGATGCCTTTATACCCGATTTCAACTTCACCGGAAGCCGTGACCATGACTGGAGTTATTTTATCTCCACCAGAGAGGCGCTCGACCTCAACCCACTTGTCGGGCTCTTTGGATACGTCGACCTCTCGGTATGAAATATCGCTTTTTACTAGATCTTCTTTTAAAAGATCGCAGTATCCGCACGTCGGATGCGTGTAAACGATTGCGACGCCATCGGCTGGCGGCTGTTCGGTTTTGGGCATTCCTGTTCCTGATTCGCTGCTGAGCTACTCGTAATGCCGAGTTTCAGACAGCGCTGGTTCTTCTATTTGGGGTACGTCGACTAATTCGATCAGATGCCACTTGCAAAGCTTTCGATGCAATAAGCGGTAAAAATCGTACCGCAGATATTACATCTCGACCGATTTTTCGCCAGAAAGGTAGCCTTCTGGGTCTTTTTCGAACGCAACTTTACAGCCGGGGCCGCAGAAGTAATAGACGTTACCTTCGTGAGTAGCTGCGCCGCCGCCTGGATTGCCGGTATCGACCGACATGCCGCACACCGGATCGATTGCGGTTTCGGACTTGCTATTGCTTAGAAACGGAATTTTCATATCGAGTCTCCTCTGGTTAAGTGTTCTTGTTCGTTAGTGCGAGTTAGATAGTTGTGCTGACGTCGGCTTCTTACGTGCTCTACGTCCAAGACGCAGTGAGTTGGTGACAACCGTTACCGAACTGAATGCCATAGCAGCAGCTGCGACTATCGGATTCAGGAATCCGTACTGGCCAATAATTGGCTGAAGGAATCCCGGCGCAGACCCGTCATTGAATACCGGGTACAGCACTCCAGCGGCGATCGGAATAAGTAGCACGTTGTAGAAGAATGCCCAGAAAAGGTTCTGTTTGATTGTTCGCATAGTGCTACGGCTCAAACTTATGAGTTCGGCAACGATAGCCGGGTCGCCAAACGTAATCGTCACATCAGCCGCTTCAATGGCAATATCGGTGCCAGTGCCAATCGCAATACCGACGTCAGCCGTGGCAAGGGCAGGTGCGTCGTTAATGCCATCGCCAACCATCGCTACAGTTTGGCCATCGTTCTGAAGATCGGTGATCGCTATGGTTTTTCCTTCTGGAAGAACATCGGCGATTATGTGATCTATTCCGATAGATTGACCAACCTTCTCAGCCGTTCGATGATTGTCTCCGGTGAGCATCACGGTGTAAATGCCGCGCTCTTTCAATTCTCGAATGGCCTGAACTGCAGCTGGTTTCACGGTGTCGGATGCGCCAATTAAGCCGATAGGCTTACCGTCTTTAGCGACCGCCAGCACGGTTTCACCGCGCTCAGCAATAGCGAAGCCCTGCTCGATGAAATCTTCTGTAGCCGATGTTTGGTCGGCGATAAACGCTGCGCTCCCGACGATAATCTTCGATCCGTCGACAGTGGCCGTGATCCCACGCCCGGGTACTGCTTCGATATCCGTTGCATCCGGAATCTCTATGCTGCGGGCTTCTGCCTCGGCTAGTACCGCGGTTGCCAGTGGGTGCTCCGAATTTACCTCGGCTGCTGCTGTAAGCCTGATCAGTTCGGATTCCGTGACCTCAAATGCATCGATACTTGCGATCGCAGGCTTACCCTCGGTGAGAGTACCCGTCTTATCGAATACAACTGTAGTAATGCGATGGGCCCGTTCGAGTGCATCGGCGTTGCGTATGAGAATACCGTTTGAGGCACCGCGTCCCATACCCACCATTATTGCTGTCGGAGTCGCGAGTCCGAGAGCACACGGGCAGGCGATTACCAACACTGCTACGGTCAGCAACAATGCGTTGATCCATGCCGGTTCGGGAGCCAGGAACGACCACGTTGCAAACGTCACTATGGAAATTATTAGCACTGTGGGCACGAATCGGGCGGTGACTTGATCGACGAGGCGCTCGATTGGTGCCTTCGATGACTGGGCCTGTTGGACCATTCTGACGATTCCGGCAAGTACGGTTTCACGACCCACGGCAGAAGCGACAAATCGGATCGCTCCTGTGCCATTGATAGTTCCTGTAAATAGACCATCACCGGTTTTCTTTTCGGCAGGAATCGGCTCTCCGGTGAGCATGGATTTATCGATCGTGGTCGATCCTTCGATAATTTCACCGTCTACAGGAACACGTTCTCCTGGTCGGAGCACGATTGTGTCGCCAGATTTAACGTCAGAGATTTCAACTTCAACTGGCGAGCCATCCCTGATGATTACTGCGGTTGAAGGCTGTAGCCCCATCAACTTCTTGATAGCGTCGGACGTTCGTCCACGCGCTCGACCTTCGAGCCATCGCCCCATCAAGATCAGACCGATGATTGCCGCTGAGACATCGAAGTACGTTCCTGTTGAGTGAGATCCACCAACATCAGCCCCTGAAAAGACGAGAGAGTCTTCAAACAGTGGACGAAGAATTGTTACAGCGAGGCTGTAGAAATATGCAGCCGACGTACCGATTGCGACTAACGTATTCATGTTCGATGTTCGGAGGCGCGCTGCCGCCCATGCAGACCGATAGAACCTGCCACCGGCCCAGAACTGTACGGGCGTTGCCAGAATCAGGAAGAATATGTTGACCGTGGTCGGCGAAAGATTCGAGAGGGAGTTGATCGAGGCGTAGTTCATCGCAATCATCACGACGGCAGATACGATAAGGCTGACCGTCATCATGTCTCGAGTTGATTTCAGCTCTGCTTTGCGAATTTCTTTATCACCGTCGGAAAATATCGATGTATCTTCGTCAGCGAATTTTCTGACCGAGTATCCAGCGCCTGAGAGCGCTGCCCGAAGTTCCGGTTTTGATACTGCGTCTGGAGCGAATTCGACGGTTGCCGACTCCGTTCCGAGGCTTACCTGCGCGTCAGTGATCCCGGGCACGTCCCGCAGCGCGTTGCCAACGTGGTGTACGCACGCGGCACAGGTCATCCCACCGACACTGAAAGTCAGGGTAGAGAGATTTGTTGCAATTTCCTCTTCGGTCGGGAGAGATGCTGTATTAGCGGTCTGCAATTTCGTATAACTCCACTAGTTCACTCAGTACCTGCTCATCTCTACCTTCTTTGACTCCATCAACAACGCAGGTGCGAAGGTGACCGTCGATAAGTTGAGATTCAAGTTTCTGTAGAGCGCGCCGCACAGCGAATGTCTGACGGAGTACGTCAACGCAGTAGCGGTCTTCTTCAACCATTTTCTTCACGCCAGTGAGATGGCCTTCGATGTAACTGAGGCGTTTAATCGCATCAGCCTTAGTTTCGGACTTTGCGGCTTCGTGTTGCGGATGGTCGTGGTGTTCGTGTTCGTGAATCATCTAACCCTCAAGTATTTCATTGGCGCTGTGTATGTAATATGATGAAGTGTACACCCCTACCGGGGGGGTCTGGGTATGAGGCTATTTTGTCATTTGTGCAGAGGCGAAGGGTCTAATGTTGAAAAAATCGGTTCTTGGATCGTTATTAGTGATGATCGCTGTCCTTGTTGGGGCGTGTGGCGATAACAGCATCGATACGCGAGTCGGCGGCGATTCGTCTGCTACATCGATTACGTTTCCGGTTGAATTAACCGATGTACGAATCGAAGCTGGCGGAATCATTTACGCTGATAACTGCGCATCGTGTCACGGACCGGTTGACGGTCGCCCGGTTCTGGATTCGGCACCTCTTCACGGCGATGGTGGGCACACTTGGCATCACCCCGACAGGCTGCTGCATCAGTGGATTCTAGACAAGCCGCCACTCGCCACGATAATGCCTGCGTTCAGAGGCACGTTAACGGATGAACAGGTGATGCAGGTATTGGCCTACATAAAAAGTAACTGGCTACCCGAAATTCAGGAACGTCAGAACGAGGGATCAGTTCAGTACGAGGCTCAGGTTATTGAGTTCGGGACGGAATGAATGCTGAACGTTAGGTGTCATCGGGCGAGAGCGATTTCTCAAAATCTTTGATCTCGCTGGTTGAATAGCGTGTCCACCTCGGAGAATGAATCCTGACAGCAGCTGTTCACGCATGTCGGGCATCTGAACATTTGCAGCTCGTTTACGCCATCGTTGATCAAATGTTCGTAGTCGTTCGAGCAGGTTGTTGTTCCACTCATGCAAATTTGAATCGTGGTTCCTCCACCAGCGGTTGGTGTAGATGGCAACCATCAGTAGCAGCGCACCAGCCAAAGCATCTAGTACGTAGTGGTTGGCAGTGGCGATGATCGCAATGAACATCAGCGCTTGATACACAAATCCGCCCACCTTGAACCACTTACCGCCGACTTTGAACGCACCGATCATTACTAACAGTGCCCAGGCATAGTGAAGGCTTGGCATTGCTGCGAACCGGTTGTAACTGATAGTCGAGTCACCCTGAGGAGCAGGGTCGAGACCGAGCAGCGTCACAGTGTCGGTCATTCCGAGTCCCGGCATGAATCGTGGAGGCGCAAGCGGGTAAAGAGCGAAAACGATGGCTCCGAAGATCATCGACAGAACGAAGGTTCGCCGAAGATCGACATAGAGGGTTCGGTGTTTGATGAAGGTGAACACCGCTATCGAAATGAGTCCAAGCCACATTCCAACGGCATAAAAATAGGTGGTGGCGATTACCGCTCCGAGCGATATACGGCCGATGACTTGCTGAATGAACGGTTCAAAGTTCAGGGCAAGAGCAGTTTCGAGCTTTATGACGCTCCAGCCGTTTGAAACAGCCTGAAGTACGGGGGAAGGGTCGGTCAGGTTTTTTACCAAAGCAAATGCGAAGTAGCAAAACCCGATAAGAATTATTTCTTTGGTGATTGTGTTAAGCACCACAGATCCCTGAATACCCGTGATCAATCTCTCTCGGAGAGAGAACCTGAATACCTGACGATAACCCTTATTTTTTGCAATTTGGGTGTTTTAGTCAAGCCTTTGCGATAGAAATGCGGCAACAAACGCGCCATCAGAGCGTCTTAGATTGGTGTTTGTTTTGGTTGGAAAACGACTACGTTAAGGCTGACAACTAGCACATCAGAACGAATCACAAGCGCACCACTCTCAAAACTTGCGTTGACAGGTGGGATGGTGTAGGGCTAGAATTTGATGCTGTCAGAGAAATGTCCATCTCTTTTCGTGTCGTCCTGGTTCATATTTTTTAAATTCCCTACATCACCGAAAGTTCGTGCGGTAGCTCCGCGCGTCCTTCGGTTTTTACGCGTTTGAGAACGATTCTCGCACGCGTGTAATCAATCCTTCATCACTCTAGGAGTGTGTGCATGGTCATCGCCGATCGTCGGTTAGCCCCATCAGAGCAGCCCGGTTACAAAGGCTTCAACAGCATTGCAAACAATGTTGATGTTCCAAGTCTTGTTCAGGTTCAGATCAATTCTTTCGAATGGCTGAAGACTGACGGACTGAAGGATCTCCTTGAAGAGATCTCGCCAATTGAGGATTTCTCAGGCGGGCGTTTTGATCTCAGGTTCCTCAGTCATGAGGTTCGAGCGCCAAAGCACACCGAGCGGGAGTGCCGAAAGCGTGAGATTACCTTCTCATCTCCTCTATACATCACAGTTCAACTTGTGATCAAGGAGACTGGTGAAGTAAAGGAACAAACACTGTTCTTCGGCGATGTGCCGATGATGACTCGCAACGGTACATTCGTTATCAACGGTGCCGAGCGTGTTGTTGTTTCGCAGCTGGTTCGATCACCGGGTGCATATTTCACAACAAAGACCGACCCCGCAACGGGCCGAAAGCTTTGCAGCGCCAAGCTGATTCCTTACCGCGGAGCGTGGGTTGAGCTCGAAACGAGCAACAAGGACCTTCTCTCAGTAAAGGTAGACCGTAAGCGCAAAGCGCCTATTTCAACGCTTCTGCGTGCTTTAGGTTGGTCAACCGATGAAGAGATTCTCGGTCTTGTATCCGATGTTGATGATGACCCGGTTCACAACTTCATGCAGGCGACTCTTACTAAAGACACTGCTGCAACGACTGAAGAAGAAG
>Ga0302134_10000745_pt1 | contig 14736 bp, 9 predicted proteins | sample CB9_SCM_MG_FD_203123 | JGI IMG/M metagenome (GOLD analysis project Ga0302134, IMG submission 203123) | Marine microbial communities from Western Arctic Ocean, Canada - CB9_SCM | ecosystem: Environmental > Aquatic > Marine > Oceanic | place: Canada: Western Arctic Ocean | collected 2017-09-19
AAAGAACGTTCCTATGATTAATACTTCCACTAACAAAGAAGCCTGTAAAAACAACGAAAATGCTATACCAAAAAAGATATTATTGCTGTCTGCTTATGATGCAGCGAGTCATAAACTTTGGCGGCAGCGATTAACCGAATTGCTCCCACAGTTTCAATGGATTCATTTAAGTCTTCCGCCGCGAAATTTTGCTTGGAAAATACGCGGTAATAGCCTGCTTTGGGCTCAGAGCGAACGAGATCTATTGGAACAGCACTATGATCTATTGCTGGCAACATCCATGGTTGATCTCGCATCTCTGCGCGGATTTGTTCCATCTCTTGGCTCGATACCTACCATCGTATATTTTCATGAAAATCAATTTGAATATCCGATAGACAATGAACGAAAAGAAAGCAGAGCCATTGACAATATTGAGCCGAAGCTAGTTCCCATTTATTCAGCACTATGCGCGAATAAAATTCTTTTTAATAGTAACTTTAATCGCGACAGCTTTCTTGAAGGAGTCAGGAAACTTTTTAAAAAATTACCAGACAAAATACCTGAAGCAGCTTACAAAGCTCTACAAAAAAGCGAGGTATTAGCTGTTCCTATTGGACAGAAGAAAATTTTTGATTTCGCAGCTAAACACCAGCAAGAGAAGGCTAATAAAGTATCTTCTAATCAATTAAACCGAGACCAATTACAGGTAGTTTGGAATCATCGTTGGGAGTATGACAAAGGCCCTGATTTGTTACTCGAGGTATTGAGGATTTTAGTTAAGCGGCAACTGCCTATTGTATTGCAGCTTGCGGGGGAAAAATTTCGGCACTCTCCTCTGGAATTCGAAGAAATCTGCAATTTGATAAGTAAACAAGCAAGCTATACAAAATCCCAGAGCATTCAATGTGGTTATATTGAAGGTCAATCGACTTACTACACGCTACTATGCAGTGTGGATGTAGTGCTTTCTACAGCACTGCATGATTTCCAGGGTTTAGCCATACAAGAAGCCTGTTTGGCTGGCTGTACACCCCTTGTGCCCGATGACTTAGCCTACCCTGAATATTTTTGCACAGCCTTTCGTTATCAAAGATGCGAGCAAAACACGCAATCAGCGGCAAATATCGTGGCGCGTTTATTAAATTGGCAAAAATTAAAGAGTATGGGAACCATCTTACCGAAAGCCGAATTGTCAGAACTTGCCGATCAGAAACTTAGTGAAAATTATCAAAAGATTTTTTTACCACTAATAACAGCTGAGAAAGATTAAAGAACTAATTTACCCGCTCCAGCAAGGGAAACACTATTTCCTGATCAATTTGAATCCGGTTGAAGTCCAAACCAGGATTATACTGACGTAATAACCACACCGGAGTTGAGTAGCGGGCCCGCGCGATGCCACCGACGTTATCACCCGATCGCACTTTATATTGTTCAACATTTTGAATCCGATAATTGCTGAAGAACTCACTTTGCAAGGTGGAATGGAAATCCCGACGAATTAATTCGAATTCCGCTATATTTACACGGGAAAAATCTAATATAAGACGATCACCAATAATCACTGGGTCACGATAAGCCAGATTATTCAGCCTACGAAGATCCCAAGCTCGAATACCTAACCAATCAGCATAGTGGCCCAATGTTTCCGATGCCTGTATCTCAACTGAATTGTTACTGGCGACTGCATAGTCTGAAGGGTCTGCAGAAAGTGATTCACTGAGCTGTTCATTGTTCTGCGCTGCATCAAATACAGGATCAAGCGCTTCCGCAATTTCTTCCTCTGGCGTAACAGCCGTCTCCAATTCTTGGTTGTCCGGTAACACTGCAGCTGGCGGAAGAATTTCCTCTATAACAGCAACAAGAGCTGGCGGACTAGAAGTCAAATTTGCATCTAATGCTAACTGAGTTGGAGCAAGAGTTTCAGTTTTACTGAAACCTACACTTGCAGTGTCTATGGACTCAAGTTCAGATTCATCTTCCGGAGATTTTAGTTCCGTTGGCAGCACTGGCGAGGAATTAGCTTCAATCGCCACTACCTGAACCCCCTCGATCCCAGATTCTGGCAAACGAATCTGTTGACCTGGGAAAATACGATGCGGATCTGCGATGCCATTGCTCGCCAATAATTCTTGTTCAGTCACGGCAAAACGAGCAGCAATAATTGAAACCGTATCGCCTCTTGTCACTGTATAGACCCCATCAGAGGATAACGATCTTACCGAATCTGCAGCTCCAGCAATTTGTGCTGCTCTGCCATTTTCTTGAGGAAGCAAAAGCCGCTGACCTATCTGAATACGATTTCTACTGGTTAATTGATTTAATGCCACCAAACGGGTAACCGATGTTTTGAATCTACTGGCTATTACGGAAAGGCTGTCCCCTCGCTCCACCACGTAGGCAACATCTGGCGTCTGGATGCCAAATTTAAAATCATTTGGAATCATCGCCAGTATGTTACTGGAACCCACTGCTTCGCGTCGCACTTTTACTGCGAATCCACTGGGAATACGTTTGTTTCCTTCCCAGACAGCTGGACGCAAAGCTGGGTTATCAGTTTGCAGTTGTTCCAGACTAATTCCGATGGTGCTGGCAAAGATCTCGGCATCGATGAAAGCATCGGTTTTAATTTCACGAAAATTTGGTGCTGGATTTAAACGGAAATCGCCGAAATGTTCGCGTGCATTATTTTCTACTTCTAATACCGCCAGAAATTGAGCGTAAAAATTCCTTGAGGCAAACCCAAATGACCGTCCCTTGTAATTAGCGATAATTTTCTCTATGTCGGTAGTTCCGGTCTGCCTTACAGCACGGGCTATTCCGCCAGCGCCATGATTATAAGCTGTGAGAGCCAATGGCCAGGTACCAAGAACACTGTAATTATATTCCAGCAGACTCATAGCTGCATTAGTCGCAATGTAGGGATCCATTCTCTCATCGACAATGTGATCTATGCGCATAAACCGCTGACCTGTGGCTCTGCCAAATTGCCACATACCCGCGGCTGATGCACTGGAGTATGCACTAGGGTTGAATGAGGACTCGACATGGGGCAATACACCTAATCCGATAGGAAGACCTTTTTCCTGTATGACCTCATTAATATGCTGCCTATAAGCACCTGAGCGTTTTAGGCCACCAAGAAACCTATCCGATTGACCTAGTTGCCAGCGCACATTTGACGCTGCTGTACGCAAGGTTTGATTGCTCACATCCGCCGGCCAAAGTGCTAGTATTTCTTTTTGCTTTCTAGTCAGAAGATCACGTTTTCCAGTGGCCAACTCGCGCAAGTCTTCTTGAATACGCATTCGCGTCTCTTCAATCTGTGTTCGGTTAAGCGAGAGGCTAGTGTAAATTACCGAGAGGTGCTGAGAATCATGGAGAAAACCGCTTTGCGTATTCACTTCTGTATAAACTTTTACCCAAAAATTAATCGCGGGTTCTATTTCAAGAGGTCGAGGAAACAAATCGGTGGATTGGGCAAACAGATAAGAACTTGAAACCGCCGATAGGATTACTGACAGCAATAGCACCAATAAACGTCGGCGCGAACAGCTGGCTGTTAATCCCCTGACTAATACACTAAGCCGAAAGTTTAATTTCAAGCTAGAAACCACGTCCAATGCTCTCCAAATCTGAACTCTTATGAGGGCCACGCCTTGTTATTGCATTCAGTAACTTTTCTATAAGCTAAAACATAGCAATAATGCAGAATATCTCCAAGTGCTAATTCATCCCCTTTACAGATATCGAATAGTAAAAACATTCCGCGCCAGAAAGAGTGACTGCTTAGATAGTAGTATGTATCGCCGTGTGAACAAGCAACTTTACTATAGTTTTAGAGCCCCAGTGGTGAAAAATAGGGTTTAGAAGTCGCTATTATTTCGAACGTGAACCATCTTCAAACACAATCTTATGGATAGAGAAAAGGCTAAAAAGGAGATCTAAGGCATACCCTCGAGATCAGCATTATCTTTCACAGGAATCATCAAATCTTCACGGGTTACATTCAAGTAAAGAATTACATTGGAGGCAATATAGATTGATGAGTAGGTACCAATAACTACACCGATAATTAATGCTATAGCAAAACCCTGCGTTGATTCGCCGCCAATAAGTAAAATTGAGAAAAGCACCAGTAAAGTAGTGAGTGAAGTTATTAAAGTTCTGCTAAGGGTTTGATTCAGTGATTTGTTCACCATTTCCAGCGGTGAACCCGAACGCATTCGGCGAAAATTCTCACGAATTCGGTCAGAAACTACAATAGTATCATTCAAGGAGTAACCAATTATTGCCAAGAGTGCTGCTAAAGTATTGAGATTAAATTCAATCCCGAAAACGGAAAAAATACCCAAAGTAATAATCAAATCATGGGCCAATGCTGTTACTGCACCAACGGAAAACTTAAATTGAAAACGAACAGCGATGTAAACCATGATTATGCCAAGTGCAACTAACATACCCAAGCCGCCTTGCTCAGCTAATTCCTCCCCAACTTTAGCGCTCACATAGTCAGAACCCAGAAGAATAATTTCACTACCACTTTCACTTCGCAACAACGCAGAAATAGACTCACCGACTTCTACTGCTTGTGTTGCCTGTTCTTCAATAGCTACATCTTCGTTTACCGGCAAAAGAATACGAATATCGCGATCGGACCCAAAACTCACTACAACCGAATCCTCATAGCCATTGGCTTGCAATACTTGATTCACGATACTTACATCTACGGTTTCCGAATAACTCAACCTAACTGAGGTACCGCTAGTAAAATCAAGACCAAACTCTAATGAATTAATCGCCAGTGAAAGCAGGGAAACGGCAACAAGCACAGCTGATATTATCGCTGCCATCCGCCGTATACCCATAAAATCTATTTCAGTATCTTCAAACATTTAAGAGTTCTACTTTATTTCTATTTTCGATTATTCGGATTTCATCACAAAAGACGATTGCAATAAAATTAGGCTTTAGCCCTTTTCGCTGGTTTTATTCCGCCGATTGAGAGTGTCCGCACATTGCGGCCACCGTACATGAGATTAACCAGAGCCCGCGTTCCAACGATAGCAGTAAACATAGAAGTAATGATGCCTATCATTAATGTCACCGCAAAACCTTTAACCGGCCCAGTGCCTATAGTGAATAAAACGGCGGCAACGAGGAAGGTCGTAAGGTTAGCATCCAAGATAGTAGTAAATGCCCTATTGTAACCAGCATCAATTGCTTGTTGCGGCGGAATCCCGGCACGCAGCTCTTCTCTTATTCGCGTAAAAATCAGCACATTGGCATCTACAGCCATTCCAACTGTGAGCACGATCCCCACTATTCCCGGCAGCGTAAGTGTCGCAGGTATTATTGAGGACATTACCGCGAATATAAGCAGGATATTCATGATCAAAGCAGCATTGGCCGCTAAGCCAAAAACCCGATAATAAAACAACATAAATAGTACTACCAATACCGCTGCCACTTGCACTCCTCGAATACCCTGATCTAAATTCTCTCGCCCCATTGTTGGCCCAATAACAGACTGCTCAACAATAGTCATAGGAGCAGCAAGAGAGCCGGAACTAATTAACAACGATAGGTCATTAGCTTCTCTGGAAGTCAACCCAGTAATTACAAATTGGCGGCCGAGGGCAGAGTTAATGCGAGCATGGCTAATCAGACGCTTCTCTTCATAAAACTCCACCTCATCGACTTCGGTACCATTCTCATCTAATTTGGCAACATTCCGCGATTTTGTTTCAATCAATAGGATATCCATTAGATTACCAACATTATCTCGAGTTACGCGATTAAGCTGATTACCTCCTTGAGCATCGAGGCTGATTTGCACTTGAGGCAAACCATTCTGGTCTAACGATGATCTAACATTACTTATACGGTCACCTTGAAGAATTACATCATTATTAACATCTACCATTTGTGACCCTTGAGGATTCACATATTCATAGGTTTCATAGGATGTTCTTGGCGAGCCGATATTGGCTTCTAGGTGAAATTCGAGAGTCGCAATTCGCTGCAGTATTCGAATTGCTTGGGCAGGATCTTGTACCCCAGGAAGTTCTACTACGATTCGATCAATACCTTGTTGTTGAACTGTAGGCTCAGACACGCCAAGCGCGTCAACACGATTCAATAATGTTGTGCGATTCGCCTGTATGGTGTCGCGTTGAATCTGCAATATAACATCGGCCGTCAAAACCATGTCGAGAATGAAAACTCCTTCTACTTCTCGATTCTGAAATTGTATTTCAGGGAAATTATCAATTAATTCTGAACGGGCCTGCAAACGATCTTCTTGGTTAGCAAATCTAACCTCTAACTGGGCATTACTAAGTAGATTAGTTCCGCGCGTGCGTATGCGCTCTTCTCGCAAAATGGTTCTAACATTACCAAGATTATCTTGCATCCGCCGCTCAATAGCCGCATCCATATCCACTTCCATTAGAAAGTGAACCCCACCCTGTAAATCTAGCCCCAAATTCATGCGCCCAGCACCAATAGCTTGCATCCACGGTGGTGTAGTAGGAGCGAGATTCAGAGCAACGATATAGTTTTCTGTCAGAGCCTGCTCCACTGCCGTCTTAGCTCGCAATTGTTCTTCCACACTATCAAATCGAAGCAAGAGACTATCTTCACTTAATTCTTCCCCAAAAAACTCAACCTGGGCAGCTTCTAAGGCAGTGGTTACAACTTGAAGATCCGATTCATTGATGTCGAGGCTTTCGTTGGTAATCTGAATCGCCTCATCGTTTGGATACATGTTAGGCACTGAATACAGAAAACCGAGAATAACAACGATTAAAATTAGGATATTTTTCCAAGCAGGATATTTATTTAACATTGTAACCTTAATCGGATTAGAGAAATCTTAAATTTGATTGCTTATATTTGATTAATAGTACCCTTAGGTAAAGCAGCAGCTACTGAAGATTTTTGAATTTTTAATTCCACACCCTCCGCAACCAATAACGCTAGATAGTCATCTGTGACCTTGGTGACTTTCCCTAACAAACCACCTGAGGTGAGAATTTCATCACCTTTGGAAATTTCACTAATAAGAGACTGGTGCTCTTTCGCTCTTTTCGACTGTGGACGCCATAAAATTAACCAAAACAAAAAAAACATACCACCAAATAGAAAAAGATTGTAAGTCATGGAAGGACCCGCTACTTCTTGGGCATAGGCGACTGGAAATAGTAAATTCATAATTCTCTCTCACTTGATTTCGATCACTTGGTCGGCAGCTTCTTTAACTTCTCGCTGTTGCTAATTTCTACTTCACTTAAATATGAGCGATTTTTCGCAGTTCTATTTAGTCATTAAACGTTATTATTGCCTACCCCCGATAATTGGGTTTATCAAGACAAATTCAAGGGCCATTAACCAAGTCTCCACCTGCTAGGGCTGCGAACCCTGCTGTTCAGCCAGAAATTGGGTGACAAAGGCGCTCAATCTACCCTGTTCTATGGCCTCACGCAAACCACTCATAAGTTGTTGGTAGAAATGTAGATTGTGGATAGTATTCAGCTGTGAACCTAGTATTTCTCGGCATTTGTCCAAATGATGCAGGTAGGCTCGGGAAAAATTGCGACAGGTATAACAGTAGCAGCTTTCATCTACTGGGCCGGTATCTTGACGGTAGCGACTATTGCGTAATCTCAATAGCCCTTTTGAGGTAAACAAGTGTGCATTTCGAGCATTTCTAGTAGGCATTACACAATCAAACATATCAATGCCATTAGATACCGCGTGAACTATATCCTCAGGAGTACCTACTCCCATTAGATAACGTGGTTTGTCCCCTGGCATAGAGGAGGCGCAAAATTCCACTACTTTACGCATTTCTTCTTTAGGCTCACCAACTGAGAGACCTCCAAGTGCATAACCATCGAAACCCAATGCAATGAGGCTGACTAAGGATTCTTCCCGCAGCTCTTCATACATAGAACCTTGTACAATACCAAACAAAGCAGATCTATCCTCACCTTGAGCATTTTTACAGCGCTTCGCCCAACGCAGAGAAAGCTCCATGGACTCTCTTGCCACGACCTTGGTCGCGGGATGTGGCGTGCATTCATCAAAAACCATAATGATATCGGCGCCAAGTTTGTGCTGCACTGCGATGGCTGATTCTGGCCCGAGAAAGATTTCTGCCCCGTCAATCGGGGAACGAAATTTTACTCCTTCTTCCGATATCTTTCGCATCTTTCCAAGACTAAAAACCTGAAACCCACCCGAGTCAGTAAGTATTGGGCCTGGCCAGGACATAAATTCATGGAGGTCACCGTGTTTCTGAACAATTTCGGTACCCGGCCTTAGCATCAAATGAAAAGTATTACCGAGAATGATATCAGCGCCGGTTTCTCGGATTTGTTGTGGGTTTAGCCCTTTCACCGAGCCATAAGTACCAACTGGCATGAAGGCCGGTGTGGCAACGGTGCCGCGCGGAAATTTCATGGCCCCTCTGCGAGCAGCGCCATCTTTCGCAGATACCTCGAATGTCATTAGGCTATTGGTCATAACAAACTTTAATTTATTAGTGCTCGCGTGTAGAGTGAAATTCGATACTGGGCCAGCGTTCTTGCATCAAGTTAAGGTTTACTCTGGTAGGCGCTAAATAACTAAGATAACCACCGCCATCTACTGCCAAGTTCTCATAAGCTTTCTTACGGAATTCTTCTAACTTTGCTTTATCTTCAGACTCTATCCAGCGAGCCCCAAAGACAGTAACGGGCTCATAAATACAATCGACTTTGTATTCATCTTTTAATCTATATGCCACGACCTCAAACTGCAGCACACCGACCGCACCAACAATCAAATCATTATTCCGCAAAGGCATAAATACCTGCGTAGAACCTTCTTCTGAAAGTTGAGTTAAACCCTTTTGTAATTGCTTGAGTTTAAGTGGGTCCTTTAGTCGAATTCGGCGAAACAATTCCGGTGCAAAATGTGGAATACCTTTAAACTTTAAAATTTCTCCTTTAGTAAAAGTGTCGCCGATTTGAATAGTACCGTGATTGTGCAAACCGATTATATCGCCCGATACTGCCTGATCAGCTTGAGTACGATCCCCAGCTAAAAAAGTTACGGCATCAGCAACTTTCACTTCCTTCCCTAGCCGACCATGACGCATTTTCATTCCTTTTGAATACTCACCAGAGCAAATGCGCATAAAAGCTATTCTATCACGATGATTAGGGTCCATATTTGCCTGAATTTTAAATACGAAACCACTAAAGTCAGCTTCTGTTGCTGCAATAGTTCTGGTTTCGGTTTCTCTGCCTTTTGGCGCAGGTGCCCACTCGACAAAATCGTCAAGCATTTCTCTAACACCGAAATTGCCAAGAGCAGTACCAAAATAAACAGGGGTCAGCTCTCCTTTTAAATACGCATCGCGATCAAATTCGTGACTCGCACCTTTAACTAATTCAATTTCATCACGATAGTCGTCTGCATAACTTTCTAGAATTTCACTAGCCTCATCACTATCTAAGCCTTTTATCTTAACTTCATCTCCAATGTGATGTCCCTGCCCTTGCTGATAGACGTGGATTGTATCGGTATACAAGTTGTAGACGCCCTTGAACTCCTTGCCCATTCCTAAAGGCCAATAGATAGGTGCGCACTTAATTTTTAATACTGTTTCAATTTCATCAAGTACTTCTATCGGGTCACGGATATCTCTATCCATTTTATTGACAAAGGTAAAAATTGGAGTATCCCGCAAGCGGCAAACATCCATAAGTTTAATGGTGCGCTCTTCAACACCCTTAGCACCATCAACTATCATTAATGCAGAATCTACAGCGGTAAGAACTCTGTAAGTGTCTTCAGAAAAATCTTCGTGACCCGGCGTATCTAACAGATTTACCATGCGCCCGCGATAGGGAAACTGCATTACCGACGAAGTAACGGATATACCCCTTTCTTGCTCCATCGTCATCCAATCTGAAGTAGCGTGACGGCCAGATTTTTTACCTTTTATAGTACCCGCCACCTGAATTAGATTGCCATACAACAGCAATTTTTCCGTGATCGTCGTTTTACCGGCATCTGGGTGAGAAATAATCGCCAACACACGACGACGTTGAATTTCTTTGGTTAATGCTTCTCTGTTCATAATCAATACAACAGGGCTATTGCCACTTTATAACTCACTATCAGGCTAGTTATTCGGTCCAGATAAAAATCGCTATGGGTCTCAGGGGGAGAATCCGTGGAGCCGTTAAAATCGGCGCGATTATAGCAGTTGATGGCCTACTTACTCTACACTGGGTCGTTTTATGCATAGTCGCTTCGCTATAGCCTATAATAGCTCTGTCCAACACGGCGATTATTAATCGAATTAAAGGAGCGGTACCCATGGATTTCATATTATCCGACGAACAAAAAGCATTACAAAAATCGGTTAGACAGTTCGCCCAAAAAGAATTGCCAGATATAGCCAAAGAACTTGAAAAAAACGACGAATCTGTGAGCATTGAGTTAAGAAAACGTTTCGCCGAGCTGGGTTATTTAGGTATAAACCTTGATAATCAATATGGTGGCGCGGGTATGACCCACCTCGACGCAGTTATTGTCCTGGAAGAAGTCGCTAAAATTTCGATAGCCGTGGCTTTTCCAATTTTCGAATCATGCTTCGGCCCTTCTCTGGCTGTAGCTCATTTCGGCAATGACAAAATGCGCAAAGAAATTCTGCCCAAAGTTTGTTCTGGTGAAATCGTCTTAGCAGTTTCTATGTCTGAGCCCAATGCAGGCTCTGCGTTAACTGACCTAACCACCCAAGCTATAGTCGAAGATAATAAAGTTATTCTGAATGGCACCAAACGCTGGTGTTCTGGTGCCGGGCATTCAGAAGCTTACATTGTTTACTGCCGCATGGATAACGTACAAGGCGCGAAGGGCGTTGGCGCAGTGCTGGTGTTGAAAGGAGCGAAAGGCTTTAGCTTCGGTAAGCGGGAAAAGCACATGGGGTTTCGCGGGATTCATAGTGCGGACATGTATTTCGATGACGTAAAGGTTTCCACCGATGATATTCTTGTTCCTGCTGGCGGCTTCGGCAAACTCATGGATGCCTTTGATCTCGAGCGCTGTGGCAATACGACTATGTCACTGGCCGTAGCCCAATCCGCTTTTGATTATGTATTAGATTATTGTCAGCAAAGGGAACAATTTGGCAAGCCACTGATCGATTTCCAGGCAGTACAAATTCATATCGCCGAGATGAAAATGAAACTCGAAGCTGCCCGACTTTTATTGTACCGTGCCGTGGTGAACGCTGAGAAAGGGTTACCTTCAATTGCTGAGAGCTCAATCGCTAAATGCTTTGCCAATGAAACTGTTCGAGAAGTCACTGGGAAAGCGATGCAATTGATGGGCGGTTACGGATACTCTACCGAATTTCCAATTGAGCAAAAACTCCGTGATGCATGGGGCTGGGGAATTGCCGGAGGATCGATCGATATTCAAAAGGTAAATATCTCAGCGGCCTTAGTTGGCAGAAGATTTAACCAAAGAGCAAAATAGCCCCATCGGCAACTAGAACATGACTAAAAATGCATACAAAATAATTCAAAGGTGAAGCAATGAGCCCTATGCGATTCCTAATTGAGTCGGTAACTTCAAATAACCAATTAAGCGGCCAATTAGTTAGCGGCTCACTCAAAAAGGGAGAGAGTATTGCTCTAGTACCAACTGGCCAGCAATCTACTATTCTTTCCCTTGCAGAAGAAGGGCATCAACTCAAGAACGCTGAAGCAGAGTGTATACTTGATCTAGAACTCACTTATTCAGTTCCAATGGCGGCGGGAAATATTATTGTTCCTGCAGATGAGAGACCAGAATACTCAGATCAATTTGAGGCAAAAATTTACTGGCTTGATATTCAGCAACTATTTCCTGGCCGGACTTATCAATTGAGGTCCATCGGCGGCAATACAGAAGCATCTATTAGCCGACTGAAATACAAAATCGAGATGGGCCAAAATCAACAAATTGCTGCCAATACATTAAAACAGGGAGAAATTGGAGTTTGTAATATCGCTCTGATTCGACCCATCATCTACGATACGCATGCCCATTGCCCGCAAACAGGATCGTTTCAGTTAGTCGACAAGAATACTTTTAAGGTTGCCGCCCGGGGTGAAATTAGGCATGGACTAAGACGGGCCAGTAATATTCACTGGCAAGCTCTTGATGTAGACAAAACAAGTCGCGCGATTATAAAGCAACAAACCCCAAGAGTAATTTGGCTTACAGGACTCTCCGGATCTGGAAAATCCACTATAGCCAACTTAATCGAAAAAAAACTGATCGCAAAATCTCGACACTCATATTTGCTTGATGGTGATAATGTCCGCCACGGTATTAACAAAGATCTGGGCTTTACCGACGCAGACAGGGTAGAAAATATCCGCCGTGTCGGTGAAACAGCAAAACTAATGTTGGATGCCGGGCTTATCGTGATCACCAGCTTCATCTCACCTTTCCGGGCTGAAAGAGATATGGCCCGCAGCCTTTTTGATTTCAACGAATTCATCGAGGTATTTGTCGCTGCCAGCCTTGAAGTTTGTGAACAAAGAGATCCAAAGGGCCTATACAAAAAGGCTCGTAGTGGTGAAATCAAGAATTTTACTGGTTTAGATAGTCCCTATGAACCACCACTAAACCCGGAGTTGGTTATCGATTCATTAGAGGTGACCGCTGAACAGGCTGCGGATACGATCATTGACTTCGTTGAATCAATAAGTGGATAAGAGATAATCGGCTAATGAAGAGCAGCTGTGTTGGGCTTTTCCTTGCTTTCTGCAAATTCAGGATGCAGAAGATCAATATTTTTTACTAGCAACAAATCGTGCCGGCATAGACGGTCGTATTCATCCACAGCACGCACGTCAATGTCGTCCAACAAAACACAAACAACATCGTCGTCATCTATGTCCACAACCACACAGGATTTGAAGCCAGCAACTGTATTCAGTGACACTTGAGAGCCAATCTCACAGTTATATAACAAGTAAGAGCTATCAGTTTGCTTCAATAGGCCATAAGAGGTAAAGGCAACTCCAAACCCAGCAGCAGCCACTACATGAATAATATCGATAATGTCAGGATCGGTAAGGTCAATACGCACGGTTTCAGAAGCCAGGAGTGCAGTGTTTTGCTGTTTCTGATTAACTAACTTGAGAAAAAGACTAATGTCTTCCTGATTCCATTCCAGTGTTTCTTCTTTTTCCGAACGAGTGTTATCCCCGGAAAGGCTTAACACCGTTGTTTCAATGGTAAGGTCTTTGATCTCGGTGTCGGGAGGGCATGGAACAACCATGGCGACAGAACAGTAACCTTCGCTGCTCTCAGCACTAAGTTTCCACAAGAAAGGAATTTGGCTACTAAGCTCAATCATTTAAAACTGCTACAAGGCAACTAATAGGATCAACATATCACATTCCGTGCCAAGTCAGAATGCTATTAGAGACAAAGTTGAGCGTAATTAAATTAACATTAAAATAAAAATTATCAATGCCGATTTTAATCAACTTAGCAGACTTTGCTAAAAGTCAGTTAAGCTACCCCTACTAAGCTATTGAGAACCCAAACAATTTAAAAGCCTTCGTGGGAACAGTTTTTTCCACAGAATCTGTGGATAAGTCAGTGCATAAAACTTCGTTTTCACTCTACAGACTCGAAATTACGCCTGCGCGATACATTCTGATCAATTTTTAACCAAATCAATATATCTTTATATATCAATTAGTTATAAGTTATAGAATGTTCGTTTTATAATAAAACACGCTATTTATAGGGTTTTATAAAGGGGAAGTCATTTTTGTGCATAAATTCTCGGGAAAAAAGAAAAACAAAAATTAACAGCGTCTGTTTAACACTGTTTTTATTGAAGTTTTTCAATCTATAATAACGTTCGTTCTGAAAGGTTTTTTTGTTTCAAATGAAGGACTACAGGCTAAATCAGCAATGCAAAATCATAACTCGAAAACCCTTACTTTTTCTAAAAAGCTCTGAGTTTTTTTGATGACCTCTCTATTAATTTTAGCCTAGGGTATTTCCCGTAAAAGCCAACTCAATCGAAGCCATAGCGATCCAGTTATCGAAGATGCCGAAGCGTTTTTTGTTGATAATTCAGTATTAATACTCGTTCGCAATGCGCACCCTTTATTACTAGACTAACCGACTATCAAATCCCTCTCTTCATCTTTGGGTGTAATAACCAATACTGACGAGTCGCTGGTAGCATACAGCACTATAATTGGTTTCAATAACGCCCATTTCCTGCCCTATAATCTTTCACTCTACTTAACTGTTATAGAATTTCAGACGGGCATAGGAACCACAAAGCCCTTCACTGTTCGCAACATTTTTTTATTGACGGGAGGTTAGCTTAGAACAACACAGCAAGCCACTGAAGTGATAGAAAAAGACACGTAAATTCCTGCAGAATCAACATCGTCTAGGTAGCCGCTCTTGATACTGGTCAGGATTTAATTACCATTGCTAGTAGACTGCCAAATAGCAAAAACCGAGCACCTAAACGCATAACAATTCAAGCAGATCTTATTCAACATCCTTCATAGCAGCTTTTAATCTCACGCTACACTTGAGTCGCTGACGAATTATTGGAAGGCACCAGAAATATTCGCCCTATTATTTTTTAGCTGGAAACCCGACCTAGGTTTCGTCTTCGATTATTTGGGGGATCTGTATTTTCTACTTCTCTCACAAATTCCA
>Ga0302134_10000746_pt1 | contig 14708 bp, 7 predicted proteins | sample CB9_SCM_MG_FD_203123 | JGI IMG/M metagenome (GOLD analysis project Ga0302134, IMG submission 203123) | Marine microbial communities from Western Arctic Ocean, Canada - CB9_SCM | ecosystem: Environmental > Aquatic > Marine > Oceanic | place: Canada: Western Arctic Ocean | collected 2017-09-19
TCTTCCACCGCCCGAACGAAAGTCAGGTCAAACTGCCCGCCCAGACCTTTCGCTGGCGTGGTAGCGGAGGCGCGGAGATACTCGGCTACCGCATCGCGCCAGCGTATGTGACCCGAAGTGACGATCTTCATGGCCAGGTCGATCTCAGCGTGAAGGCTACCGACCCTGCCTTTGGACACACCATGATGTTCTATGGTCTCGGCAACCACGGCGGCGGACCCACGAAAGCCAATATCGAGTGGTTGCTGGAGCACCGTGACGCATTCGAGGGGGTCGAATTGCGTTTCAGTACGGTTGATGATTTTTACAAAGAAGCGGAAGCACGCCGTGAGATGTTGCCGATGGTGGATTTTGAACTGCAGAAAACCTTTCCTGGCTGTTACAGCGTGATGCATGACATCAAACAGATCCAACATCGCGGCGAACGGATGCTGGAGCAGGCCGAGGAACTCGCACGAGCTTTTGCAACGGATGATAAGAACTCCAATGCCACTCTCGGGCGGATCGACGAAGCATGGAAGGATCTAGCCTTCACCCAGTTTCACGATATTTTAGCTGGTACCAGCGTGCCCTCATCCTGTCTTTCTACCCGCAACATGCAGGGGCGTGCGATGATTACTGCGGAAGAGGAAATCGTCCGCGTCTCCCGCCGCCATGCTCGTGTCAAATTGCCTGGTGAAAACGTGCAGCGACTCGTCTTACTGAATGGTTCTGCCGATGACTTCGATGGATACATCGAATGTGAGCCGTTCATCGACTTCGACGATTGGGGGAACCGGTGGTTTGCAGATGAAAATGGCAAGCCTGTTCCATACCAGCTCGTCACCCCCGAAGCGAACGCCGGTGATATGACCCACCGCGTGGTAATGCCTGTGCACATTCCTGCGTCCGGCCAGCGTATTCTCAAGCTACTTGATGGGTCCGACTCCCCTATCCCTTCGCACCGTGATCCAGTAAGTGTGGACGGAAATACTATTTCCAGTGGAGATCTTCGACTTGAAACCGGCCCACAAGGGATCGCCTCGCTGAAATGGCAAGGTCGCGACCTGCTGGGGGCCGATGGACTTTCGCTCCACCTCCGTGAGGATAACGCTGATACTTGGGTATTTCACGCAACAGGGTTCAACGAGGACATCGCCGGCTGCCTGAACGGGCTCGAGTGGATTGTCGAGGATACTGGCCCGCTGCGCACGCGGTTATTTGCCGACCAGACAATGGGCGATTCGAAAATCCGGATCGGCGTCACGGTATTCGCTGGGAAGCCCGAGGTGCACCTTCATCTACAAGTTGTTTTTGCCGAGCGCTACAAGATGCTGCAAATGCCGATCCAGCTCGCCGCCGCCCCCGATGGCTGGACCAGTGGCCTGGCTGGCGGTCAAGTCGAACGCACGTCCGGACCGGACGAAATGCCGTTCTGCGGCTGGGATAGTGTGCAAGGTGCCGACCATAATATCAGCCTACACACGCCGGACGCATACAGCTCTCGCCTGCACGGCGATGTTTGGCAATTCTCGCTGCTCCGTTCGCCATTGATGGCATGGACGGGAGACAGCGAACTCGACCCCGCGTTCGTGCGTCGTCATTCAGATCAAGGCTGGCACGATTTCCACTTTATCCTACGCATTGATGAAACGATTAATCCATCACGGTGTGAGAGCATTTCCGCCCATCAGGCCAAACCGCCGGTCGTTTTCGACCATTACGTTGGTATGAACCGGCCTGCTTGGGGCAATGCGCCGCCACGTCGTCTATGGACGCCCGATATCCCACACGCCCGTAGTCTCGGACACATGAAACACCTCGACGCCATTGCTGATAAAGGACGCAACTGGGAGGAATCGGCAGAGTAGCCCGGCATGAGATCTTTTCCCAACCGACGGTGGCGACTCCTCCTGGCGATCCTATTGCCGGTTGTCTTGCTGGGCTCGCTGACAGGTGAAGAATTCCAGTTCAGTGGAAGCCCGGACATCGACGCGGCACGCCGGGACATCGCGACAATCCCAACGACAACCGACACCTATCGCGAGCGCTCGCTGCTGATGTTCCTGTGGCTGTCGACCCTGCAACAGCAGGGAGCAGACACGCATCCGTTCTTCGATGCCGACGCCCGTTACTACCGGAGCGAGAACGCGGTACTCGGCCGTCAGGGCGCTGCGCGCGAAAAGGCGCTGCGCGAGATGGGCAAGGCGATCGATGCGGGCTTCGCGGTGCTGGAGGAGATCCAGCGCAAGCTCAACGCCGATGGCCCTATTTTCCAACCCTTCACCGCCGACCCTGCGAGCGCCCCGACCGGTGGCGACATGGAAGCCGACTGGCCGCAGTTTCAGGGAAACATCCACAACACCGGCCATACCACTGCACCCGGCCCGAAGACCGGCAAGCTAGCATGGAAGAATCCGGTTGGTCTCGGCTGGTACGCGCGGCCGGTGGTCGAGGACGGACGGGTTTATGTCGCCTCGCCCGGGATGCGCACCACCAGCTTCTGCCTCGAACTCGAAAACGGCGCGGAAATCTGGAAATCGACCCAGACCCATCCGCTTCTCGGCATCTACAAGTACCCGGCGATCATGTCGACGCCGGTGCTGGTCGGCGACCACGTGGTGCTGCGCGAGGTCAACAGCCACGGCGGCAACGAAGGCCAGGCGCGCAACCTCGTTTATCTCGACAAGAAGACCGGCAGGACACTAACCCGGAACTACGCCGGGCACGTCGATTACCGCACCCGGGTCGCGCCGGTCGCCGGCAACGGGAAGTTCATGGTCTACCCCTTCGGTGCCCACGACATCTACGGATCGCCCGCGATCTGCCAAAATTTCAACCGCCTCATCTGCGCGGATGTCGACAATGAGAAGAGGCTGTGGGACTTCAATGTCGGTGATATCGACGCCCTAGCCGAACCGGTGCTAACCGATGACCGCGTCCTGCAGGGAACGACCGAGGGATACCTCTACGCGCTCAACCTCGCCGGTCCCTCCTCCCAGCGCATCGCCTGGAAGTTCCACGCCGATGGCGCAATCCACACCACGGTGGCCCGCCACGGGGGACGGATCTTCTTCGGCTCGAATGGCGGCACAGTCTACGCGCTCGACGAAACCGATGGCTCGCTGGCCTGGAAGACGCCCGTCGGCAAGGTTGAGCCACGGGCACGCAAGCAATTCAGCGTGCCACTGGTTCACGATGGACGAATCTACGTCGGCTCGGCCGACCATAGTGTCTACTGCCTCGATGCTTCCAACGGAAAGATCCTGTGGAAGGAGGCCTTGACCGACTGGGTGCGCGCTAAACCTGCGATGACCTCTGAAGGTCTGCTCGTTGCAGCGGTCGATGGAACCCTGACCTGCATTGGAAAAGAAGACGGCGGGCTGAAATGGCGGAAGAACATCTCAACCCACCCAATCTACGCCGACCTCGTGCCGGCGGGCGATACAGTGCTGATCAACGACAGCGACTTGTGGCTACGGCGAATCGGCAAGGGCGGCGAGATCCTGTGGAAGCGCAGCTTGCTACAAGCTTTCGAAGATAAGAAGGGCCGGCGTATTTTTACCGACGTCCTATCTGGTGGCACCTACTACCAGTCGAAGCCGACCGCGGTGCAGGGCAAGGTCTTCTATGGTATGCCGTCAGGTTTCCTCATCGCGGCCAATGCCGACACCGGCGAGGAGCTTTGGAAATTCGAGATGGGGGGCGCGATCTCGGTGGCTCCGGCGGTCGCCGATGGACGCGTCTTCGCCGGCCAGCAGGGCGGCGAGCGCTTCTTCTATTGCGTCGATGCTGAAACCGGCGCGCTCGTCTGGAAACAGACCCTTCCCGGCGGCTGGGTCTGGGGCTCGGCGACGGTTGATGAGGGGCGGGTTTACGTACCGACCGTGGATGGTCACGCGGTCTGTCTCGATGCCGCCACCGGCCATATCCTGTGGATGTATCCGACGGCCATGTCGGTGCCTGCCGAGCCGGCGATCGACGGCGACCTGGTCTACTTCGGCTCCTGGAGCCACTCGATTTATGCCTTCGATAAGAAAACCGGCAAAATCGTGTGGAAGGAAAACGGGGTTGGGCTCGACTCCGGCACCCTGATCGCAACAGGCGGCAAGCTCTACCTGCCGCATCATCAAACGGTCTACACCACGCTCGATGCGAAGACCGGCGCAACCCTCAGCCCGGGTATCCTCGATCCTAAGGAGAAGGGGCTCTTCACCAACTTCAACGCCACCCCGGCGCTCCACGACGGACGCGCCTACTACACCGCCCGGGTCGGTGCCGGCATGCGTGGCGTGCCGACCGCCTCCCGGGTGTATTGCGTCGATCCGGACACCGCTAAGGTCCTCTGGACCTTTCCCGACGGCGGCGGGCTCTCTGCCCCCGCCATCGCTAACGGGCGCGTCTACATCGGCTCGGGTAACACCCCTCTCTTTTACTGCCTCGATGCCCTAACCGGCAAGCCGCTATGGGTCCACCGCCTCGGCCAGCGCGTCGAGGAAGCCACGCTCTGCATCTATCGCGACAAGGTCATCGTCCTCGCTGGCGACGGCTACGTTCACGCATTAAAATGAAACTTCGCCTTCACGTGTCTGCCGGTGCTGCGCGCCGAAAATAGCTTCGTCCCAACCGGAAGTTAGAGAGCTCGACGCCATTGCTGATAAAGGACGCAATTGGGAGTAATCGGCAGAGTAGCTGAAACGCGTTTTACTCAAGATAGCACTACTCACCTGGCGGGTTGACCATCTCGGCACGGATGAACTGCCTTGTCACATTACTCAGAGGCGTAGCACTACGGAAAAGGAGATGATTCTCCTCATCCTCGACGACTGTAACATGGGGTGCACCCTTGTCCCATCCATTGGCCGACAAATCTGTGGATACCATGCCGAGGAAGTCAAGCCCGCGGCGGCGGTCACGAGGTAGCCAGTATTCAAGAAATGGTCCGCCGGTGCCCGTACCAATACGCAGTTCCGGACGAAGGATCGATGAGCCAAGCCGGGGGTTCGTCCCAAAGGCATATTCCCAAATAGTTGACAAGCCGTCGTTATCGGCATCGTTGTTCCACTGGCTTATTGTTAGAATTAGTGTCGGATCAACGTCGCCGAAGGTGCGATAACGCCAGGATTCGGGTGAGAGGAGGTCTTCGCTGACCTCGGTGTCTCCGAGCACATTGTAGCTGGCTACCTCAATGACGATATCTTCGACTCCGGAGTCGAGAGCGGCCGTCACAGTGGTTGAGCCAGGAGGCAGCTCAGCGATGATCTCGGGCACGCCACCGTTAACCGTCTTGCGGACGACGTAGCCGAGTTCACTGTTAGAAGTATCAGTCCAATCGAATTGCACCGTATTAATTCCAAGGAACTGCATTTGTAGCGCCCCGGGAGAAGCTGGCGCGGCGGCCGGGGCGGGTGAAAACCCCGTGGAGCTGTCACTGAATTGACGGAAGGGACGATTAGCAATGCCACCGACGTAGTTCGCAAGACGCTTTTTGAGATCGTAGGCGGTGGCTGGCTCTTGACCGTAGAGGTTAGTATCCTCGGTCGGGTCGATTGTTAGATTGTAGAGCTGGTCGTCATCGAAATAGGTCGGGTTACTGTTAGCTGCTAGAGAGCCAAGCTGACTGTTTCCCACGTAGTAGGGTCGAGGCTCGGTAAACTGGCCGGTCGCGGTGTTACCTTCGTATTTCTGCCATAGGAAACCATTGCCAATCTGGGTGTAAACATCAGGGGTGTAGCGCACGGCAATGTACTTGCGATCCTTGGTGCGGACGGCACGAGCGTAGCCGAGCTCGGCAAATAGATCCTGGCGAACTGCTGTGCTACCGCCGTTGAGCACCGATACGAGGCTGACGCCGTCCACGGGACGGGTAGGCAATGCCGTTGCGCCAGTCAGCGCGAGTAGGGTGGGAGCGATATCGACGTGGCTAACAATCTCGGCGTAAGTGCGTCCCGGTGAGGTGATACCATTCGGCCAGTTCATCACTAGCGGCACTTTCATGCCAAGGTCATAGAGTGAGGATTTACCCCAGACCACCGGCCCCTGTCCAGATCTTGTGGAATTCAGATCCTTCTCGCCGTGGTCGGAGGTGAAGATGATCAGTGTATCATTCCGGATGCCGTGCGCCGTCAGCTTATTAACGATGGCTTGGATCGAATAATCGAGCCAAGTCTCGCGGGCAGAAATCAGTTCTTTTCCTCCGCTGTTCACCTCATTGATGATGGACTGGCGCGTAGGCATAAAGGAGTAGTCCTCGTTCGGGAGGTAACCAGCACCGGTGTAACTCTTGTCGGCGAGTAGCGTTTTTGTCAGGTCATTGCGTACGGGCCCGTGGTTGATCGTTGGCGCCATGTAGAGGAAAAATCGCTCATCGTGGTTTTCCTCGATAAAGTCGAGCGCACCCTTGGTGATCCATTCCTGATTGTGTACATTGAGCGCGTCGTTGCGGAGCTCCGCGAGGTTCGCTTTGTAATAGCTCGAAACGTAATCGAAACCGAAGGCCCGCATCCGCTGGCAGAGCACGCGGTGGTTGTGCTGCATCTTCGCGTTAGTGGTGGCGTCAGTCGCCGGGTCGGCGTTCGAGGGATAAGTCAGCAGTCCCTTGGTTGACCAGTTGACGGTCTGGTTCAGATCGTCGTCGGTGAGGTGGCCCTTGCCGACCATGCCAGTGCGGTAACCCGCCTGCTGCAGCCAGGCCCCGATGTTTTGGTTGTCGGATTCAAGTTCGGTGTCCGCCACGGCGAAACGACCCAGCGTTCCGAGCGGATAGCGGGCGATGAACTGCGCACTCGTGTTGCGAGAAGCCCAGCGGCTGGTCAGGAGCGCGTAACGCGATGGACCGCATACCGTCGAGGCGGCCGAGGCCGAGGTAAAGCGGAGACCGCTGGACACCAGCGTGTCGAGAGTCGGAGTGAAGGAGTCACGTCCCTCGAAGTTGAAGTGATGTCCACCCGCCATATCGTCAACATTGATGATAATAATGTTAGGCCCAGTGGCAGCAGTCTGTGCGACGACCTCATAGTAGATGGAGCTGGTCGTCTTCACCAGCTGTAGCTTGCGGTTCGATGGCAGGTCGAAGTTGCGGGTCCGGAAGCCGGCGGTGTCGGTAAAGCCGTCTTCGTTGCCGCTACCAAATCCAGGTCCTGTTAGGGTTCCAAAATTGGCGAGGACGAATTGATCCCCAAGAGTGAAGCTTCCGGTGTAGTCGCTGCCGTCAAGAATCCACTGGTAGCCGATTTCGAGAACCAACTCGCCGCTGTCCAGATCGAGAGCACTGCTGCCGCCGTTATCGGGGATGGTTACCACCGTGGCGGCGCTTCCGACTGTGAACACTCCGCTGCCGGTGTGGCCGAGGGAGGCCGTTGAGCCTTCTAGAATTAGTTGCACAGGCGATTCCAGATTATCACCGATGTTCATGGACGCTACCGAAATGGTGCCTGTGTCACGGAGAGTCAAGGAACCGTCTGAGATTTTCAGCGCCACCGGACCGCTTGCCACGGGGCTGTTCAGAATCACATCGAAACCATTGATAATGGCGTCGTCGGGGGCAACGGGTAGTGCATCGGGTTTCCAGTTCGAAGCCGTGGTCCAGAGGTTGTCGCCTGAGTCGTTGTCGAAAACGGGAGGGGTGGTGATCGCAAAAGTGAAGCCACCAATCGCTGAGCCGGTGGTCAGGCCAATGCCAGGGATTTCCCGGAAGTTCAACGAGTCGCCATTGGAGAGAGTGAGACCGGTCAAGGTATTACTTCCAGACGTTCCTGATAGGTTTGGAAAGTTATTGCCTGTGGTTCCATTCGAAACCTGGATGTCCCCGTTGGTACCGTCCGCATGGGACCAATCGACCAGATTCAAGATGATTCCCGCAGGGGCGTTCAGCGTCCATGTCAATGTTTCGGGGGTGGAAGTTGCGCCGCCCGAACCGTAATTGAGGCCATCGACCCGGTTCGAGTTTTCGCCCTGCACGCCGATGCCTCCTCCATCGTTTTCCGTGATGGTCAGGCCACCCGTTCCTCCAGTCTCGGTTCCGGTCAGGGTGAAGGACTGATTCAGCAACGCGGGATCGGCCACCGAGCCGACCGAGGCATTGTCCCACTCGGCCACCATGTTCTGGAACAGGGGGTCTGTGGCGTTGGTGGATGCATCAAGAGATACCACGCCGGCTCCATCAATGGAGAAGTCCAGAGTGATGGTGTTGGCGGCTCCACCTGAAGGCACCCAGGGAATGGTGCGGGCATCCGTGGGATCCCCAAACCCGGTTCCGCTGTTAGCAAAACTCACCACCACGTCAGAGGCAGATAGCGAACCCGTTAAATCAAAACTTAATCCACTGAACACGAACCCTTGGCCAGGTGCGCTGCCGGTCGAAGCGACGGTGAAGTTTCCGGTCACGCCTTGAGCTGAGACATCCACCGAACCACTGCTGCCGGAGAGGGTGTGTGTGGTGCCTGAGACGTTCATACCGACGCCTCCCGCCAAGTTGGAATAATCGACAACCGAGAGATTAAACTGAGTTCCTGAAGTAGTCACCGTCGCAGTGATCACTTCGTTGACAGCAGATGCATTGGCGTCAAGCAGCTGGGAATTGCCGCCCTGAACGGCGAGCCCGCTGCCGGTGTTGTTGATCCGTAGATTACCGGTGGAAGAAAGCACAATACTGAAACTCTGGCCCCACATAGCGGTGTCGCTAACCGTGCCAACCGAGCCGTCGAACTCATTGACGTAGGCGGCGGGATCTGGATCGGCGGAAGAGGCGTCAAGAGTGACGTTGCCGGAGCCATCGACCGTAAAGGCAAGTGTGATATCTCCAGTGTTCTGGGTGGCGCTGCCGGCACCCGTGTAGGAATGCGCAAAATCCACTTGCACGGCTGAGAATGCAGGTGCTGCGATGGCTAGCCACCAGGCACCGCCAAGCAGATGGGCAGCGGTTCGGAGAGCCTTTGCCTTGGGCAATTTCATCTTATTGATAAAAGTATTAGGGCAAAAAAAGCTCCCGTCTGTTGCCGGACGGGAGCCTAAAAAGGATAGCTTTGTGAATGCCCTTTGCCGCTAGTGCGGATTAGCCGCGGCGGCGGCGAAGAAGACCCAGCATACCACCAAGGCAAGCAAGGATCGCTGTCGATGGCTCGGGGATCACCGTAGCAGCGCTGCTGTTCCAATAATAAGCATCGCCATCAACCGTGCCCGCAAGTGATTTAACATCAGTCCCAAATGCGGCGGCTGTGTCACCAAAAGTGCCAGAACGATCACCAACATTGCCGCTCATTGTTCCGACTGACAGTGAATTATTCCCATTCCAGTTGGATTGAGGATTACTGATTGAGATGGTACTGGTTACGGGAGTAGATCCAACCGCAAGGGTGAGATCGCCCAATGCATTGTTGTAAATGGCAGCCACCGTCGTCTGAACGCCTGCGGTCAAGGAGCCACCGCTATGTTGGACGGCGATGCCACTTCCGTCGAAAGTTGTGTCAGGGATGGTGTATTCGGAGCCACCACCTGTTTTTGAGAGGAAAACCGGAGTGCCATCAAACAGATACAAAGCTGTGCCGTTGGTTTGGCCTCCAATTTCCATAAGCGTGACCAAGCCGGTGAGATCGGCGGCAGTGGGCGTGAATGTAATATTAAAGGTTAGACCATCCGCCTGTGTTGTTCCTCCTATTGAGGTGCCGGTATTTGCGCCGCCTGCGTAATCGGCAGTGACCGGGCTCAGGCTTACGATGACGGCGGCGTGTGCAGGGGTTGTGGCGATTACTAATGCTATCGAAAGAAGTTTATATTTCATATCTTGTATTTTGTTTAGTTGTTGTGTGTTAGTTAGTTAGTTAGTTAGTTAGTTAGGTTCAAACCACAGCAGAATTACCCGCTATTGATGAAACGTTTTACCAGCAGCATCTAAAGTTGTCAAATAAAAATTTGAATTTCAATTTTTGTATGACCGATTACTGGTAAGGGGGAGATTGTCTAAGACAACAGAAGCTCCCAGAGTAGCATGAAGGTTATACTTCAAAAGTGCCTATTGCACAAAAAAAGCGGAGTTCCGATGGAAAAGACGGCCTCAGCATTCCCTACAAGCCGGTGAACTGATGGGCTAGGGCTACTCGAACGAGGGCTAGTATTTTAAAGTAGGATAACTTTGCAAGTTGTCGGCAGGATATGTGAATACGTTATACGTGAACCGAGCAGGCGTATCCCTTCGCGGTGCCGATGAAAGACACTTGGGTTGTCGACAAGTTGCAAACTCATCCTACTTTGCTCCGCCAAGACATTGATTACTTTCCAAACGGTTGGCCTGGCCAAAAAACGGGGAATCCCCCAGCCCCACCCCGACTCCAAGTTCGTCAAGGTTAGGGCATACCAAAGCGGTAAAACCAACTTCTACACCCTTGGTTTTGTGGAACAGGTAAGCCCCCGACTGGTTACTGATCAGGTTATTTTGACGCGGCTCCTAAAGCGCGTTTACTCGCCCTCTTGAACCTTGCGCTCAGCTTCGAGCTCGGCCTCAAAATCAGCCTCCTCCTTAGCTTTAACGTCGATCACGGCCTGCTTTTCAGCCTCCTCTTCGGCAGCGTCTTCAGCAGCGTACTTGGCCTCGAGCTTTTCGGCTTTCGCGGCTTCGCGGGCCATGCGCTTTTCCAACTTCTTCTGCTCGCGCTCGCGGCGCTTGTAATCTTTGCTTGGTGTAACAGCCATGGGAATATTTTCTCGTTAAATCTTGTGACAGGTTTGCCTGTCTTCTTTCACTTTCGGAAGCAACCTCGGCTGCTTGGCGTAGCCATACCCTACGATCCTCGTCTGAAGCAACTGAAAACTAAGCAAAATTATCTCCGGCGGGCTCAAGTGCCCGCGTTTTGGAGTGCGGGTTTGTAACCAATAGTGTTCGGCATGGTCTGTGCTGGCCGGAACACTAGCATCCCTCACATATCGGTAAGTCCAGTCGTAGCTGCAATCTACGAGATGCATCTTCTCTCATGCTGACACTCAGGCGCGACAAAGCGCGGGGTTTTTAAACCCGTATCCCACCTTGACGGCGCTACTTCGATTTTTTGGGTGCGGCTCTTTGAATAGCATCCGAGAGTTCATCGTCACTCAACATCCCGAACTGATGGAACCTCAGTGCCTCCATGGCTCTTTTGTTTGGAAGCCTGCCGTATTGGCGGGCCAATAAGAGAGAGGCAATCAAGGCGCAATACATCTGAATACCGACACCCTCACTGCTCTCGGCAAACCAGTGCCACTGCTCTGGCCTTCCAAAAACGCATTTGAGCCAACGGAAAAAAAGTTCAATACCCCAGCGCTGATGATAAATTTCGGCCACCAGACCGGCATTAAGATCATCCGGATTGCACTGGTTAGTGATCAACAGAATTGGCTCGTCGAGCTCTGGTTTTTCGATGCGCACAACGCGCACCGGCTCCAGATGCCAGCGTTTCCCAGCTCCTAGCCTTACGATCTCGTCCGACACCACCCCCGCCTTCCGGTCATCTGCAGACAAGGGCAGCTCTTCAATGACTGTGATCACCGCCTGCTCGCAAAGCCGAATGACATAGCCACATCCGGCCAAATCCAGACGGTTTAGAAGCTTATAGTCGCGTCCGTAGTTGCGATCGCCCACATAGAACTCGCCTGGCTCGATCATTTTTTCCAGAGCTTTACGTTCGCAAAGCTTTGCCGGGCTGATAAGGGCACCGGAAGGCCGCTCATCTAATAAACGAAACTTGAGGTGCAACCTGATCGCCGAGTTCCCCCCGGACAAGTTGCGCCAGTGAGCCCAGGCCATCCTTGGCAATGCATGAAAGACCGAACTGTCGACCAGTCGGAGAGATTTTAGCAATTGGGGTTGCGCCGATAGGCGGGAGCTTGGCTGGCGGATTGCCTCGGAGGCGAGCTGTTGAAAGATCCTCTCTAGGCGCTCGAATCCAAAGACCGACTGGGCCTCCGAGAAACTTCCCAGGCTCATCGGACGGGAGCAAACCTGTTGTTGGACTTTCTGAAACTTACTACAGGCACAAAGGCCGCGCATGGAGTCGATAACCGTATTGAACTGTGCGAAGAGAAAGGAGCAAAGATAATCGTCTTCAGCAAGCAGTCGTTTGGGGCCTCCCTTTCTGGCTGGGGTATTCGAGGAAAGAGAAGGGGTCTCATGAAGGATCTTGCGGAATTGCTGTAGCAGCCTCCAGCTCTGGAGTTGGTTTCCCGTTAGATTGGGATATCTTTGATCACTAGATCTCACACACTGGAGTAAATCACAAAGTCCAGAATAGTACAAGTGACAAAATGTCACACAACGAGCCAGCACAGACCATGCCGAACACTATTGGTTGCAAACCCGCACTCCTTATTGAGCCGCTTTCAGATACTCTTGCTTACGAGTCTTGGCCTGCTGAGACTTGCCGAGGACGTCCGGTGCGGCCTGATCGATCGCCTTGCGCAGCTTTCTAAGCTCGCGGTATTTCTTGGCGAGTTTGGTGGGATCCTTAAGTTGTTGAATCTCGGTGGCGAAGGCGGTGAAGGCATCCATGTTTCCATTCTGCTTAGCTGTAAAACCGGTGAATCTCCTTGCCCCGGGACGATCTCGTTGGCGAAGCCGCGGTCGTCGTAGATGGATTCTTCGATGATCAGGTCCGGCCGACCGTCCATATCGAGATCGTTCTGACCTCTATTCATGACGGCTCCATCTTCTCTAACGATTTCCATGACAATCCCTACACACCTATGCGACATTCCGTTTTTGAATGCCCCAAAGGTAACACTATTTTCATGCTTACCCCTTCGATCATAAAGAAAATAATGCGTTAGAATCCGTCTCCGTATCAACTTTCTTTCCCCTTTTCCTTCCCAGAGGCTTCGCTCCCTGCTTCCGGTTAGGGCCAAATTTACCACGGTTCTCCTCGAACAACTCGTTCACAAATTCCCGACTCCCCAAGGCCAGTCCTGCGGTAAAGTATTTTACGCGACTCCGTAGACGTGTGGCGTTAGGCAGTGATCCCCCACGAGCAAGCTCCTTCTTCACTTTACTCGCTGAAATCCCCTTCCGCGTTTTCACTTGATACTGTTTATTTTCCTCCACCTCTTCACCGTCGGTCATCAGCCAGCAGCGATACCAAGAACCATTCTCTGCCCAGCTATCTAGAGGTTTCCCCATCACCCGACAAAGCCCGCGCCTTGCCCGCTTACTCCCGCCCACCGACTCCGCATATCCGCACCAGCGATAGTCCTTCGGGTCTTGCACCAATCCAGCCCGCACCGGATTCAGATCGATGTAGACTGCCATCGTCTGCAACGCCTCGCCATTTTCAACTAACACGCTCTTAAATCGATCCATCCAGAGAGTACCTCGACGGCTATGTTTCTTATTATACCAACGGCTAAAGCGCTCTTTCACCTGTTTCACAAAGAGGCTCAAATCACAGAAACGGTTTTTATATTTTTGCAGAAATTTAGCGACGTCTTCCTCCATCCCTTGCTCACGCATCCACGCGATTTCCTCTCGCATATGTTGCACGTAGCTCTTGCTGTAGAGGATCGAAAGATGATCCAGCAACCGTTCCTCCCCAGCCCCCTGGTCCTCGCCCACACGATCCTCAAAGCGCCGCAGAAACGCTTGCTGACTGGGAACACGCACCAGCATATGAAAATGGTTATCCATCACGCAGTAAGTCAGTAGTTTCACCCCACAAAAGTTCGCCATCCGCCACATAATCTTGCGCAATGCCTCCTTTTCCTCGGCACCAAAAAGAAAGTCCCCTCCCGTGGTGCGACTCATCACGTGGTAACAATAATCATCGGCCTCACCACCCAATATCCGCCGTCGTCCACCCGACCACGATCGGTAAATCCGCCCCGTCTTACCCCCCATATGGCCCGTTTTGCAATCAACCTTCTCAAGATCCGTTAAGGCTTTTTTCTCTTGTTTCTTATGGGTTTCTGATGTTTTCATGGGGGCATTCTATTGTTATATTGGAGAAAGTCGATTACTATATGCCTGACATCATTTTTCATTTTTTTGTCGCCATAGGGTAACGGTCGTATCTCTCTTCATTCTCGAATCGCTAGGAATTTGCTTTTTGGGTGAAGTGGTCAAGAGCATCATGCGAGGAGGAGATAGGGGGTTGATCTCATGTGAAAACAAGAAACCAGCTGCGTCATTATACAGAAATTGCCATCAGGGTGGTTTTCACAATATTACGAGGGTTCATCTTTCTTTGTGTATGTGTCAGTGTAGTTGTCTTGTCCTGCTATTTTCCGTCACCAATGACCCAGCCCCATCCTTCTGGTGGTTTTGCCCAATTCCTGATAGGCGCGGGATAGGCGTCTAATGCTGGAAGTGTCGAGACAAATTCCTCATGCTTGAGCTTCATTGTTTTGACTACATCTTCATACTGCTCGGCAATGTTTCTTTCCTCCTGTAAGTCTTTCGTGAGGTCAAAGAGTTCCCACTGTTTCTTCTTCCTGTTCAGCACAAGGCGCCAGTTCTTCCAGCGAACCGCGGAAAGGTGACGGAATGAGTATGGACCAGCATTATACCAGTAAATAAATTCGTGGACATCGCCCTTCTTCTTATTGGTTAGGTAAGGCAGAAGATTCTTACCGTCGCAACGCTTGGGAAGCTTCTGCTCGGCAACAGCCGCGGCTGTGGCGTAGTAATCAAGGGTGCACAAGAGTCCCTCAAATGTCTGCCCTGCGGGTATGGTTTCTGGCCACCATGCGATACCTGGGGTATGCACCCAACCTTC
>Ga0302134_10000747_pt1 | contig 14708 bp, 14 predicted proteins | sample CB9_SCM_MG_FD_203123 | JGI IMG/M metagenome (GOLD analysis project Ga0302134, IMG submission 203123) | Marine microbial communities from Western Arctic Ocean, Canada - CB9_SCM | ecosystem: Environmental > Aquatic > Marine > Oceanic | place: Canada: Western Arctic Ocean | collected 2017-09-19
AAACCCGCATTTTTGATGGGGTCATCCCTTCCCATGAATAAAATTTGATTGTCCTTTCTCTCGACATCTTTCATCCTGATATCAGGGTCAACTGGATTGTGTATTATGGTGGAATCACCAACCCATTCTTCGAGCCTATCATGCCAGACCTGAGAAAGGGTTACAACTTCAATTCCGTCCATCGAACAAATCCTCTTAACTTCATTTCCAGCACCCATTCTACAGAATTCATCAAAACGACCACTGTGAATGTGGATCACTACTTTCACTCCCGCTTTCCTAGCCAGTAATGCAACCCTCTTTTTCCTCCACCAGGAATAATCTGAGGCAGTATGGATTTGAACTAAATCTGGAGGATTTGATTTTAATCGCCTGATAAGAGTCTTCCTTGCCTTTCTCCAGCAGAGCAACTTCGCTAGATTGCTTCCTTCGGTATGAGTAGCCAAAGTCTCAGCTTTCCAACCATCAGGGGGGCTTTCACTCAATAGACGAATGACAGATGCCATTCCTCCTCTGGTATTGACGGGCCCAACGTGGAGCACCGTCATTACCTCGGACATGGTTCCGACGAATCCCTTCGCCTTTGAGAATATATGGGAGAGCACCCTATTGTAGCGAGCATCTCAAGAGAGGATAGGTCGGCCAGAGACCATGATAGAGGCCCAAGCCGCACTGGCATTGGGGGAATTAGCGCTTGCTGGATTAGCTGCCGGCCCATTCATCCTACATCGTTACCGTATCGGAAAATGGTTGAAACTGAAGCCTCTAAAACCATCTTTAATTGAAACTAAACTAAAGATGACACTTATTCTACCGGTGTGGAATGAAGAGGAAATAATATTGTCAAAACTGGAAAACCTTGCAAGCCAAGAATACCCTCGTAAAGACTTGGAATTACTGATTATTGATTCAGCATCTACAGACGAGTCGATGGCGATAGCAAAGTCCTGGCTAAAGGAGAACCCAAAGGCCTTTCCAAATTACAAGATAATCGAGATGGAAAAGAGGTTGGGAAAAACCGAAGCCGTTCGTCAAGCAATAATCGCTGCAGATGAAAAAACTGAAGTTATCGTAATGACTGATGTTGATGCAACATTTCCTCCCGATTCATTGAATAGATTGGCATCTTGGTTTTCAGACCCAGAAATTGGCGCAGTAGGTGGAACCCCACGCCGTAGTTCTGTAGAAGAAAAAGCCCACACCGAGATGGAATCTACCTATCGAGATTTATTCACCTTACAGAGAATAGCCGAGTCTAGAATTGACAGCACCCCTTTTCTCGAAGGCTCTATTGCTGGTTTTAGGCGAAGCATGGTGGATGTAGATTTATTGAATGTGTATTCAAATGCTGATGATTCACAATTAGCAACTATGGTCAGGCTGAGGGGTGGAAAGAGCCTTCAGGATGGCGAATTATGTTTTGATGAAATGACACCACCTAGTAATGCTGGACGAAGGTCCCGTAAAACTAGGAGGGCACAAGGCCTGTGCCGTCACTTGTGGAGGAACCGTAGTGCTTGGTTCAGTAAACAACATGGAAAGTTTGGTTCAATCATAGGCAATCAAGCGATGATGCATCTCATTGCACCGTGGCTAGTCCTAATGGCTGTTTTACTTGGAATAAGTAGATGGGTTATTCAAATACAAACTGGAAGTTATTTTGAAGAATGGTATTTGGTCTTACTAATGATTGAATTGACTATCATCGTTGCTTGGTTCGGTGTCATATTCAATCTAAAAATCAAAGGAATTAGTTTCTTACAGATGTTCCTCGATTCAATGACTAATTTGATGATTGCGCAATTTCTCATCTTGAGGGGTAAGAGTTTACATGTTTGGAATAAACCTGAAAGAGGTTGATTACTAAGAATTGATTTACCAAAGGTTGTTTTTGGTAACGAAAAAAGCCCCCGGGGCGGCCGAAGCCACCCCGAGGGCGCCGTATTCAGAGTTGTGCTATTGCTCCAACCCTGTCTTCTGAATTTATGTGCATATCACTATGTTCTTTGCTTGCGCTCAGATCATGTCAACTGCAGCACTCATAATGACGTCGCCGCCAGACTTGATGCGAACAGTTAGTGTGCAGTCTTGCTCTAGGCAGAAAGCGCCATTGTTGCTGGTGATGATGATTGTCTCTCCCTTCTCCCAACTTTCATTATCTGCGCCACCGTGTTGTGTTGAAACACACTTACTGTCCCCAGCATTATCAGCGGGGTTATCGCATGTTGTCGGTACACTGTCCTTAACTATCTCAATCTGTAAAAGTGCCCAGTCAAGATCGTTTCCGTTTCCGAAGGTCAAGGTCATCATGCCTGCGTCATCTTCTATGTCGTCAGTATGGTCGCCTGCGGTTAGGGTGTACATACTTGGTCCGTCGCTTTGGTTTGAGCTAGCGAGATCGCTTGCCCATACGTATAGCACTCCTGCAAGAACCACAGTAATTGCGACCATCAAGATGGTAGCGATAACCGGGCTCACGGCTTCTTCATTCTTCATTTCGTTCTTCATTTCGTTCTTCATATTATTGTCCTCCTCCCCGTTAGGGGGGCAATTTACGGAGAATCGATGTTGTATTTAATGCTGTTGGCGGACCACTTCGCGCAGCCCCCCTGTAAACGACCAACTGCGCCCCATGTCCAAACGAAGGTAGCCGACGAATAATAACGCCAGATGGTGGTACAGTTTATTTGTAAGCGGGTTAAAATCTTATTTCGCGATATTCTATTGAGATTTTAATACATTTGCGTTAAAGTAACATCTTCAGCCTTGAGATGTTACAGGTGGCACTAGGCCGAATCAAGGTGAACAGGGTGAGAGCCCAAGAAGAGGGGATGGGATGCACTCAACGAGAAACCCCAGCCCTGTTCAGTATGAGTCAAAGGCCGGTGGTGTATAATCATTATGACCTGTACATGTAATATCAAGCGATTAGTCCTGTGAATATCGCCTTCATTATTCTACTGTCAAAATCTCTGGTCCACCAGGAGTTATCATTACAGTATGTTCGAATTGACCAATCATCCCACCATCGGCACAACGTAGGCCGTGATAAGTTTCTAAATAGCGAATTTGAATGAGTTTCTTGACCAGTGCGTTCCACTTACTTCTCCGGCTCGCCTCATCTGCTTCAGGGAATGGCTTCTCTAGCAACGGGAAGGCCCATCTTTCTGCGAAAGGCAATGTTCCATAGCGTTCTTCTAGATTTCTTGCTAATTGAGCACCCAATGGTTTCAATTTTTTCTTTTGCAAAGCCTTTCGCCATTGGACATCACCAGTAACTCGGTAGATGTTTGAAGAGTTCCGCGGAGGGATGTTTTCGATCAAACCTTGCTCACCTGTTGTACAGAAGGGTTCAACAGCATAGATTGAACCTTCTTCGACGACTCCTTTGAAGGCAGAGTTTTCAGCACCGCAACGATACGAGGGTACAGAAACCCCAGCATGTAATATCCATGGTTCCAATTGGTGTCCGCAAAGATTCCTAATTGGATTGAACCCTGCATCTATTGCCGCTTGACCGGCTGCAGCTCCAACTTTGTGCCAAGGCGTCCCAGGGTGCATGACTTCGACAGCACAATCCCTCGCTTCTTTTGAAGCTCGGATCTGGTCGGTATGTTCTCCACCATTGCCAACTTCAACAGTTAAGGCATTATCACCAATACAACCATGAATGTGAACACCAATATCCAATTTCACTAAGTCGCCTTTCTGGAATATCATGTCGCCCTCCCATCCTTCAGGTGGGGTTAATGCATGGTCAGTAGTATAGTGGGCGGCAATTTCATTGACAGAAATAGTAGACGGAAAGGCAGGTTTACCTCCGTGGCGGTGGATGTATCTTTCCGCAGATTCTATTACCTGATTCCAAGTTTTTCCTACTTGAATTTCATCTTTGATGGCTTCCAGTGCGCGGCGAGCAACATGACCTGCGTCACGCCAATGCTTCACCTCTCCCTCGACCTCCATGCCATCACGTCTTTAGTAGGTACAACGCCTTCTCTCATAACGGTTGCCGAAGATGTGCTTGACAATCCTAGTTGGACTAATGTGCTGGGGGCGCCTCCCTTGCATTCCCCAACTAGTACTGCGTTCATTGGAAGGCCAAGTGACTTAGCAGCCGAAAACAAATCACTGCTAACCGGTATTCCCGCAAGGTTAGCGCTTGTTGCTGTTATTGGGCCAACGCATTCTGCTAATTTTTTTGCAAGTGGATGGGATAAAACTCGAATCGCCACCTTATTCCCACCTAACCGGTGGTCTTGTTCGTTTATCGCATCCATTAGAAGAGTAATAGAACCAGAGGTAAACGAATCTAAAAATTCTTGAGCGTGTTCAGGAACTTTTACTAGTTGCCTTACATCATTAAGGGATGCTACTCCTAAACTAACCGGCTTTGAATAATCTCGCGATTTAATTTTAAACAAATTATCGAGTCCTTCTTTAGTCGGCAGGCAAGCCAAGCCCGGTTGGGTAGAAGTTGGAAAGACAATCACTTCATTGGATTCCAACCTCGAAATCAAGTGAGTTGTAATTTCCATCACACCACCCATTCAGTAGCATGTAGTTTTGCAATCTCTCGAGCCATCTCATTAGTCTCGGTCTTGACCAATAATGTACCACTTGGATAGAGGGTTAGTTTCGCCTTACCTTCAAAGATATAGCAGAATCTAGTTTCAATTCTCAAACTCCAACCAGCCGCGATTATTTTCGCTGCAACTTCTTTAAGGTTGATTGCCTCAATTCTTTTTGGAACAACTTGCCAAGAGGCTTTGGAACTGCACATTTCCAACATGTAGTCCTCTTCGCTCATGCTACCACTGAATAATTTGTCCTCATGTACCACTCTTCAATTCTGTGGCGGGCCGGATGGTGGCCCAGAGGGAGGTGCTGATGGTGGACCATCTGGAGGAGCACTAGGTGGCCCAGAGGGAGGTGCTGATGGTGGACCATCTGGAGGAGCACTAGGTGGCCCAGAGGGAGGTGCTGATGGCGGACCATCTGGAGAGTCAGTAGGCGCTGTTTGAGGTGGTCCCGTCGGAGGCGCTTGGGAGTTTGATTGAGCCATTATCATGGCCATTGGATCATTATTAGGTGGGGCTGTTGGCGGAGCCTGCGGCGGCCCAGTTGGCATTTCCAAAGAAGGAGCAGGTGCAGCAACGGGTGGTTCTGGCGGCCCAGTCGGTGGTGCTTGTAGGGGGGCGATTGGCGCCTGAGCGGTAGGTGGCTCTGGAGGCCCTGTTGGGGCAGATAGCGGTGCCAAGGATTCAATCGGCGCAATTGGTGCAGATAACGGCATCAGAGCTTCAATTGGGGTAATTGGTGCAGAGAGAGGTGCTGTAGGTTCAATTTGGGCAATTGGTGCAGATAACGGCATCAGAGCTTCAATTGGGGTAATTGGTGCAGAGAGAGGTGCTGTAGGTTCAACATCCAAGACATTGATTCTAGTACTTCCACCTTCGTCGTCCTCGGCTTCATATTCAACTAATTCGATATGCCCGGAATCTATTAGTTCACGTTCGCTTGTAGAGCCAAATATATCCATCCCTAAATCAAAGGCCCCACCAAACAACCCCTCTCCCATTGCTGATTTAGGGGTTCTAGTCGGGTCTGCTTTCTGTAGAGTAAATTCAGAATGATGAGGGCCAATATCCACTGAGCGTCTTCCACCTGCAGAATTATGCCAGAGCCGGAAGTTCCAATCTCCACCCATTATTGAAAAATTGAATTCATATGTGCGTGATAATCCTGGGCCTATACTTGTTATCGCATCAATTGGAGTGAATGATGTACCTTCACTAGTTTCAACCAAAGGCTCAAGTTGACCCATCGGAATACTCGCCTCATTCGAGACTTCAACCTGTACATTGATGACATCCCTATCATCATCATCGATTTCCATACTAACCGATACCAGACGAGCAACTAATGCGCCACTTCGGCCAATGTGTGATTCGCTCATGCCACTCCCTGCCATCCTTACGTATCATGAATCCTTTTTGGGGCTTGTGTAAACACGCTTAAAGTTTGGAAGAAGAATTAACGAAGCATCGCCCTTGTTGCTGGAGGAAGTGACCAATCAACTGCAGCAACTGTGTGATGGGCAGAATCAATCCTTGAGCGGTGAGATTCATCATTCTTGATTTTTACTAGGTCTCTTAATCCGAACCAAAACAGACCGATAAGAGGGATGGCATACTTAGTTTTGGAAACAGCCCTCCGGCCCCAGTGGATTCTACCAAGGGGAGTAGCGTCATCATGAACTAAGGCTATGTGAAACCAGCGTTGGCCAAGTGACCTACCCATCCACAACCCTGTGTACTTGAAGTATAACCAGTGGCTGGCAAACAACACCAACCAATGAAGCAGGACAATATGCGGGGCCTCGGTTATGCCACTGATACTATAGGTCCAAAGGATGAAGGTTCCACCAGTTGTAATCATCAATATTCCCATGATGAAAATGACATCTAGGATGTAGGCGCCTACGCGCTTCCAAGCATTGGCTAGTAGGACGCCTTCAGGGGCCCCCTCCGTCACCAATTGACGGGCCACATTGGCTGGATGGAGGCTGACGGGGTCTTCTGCCATGATGCGGCGGCGAGGCGGGTGGTTGTCAACTTTGAGTTAAAAGGTTGTAACCACACTTGCTAAGGCGTCTGAGTCAACAAAGGCTCAATACATCGAGAAATAGAGTGTATCTACATATCCAAGAGTAAATCATGTATTGTTGAATCAGGCTTTTAGATGCCACGCCATCAAACCCTTTTCTTCCACCCAATCCAACCACGATGCCCATGTTGGGTCATGGCGCAAAGTGCGGGAATCCCCAACTACGACAAGACCTCGTTTGGCGCGTGTCATCGCTACATTCAACCTTCGTCTATCTTTCAAGAAGCCCACCACTCCTTCTGAATTTGATCTAACTGTTGACATTATGATTAATTCCTTTTCACGGCCTTGATAACCATCGACAGTCTTCACCTCGAGACCATGGAACCTTTCACCATCATCTAATCCTCCTGCATCTTCGAAGAGGTCATTGAGTAACCTAACTTGGCCTGCATATGGAGAGATGACGCCAATATCAGAAGTCTGGAGTTCCATTGCATCAAGAACACCTTTTACCAACTCAACAACACAACCTGCTTCATCCATATTTGAACGGCTGGAGCCCATTTCATCGACTATTTCTGCTCCTTCAACCGGCACGAAAGCAACCGGGTTTTCCCAATCTGGCCAGTTGATCCCAGCGGGGGCAGTTCTCTGTTTGGCCGATTCCCCATCTTCCAATCGGCCTTCGTAAAACCTTCCACTCGGGAAATCTCGGATTGTTGGATGCATACGATATTGGATCTCCAACATATTGGCGGGTAATCCTGCTTCTATCAATCTCTCGAATAGGCTTCGATTCAGACCCCCCTCTTCAGCCCTTCTAGAGATGACTGTTGGAGGTAATTGACGGTGGTCTCCCACCAATACGACTTGCCTTGCCCCTCTAACTAATGGGACTAGTGTTGATGGCTCACTGGATTGGGTTGCTTCATCTATCAAGACGAAAGGAAAGCGCCTGTATCCAAGCATTTCATGTCCTGCTCCAATACATGTTGCACAGATAACATCAGCACTATCAAGAATATCTTCTGCCATCTTTCTTTCAAGCCGTTTGACTTCTTTCCAACCTTTGGTGAGGTCACGGTGGGCTAAGCCTTTTTCTCGACCTTTAAGGTTCTTCAATTCATTTTGTACTTCTTCAAGATAATCTTTCTCCATCTGCACTTTTTCTTGATCCGGATGTTCTGCAATACGTGCATCCATCGTTGCCGAGCGTAGATTTTCCCTGACCTTTACCGGTTGGCCTAGTCGTACAGCCACCACCTCGTTTTCAAGCAAGCCGTTGAGCAGATTGTCAACTGCTACATTTGATTCCGCACAAACTAGGATAGGCCCCATTCCTCGTTTCACCCAAGTTCTTACTAATTGGACTGCAGTGTGCGTTTTTCCTGTCCCTGGTGGTCCTTGGATTATAGATACCTTTGATTTTAAGGATAATTCTACGGCTTCTCTTTGAGAGTCATTGAGAGGATATTTAGAGAGGTTGATTCTATCTATTTGTTTTTTCAAGCCACCAATATCAGGAGTTTGAGAGGCAGCCGCTCCAATGTCGTGCACTCTTGCCATGATGATGTCTCGCAAGGGAGTTCCCATCTCTGAATCATCGGAATGGAAGGCATCTAGAGCATTTTGCATTCTATCATGGGCGACTCTGTTTGCCCCCTTGTCGATTCTCCAAACTCCCTTCTGTAGGGCCTCCGGTCTTTCTTTGAATACCACTCTGATACGTTTGCGGTTTCGGTCTATGACTATCCCTTCGTCACATCTTTCCTCCAGTGGCCTTGAACGGCTTAGAACAACAATATCACCATGGCGGAACCCATGCCGTGGGAGGTTGCTTCCAGTTTGAGCTGAGAATGAGATGATTGGGTCGCCAAAAAACCGGCCGTTTGGCTTAGCTAGCAAATTAAACAGTGAAAGACCAGCATCTGACAAGCGCTTATTGGACCAAGTTTTCCAGCGTTTTTGCATTAATTGTAATTCATCATCTAATTCCCATTTTACGAGCGCTTTGAACAACTCATAATGCTCCTGACTTCTGCGCCACTGGATTTTATTTTCGGGAAGTTCCCTATCTCGCTTTGGAGTGGGGGAAATACGCCGAACATTGTCTTGGCCCATACACTTGCTAACATGTTTAGTGGAAGGAGGTTTCCGTCCCAATTCTGTATTCTTGGTTCAATTCACTTGATGGTCCAGCAATCGGTCAGTCTTATACAGGATTGTTAGGCCGAAGACCTGAGGCAATCATGTTCCGCAAGCGGTCTAAGGGTGGCGGGCGCAAGCGCCGTTTAACCAGTCGGACCTGTCCTTTTTGTGATACAGAGAATCCTCTTGATGCAGATTCTTGCCATCAGTGCTATTATGAATTGAATAAAAAAGCCAAGGATCAAAGCAGCGCTCCCTCCGACACCCCTAGCGATTCTCTGTGGGGGGAATTGATACGAGAGGTAATGCCCGGTGCGGAAGATGAATTGGTTATGGAAGCCATGAGTATGGATGAAATGACCTATGAAATAGATGAGTACGATACTGTTGGGGATGATGAAGTAATTATGATGTCAGAAGATGGTCCAAGTTTTGAAGAAATCCTTGACTCGACTCAGCGAGTTGAGGAAGAAAGAAAAGATGGAGTCCTGATGTCTTTAGCAGTCCCTTCCATTGCTGAGACAACAGCAATCGATGAAGATGATATTAAACTTCCAACTTCAACACCAGAATCCTCTGTTCCAGCAGCAATGATTGCACCTTCGCTCCTAAGTACAAACCTTCTTTCAGAAGATTCCCTAGAGGATGACCTTGATGAGATAATCGCTGCTGCTGCGATTGCAACTGCAATCCCTGTTCCAGAACCAGCGCCTCCAGCGGCTGTACTAACACCGCCACCTTTACCGGCTACGCCCCCACCCCCAGCGGCTTTTCAGATACCAACTTCTGTTCCAGAACCAGCGCCTCCAGCGGCTGTACTAACACCGCCACCTTTACCGACTACGCCCCCATCTCCTGCGGCTTTTCAGATACCAACTTCTGTTCCAGAACCAGCGCCTCCAGCGGCTGTACTAACACCGCCACCTTTACCGGCTACGCCCCCACCTCCAGCGGCTTTTCAGATACCAACCCCCGGTGTTGCAACTCCAACAGCCGTAGTTCCTGTACCGACAATTCCGAGTTTAGCACAAGTGAACGGTGCAAGCGCTCCGATTTCTCCAATTCCTGCACCTCAAGTTGCGCCACAAGTCAATGGCACCATTTGGCCCTGGCCACAGGCTGAATTATGGGACCAGCGAGACTTACGAAGAGGAATCATCGAGGCGTTGGAACAAGCAGGTCGTGGCGATGCAGCCTCTGCATTAGCGACTCTAGATCGGATTGGCCCTCACCTTGGAGAGAGTATGGAGGCTTTACACCACATTGGGGCCTTATTACGAAATCTTGGTCGTGGAAACGAAATGATAGAGATGGTAAATGCCGCAGTTGTATCTTACCCAGGTGACCCCAATGTTTCAACAGCAGCAGCCGCTCTCCTGAAATCATGATGATAACGCGAGCCACCCCCTCACTGCGGCTGGGCTCGGAATTTATCTTACGGCCAGTGCACCGCCGATTACTGAAAGCAGTACTTTCTGCATATACAGAAGACCCCATAGGGGCTAGAGCAGCACTCCCATGGCTGAAAGGAGAGGACGACATAACCCACCAAATGGCGGACTTTCTTTTCGAGTTAGAGATTCACAGTAATACAGGTAGAATTCACTTCTGGAGTATCCATGAAAAGGACAATTCGGAATCCTTCGTTGGAATGGTGGGTCTCGGAGATGAATTAGTATTGAAAAAGACCGATTGGAATCTAGGATATTGGGTTAGACCAACTTATCGAAAGAGAGGTATTGCACAAAGAGCAGTTTCAGAGGTGTTCGAATGGCTATCTTCACGGCCTGAAGATTTACTTATCGAGATTACCGTTCATCCGCATAATCCTGCAGGGTTGAAAACTTGCAAGGCGATTTGTGATGCATGGGGTGGCAAGGCGATGGAACCAGAACTATACCCAATAGAAATCAACAATCGCACGGTGCTCCACCATCTACATCTCATTTCATTGCCCCTCGATGATGAAGAGGAGTGAGGGTTATGAGTCCTAAACTCTGGTTGACAGTGGATAGCGACGACATTCGCCATATACCGCGTTACCAAGGCCACCCGAAGCGAAGTAAGAAAAAATTAGCAGAACCATACCAAAGTATTGAGCCAAGCCCAGACTTATTGTTAGGTATGAAGGGCTTTTCAAAATGGATTGGTGATGGTGGTAGTGCAACATTATTCGTTATTGCAGAACAATTAGAATCCCTTGAATTCTCTAAATGGCTGGAAGAACTATTGTTGACAGAGAGAGTTTTGATTGCTTGCCATGGCCTTTCTCACCGGTCGTGGTCGGCATGGGGGGAAGATGTAGAGGGTTTTTCTCAAGCCTTGGATGATGCGACATCACAATTGAAAGAGTTTGGTGGGAAGTATTGGCGGCCTTGGTTCCGCGCCCCCGCTGGATATATTGCACCTTGGATGGCAGAAGTTTTGGCAACCCACGGATATCTGGTAGATTCTTCAGTAAACGAATCTTGGTTGACGAGAAGGAAAACTGGGCCTCGAAATTCCTGGGCAGCAGTAAAGATGGCGATCAAAAAAGCCGGAATCATTGAGCGGGAATGGCTGATAAATAGGGAGTTTTGGGTGAAATTTCCGGTCTGCGGCCCAGCTTTGCACATTCCACTCCTGAAAACCATTTCTAAGCGCTCATGGCGCTCTGTTTCTTTATTGGAAAAGGCCCATTCTATGGAAGTGGAAAACGCAGACTGCGACGTAGTTACTGTATATTGGCACATCTTAGATCACGCTCGGAAAAAGGGTTATTGGAAACCACCTTTTGCATAGTTTTCAGGAGCCAGTGTCACCCTAATGCTTTTGGAGGGCCGACCACGCAAGGGGTTCTATGTCTGTAGAGGCCATGGTTCAAGGAATGATTGATGATTTGACTGCCGCACTTGGTGATGCTGTAAAGCATGACAAGGGTAACTCCGCTGCTGGAACTCGCGTACGCAAGGCCATGCAGGGCGCAAAAGCTGCTGCACAGGGCATCCGTGCAAAGGTTCAGGGCGACAAGAACACCCGCTGATTTCTGAAATCAGTTTGTTTTGGACCATATGGTCCATTCACCGCCACCATTCATTAAAGGTGCGGAGGCTTTCTTGCTAATACTCCACCCTTCGAGTTCAACTTGAAGATCAGGTGAGATAACGACCCAGTTAACTCCGGAAAGATTTCCGCGATTCTCAACAACGGTTTGGTTCACAAGTTCGTCTTGCCAATCAGTAGTATCCGCACGCCAGTGTCCAGTGATGTTTCTACTTCCATCTGCATCAACTTGTAAATGGAACGTGTATAACCAATGCATACCCAATGTTGAATCGCTAATGAATAAGAAGTCCTCTCCATCTTCCATTTCTTCTGAAAGATATTCTGCAGCCCCACTAGTCCAGGATGTTTGTCCATGAACTGCAGCAAAAAACGACAAAGGTAAAATTAAGCATATTCCTACTAAAACAGGTTTCCATAATACGCCGAGACTTTCTAATCCTTCGACTTCATTAGGATTACTCCCTTTTCCTCCATCGGTTAACTGTCTGACTCTCATTATGTACCAAAAACATGGAATCATCAACATAGTGGCATAACGACCATTATTCCCCATAGTCCATACCATCAATGGCCATTCTGCATTCCATAATAGAGATTCATGAGTCCACAATGAAGCAACATAGAGAACAATTGCAGTAGTCATTCCCCCAATAACCGCAGCCAAAAGACCGGCTTCTCTATCGATTATCGTTGTCGATGAAGAAAGGCTTTCTTTGAGGAATGGCCATAACACCATTCCCAATATCATGAATATCAAAACTACATCGATTAGGGAAAATAATACGGCAGAGGAAAATCTCAATGGCGCTCTACGAAGTGCTGAGATGGCACTGCCTTCGCCAGCGGTTAATGCAAAACCAAGAAAAACAAGAATTACCAATGAACTTGAAGCAATAAAAGCCCGATGTGGGCGTCTGGTCACTTTGATTAATAATTCATTTGATTCATCGATTGCAAATACAACGAATCCCAATATGAACAAAAGCACTGAAGCAGTAGGGTCAATTCCTTTCACTGTTGCTCCAAATAATATTGCACCTGAGGCCATTAGCCAAATGATTGGCATGCCTTTTCCACCCGTTCTTAATCCTAGTATCAAGGTCAGCATGACGATGCTAATTGCAATTAACATGAACTCTTCAGGATAAACGCGACCTGCAGCAAATATCAGAGCAGGGCTAACACTGGAAAGAGCGGTTAGTTTTGCTGCAGCATTTGTTCCATACAATCTTTCTGTGGTCCTCCAAATCGCGAACAACATCAAAGCAGTCATCATCATGGCGCCAGTTTGAATGGAATCCGCTTCATTACCCATGAAATCGAACCATATCCCAAGCCATGCATGCCAAGCCCAATACCTTCCACCTACATCTGGGCTGTAATCTGGATCTGATGATTCAGGGTCGATAGGACGTGTATGTCCCCAATCCAACTTTGCTTCACCTGTACCATCTTCGACGGTGACATAGGTTGAGTGAATGTGGGCGTCAAGCCCTAATTCGCTACTTGATGTAGCAATAATATGGAGAATAATTCCCACTACCAGTAGGATGCCCCAGAAGCGATTGCTTTCTGGATTCCACCAAGATGGGGTTGTTTTTTCCTCCTCCACAATTAGAGGGCGGCTATCTACTGTTCAATAATCCTCTTATCAAAATTGGAATAGTGAAGATTGTCCGGTACTTCTGATTCGTCCACTAAGGCGTTTCATATTTCTCTCAAAGCGCTTTTCTCCGAATTCAAATTCATCCATAAGGAAATTGCGTAACTCAGCCTCATCGACATTCCCTTGTTGCAGTGAATCGACATCACAGGCCGGATGGTTGAGGAATATTTCCCGAATTTCCGTAAGTCTTTCTGGAATATCTTTTTCTTTAACTTGGCAAATAGTTTCAATATCACCGTGTTCTTTAATCAATTTCAGACCTGTTTTTGGGCCAATTCCCTTGATACCAGGATGGAAATCAGTTCCTATCATGATTCCCAAATCCACCAATTGCTCACGACTAAGTTGATGCTTTGACAATAAATCGTCGAGAACTATTCTCTCGGCACTGACTACCCTCCCCATTCTCCTGCTGCCATGGCTCATCAAATTACGAATCAATATTGGTGAGCCGTAAAGAAGGGCATCCCAATCTTGAGTAGCAACGATATCGACTTCACCGCGCCTAGCCATAACCGCTGCCTGCCCCTCCCCTTCGGCTGCTGCATCTACCCATGGAACTCCTAGTAAATCGAGTAGTTTTTTGGTTTGAGATTGCATTTCAGGAGTATAACTCGCAGCTCTTTGGCCCATCTTCTGGGCTCTTTCATAATCACCTTCAGCCAGTGCCTCTTTCCACTCTTTTTCGGCTTTGACTCTGCGCTCTTTACGCTGGGCAATCACATCATCCTTCAGTTCAGGATGCTTTCCATCAAAGACATAGACTGGCTTTAATCCAAGTTCAAGGAGAGTAGTAGTTCTCTCCAAAAAACCCATCAAGTGAGCAACCGGTTGACCTTTGGAATTGGTCAATGGCCCGCCATCACCTTCGGCACCACGGTTTCGCATACTTGTTATGAATTGAAATGCAACGAGAAAGGCATCGATTCCGATTGTCTTCCCTGCCAATTCCTTGAGATCAAAAGATTGAGCATCAGCCAGGTCGCGAAGATTACATCCCATCCTCAATCTACCTCGTATTCATCTTCTGCCAACTCTGGAGGAGTGGTTGAGGCTTTATATTGCAAAAAACCTCCAATTGATAAGAATAGAATTCCAGCCCCAATACCCGAATAAAGTGGTGCATTCAACCAAGTTGGATCAAGATTGGTAACTGTAATCGCACTTTCAGGAACAACATGGATAACCGAATTTCCATTGCCTATACTGACTAATGTGGTGTCATTAGTGGGTTTTG
>Ga0302134_10000748_pt1 | contig 14686 bp, 10 predicted proteins | sample CB9_SCM_MG_FD_203123 | JGI IMG/M metagenome (GOLD analysis project Ga0302134, IMG submission 203123) | Marine microbial communities from Western Arctic Ocean, Canada - CB9_SCM | ecosystem: Environmental > Aquatic > Marine > Oceanic | place: Canada: Western Arctic Ocean | collected 2017-09-19
ATCACCGTCGCCGCTTCGGTGATGACCGTCGTCTGGCGAAACGAGCCGCTGCTGGGCCTCGACCTGCAGGGCGGCGTCTCGGTTCGCCTTGCTGCGGTCGGCCCGGCCGACGAGGAGATGCTGGACCGGGCGGTCGAGATCATCCGGGACCGGGTGGACGGCCTGGGCGTGGCCGAACCCGAGATCTCCCGGACCGAAAACGGTGTGATGGTCTCACTGCCCGGCGTGGACGACCAGGCGCGTGCGCTCTCGCTGGTGGGAACCACAGCCGAGCTCCGGTTCCGGCCCGTATGTCGCCTGTACAGCGGTGGCACCTCCAGACCGGCCTCTGGTGTCGTGCCGGCGATACCCGCCTCGTGCGAGGCGGTCGCCACAGGTGAGGTCGTCCCGGCGGTCGGCCCGGCCGGCGTGACCCTCCCCGAGGACGACCATCCCGGAGACTTCGTGGTGCTGAGCCTGGCGGGCGAAGTGGGCCGGCAGCGCTACCTGCTCGGACCCAGCCTCCTCACCGGTGAGGCGGTCAGCAAAGCTGATGCCCTGTTCATCGACTACCAGTGGCAGGTCGGCCTGGAGCTCCACGAGGGCGCTGTGGGCATCGACGGCTTCAACGCCATTGCAGCCCTCTGCTTCTCCGGTTCTCCGGCATGCCCGCGCGCTGACGGCTCCGCCAACGGTCGCCTCGCCATCGTGCTGGACGGCCAGGTCGTGACAGCCCCGTCGATCCGGGCGCCCGAGTTCCGCCGTGACGCCATCCTCATCTCCGGGGGCTTCGAGAAGATCGAGGCCGACGACGTCTCCCTGGCGCTGCGTTACGGCGCCCTGCCGGTCGAGTTGGAGCCCGAGAACATCCGTCTGGTCTCGGCCACGATCGGTGAGGACTCCCTGAGGGCCGGCATCGTGGCGGGCCTCATAGGCCTGATGCTGGTCGCCGTGTTCATCGTCGGGTACTACCGGATCCTGGGCCTCGTGGCACTCTCCAGCCTGGCGGTCTCCGGTGCCCTGCTCTGGTCGATGATCGCCCATCTTGGGACCCAGTCGGGTCTGGCCCTGACCCTTGCCGGGATCACCGGAATGGTCGTGGCCATCGGTGTCTCCGTGGACTCCAACGTCGTGTACTTCGAGCACCTGAAGGAGGACGTGCGTGACGGCCGGACCGCCCGCTCGTCTGTGGATCGGGCGTTCCCAATTGCGTACTCCACCATTGTCAAGGCGGACATGGCGTCCCTCATAGGCGCCGGCCTGCTCTGGTACCTGACCGTCGGAGCGGTACGCGGCTTCGCCCTCTACCTTGGGCTGGCCACCATCCTGGACCTGGTCGCCACCTACTTCTTCATGGGACCGATGGTCCGCCTGCTCTCCACCACACGCTGGTTCGCCGAGCATCCTGAACGGTTCGGCCTGCCATCCAGTGGCGCCGTATCGGCCACCGCCGGGCACCTGGGTCGGGTCGGAGCATGAGCATCCTTGGCGGCCTCTACCGGGGCGAGTCGGCAGTGGACTTTCCGGGCCTGTGGCGTCGCGCCGTCATCATCTCGACGGTGGCTGTGCTGATCGGCCTGACCTCGTTCGGCGTGCGGGGTCTGAACCTCGGCCTCGACTTCGAGGGTGGCACATCCTTCGAGGTCCGCTCACCGGGGACCAGCGTCGCAGAAGCCCGTGAGGTACTGGAGCAACTCGATATCGGAGATGCCCGGATCCAGATAGTCGACGGCGATGTGCTCCTGATCCGCTCCGACGTCCAGGACACGGCCAGGGCCGCCGAGATCCGCGACGTCCTGGCGGCCGAACTCGGCCCGATCGAGGCATTCGAGCAGGTCGGTCCCACCTGGGGCGACGAGGTGACCGACAAGGCCGTCCGCGCCCTGCTGGTCTTCTTCGTCGTCGTCGCCCTCTACATCGCTGTTCGCCTGGAGTGGAAGATGGCGGTCGGGGCAATGGTCGCCGTCGCCCACGACATCGTCCTCAGCGTCGGCGTCTATTCGGTCCTGCAGTTCGAGATCACGCCGGCCACCGTCATCGCGTTCCTGACGATCATGGGCTATTCGCTGTACGACACGATTGTCGTGTACGACAAGGTCCGCGAGATAGTCGGCCGTCTCGGCGCCACGGACCGCTACACGTACACCGAGTTGATGAACCTCTCCCTGAACCGGGTCGCCATGAGGTCCATCAACACCAGCGTGACGTCGGCCATCCCGGTGGTCTCGATGCTCATCATCGGCTCGCTCATCATGGGCGCCGCCACCCTGAAGGAGTTCGCTGTCGCCCTCCTGGTCGGGATCTTCGTGGGTTCCTACTCCTCGCTCTTCCTCGCCTCGGCAATCGTGGCCCGCCTCAAGGAGCGCGAGGAGCGCTGGCGCCTGGTGTTCGAGAAGGTCAGGTCCCGTGGAGTGGTGGAAGGCGGCCCGACACGGGTCATCGGGCGCCAGGAGGCGGCCGTATCCGACACCCGGGCGGCACCGCGATCCAGTTCGACCGGCGGCCCGGCGAGGCGCCGTCCCACGATTGCGACACCCGGTGCGGGTGGAGTACCACCGCGCCCCCGCAAGAAGAAGCGCTGAGGGTCTCTCGAGCCCCGGGGGATCTACGGCTGGCGGCTACCGTTGGGGGATGCGGGAGTCGCACCATGAGTCCGACCGGCCCCAGATGGCCGCCCTCCCGAGCCTGATCAGCCGACAGGACCACAAGGCCTACCGGAGACATGGTGGCGATAGCCCCATGAGGGGGTACGTGTCATGGTGACGGTGACCCGGGTTCTGCCGTGGCGTCGTCGACCCCGACCGACCGTCGAGGGCACCTCGACGCTTCTGACCGAGTTCCGGAGTCGACACGTCGGCGCCGACACGTCCCTCATAGAGCGTGCGTACGAGGTGGCCCTGGCTGCCCATGCCGGACAGACCCGCAAGTCGGGCGAGCCGTACATCAACCATCCGATGTCCGTGGCCACCATCGTGGCCCGTCAGGGGCTTGACGACACGACGGTGGCCGCAGCGCTCCTCCACGATGCCGTGGAGGACACCCCGGTCAGCCTCGAGGACCTGGAGCGTGACTTCGGCTCGGAGGTGCGTCTGATCGTGGACGGGGTGACCAAGCTGGACCGGCTCCACTTCGACACGAGGGAGCAGCAGCAGGCGGCCAGTATGCGCAAGATGCTGGTGGCGCTCTCCAAGGACCTACGCGTCCTGGTCATCAAGCTGGCCGACCGCCTCCACAACATGCGGACCCTGGCCGCCCTTCCGGACCACAAGCAGCAACGGGTGGCCCAGGAGACCATGGACATCTACGCCCCGTTGGCCAACCGGTTGGGAATGCAGGACGTCAAGGACCAGCTCCAGGATCTGGCGCTGGCCACGCTGCATCCCAAGAGGTACAGCCAGATCGACCAGATGGTCCAGGACCGTTCGCCGGAGCGCGACATCTACCTCGCACAGCTGGTCGGCGAAGTGGAGGGCCGCCTGACCGAGCTGGGCATCACCGGCAGTGTGGTCGGCCGGCCCAAACAGCTCTGGAGCATCTACGAGAAGATGATCGTGAAGGGGCGGTCCTTTGACGAGATCCACGACCTGGTCGGGGTGCGCGTCATCGTCGACAGCGTGCGGGACTGCTACGCCGCCCTGGGAACCATCCACGCCACTTGGAAGCCGGTGCAGGGCAGGTTCAAGGACTATGTGGCGATGCCCAAGTTCAACCTCTACCAGTCCCTCCACACGACTGTCGTGGGGCCGCAGGGCAAGCAGGTGGAGTTCCAGGTGAGGACGACTGAGATGCACGCCCGGGCCGAGCACGGCGTGGCCGCCCACTGGGACTACAAGGCCGAGGCTCCGGCGGACGAGATGGTGTGGCTGGGGCGCATCGTGGAGTGGCAGGCCGAGAACGAGGATCCGGGCACCTTCATGGCCAACCTCAAGACCGACCTGGAACTCGACGAGGTGTACGTATTCACCCCCAACGGCCAGGTCATCACCCTGCCGGTCGGTGCCACCCCGGTGGACCTCGCCTACTCGGTCCACACCGACGTGGGACACGCCTGCGTCGGCGCCAAGGTGGGCGGTCGGCTCGTTCCCCTCGAGACCCGGCTGGAGACAGGTGACACCGTCGAGATCGTCACCTCGAAGCAGGCCTCCGCAGGCCCCAGCCAGGACTGGCTGAAGTTCGTCGCCACCCACCGGGCCTCCAGCAAGATCAAGCACTGGTACTCGAAGGAGCGGCGTTCGGAAGCCATAGGCGCCGGCCACGAGGCCCTCACCGCCGAGCTCCGCCGGGTCCGGCTGCCGGTACACGAGGTGCTGGCCGGCACCGAGTTGGCTGAGGTGGCGGCCTCGATGAACTACAACGACCCGGACACCCTCTACGCAGCGGTGGGCGAGCACCACGTCTCGGCCCGGGCCGTCGTGGAGCGCGTGGAAAGGGTGCTGCGGCCACCCGAACTCGAGGACGACCTGGCCGTGGAGATCATCCAGCCTCGACGGAAGCGCAGCGACACCGGGACGGTGGGGGTCCACGTCGAGGGCCTTGACGGGATGATGGTGAAGCTCTCACGCTGTTGTACGCCGGTGCCGCCCGACGAGATCATGGGTTTTGTGACCCGCGGTAGGGGAGTGTCGGTCCACCGCTCGGACTGTGCCAACGCCGTGTCGCTCATGGCCGACCAGGCCGATCGGCTGATCGACGTCGACTGGGACGGCAACCCGGAGGGTCGCTTCGTCGTGTCGGTGGAGATCAAGGCCCTGGACCGTCCACGACTCCTCCTGGATGTGTCCGGCGTCCTGGCGGACAACCACGTGAACGTGATGGCCACCAGCACGGCGACCAGCGGAGCCGACCGGGTGGCGACCATGCGCTTCGAGATCGAGATCGGCGATCCCTCCCACCTCGAGGTGCTGCTGCGCTCGCTACGCGAGGTGGACTCCGTCTACGACGTCCATCGGGTGGTCCCCGGTGGCGGGGACTGAGCGGCCGCCACCTGCCCCGCCCCGGTGCCCGCTGGTGATACCCGCCGACTGAACCGGTGTCACGAGCACGGCTTGGGCAGTAGAGGGGCCGGTAGCCTCCATCGCTGTGGTGGACCACGTCTTTCGTGCCCCCAAAGGCACCCGCGACATTCTCTGGCCGGACTCCGCCCGGTGGCGATCACTCGTCGACGTCTTCGCTGACGTGGTCTGCCCGGCGGGCTACCTGGAGGTGATCCCTCCGATGTTCGAGCATGTCGAGGTGTTCCAGCGCCTGGGGGAGGCCACCGACGTCGTCCGCAAGGAGATGTACTCCTTCGAGGACAAGGGTGGTCGCCAGATCGCCCTGCGACCCGAACAGACCGCCTCGGTGGTGAGGGCGTTTGCCGAGCACCGACCCGTGGTTCCCTGGAAGGCCTGGTACGCGGGCCCCAACTTCCGTTACGAGCGTGCCCAGAAGGGGCGCTACCGCCAGTTCGACCAGGTCGGCGTGGAGGTCCTGGGTCCTGAGGACGCACACGTGGATGCCGAGGTGATTGCCCTGGCATGGCGCTTCTACGAGCGCCTCGGCCTGCGCCGGGTGACCCTGGCGATCAACTCACTGGGTAGCGAAGGGGATCGTGCCCGCTATGTGGAGGCTCTACGGGCCCACTTCTCGGCTGACCTGGACTCCCTCAGCGAGGAGTCCCGCACGACGCTGGCCGTCAACCCCCTCCGGGTGCTTGATTCACGACGCGAGGCCGACGCCGACCTGGTGGCTGCCGCTCCCAGCATGCTGGACCACCTGTCCGTCGATGCTGCGGCCCATTTCAGCCGGGTCACCGATGCCCTCGGCTCCCTCGGCGTCCCGTTCACCGTGTCACCGCATCTCGTGCGCGGGTTGGACTACTACGTGCGAACCACCTTCGAGTTCGTAGCCGAGGCACTCGATGCCGCTCAGAATGCCGTCGGCGGCGGAGGGCGCTATGACGGGCTGGCCGAGAACCTGGGTGCGCCAGCCACTCCGGGCGTGGGATTCGCCCTCGGAGTGGACCGCACGCTGCTGGCCTGTGATGCGGAGGGCGTGTTCGATGCACCCACCTCGGTCATCGACGTCTTCGTGGTCGACACCACGGGAGGTGAGCAGGCCGTGGTGCTGACCAGCGACCTACGCAGGGCCGGTCTCCGGGCGGACCGGGCGTGGGACGGTCGGTCCATGAAGGCCCAGATGAAGGCAGCCGACCGGAGCGGAGCCGCTCTGGCGGTGATCGTCGGTGCGGACGAGTTGACGGCCGGCACTGTGGCCGTCCGTGACCTGAGGGGCGACGGTGGACAGGAGACCGTGGCCCTGGATTCGATGATCGACATCCTGCGAGCGAGGTTGCGTTGACCGATTACTCCACATCCATGAGAACCGACCGCTGTGGCGACCTGCGTGCCGACGACGTGGATCGGACCGTCACGCTCTGTGGCTGGGTCGACCGACGACGTGAGCACGGCGAGCACCTCGCCTTCGTCGACCTGCGGGATCGCAGCGGCGTCGTACAGCTGGTCATCGACGGCGCCCACGACCTTCGCAGCGAGTACGTCCTGCAGATCACCGGCAACGTGCGACTCCGTCCGAACGACACCGCCAACGATTCACTGCCGACGGGTGCCATCGAGATCGACGTGGAACAGGTGACCATCCTCTCGACGTCGGATCCGCTGCCCTTCCCGCTGGACGACCGCACGGAGGTGGACGAGGTGCTCCGCCTCCGCCACCGCTACCTGGACCTCCGGCGCTCCCGCCTGCAGCGGAACCTGGAGGTGCGGGCCCGGGTGAACAGTGCGGTGCGCACAGCCATGGAGGAGCAGGGTTTCATCGAGGTGGAGACCCCGATGCTCATTGCCTCAACGCCGGAAGGCGCACGCGACTTCGTGGTTCCATCGCGCAAGGAACCCGGCTCGTTCTACGCACTTCCCCAGAGCCCACAGCTCTTCAAGCAGCTCTGCATGGTGGGCGGCATCGACCGCTACTACCAGATCGCCCGCTGCCTCCGCGACGAGGACCTCAGGGCGGATCGCCAATTCGAGTTCATGCAGCTCGATGCCGAGGCCAGCTTCGTGTCCCAGGAGGACGTCCTGGCGTTCATCTCGCACGCTGTGGCATCGGCAGCCGAGGCCATCACGGGCGAACGCCCCGGAGAGATCCCACGGATGTCATGGCTGGAGGCCATGGAGCGGTTCGGCACCGACAAACCCGACATCCGGTTCGGCATGGAGCTCGTCGAGTTGACCGAGGTGTTCGCCGGTACGGATTTCCGTGCATTCCAGGCGCCGTGCGTTAAGGGCATCCGGGTGCCGGGCGGAGCCGAGACGTCACGCAACCGGCTCGATGAGATCACGGACCAGTGCCGGTCGTGGGGGGCCAAGGGCCTGGTGTGGATGAAGGTCACAGACGACGGCCTCAACTCGCCGGTGACCAAGTTCCTGACCGACGACGAGCAGTCGGCCCTCACAACGGCAATGGATGCCGAGGTGGGTGACCTGATCCTCATCGTGGCCGACGAGCGTCGCGCCGCCAGGCACATCCTCGGGCTGCTGCGCATCGAGCTGGGTCGTCCTCCGGTCACGGAGGGAGGCCTCCACTTCCTGTGGGTGGTCGACTTCCCGCTGTTCGAGGGCATGGACGATGCGGGTAACCCGATTCCCGCACACCACCCGTTCACCATGCCCCACCCCGACGACATGGACGCCCTGGATCGTGGCGACCTCCTGGACGTGCGGTCGCAGGCCTACGACCTGGTGCTCAACGGCTGGGAACTGGGTTCCGGGAGCGTGCGGATACACCAGCGCGAGGTCCAGGAGCGGATATTCGCGATCCTCGGGATCGGCGCAGACGAGGCGCAGGCCAAGTTCGGCTTCCTGCTGGATGCCTTCCGCTACGGGCCGCCACCGCACGCCGGCTTCGCCTTCGGAATGGACCGTCTTACGGCGGTCCTGGCGGGCGAGGAGAACATCCGCGAGGTGATTGCCTATCCCAAGACCCAGTCGGGGGCCGATCCGCTGACCAGAGCCCCCACGCCGATCGATGACCGCCAGCTCGAGGAGCTGGGCCTTCAGGTCCTGCCTCCGGCAAGCTAGCCACGTCCGGGCGGGTCTCATGGACCGGGTGGCCCCCCTGGGGACGGGTAGCCTCCGGCCGTGCCCGGTGACCTCTTCGCAAGCGCAGCCGAGGAGCGACTCGCCAGACGGGCTCCGCTGGCTGAGCGGCTACGTCCCACGCGTCTGGACGACATCGTTGGGCAGGACCACCTGCTGGGCCCCGGAAGGCCGCTTCGCCAACTGATCGAATCGGATCGCCTCTCGTCGGTGATCCTGTGGGGCCCGCCGGGCACGGGCAAGACGTCGGTGGCCCGCCTGATCGCACGCGTCACCGCCCAGGAGTTCTCCGAGCTGTCGGCTGTCAACGCCAGCGTGAAGGACGTGCGCGAGCTCGTGGCCCGTGCCCAGGCCCGCCTGGGTGAGCGCGACGTGGGCACCATCTTGTTCCTCGACGAGGTCCACCGGTTCAACAAGGCCCAGCAGGATGCGCTCCTGCCATCGGTCGAGTCGGGCCTGCTGGTCCTCATCGGTGCGACGACCGAGAACCCCTTCTTCGAGGTGAACCCGCCGCTGCTATCGCGTTCCACCCTCTTTCGCCTCGAGCTGCTTGGCCCGGATGCCGTGAAGCAGCTCCTGGAGCGGGGGTTGGAGGCCGAGGAGGTGACCGCTGACGAGGATGCCATTGAGCTCCTCGTCGACCGTGCCGGCGGGGATGGGCGCCACGCTCTGACCAGCCTCGAGGTGGCAGCGGCCCTCGCAATCGGAAGGGGAGAGGACCGGATCACCCTTGGCGATGCCGAGGCGGCGCTGGGTACCAAGGCGTTGCGCTACGGGCGCGACGACCACTTCGACGTGATCAGCGCCTTCATCAAGAGCATTCGGGGATCAGACGTGGACGCCGGTCTCTACTGGCTGGCCCGGATGCTGGCCGCCGGGGAGGACGCCCGCTTCATCGCTCGTCGCCTCGTGGTCCTTGCCAGCGAGGACGTGGGAATGGCTGATCCGATGGGGCTGGTGGTGGCCAATGCTGCGGCACGCGCCGTGGAGTTCGTCGGGCTGCCCGAGGCGAAGCTGAACCTGGCCCAGGCGGTCGTCCACCTGGCGACGGCACCCAAGTCGAACCGGGTGACGATGGCCCTGGGAAGGGCCGAGGCGGATGCCCGGGCGGCCGGCACCGGCGAGGTGCCCATGCACCTCAGGGACGGCCACTACAAGGGTGCTGCCCAGTTGGGCCATGGAACCGGTTACGACTACCCCCACGACCACGCCGATGGGTGGGTGGACCAGCGCTACCGGCCCGACGAGGTGGAGGGCAACGTCTACTACGATCCATCGCCACACGGGTACGAGGGCGAGGTCGCGGACCGGATGGCCGGGCGGCCCCCGGCCGACGAAGGGGCAGGACGCGATGGAGGCAGGTGACCTGGCGGCAGTGCTGGTGGCGGTCGTCTGCCTGGCGGCGATCGCAATCCTGGTGGTGGCGGTGTCATCCCTTGTGAGGACGCTGCGCACCCTGCGCGAGACCGTCGACATGCTGCGCTCCGAAGCTGTGCCAATGGTCGCTGACCTGCGCAGGGCCGTGGACCACGCCACAGCGGGGTTGGAGAGGGTGGACGACCTGTTGGACACGGCCGAGGACATCTCGACCACTGTGGACGCGGCGTCCCGCCTGACCTACCGGGCGCTCTCCCCGCCACTAATCGGAGCGGCATCCCTGGCGGCCGGTCTCGGCCGATTCGCCAGACGACTCCGGGGTGGGACTCCTGACCGGAGCACTGACGACATGGCGATCCAGACGACCCCCATCCAGATCAGGCCCGAGCGCCGACGCGACGGGGTGGCCTGATGCGCAGGCGTCTCACGTGGCTCCTGGGTGGCTGGCTGATCGGGACGGCCTCGTCGGTCTGGCTACGTCGTCGGGTCCGCCGCGGTGTCGAGAGGTACACGCCCGAACACCTGCGACGCGACCTGGCCGACCAGGGCACCGCCATGGTGCGCAACGTCCGACGCATCGTCGGTGAGGTATCGGACGCGACACGCGATGGCCGGGCCGAGGTGGGCCGTACCCGAAGTGCGCTGGACCACGAGTATGGCGACCGCCGAAGGCACCGACCCCTCCGGTCGCTGCGCTGAGTCCCAGGCACTCCGGCCACGGCCCGGTGCCGGGCTGATCCGGGACGGAAGCGTCTTCGGCATCTTGTCGACCGATCCCTAGGCTGGGCCGATCATGGATTCACGCCCGGTTCCCGAAGACCTCCTCACAGCCAACGGCCTGCGCCGTGCCTTCGTCGATTTCTTCGTCGCCAACGGGCACCATCACGAGGCATCGGGCAGCCTGCTGCCACATGACCCCACGCTGCTGTTCACGGTGGCCGGCATGGTGCCGTTCAAGCCCTATTTCGTAGGCGAGCAGCCCGCCCCGTGGCCACGGGCCGTGACGGTGCAGAAGTGCCTCCGGGCCGGCGGCAAGCACAACGACCTGGACGAGGTCGGTCGGACCCTGCGCCACCTCACCTTCTTCGAGATGATGGGCAACTTCAGCTTCGGCGACTACTTCAAGTCTCAGGCCTGCGCTTTCGCATGGGAGTTCGTGACGGACCGCCTGGGCCTGGACCCCGAGCGCCTCTGGATCACCGTGCACGTCAGCGACGACGAGGCCGAGGCGATCTGGCGTGACGAGGTGGGTGTGCCGGCCGAGCGCATCCAGCGTCTGGACGAGGACAATTACTGGCGGATGGGGGACACAGGTCCCTGTGGCCCGTGTTCGGAGATTTTCTGGGACAAGGGCCCCGACTTCGGCGACGGTGGTGGACCCGCCCACGGCGGCGATGAGCGGTTCATCGAGATCTGGAACCTCGTCTTCATGCAGTTCGAGCAGCACGCTGACGGGTCCATGACCGAACTGCCGGCACCCTCCATCGACACCGGGGCCGGCCTGGAGCGAATCCTGAGCGTGCTCGGGGGCGTGGACTCGGTCTGGGAGACGGACGAGTTCTCACGCCTACTGGAACGGATCGGCGAGATCAGCGGCATTCCCCACGGTTCAGGCGATCGCACCGACGTTTCGCAGCGGATCCTGGCCGACCACGCCAGGTCGTCCACCTTCCTGATCAGCGACGGAGCGTTCCCCAGCAACGAGGACCGGGGCTACGTGTTGAGGCGGATAGTCCGGCGCGCCGTCCGCCATGCCTGGCTGCTCGGCGTCGAGGACCAGATCATGCCCCTGCTGGTGGACACCGTGGTGGAGATCATGGGTCCGGACTACCCGGACCTGGAACGCAACCATGCCTTCATACGCGATGTGCTGGACCGTGAGGAGAGTCGCTTCCGCGAGACCCTCCGCATTGGCCTCACGATCCTCGACGATGCTCTTGACGAACTCGGCGAGGACGGGAGGCTGGCCGGCGACGTGGCGTTCAAGCTGCACGACACCTACGGCTTCCCACTGGAGTTGACCGAGGAGATCACGGCCGAGCGGGATGTGGAGGTGGACCTGGAGGGCTTCCAGGTGGCCATGGCCGACCAGCAGCAGAGGGCCAGGTCGGCTCGCACGGACGTCACCGCCAGTGCGGTGGCCGGCGACCTGAGGGCTGTGCTCGAGGCCAACGGTGTGACCGACTTCGTCGGACGCGAGCTGGACGAGGCGGAGGCGACGGTCCTGTTCGCCATCGACGACGTGGTGGTCCTGGACCGCACGCCGTTCTACGCCGAATCCGGTGGGCAGGTCGGCGACACGGGTGTGTTCATCCATGCGGGTGGTTCCACGAGGGTGCTGGACACCACGTTGGCCCTCGGTGGCCTCCATCAGCACCGGGTGGATGCCTCCGACGGGCTTCCCGAGGTCGGTCAGACGGTCAGGGCGGTGATCGACGCCGACCGTCGATCCGCCATCCGACGCAACCACACCGGCACCCACCTCCTGCATTCGGCGCTCCGTCGGGTGCTGGGAGACCATGTCAAGCAGCAGGGTTCACACGTCGGACCTGACCGACTCCGGTTCGACTTCAGCCACTTCGAGGCCATGACGCCCGAGCAGGTCGTTGCCGTCGAGGACCTCGCCAACGCCGACATCCTCGCCAACCCCGCATGCCGGAACTACGAGACGACGAAGGACGAGGCGGAGGCCGCCGGCGCCATTGCGTTCTTCGGTGACAAGTACGGCGACCTGGTCAGGGTGCTCGAGGCCGGCCCCAACTCGACGGAGCTCTGCGGTGGCACCCATGTGGTCGCCCTGGGAGACATCGGGCCGATCAAGATCGTGGCTGAAGGTTCGATCGGCTCGAACATCCGACGGCTCGAGGCCATCACCGGTACAGCGCCCATTGACCGACTCCGAGCCGCTGAGGCCACCCTCGATCGGGCCGCCGAACTGGTCGGGGTGCCGGTGGACGACGTGCTCGATGGCATCCAGAAGCGGTTGGACGAAGCCAGGGCACTGCGTCGGGAGCTGGACTCGTGGAAGCGTCAGGCGGCCCTGGGACGCGCCGACGAGCTGGCGGCTTCGGCCTCCGATGGAATCGTGGTCGCACTCGTGGACGGCATCGACCGTGACGGCCTGCGCGACCTGGCCGTGGCCATTCGGGACCAGGACGGCATCAGGGCCGCGGTGCTTGGAACGGCACCGGAGGGTGGCGGGGCGATCCTGGTCGCAGCGGTTTCGGGCGACAGCGGCCTGGATGCCGGAGTCATCGTCGCCGAGGCGGCACGGACCATCGGTGGGGGAGGGCGCCCCAACCCCGAGCTGACGCTCGTCGGTGGCAAGGCGCCCGAGAACCTGACCGACGCCCTGGAGCAGGCACGGGCCGCAGCCCACGCCGGCTGATCGAACTGTGAGGGCTCTTGGCCTCGACCTCGGTTCGAAGCGCGTCGGCGTGGCGGTCAGCGACAGTGATGGCCTGGTGGCCACGCCGATCGAGGTACTGCAGCGCAGCGGCGACCAACGCGGCGACCACCGCCGCATAGCCGCCCTGGTCGACGAGTGGGAGGCCGACGTGGTCGTCGTCGGGATTCCGTACTCCCTGGACGGTTCGGTCGGCCCCATGGCCCGGAAGATGGGAGCGGAGGCCGAGGTGCTGGCTGCCCACCTGGCAGTTCCGGTCGAGACCTACGATGAGCGCCTGACCACGGTCACCGCGCAGCGGTCCCTCATCGAACTCGATCTCACTGGCCCCAGACGTCGACAGCTCGTCGACATGGTGGCCGCTGCGGTGATGCTCCAGGCATGGCTGGACGGTCGGCGTGGCAGGGCGGACGTACCGGAAGCGGAGGACGGGTGACCGACAGCGGGGTCCGGCCGGATGTTCGATGGGTCCGCCACCGGCCCTCCCTGGGCCCGTTGCCGCGGTGGGGGATCGTCCTGGTCATCGTGCTGTTCAGCCTGCTGGTCGGCTACCGGCTGTTCATGGACTGGGTCAGCGACCAGGTGACGCCGCTGGGCCTACCGGGTGCCGACGTGGAGTTCGTCATCGTGGAGGGGTGGACCACCAATGATGTGGTCGCCGCCCTGGGCGACGTCGATGTAATAGACAATCCGGCGATGTTCCGCCAGTGGTTGCGCTGTCCGAAGGCGATCCGGTGGCTGATCGACTGTGATCCGGACATCGACTACTCCTTCCAGGCAGGTGACTACGAGCTTCGTGAGCATCTCTCGTTCTCGGCGGCTGTCTCGGTGCTGGACCTAGGCCCTTTGCCCGAGGAGGTCATAAGGGTGACCGTTCCGGAGGGCCTGACCATCGACCAGATGGTCGCCCGGCTACTGCGCGACATGCCGTTCTTCGAGGAGCAGGAGCTCAGGGCCGCCCTCATCAGCGACCGCCTGGCGTGGGAGCACTACCCGGTGGACCTTCCGTTCCGCCTGCTGGAGGGGTTGTTGTTCCCCGACACCTACCAGTTGGACGAGGCGACCGTCGGTGACGAGCTGGGCCTGCTGCTGCGTATGCACCGGCAGTTCCTGAAGGTGGTTGACGACCTTGACCTGGTGGAGCGCGCTGCAGCGCTCGGGCTGACGCCATACGAGGCCGTAGTGGTGGCCTCGCTGATCGAGGAGGAGGCCCTGCTGGAGGTGGACCGGCCGCGGATCAGCCGTGTCATCCACAACCGCCTGGCTGACGGATGGCGCCTGGGCATTGATGCCTCCACCCGGTACGCGGTCGGCAAGACGGCAGGTGAGCCGCTTGAGAAGGTGGACCTGGGCGCCGTGTCGCTGTGGAACACCCGGGTGATCGTCGGGCTTCCCCCGACGCCGATAGCTGCACCGGGCAGGGCTTCGCTGGAGGCGGCGGTGGCGCCGGAGGCGGGCGCGTGGATGTATTACGTACGAACCGACGAGGGTGGCGTCATGGGAGCCCACACGTTCGCTCTCGACGCCGCCGAATTCGAGGTGGCCAGGAGGGTCTGCGTGCAGAAGGATCTGGGTTGTGGATGAACTGAACGACAACGGTCGGTCTCCGGTCAGCGGCGAGACGCGTCTCGCTGCTGTGATCGGCGACCCGGTTCGCCACTCATTGTCGCCGTGCCTCATGAACGCCGCATTCGCTGAGACCGGCCTGGACTGGACCTGTGTGGCCATGGAGGTGCCGGAGGGACAGGCTTCCGGGGCCCTGGATGGGATGCGGGCAATGGGAATCGGCGGGCTGTCCGTCACGATGCCCCATAAGGCGGCGGTGGCTTCC
>Ga0302134_10000752_pt1 | contig 14674 bp, 13 predicted proteins | sample CB9_SCM_MG_FD_203123 | JGI IMG/M metagenome (GOLD analysis project Ga0302134, IMG submission 203123) | Marine microbial communities from Western Arctic Ocean, Canada - CB9_SCM | ecosystem: Environmental > Aquatic > Marine > Oceanic | place: Canada: Western Arctic Ocean | collected 2017-09-19
ATTCTTTTTTTATATTTAAGTATGTGGCAATTAAATAAACATTTTGAGCAACAAATTATTAACGAAAACTTTTTAGCTATTAACTCAATGCCGCCTATAGAAAATTATCAAACTATAAATTTTGAAAATAATATTTATAGAACAGTGCAATTAACTGGAAAATGGGATCACAGCAATATTCAATTTATAAGAAATATTATTAGATATGATACTGCTGGCAAAGACATCCTTGTGCCATTGATTGTTAATAACAAACTAAAAGTACTAGTTAATAGAGGCTGGGTGCCCAATGAAATCGTTGAAAAAATAACTGCCAATCTAAAAAAAAGTAACAGTGCAAGCATCGTTGGCAGAATCTATATGCCTCCTGTATCTAAAGTTAAATTATTAAAAAATGGTGATTGGTTGGGAGTCTCTATCGAGGAAATTGAAAAAAAAATAGATTATCCATTAAGCTCTTGGATGATTATTGAATCAGCGCAACTTCTCTCTGAAAATACCTATAATAGGTATAATATTTTTCCAAAAGAATTTCCAGATTTTCAAAATATAATTTTTAAAAATAATGCCCTTTATTTAGGGTATGCAATTACATGGTTTTCATTCAGTATTTTATCTATTTTTGGAATAATACACGTTTTAAGAAATTAATGATTATCTAAAATTATTTATTATTTTTAACTAGTTCTAAAATCACATAATTTAAAATACCGCCATTTTTATAATATTCAATTTCAATTGGGGTATCAATTCTCACTATAGCAAAAAATTTAATTTCGTTTCCATTATTTTTTTTTGCACTAACTTCAATTTTTTGTTTTGTTTGCAAATTATCATTAATTCCATTAATAGAAATTTCTTCTGAGCCGTCTAAGTTCAAACTTTTAGCATCTTGTCCATCAATAAATTCTAGCGGCAACACTCCCATTCCCACTAAATTGCTTCTATGAATTCTCTCATAGCTTTTAGCAATAACTGCTTTGACTCCTAATAAATAAGTTCCTTTAGCTGCCCAATCCCTAGAACTACCTGATCCATACTCAGAGCCAGCTAAAATGACTAGCGGAATTGAAGATTCAGCATATGCTTTAGATGCATCAAATATCGTCATTTCTTTTTCAGATGGAAAATGCTTTGTCCATCCACCTTGCTTAGCAACCAATGCATTCTTTAATCTAATATTACCAAAAGTGCCTCTCATCATAACTTCGTGATTGCCTCTTCTTGAACCGTATGTATTAAATTCTGACTGATCTACATTATTTTTAAGTAAATATTCTCCTGCTGGACTATCGACTGCAATTGCACCTGCAGGAGAAATATGATCAGTAGTCACAGAGTCACCAAGTATTGCTAAAATTCTACTGTTTTTTATATCACTTAAATTATTAGTCTCATCAGACAAGTTATCAAAAAATGTTGGTCTACGAATATATGTTGAAGCATTATCCCATTGAAACAATTCATCATTAGATTGCTCCAAAGAACGCCAATTAGCATCTCCTTTAAAAACACTAGCATATTGTTCTTTGAATAAATTAGCATTGATTTCTTTTTTAATTATTGCATTAACTTCCTCTGCAGAAGGCCATATATCATTAAGATATATGGCCTTTCCATCGTCAGAAGTTCCTAAAGGTTCAGTTGATAAATCTAAGTCCATTGTGCCAGCTATCGCATATGCAACGACTAATGGCGGTGATGCTAAATAATTTGCTTGAATAGCATTATGTATTCTTGCTTCAAAGTTTCTGTTGCCAGAAAGAACAGACGTTAACAAGACATCTTCTTCTGAAGCTACGCTAGAAATTTCTGGAATTAACGGACCTGAATTTCCTATACAAGTAGTGCAACCATATCCTACAAGGTTAAAACCTAATTTTTCTAAAGGTTCAAGTAATTTTGCAGAGTTTAAATATCCTGTCACAACAGTAGAGCCTGGTGCAAGACTTGTTTTCACCCAAGCTTTTTTCTCTAATCCCAATTCAACAGCTTTTTTTGCTAATAAGCCAGCAGCAATCATGACTTCAGGATTTGATGTATTTGTGCAACTAGTAATTGACGCTATGGCAATTGAGCCATTATTTAGTTGGAATTCTGATCCATCCAAATTAATAGTACTCTTTGTTTCTGCATTGTCATGACTATTAAATTCAGATAAAACATTTTTAAATAATTTTTTGCTATTACTTAAAGCAATCCTGTCTTGTGGTCTTTTTGGACCAGCAATGCTAGGTTCTACCGAATCTAAATCTATTTCAATCAAATCTGAATAAATTGGTTCAGGAGATGTATCATTAAAGAACATACGTTGCTCAATTGTATATTTTTTAACAAGCTCAATGTCTTTTTTATTTTTACCAGTCAATAATAAATAATCCAGTGTTGTTTGATCAATGGGTGAAAACCCCATAGTTGCACCATACTCAGGCGACATATTAGCAAGAGTAGCTCTGGCAGCTAATGGTAGAGCAAATAGGCCTTGTCCAAAATATTCAATGAATTTACCTACAACTTTTTTTTCTCTCAAAATTTCTGTTACAGTTAATACAAGATCAGTTGCTGTCACCCCAGGTTTTAATGTTCCAATTAATTTAACTCCAATGACTTCTGGAATAAGCATTGAAATTGGTTGTCCTAGCATAGCAGCTTCTGCTTCTATGCCACCTACTCCCCAACCAACGACTCCAAGCCCATTAATCATTGTCGTGTGTGAATCTGTTCCAACCAAAGAATCTGGATAAATTTCATCATTAGAAACAGTTACTCCTTGAGATAAATACTCTAAGTTAACTTGGTGAATAATGCCTGTTCCTGGAGGAACGACTCTAAATTTTTCTAAAGATTCTTGTCCCCATTTCATAAATTGATAACGTTCTTTATTTCTTTTAAATTCTAATTTTACATTATTCTCATATGCCTTATCATGTCCATATTCATCTACTTGAACAGAATGATCTATAACAAGATCAACGGGTTGAATTGGGTTAATAATACCAGGATTACCACCCATTGATTTCACTGCATCTCTCATAGCTGCTAAATCCACCACGCAAGGAACTCCTGTAAAATCTTGCAAAAGAACACGGGAAGGCCTAAAAAATATTGAATAATTTTTTTTAGCAATATTTGGCCAATCAAATAAAGCAACTATATCTTTTTCTTTTACTAATTTCTCATCATAATTTCTGATTAAATTTTCTAATAAATTTCTAATTGAATATGGTAATATTGATAAATCTTTATCGTATAAAGTCGCTAATTTTTGTATATTATAAAATTTATAACTTTTGTCTTCTGAATCAATATTCATTTGTACTTGTTGTTTAATATTCATCTTGCACTTTCCTATTTGTAAATGAGTAATAATATGAATGCTAACTGATTTCTTAAACAATAGCATTGATGTAATTATAATAACATAGGTCCAATATAATTATTCTACGTAAATTACGTCTCTATTTAACTAAAAGTATCATCGTTAATTTTTATACATTAACTGAACTCACTGCTTAATAGATTAGATCTTAATTTAAGAACTGTTATAATTACCTAATTGCACCCGTAGCTCAGGGGATAGAGCGCAGCCCTGCGAAGGCTGAGGCCCCAGGTTCAAATCCTGGTGGGTGCACCATAAACATAAAAAGATTATCTTCTTGGAGGAGGTCTGCCGCCTGGAGGTCTGCCGCCTGGAGGTCTGCCGCCTGGTTCCATTCCCTGTCCTGCAGAAAAATTAGATTCATCTGGCACTCCATGATAGCAATGGATAAAATATGGAAATCCCATATCTCCTGAGCCACTCTTGATAGTTGAGTGATAATGATATTCTCCATTTGGAAAATCTGGAGTTACACCAAAATGACCATTACATCGGTCTAAGTCACCAAGTCCTTCTAGGTAAATATAATCATCACTCCCATTATATCCGTTAGCGCCAGCATTAAGCTGATAGCTACTCGTCATTTCACGTACGTACCCATTGTTATCAAATCCAAAAAATCCATAGATTGGATATCCATCAAAAGCAAAACCAATCACAGGAGAATGCTCTGATTTATCTAATTTATCTATGTTGTAATCTTTAGAATCTTCTCCGCTACTTGTATCTGGATGCCAATGTATGCAATTTGCATCATAGTGATAGTGATACTCTCCTCCTGGACCAGAATGGCCTCCACAAATTCCAAGTTCGATTGGTTGACGATCTTCTTCAAATTTACCATATTCTAGGGCAACTGCATCGCCACCAGGCCCTTCTTCTGGACCATAGATAGCAGTCCCATTAACTGCTACAGCAACTGGGCCTCTGTCAGGAGCCATAATATAGTTGTCTTTTTCAACTGCAATTGGATTGAGTGGCAATGACCACTCTCTAGATTGTTCCGATGCACAACAACCTATTCCGGATTCTAAATCATGATTTGGTATTCCTGTGGTTTTAACTATTAATTTATCACTATTAAAAACAATTGTTACTGAGCATTTTATATCATCTATATAATCAGTTTCGAGATCTTGTACTAAAATCTCATGACCTGCCGTACACTGCCAGACATCAATTAAAGAGCCTGCAATAGAATTTTCAGCATACTCAGGAACCTTGAGCATATTTTTCATTACTTTACTTGGGCTTATTGTTGTTGGGCTTATTGTTGTTGGGCTTATTGTTGTTGGGCTTATTGTTGTTGGGCTTATTGTTGTTGGGCTTATTGTGTTATTAAGATATTCACAATCAGATCGAACAAAATCAATCAACTTATTAGCTTCTTGCTGATCATCAAAATGTTCTTGAATAAAAGACTGTTTTATATTACTTGGAATTTCGGTTAATAACACATAATTGAATTCAGACAATAGCTCTGCTCTATCTCGAACTATCTCCAAATATAAAAAACCAATTGCTTGATATTGAACAGGAACACTGACAATTAAATTCTGTGTAAGTTTTATTCTTTTATTCCAGCCTTCTTTAGTTCTCAAATTATTACCATCATTTTCATTGGTCCATTCTTCAATTGCAGACCAAGCTATACAATAATCATTCGGTATTATTTCAATATTTTTTATAATAATATTTTCTTTTAAATCATTATTCATTACTTTTTCAGAATTACTCTCAAGATCATTGGCATCAGAAAAAGAATTGCAACTAAGCACCAATAAACTTAAACCTGAAATTATTATATAAAACGATAATTTTTTAAATAAAAAAGAATAATTAATATTCATTGATAGCTCCTTTAAAAACTAAATTAAATATAACTGTTAAATATTACTAAAACATAAGATACAATTAAATTTATATTAAGGTGCTTTTAAAAATTTTCATTATGACTTCTCAAATTATCAAAGCTCAGCTTGACCAAATGCCAACTTCTTTTGGTGTGTACATCATGAAAAATGAGAATGGCAAAACAATTTATGTAGGAAAAGCTAAAAATTTAAAAAATAGAGCTCGTTCATATTTTACAAAGTCATCAACAAAAAATAATTTAAAAAATAATTTGCTAGTGCAAGATATTAAAAATATAGACTATATAGTTACTGAGTCTGAATCTGAAGCATTGCTCCTTGAAGCAAGCCTCATCAAAGAAAAAAAACCTATCTATAATATTAGGCTAAAAGATGATAAAAATTTTCCATATTTAAAAATTAATTTAAATGAAAAATGGCCAAAAGTTTCTATAACTAGGAAGATTGATAATGATGGGAGTAAATATTTTGGCCCCTATACTTCTCCGGGAACTGCAAGAAAAAATCTTGAAATAATTAATAAGATCTTTCCATGGAGATCCTGTTCAAAAAAAATAACTGGAAATGACTTAAGGCCTTGTTTAGATTTTTTTCTGAATAGATGCATTGCGCCGTGCACATCATATTGCACAAAAGAAGAATATGATGAAGTGATATTGCAAACAATTTTATTTCTAGAAGGAAAAACAACTAAGGTCACTGATTCATTAACTGCATCAATGATGTCTGCAGCAAAAAATTTAGAATTTGAGAAAGCTGCAAGATGCAGAGAGCAAATCAATTCAATGAAAAAAATGATTAATCATAAATCAGTAGTTTCAAGTACCTTAATGTTTGAAGCTGATATTGTTGGCCTTGTAAAAAATAAAGATAAAGTCCAATGTCACGTACTACATTTTAGAGGAAACAGGATTATTAGTTCAGAAAGCAATAATATTGAAAATATTCTTGGCAATAATGAAAATGAAATTATGCAACAGTTCATATTGCAATATTATACAAAAAATCATCTGCCTCCAAAAGAAATTTATTATAACTTTCATCCAAATGACAAACATGATCTTGATCTATATTTAAGAAATTTATCCAGTAAAAAAATAATCCTTACTCTCCCGAGACAAGGTATCAAAAAAAAATTGATTGATTTAGCAATTGAAAATGCAAATGAGGATATGTTAAAAAACATTAAATCATCTACTGCAATTGGAACAAACATTACAGAGGGTTTAATAACCATAATGAATGAACTGCAATTAACTGACATTCCAAAAAGAATAGAGTGTTATGACATTTCACATATTCAAGGAAGTGACATTGTTGGTTCTATGGTTGTTTTTGAAAATGGATTACCTAAGAAAAATAAATATAGGAGATTTAAAATAAAGACACTCAAAAATCAAGATGATTATCAAGCAATCAATGAAATGTTATCTAGAAGATTAAAAAGAATGCAAGAATTAACAGAAGTTAATCTAAAAAATGGCTGGCATGAAAAACCGGATCTTATGATTATTGATGGTGGAAGAGGGCAATTAAATGCTGCAATAGAAGTTCTTTTGCAGACTGGGATAAAAAATATAGCAGTTTGTGGATTAGCAAAAAAAAATGAAGAGATATATGTAGATAATTTAGATGAACCAATAAAACTGCCTTTAGGTACTCCTGGAATCAATTTATTGCAAAGAATAAGAGATGAGGCGCATAGATTCGCTATTACATATCACAGAAATTTACGAAGTAAAAGGCAAGTAAGATCAATTTTAGATGAAATACCAGGCATAGGAAAGGCAAAAAAAATATCCATCATGAATCATTTTGGAACGATAAACAAATTAAAAAAAGCTACCGAAGAAGATATTGCAGAAGTAAATGGCATTAGCAAGTATTTAGCTGAACAAATAAAACGTAGAATATAACACAATCTTGAACATTTAAAAAAAAACTGAATACTTCATAATAATATTTATTGTCAACTAAACAATTCTGGTTTATCATTTTTTCATAATTAAATATAAATTAGTTATTTACCGGAGAATTCAATTGGAAACAAAAATTAATTCTTTTTTACATTTCCTTTCTACTGAAAAAGGATCTTCAAAAAATACAATAGATGCTTATAAAAATGATCTCCGTTCCTTTCATAGTTTTTCATTAGAATTTACTGGAAAAAAAACTATAACAACAAAAACTGACATAAATATTATAGACAAAAAACTTATTCAACATTATTTAGAATGGTTAAATTCTAGAGAATATTCTAGGGCAACTATTGCTCGTAAAATTGCTGCGGTAAAATCATTTATATCTTTTTTATTAGAAATTGGTGACTTAAAACAAAGTCCTATAACAGACATAGAGACTCCTAAGACAATTAAATCTTTACCACGTCCGTTACTAGCAAAAGAAATAGATGACCTGTTATCTTCTGCAAGAAACAATGATAAAATAGAAGGAGGTCGTGATGCTGCAATGCTTAGCTTAATGTATTGGACTGGACTTAGAGTAAGTGAACTTATCTCTTTAAATTTAGACAATATATATCTTTCTGAAACTGAACCATACTTGAGATGCACTGGCAAAGGTGATCGAGAAAGAATAATTCCTATTCCTGATGAAGCAGTTATTTTACTACAAAAATATTTACGAGAATCCAGACATTTATTTGTTAGAAATAATCAAGAAGTAGGAGTCTTTGTAAATCGGAGAGGTGAGAGATTAACTCGTCAAGGTTTCTGGTTGATACTCAAAGCATATGCAAAATCTGCCAAAATTAAAACTAACATCACCCCACATACTCTTAGGCATTCTTATGCTACTCATTTATTAAGAGGTGGAGCTTCAATTAGGGCCGTGCAAGAATTACTAGGTCATGCAAATATTTCAACAACACAAATATATACACAGTTAGCAAATCAAGATTTAAAAGATGTATACAATAGCACTCATCCTAGAGCAAAAATAAAAAAATAACTTATGAAGATAAATGAAATTAAAGCTAGAGAAATTTTAGATTCAAGAGGCAATCCAACTATAGAAGTGGATGTCATTCTTGAAGACAAAACAATCGGAAGAGCGGCTGTACCAAGCGGTGCAAGTACTGGCACGCACGAAGCTGTAGAATTACGAGACAATGATCCTAAACGATTTAATGGAAAAGGAGTCTCTAAAGCTGTCCTAAATGTTAATTCAATAATTGGACCTTTATTAAAAGGTAAAGAAATATCAGATCAAGAAAATATAGACAATCTTTTGATCAAAGAAGATGGAACAACAAACAAAAGTAATTTAGGTGCAAATGCAATACTGGGTGTTTCAATTGCGTCAGCAAAGGCAGCTGCAAATTATAATCAAATACCCCTCTATCAATATTTAAGTCAAAAAAGTAGTGCCGATTTTATTCTTCCAACACCCATGTCAAATGTATTAAATGGTGGTGCTCATGCAAGTAATTCAGCAGATTTTCAAGAATATATGATTGTACCCATAGGTGCAAAAACATTCAAGCAAAGTGTGCAATGGATAAGTGAAATTTATGCAAGCATAAAAAAAATACTTGATCAAAAAAACCTTTCTACTACTGTTGGTGATGAGGGTGGCTTTGCTCCATCATTTCAAAACAACGAAGAGCCTCTTGTATTAATCTTAGAAGCAATCGAAAAAAGTGGTTTCATTCCTGGAAAAGATATTTATATTGCATTAGATCCAGCAACAACAGAAATTTATGATAATGACATTTATGAATTAAAGACAGAATCTAAAAAACTAAACAATCATGAACTTATTACTATGTGGGAAAAATGGATCAATTCTTATCCAATTATTTCAATCGAGGATGGATTAGCAGAAGATGATTGGCAAGGTTGGCAAGATTTAACAAAAAAAATTGGTAGATCAGTGCAACTAGTTGGTGATGATTTGATAGTTACTAACAAAGATAGAATAAGTAAAGCAATTAGCATGAAAGCAGCAAATGCTGTATTAATAAAATTAAACCAAATTGGCACATTAACTGAAACTATGCAAACCATAGAAATTGCAAAAAAAGCTAACTGGGCTATAATTATTTCACATAGAAGCGGAGAAACTGAAGACACAACTATTGCTCATCTTGCAGTCGCAACTGAAGCTGGTCAAATAAAAACCGGCGCACCTTCAAGAAGTGACAGGACTGCAAAATACAATGAATTAATAAGAATTGAAGAAGACTTAGAAAATAAAGCTAAATTTGCTGGCAATACAAGATTTAGTCAATATATTGTATAAACAATCTTAAAATGATTTAGGCAGTTAAATGAAATTAAAAGTTGGTATTAATGGCTTTGGTAGAGTTGGCAGATTATTACTAAGAGCATGGGCTGAAAATGGCATGCTTGATAGAGATGATTTTGAAATTGTTGCCATTAATGGTCGGTCAGAACCAGATATGCATGGTCATTTATTAAAATATGATACAGATTACGGAAGATTTCCTTTTTCAGTAGAAATTCAAAATAATCAAATAGAAATAAATGGCAAAACAGTCATTAATGTACTTAATAATGACAATCCTGAATCAATTGACTGGAATAAATATGGAGTTGATGTAGTAGTTGAAGCCACTGGACAATTTAAAAAAAGAAAAGATGCTGAATTACATACAAAAAATAATAAATCAGTAAAAAAAATTATTATTACCGCGCCAACAATTGATGAAGATATGACTATAATTATGGGTGTAAATCAAAATCAATATGACGCATCTCAGCATCATTTAATTTCAGCAGGCTCATGTACTACTAACTGCATCGTCCCAATGATAAAAGTTTTACATGATAATTTTACAATACAAAATGGTATGCTTTCAACAATACATTCATATACAAGAGACCAAAATTTAGTCGATGCAAAACATAAAGATTTTAGACGTGCACGAGCTGCAGCTAACAATATAATCCCTACTTCCACTGGTGCTGCTAGTGCAATATCGAAAATTATTCCAGAACTCAAAAATAAAATTAACGGCATTGCTTTTAGAGTTCCAACATCTACAGTTTCAGTAGTTGATCTAGTAACGACACTGTCTAAAAAAATTACTGATGAAACAATAAACCAAGTTTTTATGGAAGCTTCTGAAGATTCAATGAAAAATATTTTATATTTTGAAAATGAACAATTAGTTTCTTCTGATTTTAAAAAACATCCAGCTTCATGTATTATCGATGGCAGCAGCACAATACTTTCTGACAAAATGGTCGCAAAAACAATTGGCTGGTATGATAATGAATGGGGATATGCGTGTAGAATTATGGACATATGTTCTTTAATTAGTCAAACAAAGTAAGTAGATATAAAATGCTAGAAAAATTTAAACAAAAGGCTTTAGAAAAAGCTGCTAGTAAAATGATAAGCGATGACTTTTCTTTAGATGATTTTTTAAAACAGCTTAATAAATTAGGTAAAATAGGCAATCTTTCAAAAATGATGCCTAATATTGGTGGTGTTGCTGGTAGATTAGCAATGAATCAAATAAATGATAAATTTATTGATAAATGTAAATCTATTATCTCTGCAATGAATGAAGAAGAAAGAAAACATCCTAATCAAATTTCAAATGAGAGAAAAATGGAAATTGCCGATATATCAAATACGTCAGTTTCAGATATAAATAAATTAATCAAGCAATTTGAACAAGGCAAGAAAATGATGCAAATGTTAAAAAATAAAAGTTCAAAAAAATCAGAATAAAAGAAAATATTAAGATTTATTTATTATTTAGTTGAACTAAGAAGCTATCGATGAAATCATTGTTTCTGCTTAATTTTAATGGAGAAAAAATTGCTAAAAATTAGACTAAGAAGAGTTGGTAGAAGCAAGCAAGTCTTATATAGAATTGTTGTTGCTGAACATACTTCTCCAAGAGATGGAAAATTTGTTGAAATAGTTGGTCAATACGATCCAGCTTCAAAAGAAAAAAATCTAAATTTAAAAGAAGATCGTATTAAACATTGGCTATCTGTTGGTGCTCAACCATCAAAAACTGTTCACAGATTGCTACATAAACAAGGAACATACGATATAGCTCCACCACCGACAAGAATTACTGTAGAACCAAAACCTAAGACTGAAGTAACACCTGAAGCTGAAGCAGCACCTGAAGCTGAAGCAGCACCTGAAGCTGAAGCAGCACCTGAAGCTGAGGCAGCACCTAAGACTGAAGTAACACCTGAAGCTGAAGCAGCACCTAAGACTGAAGTAACACCTGAAGCTGAAGCAGCACCTAAGACTGAAGTAACACCTGAAGCTGAGGCAGCACCTAAGACTGAAGTAACACCTGAAGCTGAGGAGAAATAATTTTGAAAGACCTTGTAACTTATATTGCTAAATCTTTAGTAGACAACCCAGACGAAGTAGCTGTTGAAGAAGAAATTGTAGGTGAAAGATTAATTATTCATCTATCTGTTTCTGATGAAGACAAAGGTAAAGTTATTGGAAGAAATGGAATGATAGCAAATTCAATAAGAACCATGCTTGATATTGTTGCTAAAAAATCTGGAATAAGAGTTTCTCTTTCCATTGAATAAAAGTGAATAACCCTACAAAGAAATTTATAATTGTTGGAAAGATTAATGCTCCTTGGGGCTTAAAAGGATTTGTCAAATTCAATCCATCTATAAATAATATAAAAATCTTTAAGTCTGATAATCTTTTTTATATCGATGAAAAAAAAATCATCCTTGAGTCTACTGTCCTTCAAAATAATAAGATTTTTTTAAAATTTCAATTTATAAATAACGCAAATGATGCTCAAGAATTACAGAACAAATTCATTAAAATCAATACCGATGATTATGCTGATGAAGATATAATGAATCCAGAAGATAAAATTATCGGCATGAAAGTTAAATCTTCTCAGCGTATATTTGGCAACGTAAAGGAAATTTTAAAAACAGGAGCAAATGATGTCTACATTGTAGAAACTGCTGACGGCGAAATCTTAATACCTGTTATTGATGATTTTATTAAAAATATTGATTTGATTAATAAAGAAATTACTATCCACAATGATGAAGGTTTATAATTTTAATGCTATAAAATGAAAATTTTTTAAGCTTGAATATAATATAAAAATAAATTACATTCACTTCATGAAATTAAAAATAGATTCAATTTTTCTTACTAATATTAATGGTTATGAAACTAGCTTGCATGACATACTCACCGACAAACCAGCAGTTATAGTCCTCCTTCGACATTTTGGCTGATTGTTTTGTAAGGAACAAGCAGTTCAGTTGAACTCAATTAATCAAGAAATAGTAGATCGTAATTTACAATTAATATTTGTAGGCAGTGGAACATATCATCAGGCTAAATATTTTCAAGATGATTATAAAATAAGTGCCCCTGTATTTAGTGATGCTAATCTAGTCTTATATCAAGCATTAGGTGCAAAAAAAAGCATTATTTCCTCTATGTCTCCGCAAGTAATAGTAGCAGGAATACGAGCTTTCTTTAAAGGGTACGTGCAAACAAAGATACAAGGTGATTACTTGCAACAAGGTGGAGCTGCTCTAGTTATGCAAAATGGAGATATTCCTTTTATCAAGCTTAGTAAATTTGCAGGCGATCATATAAGACCAGAAGAATTATTATTAGCTATAAAGAAATATTAGTTAAACATTTCTTCCCATATTAATAAGAAGTTGTATATTAAAGTATATAAGAATTTGAGGTAAAAAATGGAAATAGCATTAATCATTATTTTAATCATAGTTGGATTATTTTTTCTTACGTATTTTACAATCACTCAACAAAGCGTTGCAATGATTGAACGATTTGGTAAATTTAATAGAATTGCCTATCCAGGATTACATTTTAAAATACCATTTATAGAACGAATATCAGGCAAACTTAATATGCGTATTAGGCAACTTGATGTACCAGTTGAAACAAAAACTGAAGACAATGTATTTGTATCAGTATCAATTTCTGTACAATTTTTTGTGTTAAATAAGAAAGAATATGATGCATTTTATAAACTAGAGAATGCTGAAAAACAAATCACCTCATATGTTTTTGATGTAGTTAGAGCAAGAGTCCCTAAAATGATATTAGATAATTTATTTGATAAAAAAGATGAAATTGCAGATGCTGTTAAAAAAGAGCTAACTGGAATTATGGAACAATTTGGTTATGGTATTATTAAAGCTTTAGTGACAGACATTGATCCAGATCCAAAAGTAAAAGCTGCTATGAATGAAATTAATGAAGCAGAGAGACTCAGAGTAGCAGCCACTGAAAGAGGAGAGGCCGAAAAAATACTCATCATTAAAGAAGCAGAAGGACAAGCTCGAAGTAATGCATTGCGTGGTAAAGGAATTGCAGATGAAAGAAGAGCAATCATTGATGGATTAAAAGAATCTATTGATGATTTTCAAAAAAGTATAAGTGGAACTGGACCAATGGAAGTAATGAATCTTGTGCTATTAACCCAGTACTTTGATAGTCTAAAAGAAATAGGAACATCTCAAAATAATAGTAGTATATTTATGCCACATACTCCCAATGCATTATCAGATATGACTTCACAAATGCGCGATGCACTAATGCAAGCAAATCAAGCATCTACTATGTCAAAAAATAATCCTCTCAATGAATCGACTAAAAGCAATAGTAAACCTGAAAGTAAACCTGAAAGTAAACCTGAAAGTAAACCAAATGAGTCTCAAAAAGGATATTTTAATCCTAATCAATAATAATAATTGACTATATATAAGGATTCGATATGATTAAAGAAATATTTTCTTTTCCTAATCCAGTTAATGAGAATGCAGCTCGAACAGTTGCATTCTGCGTGGTTGTACTTGCGATTGCTGGATTCATAACTAATTCTATTTATATTTTATCTTTCTTATTATATGGATTTATTGCGCGAGTACTGACTGGACCAACCTTAAGTCCAATTGGTCAATTTGCTACAAGAATTATTGCTCCTAACCTACCGAAAAAAAATGTTGCTGGCCCGCCAAAACGATTTGCACAAATGATTGGCTTAGTCTGTTCATCGCTAACATTATACTTATTCATTGTCGAACAACATTTGCTCAGCGATGCGATACTTAGTTTATTATTACTTTTTGCTTCATTAGAAGCATTTGTTGGATTTTGTGCAGGTTGTTTTATCTTCAATAAATTAATGAAAATAGGATTAGTGCCTGAATCAATATGTGAGCAATGTCAAATATAATACAGGGCCATATTTATCAATATTAAAACACCTTTTTCTTGAAAAAATATACTATACAATAAATGAGTTACCCCTGTAGCTCAGTGGATAGAGCATTGGTTTCCTAAACCATGCGCGTAAGTTCGATTCTTACCAGGGGTACCATTCATTTAACAGAGTAAAAAACAAGGGTAACCCTTTTATATATATATATTATTG
>Ga0302134_10000754_pt1 | contig 14659 bp, 16 predicted proteins | sample CB9_SCM_MG_FD_203123 | JGI IMG/M metagenome (GOLD analysis project Ga0302134, IMG submission 203123) | Marine microbial communities from Western Arctic Ocean, Canada - CB9_SCM | ecosystem: Environmental > Aquatic > Marine > Oceanic | place: Canada: Western Arctic Ocean | collected 2017-09-19
GGCCTTCACTCCCGATGCAGGTTTTGGAGGACAGATTTTTTTGCCCGCCTGCACTTTAAAATCCTTGAGTAGCCGGTCAATGGTTGCCGCACTGATGACTTCCAATTGCTGTCTGGTCTTCCGGGTTGTTTTCAGATAATGCAGCCAAATGGGTAGCATGTCTTTCATGCGTTTTCCACAGGGCTGATCCATCCATAACCAGCAATGCTTTAGGGTGTCGATTGCTGGCTGTTCGTATTGCTTGGGTGCTCCGCGTTTTCCTCTCGATCCTGACTTCCGTTTGTGACCAAGGATCACTTTATTGGCGTGTTTACGTTTCCATCCTGTGAACGCAATAAATTCATCCAGCATCTTAGTTCTGGCCTTTCTTCCTGTCATGCGAGCGTATCTCTCTCGCATTTTCTCCGTGTATTCTTCTATGCTTTTCTCACTCATTGCCATGGTTGGCGTAGAGTGTCCTCATTTATGAGGCAACGGGAGCTATTCTATGCATTTAGAGTTTTTCTTCGCTGTCCGCTTCAATGAGGCAACACGGGATGCTATTTAATTAAGATTTTATTATTTTCAAGTTGAGTTGATGTGCTATCTTATCGGTGGCAATGTTGAAAAGAAATAATAATGACGTGAAACCCGCTGTGATTAGGCGTGGTGTTACCTTGATTGAGATGACTGTGGTCATCGTCATGTTGATGGTACTCATCGGAATGTCGATGCTTGCAGTCAATGGCTATAAAGAGTGGGAATTGGCATCAGAGGCCACTCAGAAGCTCCGTATGGTTTACAATGCGCAACGCACCTATTTGGCCGAACATCCTACTGAAAGTGTGGATTCATTAACGGATGTCAAAATCATCCCTTACCTCACAGATGATTTAATAGCCTTACCCACAGCCGAAACTCTTGATGGTAATACAATCACCGTTAAAGTTGATGTCTCGCCTCCCGTATATGTTGATGAAGGTGGGGCGAATTACGATCCATCTGGAAAAACTGATGATGGATTATGGGATGTAGGAGACTAAAGCGAACTGTGATTAACCTATATGAAACCTAACCGTTCCACTATCTTTTTCCTGATCCTGACCATGAGTTTGTCAGTCTTTTCAGGCGCTCTGCATGGCAATGATCACCCCGCCAATCTACCCGTTGGTTTTCGTTTCATCGGTCATTACAAGCTGAACTCAAAAATTCGTGTTGAAAACGGAGATACAATGCCCGTAGTTATTTCACCTCTGGTGTATCATGTTTATAGCGATGGTATCGAAGTCAGAGTTTATTGCCTAACCGCCGGTGAAGAAAGCTTCACGAACTATGAAATTTATCGTTCTGATGGTGTAGGAGTTACGAGAAAATCTGGAGAGATTGATGTGGTGGCTGGAGTACAGGCATACTGCACCAAAGGGGGAATGATTCGTCAGCTCAGTGTGACGCGAAATAGTCTCACCATGGTTAAAATGCCACAAAGATCATACCGGGTATTGGTTACACGTGCAACGGTCGTCAAAAATGTACCGACCTCTAAACCTGTTACTAAGAAGTTGGAAACCACTCCCTCTTCTGTCCTTTCTCCCGTTCCTTCTCCTGCTGTTACGCAATAAGCAAACGAGTAAGTGCCCCCCAATTTATAATTACCTAGCCTATGAAAGTTCCCTTAGAGCCGATACCTACTGAACAAATTGTGCTCGTGGATAAAAATCCGTCACGTGCTGAGGTCAGAAAGCATCGACGTGAGCCTGACCATGTGAAGGAAGCTCCAGAGGTTACAAAGCAGGGGGGGCAGCTTGATAAAGCGTATCCATGGTTGTTTGGGGCTAGTACGTGCCTATCTGCCTTGCTGTGCTGGATGTATGTTACCAAGCCAGTGGTCACTCAAAATTCTGAACCCGCATCCAGAGGCGCTATGGCACAACCGGTAGTAGGCGTTGAAGATACCCGCCCTACGATCGCTAAAGCGGCTGGTGATCAATCATCTCAGCCGAAAAATGCAGTCGGTTTGATACCCTCTGATACTAGTTTACCGGGAGAGATAGCGAGCAATGTGCCAGTCACAGTTTCTCCAGCTAGTCCCCAGATTATTTCACCAGGTAAACTTGCGGCATCACATCGAGGAAAAGCTGACTCAGATGTGGGTTTAGGCTGGGAGTCTACCAACCTCAAAATACAGCACATTCTTAGCGCTGATGCCGGCAACGGAGATTTGGAAAAAATAGTGATCAATGTGCCTGTAATTTACGAAACCCGAACCATGCGCTGGACAACGGCGGATATTGCAAAAGCTCGTAACGTCATGGCACGACTCATGGTGTATGAGCGTAACCTTACAAATATACGCCGTGAAGGTCAGGGCATTATGAAAGACTGGAATGATCTACTTGAAGGCTCTGTCCCAGCTCCCGCACTCAGAGCAGACAGCCCATCGCTCCCCTACAACCATGGTCAAGGAGGCCAGTCTGGTGGACTTCCCGGTAGTTCATCTGTGATCAAAGTAGAACATTAAATATTTAATCATCTATGAAGCTTACACAATACCACCCATTACTACTTACCGCTTTTGCTAGTGCATCCATGATGTGCTGTGTGAATGCTCAGACTTTACCGAAAGGAACTGAGCCTGTTGATGATGGTACTTCTCTGCTGGTTATTTCTGATAATAATAAAGAAGCGTCAACTGACATAAAATTTCCTACACAGGCCGTTGAATCGGAAGTTGGAATTACTAAGCCTCTTAGATCAGATGGATTAGATGGCTCACTTGAGGATAACCCTGAGTTGACCAAGCTCATCGCTGAGGCGGAAGAAGAGACACCAGCAGGTCCTGACACACAAGTAACCGCTGATCAGGGGATTCAGATTCAGGTGGAGAAATCTACAGGGAAGTCGGGTGCCATGAATCAGCCTGGCGCGGTAAAAGTGTATTCTCCGTGGCCAGCCAAACCAATCTCACCGGCTCCAGAAGGGTGGAAATTTGCTCCACCCCCGTCTGGTGTTGAGCCTTTTAAAACAACGGTAAAACTCAGCAGTGGCAACACGGTAGATCTTTCCGTAACACCATTTGTTCTTATTCCCATCAGTGATGGTCGTTCAGCCATACGTATTGCTGAACCCGGTTACGACCCCGCGCAGCAATACGCGCAGAAGGAAACGGTCGGTACCATGCTTCAAAACTCTACAACGGAACTCGAGAATAACGAGAAGCAGGCTGCATCAGCTATCATGCGCTTGCAGCAACTTCTTTCATCCTTGCCACAGCAACAACAATGAATGCGATAACTCTTTCAATTTCCACAATGGCATTCGGTGTCATGATCGGAATAACAGGCACCCATTATCAACAGACTAACCGACTGGTTGAACAAGGCCTACCTACTCAAGTTTCTCCAGCAATAGCTCCACTGGAGAGTGCGCCAGATTATCAGAATTCACCCGTTGGACAACCATTCACACTTGCGTCATCTGATGTATTGGCTCCGCAGAAACCTGCGATGCCGCTGATGGTTGATAAGAGTAAATACCGCGACGACGCTCTTTTAGAAATCCTCAGATTAATCCGGAATGAAAATGCAAGTATTCGGAAACAGCTCGCAGAAACTAACCGCGATGTGTCAGAGCTGACCTTCCAAGTGGATACTCATAGCGACTCTTTTAAGCCGCTCCGTACTGATTCACCTCGACCTAGCACTCTTGACACCACACCCGCGTCAATGGATGGCGGCGTAGGGGTTCTGCCTCCCAAGCAGTAGAAACCGGTAAGTTACATGCTATTCTGAGGTGTTTAGGGCGCCTACCACCTTAATGCTAGATTTTTTGGTTAGAGGGTAGACCTGGGCTAGTATGCCGGATCCGAAGGGGGTCTCTTGGATCACTTCGACAGTATAGCTACCAGTTTCAGTGATGTCTATTGAGTTTCCAGACAATGTGAAATTGCGATTTTGTGGTATTAGGTCGTCAATGATTACGTTAACTGTGTTGATGGTAATAGGTTTTTCAGGATTCGAACGTGGAGAACCTTTGTAAACCCATATATACGCGGTGCTATTAGGGTAGAGCTCCTTATAATCGAAGTGAATGTCAGGGAGCGTTAAATAGGCCTTATCAGCTTTGATTCCACTAACTGTTGCTTGGGCAATAGGCCAGATTTGAAGCGTGGCCCTAGCTAGGGTGAGATCAGTTGGCCGTTATCGATCGTCTCCTTCTTTACGGAAGGGAACTTCGGACGATAACGCAATGTTGAGCGATGCACACGTAAGTAGGACGAGGCCTTGCGCTGGCTGCACTGCTCGCTACTAACGGCTAGCAATGCGTAATTCCGGCGGTGCGCCGCGCTTACAGCTTCTTTTCAAGCGCCCCCTGCAAGACTTTGATGCCAAGCATCGCATCGGCATACATCTTCTTGAGTTCACCGTTTTCCTTTTCAAGCGCCTTGAGCTGCTTGGCGTCCGCCACGTCCATCATTCCATACTTTTTGCGCCAAAGGTGCAGGGTCGCTACGGATATTTGCTTTTTCTGACAGAAGCTCTCCTGGCTTAGGTCACTGGCATCGCATTCGCGTAGTAGTAGGATGATTTCTTCGGATTTGTGTCTTTTTTTTTGTCATGTTGTTTGGATTTGGATGTTACCAAATCCTCTCACTCAACATGGACCATTTTTCCTGGCTGCGGCCACAATGATTCTAGTTTGTATTACTCGGAACTGTTTACGTTGCCGTTGATCTTAATACTGCGCTTGATATTAAGCGGGTAGAGTTGACCAAGTAGATCGGCACCGAAAGGAGTTTCATGGACGATCTCTACAGTGTAGATAGCATCCTCGGTTATCTTTGAGTCGAGCTCGGTAAGAACGAAAGTTCTGTCGGTAGGCAATACATCATCGATTATGACGAAGCTTGTATTGATCTTAATGACAGTTGCAGGAGTCGGGGTTGGAGCTCCTTTATATACCCTCAGATAAGTAGTGCTGGCAGGGTAAAGGTCGACGAGTTCTACAGTGACTACAGGAAGTTTGGCATACTCAACTGCGGTATCGATACCGGAAACGGTTCCTTTGGCGATAGGCCATATCTGAACTCGCTGTTGAGCCAATAGACTTGCATCAGGGGCAACACCCCAGTCCGGGTTGGCATAGATTGAGAAGATTTCTTCTCCTCGAGCATCAGGTAAATTGTCAGACTCAATCTGCGTTAAAATATTATTGATATAATGCGTTCCATTTTGCCCCACAGGGTCATGATCGTGGAGGGTCCAGGTGGCGTCTGCTGCAGCCTCGGTGGCGCCAGGGGCGTAGGCTACAATGCGGTGGTCAAACACGACTGATTTCGCTGCGTCTTGAACGTCTGGGTCATCGGTGATGAGACCTGTAATGTCATATTCCACGTTGAATGGATAATCGACACGGGTGCGGGGGATTGCCTCATAGGGGTCAGCGCTGGTAATTCTAACGGCAGACTGAGGGTGGTAACTTGATACCGTCTTCTCATCAAGGAAGTAGGGAGTATTGTCCTCGTTCTTAATGGTGTAGAGGGAGTAGCGAGCACTTCCTAACACTCCTCGGGTGTCAGTACGAGTTCCCTCAGCGGCTATGTCGAGGCTATACTGAGTTCCGTCCATGTGCTCTACCCGGATTTCATTTGTGTATCTCTCATCCGCTAACGAAAGGCCAGTGGAACAGAGTAGTAAACAGAGTGATTTTTTCATAATTTATAGTGGTTGGCTTGTTATTGGATGCCGGTCTTTTTCTTTTCTTTTACTTCGTCTTCGTCTTTGGCCTTGGTGACTTCGGGGCGCAAAGCGTCAGCTTTGACGGTAATTGGTTGCCTGTGGTAGGTGGCGACAACGATTTTTCCAGTACCCTTGTAAGCCTTTATCGACTTAGGATGGATTTTCTTTTTACCCTTGGCTTGCTCCATACTCACTTCATGGGTATGGAAGAGTCCTCCGTATTTTTGGAGGAAAAGTGGCCAGCGAAGAAGTTTACCTACTGGTTTCTGGACTACTTTACCCTTTAAACGAGGGGGGACATAAATCACAGCGTTACGTGGCACCATCGCCCAATTACCATTGTGGACAAATAAGGTGGAGATCGCAAACAGATCACGCTTTCTGATGTCAACCAGAGGTTTGATCGGTTCACGCTCTTCGCCATGCCTCTCGATATCTTGCTTTTTTTGGGATTTAGCCAACTCGTTATGAGTGGGCGTTTTTTTTGCGACCACAGGTTTTTTTGCGCCACCGGCTGCTTGGGTGATTCCCGGAAGAGCGAGAACTGTGAGGGCTAGAATGATTGTTAGTTTCACGGTTTGTGTGGCTTGTGGGTTAGCAATATTGATTTTACTACGGAACCTTGGTAAAGCGTACCAAAATGATGGTATCCTGAAGGTCGTAACCGTAGTGGCTTGGATCACTGTGGGTTAGTTCGGCAGCATAGATGATGTCGAGTGGCCCTAATGCAAGCTTACCGTCTTCAATGTAAGGGCGGAGGTACTCGGACGCAGATGTTTGGTGTTCATAACCTGCAGCATTTCCTGGAGGAAGGTCTCCATTCATCAGCACTTTGACGTTTTGCGAGTCATTATAGTAGTAGTTATATCCACTCATGTTGAGCTTGGCAGCAAAACGTATAATCTCTCCGGCTTCCACAATGCGGTCATCGCAAAAGATGGCTGGATTCACCTCGCTACCTGTGCCTGTAAAGATGTGTTTCCATCCGGATGATGAGTAGTGGAGATAAGATTTGGCAGGATATTCACGGCCTGATCCATCGGTAATACCTACGCCAATTACGCAAACTTGGACACGGAGTCGGGTCTTGGTGACGATTTCTTGAGTAGGTTCTTCAATCTCGATAACTTCGATCACGCTCGCAGGGAACTCGATGTCCCAGGTGAGCTGTGGTGATACGCCCTCACGGACGGTGGATTGGTTCACATTGAGTGAGCCGACTGGTACGGCGGGGTCTTCTCCGCCTGCGAAGCTAGCAAGGAGGATGCCGCAGACGCAGACGCTGATGCTTGTTATTGTTTTCATGTGTTGGTTTGTTGGTTTGTTGGTTTGTTGCTGATGTATCAGGATAAGGCTGTGATACGACTCTCTGGAGGGAAAGTGGTTTATTGATTACCCGCGGGTAATCATGTATGTCTTTAAGGTATTGTCACTACCTTATAATAAGTGAATTACGGAATATTGAAAGGGTTTAATTCGCCTGATTACTGATTACTGATTGGTCGTTGAGACGGTTGATGCCGTTTGGTCAGTATGTTACGGTACAAACTTCGGGTGGATTTCCCTGACAACCACCATCCAGTTCATCATTGTGATGGGAGGGAGGGCGGCAGGGTTTAGGATAGGCCTAAGGGTAGCGCTAATGTTCTCAGGGACGACCTCACTATTAGGTCCTGATTTCAGGTCTGCAATACGTGTCGGAGTAGTATTGTTTTTTGCCATCGACCCTAGTTGTCCTTCGATTTGCACTGGCACAGGCGTATTGCTGTCGCCGTATCGTTTCTCGGGCGCGAACATTGAAAGCGGGGGGTAGTAGAGCTCTCCCGCAGCTACTGTGATATCAGCGGGTGGTGTAATGGGGGTAATGTTGGTATCATCTGCGATGATGAATCGGAGGTTGGTAACAATTGAGAATCCCTTTGTGTAGGCGGAAAAATCAGAAGCGTCTAAGAGGATGACGGCGATATCGTCAACGGCACATGGAAATGTGGGTTTGCGAATCGACACATTATTGACATAATCCACGTTGATGGAGAGGGTGTTGTTAACGGTGTATTGGCCCGCGCCCCTGAGGGCAAGGAAGTCCTTGAGTCTGCCTGCATGATAGGCAATCGAAGGTCTTCCATCGGCAGAAGTTTGTGTATGAAAGGGGAAGAGAAGGCCGTCCTCGGAGGCTTCGTCAGGCCAGGTTGTCCCCTTAGCAAATTCTTCCGTTGTCATGACACCATCGACACTGTAACGAAAGCGAATGACCGTTGGAGTCTGATCGTTACTCGATGCTACATCAATGACGTCGATGCTCATGGTGCATTGCTTTGCTCCAATACTGTAATAATCCCAAGATGTTGGTGATATGGAATTAGTTCCTTGATCAGAAGTACCAGTGCCTACATATCGATCGTAAAAATCAAGTCCCCGGTTGATGGGGATAAAGGCAATTCGACCACCATCAGCTGCAGAGGCGATTGGGAATGTGTGGCCCTTGGACTCGGCGATTTCACGTGCATGACTAGCAAATGGATTGTTGCCAGCACTGCTACCTGTCGTGCCTCCAATGTTAGAATCGTCAGATAGTTGAACTCCTTTACGACTGGATATGAACTCGGCCGAAAAGGAACCTTCGGTTCTTATTTTCCCTCCAAAAATACCGCCTTCACTTTGGATGTTCGACCATGAGGAGCCGTCTTCATGTTTACCTAATGTTATGAAGCTCGAAGCATTGATTGCAAGTTGTGATGGGACTTCATAGAGCGAGATAAGGTATTTCTTGGCGCGTGATTGAAGTTTGGTTTTAGCGTTGTCATGTTTCGAATGCCCCAGTTCAAAGGCCCACCAGTTGTGTTTGGCAATGAGACGGTTATTTTTCTGATAGTTGAAATGCACGTTTGGTGCTAATACGCGGTTATATTGAGGGTGGTCTTTAACATTATCTCCCACCCAGCCAGTGGCTGTTTTTCCATATCTCTTATTATAGGATACAATAGGAAAATGAGAATCTGAGACATGATCAGCCTCTGAACACTCGAGTGGCGGTGGGTAGGACTGGCTGGCTGATCGGTTGGTGCCGCTGCTAACTAAGTTGCCAGTTACATTGGGGTCAACGTCGTTTTCGACTGAGGTTTCTACCCACTGTTGTTCCGTAGTCTGAGTCCAGGTTGCTTCGACCCATGTAGGATCTGTCCAATAACCGGCCACAGTTGCACCCTTTTTCCAGCGACCTCTTACCCAATATCTGTACCAGTTGTTGTACCATCGGTACCATACATAGTGCCCGTCGATCCACTCGCGAGGCTCGCTGTATCCTTCTACCCACTCACCGGGTATGGAGTATCCGGGCACTTCTTGTCTGACAACAACGTCTTCGTAGTGCCCCGTGACAACCTCATGATTTTCGCCAATGTAGGGGACTTTAGTCAAGGGTGTAACTACGTTATTGGCCTCGAGTTGGCTGTTTGTAAAGTTGGCGCTTCGCATGCCTTCAAGACCCAGATTATCAGAGACAGTCGAAGATACGGCGGTGTGGGAGTTTGAGAGAGTGAGGGCTTCCTGCATGATGCTCTCCCAGTTGAGGTTTTCTGAGCTGTCAGCAGAATTATCCTGCATGCAGATCATTGCCTTGTTCGGGATGATCGTCGTGAGGGCGCGAAGGAATGCTTCTTCTCGCTGTTGGTAGTCGTTTTTAAGAATGAATTTCTTTTCGACGGCTTGAGATTCTACGGTGCTCTTATACATAGAGACCAAGATGAGTAAAAGTCCCATGCCTACGGACATGACTACGAGGAGTGATGCGAATCCTGCTCGGTTATGTTGGCTGCGGAGGTTGTTAACTGTTGGTATTTTCATCGCTGAGTTGTGGTTGAATAGATAATTTCCTCACCATTAGGACCGGTGAGTTTGATACGCATTACGCCGTTTTCTACATATAAAACAGCGTCGCTAAGTTGTGTGGATATACTCCACTGTGGGGAGGCTACGGCTAATTCTGCCATACTGCTGAGATGGTAGTAGTTGAGATCATTTTCAGTTGCATCAAAGGCGATAACTCCAAAGCTGCTTTCTGACTGATCTCCGGAATCTTCAAATTTGAGTGCAAGCACCTTGCCGTCTTGAATGACTGCATTTTGACTGCTTTCAGCGTCTTCAAGATTTGCATACATACGAAAGAAATTGGCTCGTGAAACAATTCGGTTAAGGGTGTTGTTAACGTGAGGGGCTTCGGTAATTAGGAAATTCTGAGTCCTTAGGATATCGTAAGAAGCAAGCTGTTGGTTAAACATAGTGAGTGACATTGCCGCAATCATTAGACCAACAACCATGGTCACGGTCATCTCAATGAGCGTGAATCCAGAGTGTTTGGTAATGTTCTTAGTTAACATCATTGGCTTCTAACAATTGTTCTTGATTTAACATACTCATCTTGGCCAATCTTGTAAGTCAGGTGGCTTTGAATCTGCCAAGTTTCGGCTTCAGATGGGTTGTTCAGCAGTTTGGCGTCGTAATCTATGTCGGTCGGATCCGGAATATTATTCTCATTAGGGATGCGGGTTCGAATAATCGTAGCCATCAATGGGTGACCGCCTGGCAGCTTGCCTATTTCGATTTCCGTAGTGCTGTGATCAGGGTAGAGCGGCCAAGGTGAACCTGCATCGGTTAGTTGCTGAAAGCTGATTCGTTCGGCATAAGCTTGTTCGTAACTGATATAAGCATCAGATACATTTTGGTAAATGATCCACTGTCGCGGAACTATGAGGTCGAGACTGCTTTTCATGACAACGAGTCCTATAGTAGCCAATACTGACAATGCGACGGTCATTTCGACAATCAGGCTGCCCCTTTTACAAGCACGTAATATGGAGGGAGGGGAGAGTCCCTTAGGAAGTCTGAAGTATCCAGTCTTGCTATGTGGTTTATTTAAGTTATCCTTAGTCTCGATATGTTTAGAATGCTGAATTGTTCCACCGAAAGGTGTATCTTGCCTCTGTTCCTTATGCTGCTCGCAGGAAATGTGTCGGCTCAGGCGATTTTGCCTCCGCCCTTTGGATTGCAATGGGGAGGAGCTCCGGACAAAGTTTTTGATTGGGCTGAATCCAAGAAGCTGGATGTCACGATTGAAACGAAGGGGGTTCAACCCGAGCTCTACATCGTTCGTGTGTCCTCGGCTCGCGGTCCTCTTCCGGGACCTGAGCAACGAGCTTATGCGCTGGAGACCAGGTATCATTGGGGGAAGTTGTTTGAGGTGACGGTGCATTATGGTGCTTCTGGAATGAAACCCGCGGAGGTGAGGGTTTCATTTGATAAATTAAAAACGGCTATGAGCTTAATACATGGTGCGTTTGCTCCTAATAATAAGCAAGTGAAAAAAGACGATGGATTCATTAGGAAGTCGGTTTCTTATCATGTGGAGCCGGTGAAAGGCTTGTTGTTACTGATGGGCTTGACTGAGGTTGAAGATACATTGAGGAAAAAGGAGTCGGTTCGTTATTCTCTGCTGTATCGGAATCAAAATGTTATTCCTCAGAAATAGTCGGTTGAATTGGTTAGTTGAGTTCTTGGTTGCGGTTTAGAAAGGTTTGATCTGTAATTATTGAACCCACGGACCTTGTGGGACTTGGCCGTCTTCGGCGAATTTCCATGAGACTCGATAGCCGCTACGAACCCCGAGAAAGTCTCTTACAGCAGGGCTGATATCGATTCCGGCGTTGCCGTTACGATTAGGCTTGGGCTGGTGCCCTTTAAAAACGTATTGCCAATCGTCTGTGTTAAATGGTCCACAGTCTTCCCACTGGGCGTAACAAATTTTTCCACGGTAGTGGATGGCGATCCAGCGGCCCTTACAGACCGAGGTCCGCGTGCCTTTGTGGGATCTCCCTTTGTGGGATCTCCAATACCACGGAATTACCTTGGATGCCTCGGGGTGATGGCCTCCACCTGGGGCGATGTCATTGTAGGGCAGGGCGATATAAAACGGGTTCAAGCGAGGAGTGAAGGCTGCTGGACGGAAGCCTAGGCGCTTAGCTGGGTGATCCACTCCACCGTAATTAGTCTGCCAGTTAGGGTCCCACGAGCTGGCATTGTTAGGGGTGGGGTTGCGTTCACTGGGTTTTTCTCCGACCCAGAAAACGGTTGCGGTGATGCCACGGTGCCAGCGATGGCGCGTGTCGGACCAAGGGGTAGGCTCTTCCTGAACGATACGTGCTTTTGGTGGAGCTTGGAATGGGCAGAGGATGTCAGGAATGGCCTCACGGCGGTGGTTGAGAAATGCGGCATGTAAAGAATCCACCCGAGCTTCGATGCCAAACTCGTCATCCAAGGATACAAAGCTAGCGTGTGCTCCGCTTGACAGCAGGCACAGAACGATCGCCGATATTAGGCTCGTAAGACGCATTTTATTGAGTGTGTAAGAATGTTAGAAGCGTGGGGGGGGCTAGTGTTGCTGGGATCAGAACGTTTCGTGAGTGCGAGATTTTAAGTCGCTGCTAATCATTTTGACATGTCTGATAAGCAGTAAAGTTTCAATCTCAATACTCTCTGAGTAATCTTTGATATTTAAGTGTGCCTAATAATTGAGATGAATCAATCTTTATTTTGATGATGTGATCACCTGAGCTTGAAAATACGCCTTTAGCGCCGCATCTTTTTTAAAAATAATAAGGTTTTCTGGCTGTCCGCTCACTGATCGGCTCTGAAATACACAAAAAACCTTCCCCGGGTGAAGAGGGGGGGGTGGGTCCGATGCATCCCTAAATGTAAGGGGTGGACGCATCAAGATTAGGTAAATGTGTGTGGCTCTATTATGGATCTCTTTTGACGACGCTAGGAGCATGCATTCCACGGTCGATTACAAAGATCGTGTGGGCGAGTCGCTCGGGCTTACCTTGGTGAAATGGGGTGATTGCGAGGACTTCGATGGTGTATTTTCCATCGGCAAGGGTGTCACGCCACTCTCCGAGCGGGATCAGTTGATCCTGGGGGACAATGGTGTCAAAGCGAATCACCGACTGAGGTAGAGCAGTGCCTCGAGTGCCAAGTTTTGCTGCACCGTGGTATACTTGGACGTAAGTGACGCTGTCAGGGTAGAGATCTTGGCAGACGATACTGACAGGTTGTTTCAGTTTGGCTCTCGATAGAGTAGCTGATGCGTTTAAACTGCTGTATTACGCCGTCCTTGAGCGGGGTCGTTCCTTGGGCGCAACTTCACTAATTGGGCGATTTTTCCTGTTAGTGCTCGGCGTCAAAAACAGCACTAAAATTATGGTTGAGATGTATTGGGGGTCATTTGTTGTTCATTTTTAATTGAACCTTGATGCCAATATGACGATAAAAGCCGACAATCTTGAAAGAATTGAGATGCTGGAAGTCGAAGTTTCCTGATATTCAGGGTGTGTATTCTGAGAGGCCCATCATGGAGTTTGCGAATTCATCTAGTGTTGATGACTGGGCACAAAAAAACCATAACTCCGGATAGGAGCTACGGTTGGTGAGATGCCTTGTGTTTGTATTTAACTATATTAAATAGAGTTGTTTACGACTTCGTTATACGTTGAAGCGAAACTCCACGACGTCGCCATCCTTGACCTCGTATTCCTTGCCCTCAATACGGAGTTTACCGACATCACGGGCGGCTGACTTGGATCCTGCTGCAACGAGGTCATCGTAGGCCACAACCTCGGCTGCAATGAAACCACGCTCGAAGTCGCCATGGATGACGCCAGCGGCTGCCGGGGCTTTGTCACCGTGATGGATGGTCCAAGCGCGGGTTTCTTTTTCACCACTAGTAATATAAGTGCGAAGGCCCAAAAGGTGGTAAACGGCGCGGATCAATGTGGATACACCTGAATCAGTGATTCCCATGTCGGCAAGAAACTCGGTGGCTTCCTCCGGGTCGAGCTCTACAAGCTCTTCTTCGATCCGTGCAGAGATGACAATGGCCTCGGCATCATGAGATGCTGAGGCGTAATCGCGAACTTTGGCCACCATGGCGTGACTATCAGGGTCTTTCTGCGCCTCAGCAAGTTCGTCTTCGGCGACGTTGCAGGCGAAGATGGTGCGTTTTGAGGAAAGTAGGAAGAGCTCCTTCAGGGTGACTTGCTCATCCTTGGAGAGCTCCATTGTCAGGGCTGGTTTGCAGGCATCGAGGTGGGGGAGTAGTTTGTCGATGAGTTCGACCTCTTTTTTAGACTCCTTATCACCACTCTTGGCTTTCTTTATGCGAGAGAGCTTACGTTTTTCCAACGCGGCCATATCAGCGAGAATTAGCTCGGAATTGATGATTTCAATATCACGGATGGGATCAACGCTACCTAACTCGTGGATAATGTCATCGTTATCAAAACAGCGAACCACTTGCACGATGGCATCGACTTCGCGGATGGTGGCGAGGAACTTGTTTCCAAGGCCTGCGCCTTCAGAAGCTCCTTCGACGAGTCCTGCGATATCAACAAATTCAATCGCTGCGGGGATGATTTTCTGGGTTTTGCTGATTTTGGCAAGCACATCCAGTCGGTCATCAGGCACGGTGACAACCCCGACGTTCGGGTCGATGGTGCAAAATGGGTAGTTGGCCGCCTCCGCATTGCGGGTGCGGGTGACTGCGTTAAAGAGTGTCGACTTGCCGACATTGGGTAGACCTACGATTCCTGCTTTGAGCATGGCGCGGGACGCTAGGGCGAAAACCGACAATTGCAATCCGTATATTTTGAAAATTGCGCCTTATTGCCGAGCTTATGCCTTGACCTTCGTGCAATTCGCGGCTTGTTTGCGCCCATGCAGCACGTGCTTCTGAAATCAAAAATCCACCGCGCCTGTGTCACCGTCGCTGACGTTGAGTATGAAGGTAGCATTGAAATCCCTTCTGACCTAATGGAAGAGGCCGGCCTCTGGGAGGGCGAGCGAGTCCTCGTGACTTCAGCATCCAAAGGAGGACGACTCGAAACCTACGCCCAAGC
>Ga0302134_10000755_pt1 | contig 14647 bp, 10 predicted proteins | sample CB9_SCM_MG_FD_203123 | JGI IMG/M metagenome (GOLD analysis project Ga0302134, IMG submission 203123) | Marine microbial communities from Western Arctic Ocean, Canada - CB9_SCM | ecosystem: Environmental > Aquatic > Marine > Oceanic | place: Canada: Western Arctic Ocean | collected 2017-09-19
CCTGTTGACAGGGTTTAGGGGCACTTCTAGGATTGGTCTTTTGCTGATAGCATTAGTTAATAATACCAACCAAGTCACAATCCCCCCTCTATCTCATCGGGTTCTTACAAGTTCCTGCGACGAGGATTAGGTTTTATCATGGCAGTACCAAAAAGAAAACACTCCAACTCTCGAACAAACAAGCGTCGAAGTCATCATGCTTTGACCCCTCGCCAACTTAGCGCTTGCAAGCAGTGTAACCACCCAATACCAAGTCACACGGTTTGTCCAAAGTGTGGCACTTACATGGAAACCGGTCGCCGCTTTGCTGAAGTCAGCGACGAATAAGCTAATCTGGTCAACGGCACTGCCACTTCGCAGTCCCCAAAAAACCAACGCATCCTCACTTTAGTTCGTGACCACTAGGACATTGCGTTTCAATGAGTAACATCGCTTTTTTATTCCCAGGGCAAGGTGCCCAAGCAGTTGGTATGGCTCAGGAATTAGTTGAGCAACTTCCAACCGCTGCTGCATTGTTTACACAAGCCAGTGAGATCCTTGGTTATGATTTAGCACAACTCTGTGCTCAGGGCCCAGCCGAGAAGCTCAATACAACCGATCACAGCCAACCCGCGTTATTTGTGGCAAGTCTCGCAGCACTCGAGTCACTCAAAGCATCTGATCCTCAAACTGTCGCTGCCTGCACTGCTACGGCTGGCTTGAGTCTTGGTGAATACACAGCTTTAGTGTTTGCCGGAGTGATGTCGTTTGAGGATGGTTTACGAGTCGTACAACAACGCGGCAGTGCGATGCAAGCAGCAGCTCAGCAAGCTGACAGCACGATGGTCAGTTTACTCGGTTTATCAACCGACGATGTACAACAACTTGTAGACAGTTGTCGTGAAGACGGCGAAGTCTTGCAAATTGCAAATTACCTGTGTCCAGGTAACATTGTCGTTTCTGGTTCTCGCACAGCTTGCGAACGAATTCAAGTAGCTGCCGTTGAAGCGGGCGCAATGAAAGCGATTCCTTTAGCGGTCGCCGGTGCCTTTCATACTGAAGTCATGCAAGCGGCAGTTGAACCACTACGACAAGTACTTGAAAATGTCACGCTCAATGCCCCCCGCATCCCAGTAATCTCTAATGTCGATGCCAGTGTACACAGCGACCCGGAAATAATTCGTCAACACCTTGTACAGCAAGTCGTTTCTCCTGTCCGTTGGGAAGAGTGCATGGGCACTCTGCTAAACAAGGAGATCAATCAGTTCTATGAAATTGGTCCTGGACGTGTTTTGCGTGGTTTGTTGCGAAGAATCGCCCGAAAAACACGTTGCGAAAATGTCTCCTGTTAAGGTCCGACTCGTATAAAGCCGAATAGGTACTAGCGATATAGATTTACTCTCTTCCTATTCTCTGACACTATTAAACTTGTTATTTTATGTTGTCGAATTAATTTTCATCGATGGTACAACGATATACGAAGCCGTGCTCGGACACTAATATCTGGCACGCTTCCATTTAACTAGAAGGTAAACATTATGGCCGAAGAAACTTGTAAGCAACTAAACGTTGACCTATCCGGCCAAGTTGCGATTGTAACCGGCGCTTCTCAAGGTTTAGGGAAAGCATGTGCTATGGAACTTGCTCGTAACGGAGCACGAGTCGCTTGTCTTGCTCGAAATGCGGATAAACTCGCTGAGGCTGTAACTGCAATTGAAGAAGCAGGAGGTCAAGCAAGTGCATTTTCGGTGGATGTTACGGACCGTGAAAGTGTCGATCGGGTTGTCGATCAGATTGTGGAAGAATGGGGAAGTGTTGACATCCTCGTCAACAATGCCGGAATTACTCGCGATGCCCTACTACCACGAATGAGCGATGAAGATTTTGACGACGTCATCAATACAAATCTTCGTGGCTCTTTCTTGTTCATGCGAGCTGTTTCCAAACATATGATGTCCGCCCGTTATGGCCGAATCATTAATATGTCGAGTGTGTCAGGACTTATCGGAAATATTGGACAAACAAATTATTCTGCCTCAAAAGCAGGGCTCATCGGAATGACTCGTAGTTTTAGCCGAGAGATTTCTCGCCGTAACGTGACCGTAAACTGCGTTGCTCCGGGGTTTATTGAAACCGACATGACTCACGTACTCGGCGAAGCCGTAATCAAAGAAGCAAAGAAACGCATTCCTGCGCGAAGGCTTGGACAACCGGCCGATGTAGCCGCTTGTGTCTTGTTTTTAGCAAGTAATGCGGCAGGCTACATCACCGGACACACCTTAGCGGTCGATGGTGGAATGACCGGTTAACCAATCTTCCTATTCCGAAATCAAATAATTCAGTAAAACTGTGCACAACTCGATGTGGTTAATCTTGACCGTTTGAGCTAGATTGCTCTATCCTGATAGATATATTACAAATCACATCCTCGAATATTAACCCCAAGAATCACTTTTAAAACTAGCAGCCTTTCCTGTAGAATCTAACAACCACTCGTGTGGACAAATCATCAGGAAATTAGATTACCAAGGAGACTTTCTGTGTCTATTGAAGAACAAGTAATAAACGTCGTTGCCGAACAACTCGCTGTCGACAAAGAGAAAATAACCCGTGAGACTTCATTCGTAAACGATTTGGGCGCAGACTCACTCGATACTGTTGAGCTCATTATGGAACTGGAAGAAGAATTCGACCTGATGATTCCTGAATCAGCAGCCGAAAAAATCCAAACAGTTGGTCAAGCTATCGACTTTATCGAATCTAATAATTCCTAATTGCAGCATAAATCTGGTTACTATGACACGACGAATTGTCGTTACTGGACTGGGCGTTGTCACACCGTTAAGCCAAAATGTCGATGATCTTTGGAAGCGGATTCTAAATAGCGAAAGCGGAATCCATCAACTCCAAGTCGTAGATATTGATTTGTTTAAAATCAAAATCGGTGGTGACATTTACGACTGGGACCCTAGCGAAATAATACCACCACGCGAAGCCAAACGTATGGACCGCTTTACGCAGTTCGCGATGGTCGCTGGTACTCATGCCGTTAACGATTCTGGTATCGACTTCGAAAAAGAAGACCCGTTTCGCTGCGGTGCAATTTTAGGTTCAGGCATCGGTGGCATTCGAGAAATTGAAACGCAAGTCGCTAAGCTACTGAGTCGTGGACCCGATCGCGTGTCCCCTATGACGATTCCACGACTTATGCTTAATGCAGCCGGAGGCAATCTTGCTATTCGCTACGGCATGCGCGGACCAAATTATGGTGTTACGACTGCCTGTGCTTCAGCAAATAACGCTATGGGCGACGCACTACGCATGATCCAATGCAATGATGCCGATATTGTTATCTCTGGGGGTACCGAATCTGCAATTACACCTATGGGACTCAGTGCATTTCAGAACATGAAGGCCTTGTCACGTCGCAATAATGAACCGGAGCGAGCGTCACGACCCTTTGATAAAAATCGTGACGGCTTTGTGATGAGTGAAGGAGCGGGTGTGCTGGTTTTCGAAGAACTGGAACACGCAAAAGCTCGTGGAGCAAAAATCTATTGCGAAGTCATTGGCTTTGGAGCAAGTTGTGATGCCGGACACATCACCCAACCCGATCCTGAAGGACTCGGTGCTTGTCGCAGTATGAGCAATGCATTGGATGATGCAAACATTAATGTGGAGCAAGTGGATTATCTTAATGCCCACGGTACCAGTACACCTCTTGGCGACCTAGCGGAAACCAAAGCAATCAAAAATGTGTTCGGTGATCATGCGTATAAGCTTAGTGTTTCCAGCACCAAAAGTGCACTCGGTCATTCACTCGGTGCAAGTGGCGGAATCGAACTAATTCTCTCCATCATGGGTATTCAAGATCAAATTGCTCCACCAACGATCAATCTCGAAGTACCCGATCCTGAATGCGATTTGGACTATACACCACTTATCCCAAAACAACGATCAATCGAAATAGCCATGAGTAACAGCTTTGGGTTCGGTGGACACAATGCGTCGATTGTTGTTCAAGCGTTTCGCTAAACGGAAGCCAAGTCATTAAGACCCACAAGGTCCCAAATCATGTCGGATAATCACTCACGTATCGTTATTACTGGATTAGGGCAAATCAGCCCTCTCGGAAATAACATCGTCGACCTTAGCATTGCCCTCGATAATCAACAGTCCGGTGTCCGTACACTCGAGTCCATTCCCTATAAAAACCTGAAGGCATCCTACGGAGGGGAGGCACGAGATTTTACAGGGGAAATCTCTAATTACGGCGTGCTTGATAAAGCATTGACTCGAGCGATTAAAAAAGCAACTCGCTTGATGTGCCGTGAAATACAAATGGGCGTTGCAGCTGCTCAACACGCTATACAAGATGCTAAGCTGACGCCGGAAATATACAATCCTGATCGAATCGGGATTGTTTTCGGTTGCGACTATATACTGAGCTTGCCTCACGAATTCCGCGATGGCGTCATGCAATGCCTCGATCAAGATGGTGAATTTGATTTTGATCAATGGGCCGAAAAGGGGTTACCGAAAGTCAATCCACTGTGGTTGTTGAAGTATCTTCCCAACATGCCCTCAAGCCATATCGCCATCTATAACGATCTGCGCGGCCCGAGTAACTCCATTACCATGCGTGAATCCTCAGCTAACCAAGCACTCGCTGAAGCGTATTGTACGATCGAACGCGGCGATGCTGACATCATGGTGTCAGGAGCAACCGGCACTCGTATTCATCCGCTGCGAACCATTCATGTCAACATGCAAGAAGAACTCGTTGGCAATGAGTTCGCAGCAGTAGCAGCCTGTCGTCCCTATGAGAATAGCCGCGATGGCATGGTGATCGGTGAAGGTTCCGGCAGTATGATCGTTGAACGCCTTGATCATGCCGAGGCTCGTGGAGCTACCATCTACGGCGAAATAGTCGGTTTTGCCTCGTCGACCTGTATGAATCGAGATCGTACAGCACGTTTCGATCAAGCATTTGAAAATGTCATCAAACAATCACTCGCCAACGCTAATCTTCAACCTGCAGACATCGGCCATATCCACGGCCACGGCATGTCAACGATCAGCGCAGACCAAGGCGAGGCAGTGGCTATCAATAAGATATTCGGCAATCAAACGCCCGTCGTTGCCGCGAAAAGTTATATGGGTAATCTGGGAGCAGGCAGCGGAGCGGTCGAAATCATTAGTAGTCTGCTCGCATTGGACAAAGGTACGCTGTTTAAAACGCTGAACTACGACACGCCAGACCCGAATTGCGACATTCAAGTTACAAATTCAATCGATTTCCCCGCTGGTGACTCATTCATCAATCTAAATGCCTCACCGCAAGGCCAGGCCAGCGCGGTTATCATTAAAAGCCTCCAGTAACAGTAATACATACCTGTATTGCCAATCTGAGACCTCCTCTCGCGGCGGCAACTAACCTTCGCATCGCCCAGTCTAGCAGCTTGACATTTTCGCTATGCACAGGTAGTGTGGGGAGATTGAACCCTCCATTAAGTAGGTGAATAGTATGCGTTAAAGCAAAACTACTTAGATTTTAGTGTGCGGATATTCCGCTCGGCACAAAACAAAATTGTGATAATACCCTTATATATGGTCTCTTTAGAGATCTTAATAGGGATTTTTGCGAAGACGTACGCCGGCGGCAAGGGTTGCTTACTACACATCCTCACTTTTATTAGTGAAGGTGTGTGCAGGATAGTAAGTAAGCTAGCCGGCGGTTTTTTCGTTTTCACTGGGTTTCAGACGTTTGTTCCACGAAAAATGGATAAAAACAACGGTGATTTTTGACCGTTTTAAGAGTGTAAAAGAAAGTATTGATCAGATGAATCCTAATGAAATACTCCGAATTGTTGACTCGCTCCATCGCGACAAAAATATCGCTACGGAAATCGTGTTCAAAGCAATTGAATCCGGATTCGCATCCGCTGCAAAACGACAATATGGAGAAACTGCAGAAGTTGTTGTTACGGTAGACCGTGAAAACGGTGAATTGTCCGCGACACTCGATGACGCAGAACTCGATCCAGAAGAAATGGTCGGACGCATCGGAGCGCAAATGGCTAAGCAGGTCATTATCCAAAAATTACGTGAAGCCGAACGTGATTCCCAAATAGAAGAATTCCAAGAACTCATCGATGAAATCGTAAATGGTACTGTACACCGAGTTGATGGCCCCATGGTTACCGTCAACCTCAACAACGTTGAAGCAATTCTTCCCCGTAGTGAACAAATACCTGGAGAATCACATCGCAGTGGCGAACGAATTTGTGCGATGGTTTGTGAGGTTCGACCACAAGGCACACGAGTTAAAGTTGTCCTGAGTCGTACTCGTCCTCGTTTCGTACAACGTTTATTCGAACAAGAAATCCCAGAAATTGCCGATGGGGTCATCACCGTTAATGCACTCGCGCGGGAACCTGGATATCGCAGTAAAGTTGCTGTGAGTAGCTCCGATTCACGAGTTGATTGTGTCGGCGCTTGTGTTGGCGTTCGCGGTAATCGCATCCGAGTGATCGTCGACGAACTTAACGGCGAACGTATTGATATTGTCCGCTACGACGAAGACCCCGAAGTTTTGATTCCTAACGCGTTGCAACCCGCCGAAGTCGATCAAGTACTGCTGTGCGATATGATTGGGCGCGCCATTGTACTGGTGAGTGATGATCAATTGTCGCTTGCCATTGGTAGACGTGGGCAAAATGTGCGACTCGCTAGTAAACTGTGCGGTTGGGATATCGAAATCATGACTGCCGACGAACTCGAACAGCAAATTGAGCGCGCTGTTACTGGCTTCTCAGCACTCGACGGAATGACGGACGAGCTGGCAGCGGCACTCGTTGAACAAGGATACCTCTCCTACGATGACCTCTCGGTAATCGAACCCGATGCAATGGCTGAAATGGGTGAAATGACACTCGAACAAGTTAATCATATTGTCGTCCAAGCAGAAGCTCGTGCTGAAGAAGCCGAAGTCGCTGCTCGAGAAGAACGACAAAAACAAAAAGGACTTGCTCGTGTAGCCGAAACTGAAAAAGCATCGGCCGCAGCTGAAGAAGTACCGGCCGAAACTGAAGAAGCACCGGCCGCAGCTGAAGAAGCACCGGCCGAAACTGAAGAAGTACCGGCCGAAACTGAAGAAGTACCGGCCGAAACTGAAGAAGTACCGGCCGAAACTGAAGAAGTACCGGCCGAAACTGAAGAAGTACCGGCCGAAACTGAAGAAGCACCGGCCGAAACTGAAGAAGCGGATGAATAAATCATCCAACTCTTCGGTCATCAGCATACGCGATTAACAGAACTATCATTAACATGATAATTCATTGCAATTGCAAAGAAACTAAGACGTAACCATGATGGAGGGCAAGTTGCCCGTGAGAATTTACTCGTTAGCTAAAGAACTGAATTACGATAGCAAAAAGCTGGTCGATGTCTGCAAGCAGGCAGGCATCACAGGAAAAGGCTCTGCGTTAGCTAGTTTAAGTGAAGATGAGATTCAGCAAGTCAAAATCTTTCTGAACAAGGGTTCCGAAACTGAAGCCCCCGCTGAAGGTGTTGAAGCACCAACCAAGCCTGCGCAAACTAAACGCGGACCAATCAAGGTTGTTTCATCTCCCCGCCCATCACCTTCACCACTGAATCGTCGTTCCAAGGCTACAACAGAAGGTGATGAAACATCTGAAGATGACACTTCGGTCCCGGACACTTCGGTCCCGGACACTTCGGCCCCTGACGATTCGGCCACTGACGAGCCCGAAACGGATACCACTACCGAACAACCCATATCACCCGACGCTACTCCAATCCAACGCAGGAGCCCATTAACCCCTCGCCGTCGTACGGGTATCAAAGTTCTTGGCAAATCTCAAAGCCCATCAACAGAGGACAATTCATCTAAGTCAGTTCGCAAACCAGCGGATCGTTCACGAGCACCAATCGTTAAACTCGCTTCAATGCCTGACGCTCCTACCGCCCCGAAAAAAGCCCGTGATGACGGCAAAACACTTAAGCCTGAAATGAGCTTGTCGGATGCGTTAAAAAGCAAGGCGGGCAAACGTGGACCACTGCAACACCTTACAAAAGGCGCCGAAGAAGGACCAAAAGAGTCTCCCGACAATGCTGGACGCAAAGACATTCGCAATTCAAAAGGTGTCACCACTAAAGAAGACGGTGGATTGGCAGGAATGGCCACTGCTCGAGCAAATCGTAAGAGTCAACAGCAGCGACAAGAATCCGCCACGGCAATTGATCGCTATCGAAATAATCAGCGACGTGGTCGCCGCCGCACACTAAAGCGTACTGGAAAAAATACAGCAGCCCCGCGCAAATCGAAAGTCGCTTTGGAATTACCTTGTACGATTCGTAGTTTTTCAGAAGCGGCTGGCGTGTCCGCCAGTGACGTTCAAACAACTCTCATGGACATGGGGCATATGGTTACAATCAATGCCCTGATTGACGAGCAAGTCGTACAATTACTGGCGATAGATCTCGGAGTAGATCTTGAGTTCAAGGAACCAGAAACCCTTGAAGACGTACTGATCACACAATTGGATGCAGTTGAAGATACTAATGACAGCCTAGTTACCCGTCCTCCGATCATCACCTTTTTAGGTCATGTCGACCACGGTAAAACCTCGCTACTCGACCATTTGATTAATATTGATGTCGTCTCAGGCGAAGCGGGTGGAATCACGCAACACATCCGTGCTTACCAAATCGAAAATGACGGTGAAGTAATTTCATTTGTCGACACGCCTGGACACGAAGCGTTTACTGAAATGCGAGCACGAGGTGCTAATGTAACGGATATTGCTGTCATCGTTGTTGCTGCAGATGATGGCATTATGCCGCAAACGGAAGAGGCAATCAGCCATGCCAAGGCAGCTGAAGTGCCAATTATTGTTGCTCTCAACAAGATCGACCTGCCGGGAATGACCGAAGAGCGACTGAACACCGTCTTGGGTCAGTTACCCGCACACGAGTTGACACCCAGTGAATGGGGCGGTGATGTTGAAGTTGTACGAACCAGCGCTATTACCGGTGAAGGAATGGACAACTTGCGTTCCACGATTCTCGGTATCGCAGAACTTCATGAATACACTGCGAATCCAAGCCGAGCGGCAACTGGAGTTTGTTTAGAAGCACATCAAGAAACTGGACGAGGCATCATCGCAAAATTGATCGTCAAGAATGGTACGTTGCGAGTCGGAGATGTTGTGGTTTGTGGCGTTAGTCATGGAAAAATCAAAGCCATGTATAACCCGCTTGATGGCGAGTTGATTACCGAAGCTGGCCCCAGCACGCCAGTTAACATCACCGGCTTAGACCTGACTCCCGGAGCCGGTGACACTTTTCACGTGCTGGAGAGCATCACCGATGCACGCGAGATTGCTGACCGCCGAGAAGAAACTTCACGAACTAGTAACCTTTCCGGCAACACAATCCGTATTTCATTCGAAGATTTTCAATCGCAACTTGAAGAAGGTCGCTTGGGAATCAACGAAGTCACTACAATCAATTTAATTATTCGTACCGATGTACGCGGGTCCATTGAAGCCATCCGTAAAGAGCTCGGAAAACTAGCACACGACGAAGTTCAAATTAAGATTCTGCAGGCTTCCGTCGGCGGAATTACTGCAGCAGATGTCGTCCTCGCAGATGCCTCGCGGGCAGTGATTGTCGGTTTTAACGTAGCACCTGAAAATGATGCACGTATCCTAGCCGATGAAAAGAATGTTGAAATCAGACGCTATGACATTATCTACAAAATAACAGATGACCTCCGTTTGATGCTCGAAGGCCAACTAAAGCCAGAAGAGCGTGTTGTCGAAGTTGGGCACGCATTAGTCCAACAAGTCTTTTCAATCAGTCGATTGGGAACAATCGCAGGTTGCCGAGTCATACGCGGAACAATTGAACGAGACAACCGCATTCGAGTTATTCGTGATGGACGAGTCATCGGCGATTACGCACTCGACTCTCTAAAACGCGAAAAAGATGATGCTAAATCTGTTCGTGATGGAATGGAATGTGGTATTAAGCTTGTTGGCTATAACGACATTAAACAGGACGATGTCCTAGAAGCGTACAAAATTGAAGAATTTGCTCGTACACTATAACCCTCCCCTGCACCGCGTTTTATCGTAGCAATCAAATAACCATTATGACCTCTCGACGCGTTTTAAAAGCTGCTCAAGCCATTCGTGAAGTCGTCAGTTTGGCGATACTGACCGAACTGCGCGACCCTCGAGTTGAAAATGTAACGGTCACCACTGTTGAAGTAACGGGCGACATGAAACAGGCACGAGTCCATGTGACGGTCATGGGTGAAGACACCAATTCATCGCAAGTCCTTAAAGGATTGAGCAGCGCAGCAGGCTTTCTGCAACGCAAAATTGCTAATCGAATAGAATCACGATATACTCCTAAGTTGCAGTTTGTGCTGGACCAAGGACAAGAAAACGCTCGGGAAGTTGCTCGTATTCTAGAGGACCTAGCTTCGGAACCTAAAACGGTCACTCAACAAAACGAAGACCCTGCTGATACGACACCGTCAAGCGAAACGTAGAACAATTCATTTATTGGGAACTTGAGGCGTCGACCCAAAATCGAATCCCACTTTTCCTTCTAAAACAAACACACCTATTTTAGAAACTATCGAGTCTATGAGTGCTGCAAACAGAACTGCGTTAATCACGAAAATTCACCGAACCCTCAAAGCGGCTTACCCTAAATTCCAACTTCCCATTAAAGATAGGTCGCTCACGGAGCATATACTTTATGCATGCTGTCTTGAAAACAGTACAGCAGATCAAGCTGCCGAAGCATTTGGGAAACTGAAGACGCTGTACATTGAGTGGAATGAAATTCGTGTTTCGTCGACCAATGAACTGGCCGAAGTCATGGATTGTTTAACGGACCCCGCCGATGCCGCTCACCGAATCCGGCGTACACTATATAACCTTTATGAATCGTTTTATGACTATGACATTGATTTCCTAAAAAAGGAAAATCTAGGGAAGGCCCAAAAGAAGATCAAGTCATTTCAGGGTAAAGCCAAGAAAATGCTAGACTTCGTGGTCGACTACGTCACGCAAAACGGACTCGGTGGTCATTGCATTCCGCTGAATTCGGAAGCCTACGAAATTCTGCTCATTTTGGATATCATCTCTAAGAATGAAAGGCGTTTCAAAAAAGTGCCGGGGTTAGAGCGGGCGATTTCCAAGAATAAAGGTGCTGAGTTTGGTGCCTTGATGCACGCTTTCAGTGTCGATTTCGCTGAAAATCCGTACGACCCTAAGTTGCACGATTTGCTCCTGAAAATAAATCCGAAATGCAACGACAATTTACCAATGGAGCCAATCGACGAGTCCGAAACAGACCAAAGTACGGTAGACAGCACCGCAGGAAAAAAAGGAAACAAAAGCTCACCGTCCAATAAAAAGCCAAAGGATTCTGCCAAGGCTGAGAGTAAACCGACTACCCAAAAGAAAACACCTGCGCAGCCCGCTAAAAAGAAAGCCGCTACCAAAACCAGCAAAACTAAGAAAGCTACAACTAAGAAAGCTACAACTAAGAAAGCTACAACTAAGAAAGCTGCTGCCAAAACCAGCAAGACTAAGAAAGCTACGAAAAAAAAAGCTGCGAAAAAAAATAAATCCAAGTAAAAGAATCGGCGGACGACAGGATTATGATTTAGCGGTATGTCGTCCAGGCCACTGGAATTTTCCAGGCCGATATTCCAAAATAGAATTTTCGTTACAATGTACGATTCACTAGGATGGAGCTGTCGCAGCTGAATACTTTGATAAGGCTAATATCTTGAATCAGATTATTTTCGTTTTACTTTTATTCTGTTACTCGGTGACCAATACGGCTGTCGCTCAAACACCGCAAGCGGACTTTCCGACAGAAATTGACTTTGACGTCAAAAACATTAGCGACAACGAGCGGACGGAACGACAACAAGACAAGCTGCATGCGGCTACATTATTTGCCCAAGGACGCCTGCAATATCGCCGCCGTAATTTTGAAGATTCTTTACAGCATTTCCAACGAGCTTGGCGTTATGACCGATCGGTGGTTTCTATAACCAATGAGTTGATCCCTTTAGCGATCAATCTAAAACGCAACATCATCGCTGCTCGATACGCTGAACTAGCTCTAGAGACCGGCAATCTTGACTCTCAAACTCTCGGGCGAATCGCCGTCTTACTGACTAAAAACCAACAATACAACGGGGCGATTGAGGCGTATCAGACATTGCTGGCAGCCAAACCCAAAAACCGAATAGACGATTCCTTCGTTGCAATCCACGTTGAAATTGCTCGTATTGCACTGCTCAACGGCAATGCTGAAATGGCCGCCAACTCACACGACATTGTCAGAGACACCCTTGAGCACCGAGAACATAATCAGGTATCCGAAGCCACCATTAAACGCTTGCAGGGACAAAGTGGCGTGCTCTATCAGATGATGATTGAGTCCTACCTGCAAACGAAACAATACAACAAAGCTCAAACGGCGTTCGACAAACTGAACACGCTCTATCCACAGGAAGCCTTGAATCCACTTCGTTTAGCCAAAATTTTAACTGCACAAGAATTGTTTGATGAAGCGACCGAACAATTGAATCGATATTTCGAATCAGAATCAACACGCGGTACAACCGCGCCCTATAAACTGCTCATTGAAATCAATCGCCAGAAGATCAAGGACGTAACAGCAGCGAACAAAGCGAGCGTATTAACGCTACAAGGGATATTGGTTGAACAGCACGACAATCATTTCGTGGCTTTTACTCTTGCCGAACTACTTACCACCAACGCTGAAAATACGGAATATGTGGCAGCAGCTCGTAAAATCTATCGCCAATTTTTGCCAACGCATGCTTCACCAGTAGGCTATCGGAATATCCTTAATAGCTTATTACAAGAAGTCTCTGCTGAGGCTCCCGTGACAGATTCGCAAGCCATGGAAATCGCTTGGATATTGGGGAATTTTTACGCTCGTGAAAGAAGCTTTCGTTCGTTGACGGACGATTTCACCGAGCAATTTAAACAACAACCTGAACTGCTTAAACAACTCACAAAAGTCACCATGGCTTACGCTCAACAGGACGAAATACCTGTAGCAACACCGCTTGAACTCAAATCGTTTCCTGGGCATACAGCGGCAGCACTAGCATTACTTTTCGCTTTACTTGAAGATTGGGATCAAGCAGACACATTGTTTCAGATCGCAATTAAAGCGGCACCCAATCTATCTGCACAATTTTTTGAAACGTGGGGACTTCAAGCGTATTCCCAAGATCGTATTGAGCAAGCTGCAGAACTTTTCAATCAAGCCATCCAATCGGATTTCGTAAAACAAAAAACCACCTTCCATTTCTTTCTCGCTGGTGCGGCTTACACGCTTGAAGATGGAACTACCGCGATCCATAACGCCAAACTTGCATCGGAACTAGGAGCAACGAATCCTCGTTTATCGAGTCGACTGCCGTGGATACTATACCGCAGCGGTAAATATGAAGAGGCTGAACAGCTCTACGGTGATTTGGTTGCAAAATTCCGCAAGCAGACAAGCAATCCAGCCGTGGCCGAAGTAGTTCAAGAATCGAAAATGATCCTTTCCAACATTTGTCAGCATCTTGAAAAACATGAAGCTGCAGTCGAGTGGTTAGAACAAGTATTAGACAACGACCCACAACACATTGGAACTCTTAACGATCTCGGCTACTTATGGGCGGACCAAAACGAACATCTAACACGAGCCAAAAATATGCTTGAAACAGCCGTTCACACTCAACCAGAAAACAAATCTTACCGCGATAGTCTTGGTTGGGTCTACTACCGACTCGGAGAGTTTCAACGGGCAAAGATTGAATTAGAAAAAGCAGCCGCTGGCGATTCTCCGGATGGCGTGATCCTCGATCACCTCGGCGACACGTTTAAGCAACTAGGCAATATCGAGAGAGCGCGTGAACTCTGGAAGCAAGCCATCGAACAGTTTGATCCTGATCGAGAGGCAAAGCTTCGAAAAGCAACACAAGATAAATTAAGTAAGCCCATCACAATGGAATGATTTAGCACTATGGCAGGACACTCACACTGGGCAGGAATCAAACATAAGAAAGCTGCGATTGATAACAAACGTGGCAAACTGTGGAGTAGGTTGTCCAAAGCAATTATCGTGGCGGCCAAATCAGGGGGAGGAGATGTCGACACCAATCATCGCCTGCGTCAAGCGATTCAAGACGCTAAAGATGTGTCGATGCCCAAGGACAATATCACTCGAGCGTTGAAAAAAGGGACTGGTGAACTCGGGGGCAGTGCTGTCGAAGAAATCTCATACGAAGGTTATGCCAACCATGGCGTTGCTGTCATGTGCGATATCATGACCGATAACCGAAACCGGACCGCACCAGAAATAAGGAAGATGTTCGAAGTTCATAATGGTAACTTAGGAGCGACCAATTGTGTCGGCTGGATATTCAATCGTAAAGGGCTGTTTCTCGTACTCGCCGAAAACGTTAACGAAGAACAACTAATAGAAGTTGCCTTGGAAGCCGGTGCTGACGATATCCATGAAACCAACGGGCTAATCGAAATCACTTGTGAACCGGAAGATTACACATCACTGTCAGATGCAT
>Ga0302134_10000757_pt1 | contig 14624 bp, 12 predicted proteins | sample CB9_SCM_MG_FD_203123 | JGI IMG/M metagenome (GOLD analysis project Ga0302134, IMG submission 203123) | Marine microbial communities from Western Arctic Ocean, Canada - CB9_SCM | ecosystem: Environmental > Aquatic > Marine > Oceanic | place: Canada: Western Arctic Ocean | collected 2017-09-19
CAAGTGACAGATGACGTTCGAGCCAATAACCAATCGAAACTTACGGGACGATCGATAATCGATTCGCTCGGAGTTACGCCTCTTATCAACGCCGGTGGCCCGAATACGAAGCATTCTGGATCTCGTCCAAGACCTGAAGCCATTGAGGCTATGGAAGCAATGAGTGAAGTGTTTGTCGATATGGACGAACTACTTCTTGCTGCTGGAGAGCGTGTAGCTGAACTAACCGGCAATGAGGCAGCGACCATTACGTCGGGGGCTTCCGGCGGGCTAGTCGTTCAGGCTGCGGCCGCGATGGCAAAGGGCGACCCTGAAAGAATTTCACAGCTTCCGATCACCGATGGTATGCCGAACGAATTGATCATTCAACGTGGCCACCGGTTTGTCTACGATCATCTGTTTTTAGCTCCTGGTTCACGATTTGTTGAAGTGGGACGTCCGACCGACTGCACTATCGAAGAGATCGAAGAAGCAATTGGTCCGAACACCGCAGGCATCATCCACCTCGAGTCTCCCTTTAAGGAAAAGCTAGCAGTACCTCTTTCAGCTTTGGTCGATCTTGCTCACAGCAACGGATTACCGGTGCTTGCCGATTGTGCGTCGATGCTTCCTCCACGGGAGAACCTCACTAAGTACACCGATCTGGGAGCTGATCTCGTCAGCTTCTCGGGCGGCAAAGCAGTTCGAGGACCTCAAAGCACAGTATTCTTGGTCGGAAAACCAGAGTGGATCGAATACGCCCGTAAGAACAACGCTCCGAACCCCGGGCTGACTCGTGCTCAGAAAGTGTCTAAGGAAGAGATCGCAGGACTACTCGCGGCTCTCGAAGCTTTCGTCGATATCGATGAAGACTCAGAAACGAAGACCTACCGAAGCCAGATGACGTTCATTGTTGATCAGATCGCAGAAATCCCCGGAATACAGGCTGAAGTGAAGCACAACTACGATCACTACATACCTCATGCAGTAGTAACGTTCTCCGAAAATTGGAAAGGTCCCAGTTATTCAGAGATCGCAGATCGTATGAAAGCTGGGTCACCTCGAATTTACGCAGCGGTTGATTACAGGGAGCCTGCAAACATCATGTGGATCGATCCTTTGAATATTCAGGATGGCGAAGTAGAAATTGTTGGGGAACAGTTCAGACAAATATTGATAGACGCAGCTTCCGGTAAATAGCCAGAAGCAACTAATCAAATCTAGTACATCGAAAAGGAACACGGGTTTTGGAACGCATAGCTGGCAAGCACGCACTGTTGAAAATGTTCGAAGCAGAGGGTGTCGAATACATGTTCGGCAATCCCGGAACGAGCGAAGCACCGATGATGGCAGTCATGGATCAATATCCATCCATCAAATACGTACTGGTGCTCCAAGAAGGTGTCGCCGTCGGACTTGCCGAGGGATACGCACGCTCAACCGGCAAAGTTCCTCTGGTTAGCCTCCACATCGACAACGGAATGTCGAACGGCCTTTCCTTAATGATTGACCAGCTCTACAGCGGCACTCCTATGGTGATGACTGCTGGAAACAAAGACATAAGAAAACTGGCCCCGGGACGATCTGACCTTGCGGACATGGCGCGTCCATACGCGAAGTGGAGCACCGAAATCACCCATGCTGAACAAGTCCCATCTGTCATACGTCGCGCTTTTCAGGAAGCCAGAACCGTACCGACGGGACCGACATTCGTAGCGATGTCGGCTAACGCATTTGATGACGTAGCAGAAATGGATTTGATTCCTTCAGCTGAAGTCGATATTTCACCTTCTGCCGACCCGCAGCTTATCGATCAGATCTGTGGACTTGTGGCTGGCGCAGAACGCCCGATTCTTATTGTTGGTGATCGTGTTTCTGAAACCGACGGAACAGCAGCAGCTATCGCAGTGGCTGAAGCCGGTGGCATGAGGGCGTATGGGCACAATTCAACGAGTGTGAACTTTCCTGCGAATCATCCTCTTTGGCAAGGCAACCTAAACATGCGAACGGCGGAGGCAGTTGCTGCGGTACGCGCCGCCGATGTTGTCGTAGCTGTTGGTTGCCCAGTATTTGAAGATTTCTTCTACCAACCGGGTCAGTTCGTCGCTGCGAATTCCAAGCTGGTACATATTGATATCAATTCGGGAGCTATCGGAAAATCTGAACCAACTGATATCGGAATACTCGCATCCCCAGGCAAAGCTCTCGGACAACTTGCTGAAGCTCTCCAAACAGGACTGAACGGTTCACAGTCGGAAGCGGCAACCGGTCGGAAACAGGAAGCGGCAGCAGAAAGTGCGACTCGCATCGCAGCATTCAAACAGCTTGCTGGCATGACGGCTAAAGGCAAACCGATGTCGCCAGCGATGATGGTCGACCACCTAGCGAAAGCACTGCCCGACAATTCCGCCGTGTTCAACGATTCGGTTAGCACTGGCGGTCTGCTGTTCGACGCACTTGCTCCATCGACTCAAGGCACGTACTACGGTTGTCGCGGGCAGGCGATTGGTTGGGGGATGGGTGCAGTGATGGGCGTAAAGCTCGGAAGCCCCGATCAACCAGCAATTGGTGTGATTGGCGATGGCAGTGCGATCATGACGGTTCAAGCATTGTGGACAGCGGTTAATTCCGATATTCCAGCAATATTTGTCATCTGCAACAACGCTTCTTACAAAGTGTTGAAGGTGAATACGAACCACTACCACCGTCTAAATGAGCTTCCACAGCCAGATTCATACTTCGCAATGGACTTCCCTAACCCTCTCGATTTTGCTGCACAAGCACAGGCTTACGGCATGCAAGGTATTCGGGTTGAAGATCCGGCGGATATTGATTCAGCTGTCAATTCCGCCATCGATTCAGGCAAGCCTGCCGTGATTGACATGATCATCGACGGCTCGCTCTAAACCTTGATCAACAGTTCGTTATTTACTCAGGCAGTCAATTTCGGCTGCCTGAGTTCGCGTTCAGCTGAAATTTTCCCTATCAGTGCATAGCGTGCCCGCAATTATTTGGCATCCGACAGATGGTCGATGCCTTTTACCGATCATGAACTAGGGAACCTTACTTGCAGAATTCCGCAAGGGTCCTCCGCTCATTCCCTGATGTTTAGGCAGCTGGGCAGACGTTTACTTGAGTAGTGATGCAGACGGGTCTAGCCTGACCGAGGGCAAAAGCCATTCAGATACCGGCCGGTGCATTACGGGGCAAACGGTTTGGATATGTACACAGATGGCTCGTCAGCCACTAGTGACAAGTATCCAGATCGAATCTGAAAGCGTTGGAAAATGCAATTAGCGGACGACATTACATCTGAGGATCTAAAAGTATTTCTCGAGGAAGCTGAAGAACAACTTCAACTTCTTGATGATGAGGTAATACGCCTAGAAAAAGAGACTACCGAGGATGGACTCGCGGGAATATTCCGTGCAGCTCACACCCTTAAAGGCTCCTCTGCAATAACGAGCAGCGTAGTCTGAACCGCCGAAGCAACCCTCCGTAAAACCACTGCGGTAGCTCGTCACGCAGAGGCGAAAATATCACCAAGTACGTGAACGCTAACCTGCCGTAGTAGCGGAATCCACGCACCCCTCTCTTGGGGGTAACCCACTGTAATGATCGTTGTCTGACAGTGAGACTGTAGTAACAGGCCGGTACAAATAGGCTGATCTCGGCGATTAGCTTGTTCGGCGTTACAAATGGGATTCACTTGGAAAACGGCGCAGTCCTCTCACAGGATGCTATTGACGCACTTCTGAACTCAACTCCTTCAGATGCGCCTGCAGACGCGCCTGCTCCTGCTGCGACCGCTGAACCGGAAGTCGCTGCAGTTGAAGCACCACCGCTCAATTCTGAAGTCGTTGCTGATTCTGCAGCCGCAGCATTAGGTATCGAGGTATCGCCTCCTCCCGCTGCTGCTGTTCCAGCGCCAGTCGCACCAGCAGCCGCACCACAGGGGAGCTCCCCTATTCCGCCAGCGCCTGTATATCAGCCGCTTCCACCTCCGCCACCAATGATTCCGCCTCCTGTAGTTGCACAACCAGGTAAGGGTGGAGTTACTCGCGAAGAAGCAACAGAGATTGCCGGCGAAGCTGCAGAATCAGAAGCCGCTCCAATTCAGGCATCAGTATCGAGAATATCGAAACGAGTCGACACTCTCGAAATGGCGCTCGATCGCATCGCTGAACTTGAAGAAGAAATTTACCGAATCAAGAAGAAGCCTGAACCTGAAATCAAACCTGATCCGCGGGTACAAATGTTATTTGATCGACTAAATGCTCTAGAAGACAGCGCTAAGGCTTCGCCAGTATTTGGTCTGTACGAAAAGTTCACATGCAGAAGTTGTGGTCACCTGGGTGAAACACAAGTCCGTTCAAGATGTGGACATTGTGAAAAAGAAGGTTGGTTCGGCAAGAAGTCCAAGAAGGGGTCTCATCCGGAACACGATGCGCATCAAGGACATGACGCTGATCAGCAGGTAGCTGAAGAGCCACCTGCGCAGCAAGCCGAAGTGCCTAGTGTAGAAGACGTACTTATGGGTCTAGATCTGAATCTCGGAATCTAGAGAAACAACCTAAACAAAGATTATTGGGGCAATAATGATCAACGTGGTGGTACTGCTCACCTTACCGGACCGGCTAAAGAAATCGAAGACACGGGTCACGCTGAGCCGCGACCGTTCATTTCGGTCTCGGGTCGACCTTTGGTTCAGCACGTGGTCGAAAATCTTCGACCGTCTTTTGACCATCAATTTGTCTACATTGTAGATCCTGAAGTAATGACGATGCATCGCCGTCGTTCATTAGGAATATCTTCCGACTCTCAGGTGGTTTACAGCTGGAGCGCACCACGAACCATGGCCGCTGCCGTTTGCATGGCACGCGAATCCATTGACATGAGCGAGCCATTGGTCATCGCCGCTTGTGAACAGTACATCGATGTTGATCTCGACCGTTTCTACGTTGCAGGCATGGACGTTGGAGCCGACGCTGCCGTACTCACATTCCCTGGAGACAAAACTCCAAAATATCCAACTTCTATGATTTATAAAAATCGTGTTGTTGAGATGTCGGAACACCGAGTTATTTCAAAAATGGCAAACACGGGTGTTTACTACTTCAAAGACGGTCAAACGTTCTTCGATGCTGCTGTAGATGCACTGACTCAAACTCACGCTGAAGATTCTGCGTTGACGATGTCGGGCATTTTCAATTCGCTTATCGAAGGTGGATCAAACATCGTGCCCTGCCCGCTTCCTGCTGGAGCGTTCAAGCCGTTACACACATCGATTGATCTCAGCCTGTTCGAAGCACGTAACGACCTACAGGTCCAAAGCGCCGCTTAGATATCGCTGAACAACACCGATAACTTACCGTCCTCTCCGTCTGTTTGGCTGGAGAGGACTTGGAAGTGCAGTTCTGAACCCGACTCCTACCTGTTCACGACGTCGAGTAGCGCCTGAATGTAGCCGTTGGCAAACGCCCTACCGCGGTGTCCCCACGGACTATCACCGACTCCGACAGGAACGTGATCGTCAACGAACACGCCGTCGAAACCAACTTTTTTATACGTCTGCATCGCTCGGTACATATCGACGTGACCAGTGTTGATAAATTCCTCTCTAAAACTCGGAACGGTTTCCGACACGTTCCTGAAATGAACGTAGAGAATCTTTTTCCGCTCGCCGAAGTATTCGATCATTTCGTAGATACCGTCACCTTTGGCATCGGCCATCTCACTAAACGTGCCCTGACAGAATTCGATGCAGTTTGAAGGCGAATCGACGATGCTGATCAAGCGCTTGTAAGCATCGAAACTACGGAACAGTTGAGGGATGCCTTTGAGTTGTTCCACGGGCGGATCACATGGGTGAATTCCAATACGAATCCCCTCTTCTTCAGCCACAGGAACGATGATCTTTATCCAGTGTTCAAGGTTCTCCCACATCTCTTCTTCGGTGTAGGCACGATCCTTAAGCAACGGAGCTTTATTGGCTTCTTCCAGATCAAATGAAGTGACTCGAGCCCCGGCGCGAATTTGCGTAGACAGAGAGGTTCGACCAACTAGCGTCGGCATCCAGTGGTAGCCAAATATTGGAATCCCAGCACGAGCGATGTTTCGCACGGTGTAGATCATGTTTTCAATCTGCTGATCTCGTTTTGGCCCACCAAGCATTACTTGGTCGTAGAACTTCAGAGGAACGTTTTCCAACGCTTCAAGTACGAGTCCTGCTTCTTCCACCCTGTGTCGCAGCTGAAGAAGATCGTCGTATTCCCAACGCTCTTCGCCTTGAACTATTCCTGAGTCGGCGTACGACTGCAGAACAACGTGTGTAGCACCCATTTGAGCGGCGAATTTCAGATCATCTTCATCGACTGTTGCCTGCTTGTAGTCGACAGGGTCGACTCCCATGTTGAATCCGACTTTCATATCCACATCTCCCTACTTGCCAAATTTATACTGCGTGACTTACCGGTTGGTCGTTGGTGATGGTTCAGATCACCAGTAAACGAATGAGTGCAGTTTATATTGCAAGCTTCGAAACTAAGGAATACAGAACGTGAGGATGTTTACCATTCGTGATGTACCAGAGGCACAAAAAAAGCCCGATTCACTTTCGAATCGGGCTTTAGTATTTCGTTCACGAAGAACGTAGTGAGAAGCTATTTTGTCGCTTCGGCTTCGGTTCCGGCTTCTGACCATGCACCTTCAAATGGAAATCCAGCATCTTCCCAATCGAGAATTCCGCCTTCGTAGCGGCGAACATTTTCGTACCCACTGCGGGTCAGTAAGTGATAGGCATATTTGCTTGCAGGACAGTTCGGATCTGAGCAGTAGACGACTACTTCATCTGAAGGATCTAGCAGCTCTGCTGCCTTGTTCGGATTGTCGACGTGGAGTGATCCTGGAATGTGCTTTGCCCGATACGCCCATTAACTTAATGCACAGACGAGTTTGAAGTCGTCGCCACGATCAAGTTCATTCTGATATCTCTGCGTTGAAATGCTGGGCGTTGATTCGATGAGACTCGACTCTACCCTCTGTTGCGTAAATCTGCCACGATTGCCAGACATGGGTTAGATGCAACCAAACGAAAAACGACTCGGCAGACAGTTACGCATCCTTGATGAAGAGAAGTTCCTTCGCTCCAACAACATCCGTCGTCAGATCGGCTCGGTACTCATAGCCTTCGGGATGCGAGAAGCCAGCCAGCAATTCCAGTGCCGACTCCTCCCTACTCGCAGCTTCAGGATTTACGACAAGATGCCGAACCAACGCGCCCTTCAGAGCTTTCGACCAGTGATTTATTGTCTTAAGTTTTCCGTCTGCGCCAGCTTCAAGAAATTTAACCGTGAATCTGACGTCACACAGAACTTGGGAAGGGTCCCACGCTGCGCTATGTTCGTTCGGCAGTAAATCCCAAATAACTCCATGCTCGATCGTCTTGGCGAGAGATTTCGATATCAATGGTTTCCAGATGGCAGCACAATCTTTGTTCGCACGAATCTTGGCGCCCATCTTCAGTTTGTAAGTCGGTATCAAGTCGAATGGTCGAACAATGCCGAAAAGCCCGGACATTATGAGAGTGCTATTGCCGAATACTCGTTTTGCAGCCTCATCAAGTGATTCGTAATCGATCGAGTCGTACATCACACCGGTATATCGCTCGATCGCGGGCAGAGTTGGGCTGTTCATCACATCTGCGTTGTCGGCTCGCGCTTTATCCAATGCAACGCCTTTTACACCCAACGTTTTTTGAGCAACTCTCGGCTTCTTACTAAGCTGCCCAAGTGCTTTGATCAGCAGTATTCGAGATTTGTTGAATTCACCGAACGAGACAGATTCAAGGTCAAGTGGTGGACCTTCTCCGCCGGAAGCTTTGCCTTCGGACGGTGGAAGAAGAATTATCGGATGTGGAACCATGGCTGCAAGCTTACATATGAATGGTTTTACGTTGGGCTATGAATGGCGAATTCGATTAGTATTCTCGTCGTAATACTGATGCCACAGTTCATCACACGAACGGAGAACAATGAGCGACTTCAAAGAAGTGATTATTCGTCGATTACAAGATCGAATCGATGCGGGCGCAATGAGCGCTGCGGCCGTGAGGATCGAACGTCGAGGAGAAGTCTTGCTCGATTGGGCCGGTGGAACCTATGAGTTCGACAAAACATCGCCTGCTATCGACACCGACTCCATATTTTTAGTGGCATCGATAACCAAGCCAATGGTCACAAGCTGCTTTGCAAAACTCGTTGAGCAGGGCCTTGTTGATGCCGATGATTATGTAGCCGAGTATGTTCCTGATTTCGCTGCTCACGGCAAGGACAAGGTCACTCTTCGCCATTGCCTGACGCACACGAGCGGCCTTCCAGACATGGTTCCCGGTGACGTAGATTTTCGAAAACAAAACGCGCCAATGAGCGAATATGTCACGGCAGCGTGCAACGCTCGATTGCTGTTCGAACCGGGAACGCAAATCAAATACCAGAGTGCCGGTATATTGATGCTTGCTGAGGTCGCCGAGAGAATCACCAGCAAATCGATCAGACATCAACTAGCAGACCAGGTATTCTGTCCGGCAGGCATGAAATCTACTCATCTCGGCTGGAGAAGCGATTTCGAGGGCCGACGAGTCGATGCGAAAGTATCGGATGCGGAAGCGACTAGCGACTGGAATCACAACAGTGATTACTGGAAAGATTTCGGTGCGCCTTGGGGCGGTGCTCACACAAACACCGCCGACATCGCTCGTTTGCTTCAAGTGATGCTTGAAGGTGGAGTATCGGCGTCTGGAGAACGAGTCTTCGAGCCGGGCACTGTTCGTACTTTGCTCACGGACAACACAAATGCTGAACCAAATTTGTCCACTGCGAGTCGACTACAAGAGTCTTGGGGACTCGGTTGGCGATTACAGCGTGACGGTGGCACAGGTTGGTATGGATCAGCCGTACCAGCCGGAGCGTACGGTCATGGTGGCGCAACCGGAACACTGACTTGGGCCGACCCTGCATCGGGCGTCGTATTTGTAGTGCTGACCAACGGGCTACTAGACGCAGAGGGATCTACGCTGAAAGCCTGTGGAAACATCGCTGCCAGCGCATTGTGTGGGTAAGTGCGTGCTATCGTCTGATTTTTCGAGATAAATGATTTGGAGTCGAGTCACATGGCAGAGTTGAGAGCTAACCGAGCGAAAGAAAAGCTAGCGAATGGAGAAATCGTCACCTGTCTCGCAGGTATAGATAATCCGTACCTGGTTGATTTCGTCGGGAACATGGGAATCGACGCTATCTGGTTCGAAGCGGAACACGGCCCTGTGAGTTTCGAAGACGTTGGAAATCTCTCACGCGCCGCCGATCTTTGGGGCATGACTCCTATCGTTCGAGTTGGCAGTGCTGACTACAGCACCATTTATCGAACACTGGATATGGGCGCAATGGGAATCGTTGTTCCGCACGTCGACACTGTCGAAGAAGCTCGAATTGTGGTCGACGCCACCAAATACGCTCCGATCGGACGTCGAGGGATGTTCAAACCTCGCCAGTCATTCGGGGTCGATGAATATCTGAGCAAAGCTAACGATCAGTCGATGGCGATAGTGTTGATCGAGGACATCAAATCGGTCAATAACCTAGATGAAATTCTCGCTGTGGATCACATCGATGTTTACCACGTAGCCCCAAGCGACCTTGCTCAGTCGATGGGTCATATCGGTGACGACGAGCATCCAGAGGTGCAGCAAGTTATCGATGAATCAATTGCCAAAATCATTGCAGCTGGCAAAACCGCGGGAACGACCGTTGGGAACGACAATGTTGGTAAGTTCCGAGACAAAGGCGTTAAGTTCTTCTACACAAGCGTGAATGGGTGGATAACGTCTGGCGGAAACGAGTTCTTGAAGGCGCTTCGGGCGTAACCCTATCTTGCAAATTAGCTCCTCAACTAACCTCAATTACGGTATGACTTTTTGAAACTATCCATCCTTGATCAATCTCCAATTGCTGCCGGTAAAACGGCTCATGACGCTGTTCGTGCAACACTCGATCTGGCAGAAAAAGCCGATGAGTGGGGCTACACGCGCTACTGGTTAGCGGAACACCACAGCTCCGGCACTCTTGCCGACGCCAGCCCCGAAATATTGCTTGCAGCGATGAGTTCGAGAACCAAAAATATTCGGATCGGATCGGGTGGTGTGATGCTGTCGCACTACAGCTCACTCAAAGTCGCCGAAGTATTTCGGATGCTAGAGGCACTGGCACCCGGACGAGTCGACATGGGCATCGGACGTGCGCCCGGTTCCGATCAGATGGCGAGCTATGCGCTGCAGTCTGGCCCGAACTCGTTTCCAATTGAGAAGTATCCTCAGCAGGTCTACGACGTGATGCGATACCTCAGCGTGACGTTCCCCGACGACCATCCGTTCAGCAAGCTTCGAGCGATGCCCGACTCACCGGATTGGGCGATGCCGTGGCTACTAAGTTCATCAATGGGCAGTGCGGGTATCGCTGCGAGATTAGGCCTACCGCTCTCATTCGCACATTTCATCTCTCAAGAAGGCGGACCAGATTGCGTGAAGTGGTATCGCGACAATTTCGAACCTTCAGAATGGTTCGACAAGCCACGAGTCAACATTGGAATTTCTGCCGTCACTGCCGATACCGAAGAACGGGCACATGACCTTGCAAGCAGTCGCCACGTAATGCGTCTGATGCGAAACAAAGGCCAAGAAATGAAGGGCATCCCGTCTGTCGATGAGATCAAAGCAATGAACTTAAGCGGGGCCGATCTAGAATTCGTCGAGCAACAGCGATTGAAATCTGTTGAAGGCGATCCGGCGATGGTGAAGGCTAAAATCGAGAGCCTTGCTGAGCAGTATGAGACCGACGATGTAATCGTTCTGACGATCACTCACGATTACGTAGAGCGCCAACGTTCATACGAACTTTTGGCTGAAGCGTTCGAACTCAAGGGTGAAGGACGCTCCGAGAGTTAAATGGATAGCGATCTAAAGTTCATAGTCACTACCAGCAGAAGAGCGAGTCCTGATATTCGCGCCCAAGCCAAACAAAAGGCTACAACGTGGGGACTTCCATACTTCGAACGGCACGATGACTCGATTACGGATGCAACGGGCGACGCTGAAGCCATATTTGTTTTCGATCACAATGGGCTCATCTTATCGGTGAATCAGTCACGTTTACGGTTCAGCTTGGGAACTGCTGCGCTCCGTCTCAAATCGCTAGCTCGTGGCGGTTCCGACACGCTTGTTAAAGCTGGCGAATTGCAAGCTGGTGACAGTGTGCTGGATGCCACTCTGGGTCTAGGGCATGACGCGCTCGTAGCAGCTCGCGCTGTTGGGCCTAGTGGCAACGTCACTGCCATCGAATCTAGTTGGCCTCTTTTTACGCTTATGAGCGAGGGCTTTGCGCATTACGAAGCGGGCAATGAAAGCACGTTCGTTCAGCCAGTATTCGAGGATTCTCGGAAATATCTTTCAGGCGTCGAGAAGGCCAGTTTCGATGTGATTATTCTCGATCCGATGTTCGGAGTGCCAAAACGATCAGATGGCAGCTTTGAAGTGCTTCGATTGTTCGCCAACCACAGTGGTCTCGACCTTGAATGGGTTCAATTAGCGCGGCGCGCTGCTAAGCGATGGATTGTCGTGAAAACAGACAAGGAACAACGATGGTTCAAGTCTGAAAAACTCGAACGATTCCACAATGGCGGCAGGGTCGATTGGTTTAGGGCTCCGTCCTCGTAGCTCCCTACTTTTCGCCCTCATTCGCCTTGGGGCCCTAAAGAACCTGCGCTTACGAATCAACCTGATGGTCGACCATCGTCATATCTGCCTTCGTGGTTACAAACCTCACAGCACGTATCAGCCTTGGAATATCTCCTTGAGTATTGAGAACAATACCTTGCCTCGGTTGGTTTATAAGATCGATGAACGTAAGGTTGGCTTCAACATCCGCATCAAGCGGCGTGCCATTGGTCGAGAACAGCTCATCTCCGGGCTTAGCGTCCAGCAACGGAATGACTCCTACTGGCTCAACGAGATCAGTCCCGACTATGTCGGTTTTAGCCTCGGCACGAACCACTGGTTTCAGTGCCACGTTGAGTAGAGCATGTTTATCGATGCTATTGAGTCTGTTGATGATCTGAAGATGACGAATGAACGACCGATTCCGGAATTGAAAGGGTTGGAAGCGCTCAATGAAATCCACTCCAAAATGAGGTAAATCTCGCAGTTCGTTCCTAGTGGTGCTTCTCCAGTTCGCATCGCTGTCCAGCAGTGGGAATGCTGTGCGCCTGAACGGTGTGGAAGTGATCGTTCGTGCGAAGGCCCAAGCTACGTAATCAAGACAAGAGCGTAAATTGTGGAACAACTCCCCAATTTCGAGGCTCAGATCAATCCAATGCCGGTGATTACTGTCACTCCGTACCCAAACGATCCTGCCAGTCCCATCGTCTAATTTACGCTGGATAGGATTTTGGTCTGAATCTAATCCACTAAATGATTTTTGCTTGATTTCGGTGAAATTGAGTTCAGCTCGCTCGAGCTTAGCCCAGGCACCTTGTAGGAACGTGTGTGACATGAATAAAAGCATAGCCTAGTGGTTTGCATATGTATCTTGCCTTTACCGGGGCAATGTCTACCAACGAACCCGAAACTACGTTCGGGCTCAATTTAGTAGCACCGCAAAATCACTCTGTGAACGCTATTCGCTATCCATGCATTGTCGAGCACTTTTGTCTCGAACAAAGGCTCTAGGATTCGGGAAATCAGATTGCTATTTATTTGCTTGTGAAGTGGTCGGTTCAGGCAGAAGTTGCGGTAATCCACATTTTTGGCAGTAGTGATTCTTGAATTTCTGCTTCGATCGCTGACCGTTATTTTGGCGAATCCGTTTGTTCATTACCCAAGAGGTTTCACCGGCAGGGATGGTTGAAGCGCAGTTAACGCACCTCGATGATTCAGTAGTGGATTCAAATTTGAATCCGAGCTGAATCACGATGCGCCCCCATGATTTATGACTGATGAGCCGATGGGTTCGTTCACATATATCCGGATGAAGAGCTTCCAGTTTTGCAAGATCTGTTCGCTGTTTTTTAGAGCGCACAGCTTCTTTCTTGGCGAGAGCGTCTTCTTTATCGAAGCGAACGTCTGCTTTCACCGAAGCTGAAGATTTTTGATCTGCAAGCCTAAGTTTTTTTAGTCTCGCCCATTTATCTACATCACTCTCTTTACGTTTAACCACAGCGCTGTCCTCTAGTGAGATTTCGAATCAGATTTATCCTGGCGAAACAGGGGAAGAAAATAGAAGTCCGCAAGACAGCTACCGAACTGAATTTGGAGACCACATTGTTGCGTCGCGAAGTTACTACGATTGATTATCACGAAAATGACTTCGACATGCCAACACCGTAGTGACCTGCCCCCGATAGCGTTACCACTTATTATCTCGGATTCACGACCAGTTGATGCTTGGGCATGGTTCTGTCAGAACTCAGCGCTCTAGGGCAATTTGATGCCCAAAGGAGTCCGTCTGACACTCGTGTTCGTTCTCAACAGGTCAACATTTTGTGCCGACTTAATGGCAAAAACGAGGTTGTGCGCTGAGTCCTGACAGAACCTTCTGTCAGAACTCAAAGGGTCTGATCCAATATGAAAGACGACTTAAATTCAAAGACCCAGCACTTGGCTGGGTCTTTGTTGGGATTCTTACTGGTCGGGGCGGCAGGACTCGAACCTGCGACCCCCCGCTCCCGTGCTAGATATTAGAGCACGAATAATTGGTTCTGTCAGAACTCAGCGCTCACCATGAAATCCGGCCGATCTAAATACATGATCGGACTCTGTATTTAAGCTGACAACTCGGTCATTAGAGTCGACCACCTTTCGGTGAATATCTTCCTTCGAACGTCCGCTAGAACATGCTCGCTACCCGCGGATCGGACTCTTAGATAATTTCTCAACTCATCGAATGCCATGCAAAACCGACTCGCAGACTCGAACTTGGCGAACCCGAGCATTGGATAGTAACGCTGCTTGATCGATCTATGATCTTGCTCGATAAGGTTGTTCAGATACTGGTTGTGTCGATGCAAGACCTTGCGACCAACGATCCAACGAATTGCCTTCGTATAGGCAGGATGTTTATCAGTCGTCATCCGCAGCGGCTTCTGCCCTGCTCTATCTAGTAAACGCCGCAAGAAACGCCGGGCTGCATGTTTGTCTCGATGTTCGCTCAACATCGAATCGAGCAGGTTTCCTTCTCGATCTATGGCCCTGTAGAGATATCGCCAGCGGCCGCTGACCTTGATGTAGGTCTCATCCAGATACCAGGAATGGCCAGCTGTACCTCGACGTTTGGCACGAAGGTTTTCACTGATTAACGGTGCAAACCTGAACTCCCATACCCGTATGGTCTCGTAGCTGACCTCGAAACCGCGCTGCAACAGAAGTTCAGCAACATCTCGAAATCCTAGCTTGTATCTCAGTCGCCAGAAAACAGCCATAAGTACAATGTCGTTCGGGAACTGAAGATCGTTGAAAGCCGAGCCAGAACGTTCATTGAAACGTCGATCACAGTCTCGGCAATTGAAAGTCCGATAGCCAAGTGCGGTTCGACGTTTTCTCT
>Ga0302134_10000758_pt1 | contig 14614 bp, 2 predicted proteins | sample CB9_SCM_MG_FD_203123 | JGI IMG/M metagenome (GOLD analysis project Ga0302134, IMG submission 203123) | Marine microbial communities from Western Arctic Ocean, Canada - CB9_SCM | ecosystem: Environmental > Aquatic > Marine > Oceanic | place: Canada: Western Arctic Ocean | collected 2017-09-19
GCACAAGCCGAACTGCCAAACTCATCAGGCAGTGACAGTGAGTTGACCTTTACTGACAACGAGTTATTGCTTCATGGACTTGAAACTGTAACACTTGCAAGTGCCATTGAAACTCAAAGAGATTCTTACACATGGTTATCTTTAGGATTTTCTTTAACTGATGAAACATTGGATTCAACAAGCAGATACCTTCTGATCACACCTCAAGAGGTCGGAAGCAATAGTCCTACGTTAAACGTGGTTGCTGACGGCACAACTTACAACATAGTTGCAACAGAAGATAAGTTTGTAGAGGGAGCTCAAAATACGGGTTGTTCAAATCCTAGTTCTGGAAGTGTGAATGACAATTCAATCGAATGGTTTATTGTAAGTGCTTATTCTAGTTCATCAGTCTATAACAAATGTGTTAGAAGTTATGCCGAGTTTGATATAACTTCAATCCCTGCAAGTGCAACAATTACTGATGCAACGTTTGACATTAATGTTGAGGGTAATAATTTCAATAATGGTAGAAGCATTGATGTTTATTCAATGAGTACACAAGCAACGACAATAGACAGTAGTTTTTCTACACTATACAGTGCTGTAAGAACGGGTACGCTGATAAATCAGGAGAGCATTGACGGTACTGGTTCACAAACATTGAACGTGTTTGACGGTAGCACAGTTGCTTCACTTTCCGACAAGTCAACCAACAGCGTTGCTGTAAATAGTAACCTCATAACTGGTTATGCTACATCAGCAGTTTTTACTGAGGATTCTAGTACAGGAACATACTCTTTATCATCATCAGTAAGAGGTCACTCAAATGAAATTTATGGTTCATCTCCATTGATCGGTCAGGAGATAGGTTCAATTTCGGCAGAATTTAAAGGAACTGATACAGGTCTTATTTATGGTGATATTTATGGTGAAGTCAATGGTGTTACTCATCACTATCCCTGTGGAACTATTGATGCTTCAACTATAACATCATCATGGGCTTGGTATGAATTTACTTGTCCAACTTATACGTTAGTAGCTGGCGATAGACCGTCATTCTGGCTAAGTGGTACAGGTACATCATTACAAATGAGGGGTGGGGGAGATGGTGATTCAGGATTAAGACATTACACAATTAGGGCTGATCATATTCAAGACTATGGTCAATCTGGAGATGATATGAATGTGATAGTTAGTGAGAACGCTGGTGCGATTTATGCACCTCATGTTTCAACCACTGGAACTATCGGAACCGCATTACAGAATCCTAACCTATCCTTTGCAGATTCCAATCTCCCTGACAACACCGATACACTATCCGTTGGTGGCTTTGTGAAACTTGATAAATCTAAAGATTCAACCAAAGACGGAACTAACAACGGTGCTACAACTGGCGTAACTGGAAAACTTGGAAACGCTTGGGAATTTGATGGTAGTAATGATTATGTCGATTTGAATAACTCAATGATTAGTGGTACTGGCGACTTTACATTAACTGGTTGGTTTAATGTTCATACTGATGGTTTAATGTGGACTAAACAATTCCCAATGTCAAGTGGTGGAAGTTACACATCTATGGCACTTTACAAACACGCTAATTCGGGCAACTGGTATATGACACCAATTAACGGAAATATATCTACTGATACATCAACAAATACATGGCACAATTTGGTATGGGTTAGGGATTCGGGTACATCATATCTATGGGTAAATGGTGTACAGCAAACAGGTGTCAGTGATTCCATAGATATTGGTACACAGAATATGCAGTTAGGAAATGAATATTCAAACTCATGTGCATTTAACGCCTGTCAGTATGATGGTTTGATGGATGAGGTGTCCGTTTGGGATAGGGTTTTGACAGGTTCGGAGATAGGCACATTGTATAATTCAGGTTCAGGAACAGAAGTTGATACCTTATCCGACCTTTCAAACCTAATAGCATATTATGACTTTGAACAAACTGGAACTACATTAGAAAATCAAGTAATAGGTGCACCAGCCAACACAAAACTTCTCGGACTTAACGGTGCAACGTTCAGCGTGGGTACGACAAGTGCAAGTGTAGGTGACGGAACATATCAATATTCAGGTAATATTCAAAGCACCACATCTGGAAATACAATGTCACACAGTGGAGAAACTGCTGGTCTAGCAGAAATGTATGTTGATCCAAGTAACACAAGGTTGTTTGGTATATTTGACGGTTCTAACAAAGTATCTAAATATACTTGTACTGATGCATGGGCTTTAGACGGTTGTTCTTATTCACAGTCAAGTAACGTAATGACTGATAATAATCCATTTGGCTTGGAATTTTCTGATGATGGTACAAAAATGTGGCACATTGGGAGTGGGGTTGATTATGTTTATTATCATACATTGTCAACTGCATGGGATCTATCTACAATAACATATAACGTAAATTCGCTTTCGATTGCATCTTCATCAGCACATTCCACAGGATTCCAATGGGTTAATTCAGGCAATCAATTCATGTTAGGTGATCAAGAATCAATTAGCGGTGGTATAGGTAGTACACATAGAACTGTATATGAGGAATGGGGTTGTACAACACCTTACGATATAACTACTTGTTCTGAAAGTGAATCTTTTACTATGGCATTAGGTCAATCACAAGGCAATACAATGTCACCTGATGGTACAGTAATAATTGGTTCAAGTGGTGGTGTATATCAAGCATCAACAGGTGATGAAATTCAGCGTTATGATTGTTCAACTGGATTTGATTTGTCAACTTGTTCTGCTACTGGAAGTGCTGTAAGTTTTTCATCTTATTCCAGTAATTTTAGTATGTGTTTAGTAAGTGATGATGGATCAAAAATGTTATGTGTTGATGGTGCAGGGCAAAATATTCTCTCTTTCACAATGCCACAAGGAACTGCTAACACCTTCATCTCCGCAACATCCCTTACTGACAACAGTATAACCCCACAACATTACTCATTCACTAGGGGTGCATCAAACGACTGGACTATCTATCAGAACGGAGTGAGTCAGGCAACTGCAACTGACAGTACAAGTCTTGGTGCTAACAGTGCTACTGGTGCATATTCACAAACAACACAGAACACAGGTGAAGCACTTGGACATACTAATCATATCAATGCTGGTCAAAAAATCTTAGCTGGACATGAATTAATTGGAAAACACATAACCAGTTGTAGTTGGTGGGTGCAACAATCAGGTGGTACACCATCAGGTGATTTAGTTTGTGATGTATTAGACAGTAGTGGAACTCTTGTAGGTGAAGTTGGTAGAATTGCAACAAGTACGGTGTCAACTTCTGCACAAGAAATTACAATGAGTGGTGGTGTTGGTGCTGTGATACAAGAGAATTACATATTAGCAATAAGAATGACAGTTCCAGATGATTCTAATAGATATAATGTATATCATCAAAATTCTGATGTAGATTCAAACTCACACTGGAAAGATTATTCATCAGGTGCATGGATTGATGTTACAGGTAAAGATATGTACTTCAAAGCAGGGTACGTAGATAACAAATCTTACACGACAAACATCTCAGGCTCATTGGATGAGTTCTTCATCAACAGTGACACCCTAACCTCAACTGAAATTGCAGGGATTGCCGACAGGGGTGCAGTATTAACTCCGTTAACAACCACTGGTGCAAGTACGACAACCTATGATGATAATACGGTAACTGGTGGCAACACATACTACTATGCAATCAAGGCAGAAAACGCAGTAGGGTTATCCGACTTTACGACATTCGTAAGTGGCTTGGCTGGCTCACCAGCACAACCGCCAACATCAGTGGCAACTGCAATAAACACACCTGACTCCACTCCACTTGAAGTTACTGTTTCATGGTCAGCACCTACCAACGTTGGAACTGGAACTCTAACTGGATTTGAGATCTATCGTGACGGCACGCTTGTTTCAACCACTGGTCTAGTTACAAGTTATATTGAAACAGTTCCTTCGGTGGGAACTTATGTCTATTCGTTAAAGGCAATAGCAACGCATGGAACTTCAACAATATCTGCAACGTCAAGCATTGATACTCCAACTGCACCGCCAGCACCTAACGCACCGACACTCGCAATTACAAACCCTAACCCAAGTCCTCTTGACATAGATATTTCTTGGACTGCACAGTCCAACGGTGGAAGCAGTATAACCTCAACTGAGATATTCAGAACCAGTTCACTAAGCGTGGCATTTACTTCAGTCGGAACTGTAACTGACTTGGACTTTACTGACACAGTTCCTAACGCTGGAACTTGGTATTACAAGACCGCCTCAACCAACCTGATAGGTTCTTCAGGACAGTCAGGCGAGTCTAGCATTACTACTGCAACCGTGCCAGCAAGTGACAGTTCTGTCACACTCGCAATTTCTGATCCTAACGCAAGTCCTAGAGGTATAACCGTGTCACTGGTCGCACCAAGTTCTGACGGTGGCTCAGCCGTGACTGGATATAACATTTACAGTTCTGATGATAACGCAACGTTCACTTCAGTCGCAACTGGCGTAACTGCTGACACCACGATTACAGTTCCGACTGGTGGCACATGGTACTTTACATCCGAGGCAATAAACAATGTAGGTACTGCGACACAGGGTAGTTCTGTCAGCATAGCCACACCGACAGTACCAACTGCTTCGGGTGTGACACTTGCAATCCCTAGTCCTGATCCAAGTCCTCTTGGAATAGTCGCAACGTTCACAGTTCCAAGTTCTGACGGTGGCTCGGCATTGACTGGATATAACCTACTCAGTTCATCTGATGATGTGACCTACGACTATGTTGCACAGGCTGTCAACGGTGATCAAACAATAACAGTCGGCAACGCTGGAACTTGGTACTTCAAGTCACAGGCAATCAACAACGTGGGTAACGGAACTCTAAGTACGGCTGTCAGTATAACCACCGCAAGTGCACCAGTCAGTGACAGTTCGGTTACATTGACAATAACTGATCCTAACCCAAGTCCACTTGACATTACAATATCATTGGTTGCACCAAGCGGTAACGGTGGCTCAGCCGTAACTGGATATAACATTTACAGTTCTGACGATAACGTGACATTCAATTCAATCGCAAGTGCAGTCAATGGAAATCAAACGGTGACAGTAGCCAGTGCTGGAACTTGGTACTTTACATCTGAGGCAATCAACAATGCTGGAACTGCAACACAGGGAAGTTCAGTATCTATTGCAACTCCGACTGTACCTACCGCTTCAAGTGTAACATTAACAATAGACAATCCTGATCCAAGTCCGTTGACCGTAACCGCATCATTCATCTCACCAAGTTCTGACGGTGGAAGTATCGTAACTGGTTTCAACCTTTACTCGTCACCTGATGATTCCGTTTACACTCCGATAGCAGAAGCAGTCAATGGAAATCAAACGGTGACAGTTGCCAATGATGGAACTTGGTACTTTAAGAGTGAGGCAATAAACAACATTGGTAATGGAACTTTAAGCAGTGCAGTATCTATTGCAACTCCGACTGTACCTTTATCTGATGCAAGTGTAACATTAACAATTCCTGATCCTAACGGATTCCCATTTGATTCAACTGCAACATTTGTAGCACCAAGCAGTGACGGTGGAAGTTCTATAACCGCATATAACTTATTTTATTCTGATGATGATATATCATATTCACAAATCGCCACTGCAAGCAATTCAGTTATCAGTCAAACTTTGACTGGTGCTGGAACTCATTACTTTAAGGTAGAGAGTATTAACAACATTGGAACGTCAGCACAAAGTTCAGCCATAACAATTACAACTGCAACCGTACCACCAGCACCAACAGTACCGACAAGTGTAGTACCAAACATTGACACCGCACCTTACACCGTAACGGTATCATGGGGATTGCCATCATCAACTGGCGGTTCTGACTTGACTGGATATAACCTGTACAGGCAAACTGGAACTGGTGCATTTAGTCTAATCACAACTACAACAGCATTGTCATACATTGATACCTTGCCAACTGTACAAGACCAGCCTTACACCTACAAGATTCACGCACTTAACAACGTGGGTGAGTCAACCGCATTTGCCTCAACTACGATCACTAGTGGTGGCGTACCTTCAGCACCTACAATTTCCGTGACAACTGGAACTACCGTACTGTCTTGGAGTACGCCAAGCAGTGATGCAACCGTAAACAGTTACAAGGTTTACCGTGATGGTGTATTCTTAACAACGGTGACAACCACAGGACACGGTGACTTTACGCCAATATCATTTGGACAAAGTTATACCTACACGGTTATTGCAACCTCAATCTTTGGTGACAGCGTATCATCCAACAGCGTAAGTACTACACCTGAAACTGAAATCACTGGAATGATTGCACAGGGCGTGACTGGAACTGGTGCTGTAATTAATTGGGAAGAACCAGCATACTATCAAGGTCAGGTAACATCCTACAATGTATATTATCAAACGCCTTCAATCGTAACTGGTACACCTAGTACCAATGCAGGCACTACAACCAATACATATTCCAACTTTGCACCGCAGTTGGAGTATGATACAAGTTATACTTTCGCAGTATCAATCAACTCACCTTTAGGCGGTTCAGGTCTAAGTAATCTCGTTACTGTCACCACAAGTATTGACGGAAGCATAGTGGCATTTGATCCTACGACTGGTGGTATGACTTGGTTTGACATTGATTCTGTAAATGATAAGAAACTCAATGTCATAGAGTTCCAAAGGGAAACACAACTGATAAACTCAACTGCAACTGACACGTTACAGGTAGCATATCCTTCATGGTGGGATAGTATGACCTGTAACGTTGACTACAAGTTCGCACAAAAGACAGAACAATATGTCGAGGGAACTGACATGACAGCACAGGTTAATTCCGCTGATGCAAACCAACAGATTATCGGATTCTCATTCCAAGACATTAACAATGAGGTTGTCACGGTAGAGTGTGCACCACAACAGACAGATGAAGATGATGCTTCTTCAGGAAAGTATGTCATGACACAGAACAATCTGGGTGTGTTACAATCTGACGGAACATACTCAGTCGGTACACCTAGTATTCCATTGGTAGCACAGATTAGTAACTTTTCAAATGGCAGTTATGGAACTGGCGGTGACTTTGGTGCATTAAACATTGTAGGATTGTTTGCAATAATGATTTCAATGGTGGGCTTTAACAGACTCAGCCCAATAGTCGGTGTGTTATTATCTGCAAGTTTGATATTCGTATTGGCATGGTTTGGAATAGTAACAATACCAGTTGTGGTTGTAGGTGTGATAGCATTAGTAATATTCTTAGCATGGGGAATCAATAGGAATAGATAATGGATACGCCAATCGTAATAATTATGGTATGTTATATCGCATCATTTTCAATCTTGGGCGTTCAAACAATAGTAGGTGATCCTATGGGTATAGATATGCAGTCCTTCAATGAAGACACTGGAAAGTTTGACGGTGATACAATGGCAAATAAGATTAACGAGATGAGTGATACTTTTTCAGGATGCTATACGTCTGAAGCATCTACACCGCCAAGTGAACTGATTGGTGGCTTTAACAATCAGACGTATGTAGATAAGTTGTCATGTCACTTTGCTGACAATACAAACCAGTGGTTGAATGGTACGGGTGCTTCATACTCATCATTGACTTTCCAAACGGCTCGTATGCAACTGACAATGGCTGAAGAAGCAACAGTCACAAACAACCCAATTACGAGTGCGGCATCACAGGTCTTTCAACTGTTTCAAATCATAACTGGAACGTATGCGTTTAACTTACTTGTGTTCATAGGAATACCTGAAGTGTTTGTGGTGGGTATCTCTATGATCTATGTCATACTGTTATCAATCTGGACTATCATGTTACTTAGAGGAAACAATGTCAGTTGATAAAGAAAACGAAGAACGCCCAGAATGGGCTTGGCTTGTTGAAGACTAATCTCTAAACAATAACAACTGTAAAGTTTGCATGATAAAGTGGAAGACCATTATGAAAGCAAACATAAAGTTAACTGTAATCCAAATTGGGTTGACTAGGTTTATCGTATAAGTATCCGTGATGTTTTCGTGTAAATGTTGTGTATTAACTGAAACTACCTCGTATAACCCTACTGATTCACCCATACCAGCCAGTAAGAAACAACATACTATGGAAGGTATGAGATACATGGCTCTTGCAAATGACTGTGATTTTGTTTGAGGTGCTTCTCTTATGACTGAGATAATCAACATGAGCATACCAGCGTATGCGATAAAGGCGTACACGACAAATTCTATAATACTAATATCTGCCATCTGAAATTTTCATGTGGTTCTGCTATATAAATAATATTTATTAACTTAGGATAACTTTGATATGTCAATGGTTAATCTTAATACTTTGGAAGCCCAGAAGAAAAAGGCACAAGAAGAAAAAGAAGCCAACATAGTTGAGGCACAAATTGATGTTTATGAAGGTCAAAGTTATGAGGCTAGAGATGCCTACGCTGAAGCAAAAGCAAAACGAGGAAAGACTAGAGCAAAACTGCCTGAAGAAATTCCTGAAGACTCAATGCAAAATGAACGATTACTTCAAGCACAGATGATAAAAGCAAGATTGGTTAGTCCTGTACAAAGACAACAAGTTGATGAATATACCGCAGAAATAAAATCACAACAAAAGGCAAAAGAAACCATACAGGTTTTGGACAGGGAACTTCCACAGTTATACAAAAAAGCGGAACAGGAAGTCGAGTCGGTCAAGGAATCTGTTTACGTCACTTCCAAAAAAACCGCAACCGTCAAACAAGATGCGTTGATACAATCCTTTGGCACACAGATTGAATCTGAAAAACAAAGAAGAAAAGATGAGGTTGATGCAATTAATTTAAAATACAGTTCACAGAAAAATCCATATACTTATCGTGCTGGTGGTAAAGGGCGTAGTTACAACAATGATAGTTGGGTAAACTGGAATAGACAACATTCTGTTTCACGACAAAACGAACTCAAGGCGGTTACTGCTAGAAACGTTAAGGCTGACGGATTCTCACCAACGTCAATTCGTAGGGGTGGTTCGATACCAATGCCGACACATCCTACGTCAAGAAAGTTATACACGGGTGAGGCAATCAATCAGGTTTCTGCAAGTGCATTACGAAACAACACACCGCTTTCTCAGATTGGTAACAGAACAACTAGATACGAAGTTGCAATCTCTAGGGCTAACCAAGCAGTTTACGCTGGCGGTTCGTTGTCAGCCCACGCAAGTGCTGTACAAAGTGCCAAAGATGTTTTTGACGGTATGCAAAGAAAAGAGTCTTTGGCTTTCAGTGCAAAGGCTAGGGCTGAGAGTGTCAATCAATTACAGGCTGATCAAAAACATTGGGATAATGTCATATCAATTAATCAGTCAGTCGCAACTGCAAATCAGAAAAAACTTGACAGCAAAGGTCTTAACATTAATGTTGCAGAACTTAACAAGGCAGGGCTGTCAACAATATACAATGTAGGTGACTTGGGAGAAACAATATACACTAAGGCTGGTGGTACAAAACTTACTACCGTTGACATGATGAAGGCAGGGTTTCTTCCAAACCAGTCAACCGTTGGTATAACTTCAACTGTCACTGGTTTTGCAAGACGAGCTGACTCACCTGTAAATGGAATGACACTTGACACATCTCCAAAGGCAACTCCGTATGTAACGGGGTTGACACTTTCACCAAAAATAACTGGTTCATATAATTCAAATCCAATGTTGAACGGAACTCTAACGTCAAAGCAGATTGATTCAAAGGACTACAAGAGTCAAGTCGGTGCATACACTGACAATGTTTACAAACAGCAACGGATAACGGAACTTGCAAATCAAAGACAAACTGCATACACAAATGAATTGGTTGCTGGTAGAGTTGGTATTGCAACAGCATTACTTAATCCGCAAACAACACAGTCATACATAGGCAACGACACACGGAACTTGAAAACATACTTGACAAGTCGTGGGTTTGACATATCCAATCCTGACACGATACCTGACTCGGTATTCTATCCCACTAAGGGAGTAAGTGGAAAGGTTGATTCCAAAGGTATGTTTGTCATACCATCACAGCCTGTAATATCAAGTGACGTACTTAGAGAAAGAACTGAGGCAAGGGCAAGATGGGAAAGTATAACCGTTCCGACAATGCCAAGCAATCCTCTTATCGCACCAGCACCTAAACAAAAACAAGCCAAGACACAGACTGACATATCTTCTGGATCTAGTCTTATCTCTACCAAAGTCAAACCGCCAACGTGGACATTCAACAATCAGTCGTTCACTTCAAAGGACAAACTTGATGCGTATGTCAAGTCAAGAACTGATCAAGCCGTAGCCAACACCAAAACAAATCAACTTCTTAACAAAAAGAATGAGTTCACATGGGGTGACAAAAAAACAAACAAGGTCGGCTCGCTAAACACTGAGGGTTATATCGAGGGATTCGTTTCGCCAGTAAATGATCCGTTCAAACATTCACTGTCAGATGTCAAAGGTACAAGGTATGGTGGCAAGTCACTAACAGATGCAATCGATACAAAACAATCGGAGAATGATACAATATTAAAACAGGCACAGGTTACTAGTGATGAAAATAAACTTCTTAACAAAAAGAGTGAGTTCACATGGGGTGACAAAAAAACAAACAAGGTCGGCTCGCTAAATCCTGACGGTTATATCAAGGGGTTTGTCGCACCGACAACATACACTAGGTATGATGATCCAGCACCGACACCGCAGTGGACTGTGGGTGGCAAGACGTTCACATCAAAGTCCGACCTTACAGATTATATCAGATCAGGAAAGGATGCAACGTTCAAAGAAGCCAAACTTAACACTGATAAAAACAAACTGCTTAACGAAAAGTCAAACATAACTGGCTCGTTAAACTACACTGACTCGATTCTTGGATTAAAATCAGCAACGTCAAACAGTATAACCGAGTCTTCCAATACAAATCCGACTGTACCACAGTGGAGTGTTGATGGAAAAACGTTTACTTCAAAGTCAGAATTTACAAAGTATGTCAAGTCACAAAGTGATTCTGTATTTGCACAGGCAACACTCAACACCAACAAAGACAAACTGCTTAACATTAAAACCGAACTGTTTAACCAGCCAAACATAACTGGAACGCTTAACCCTGCACCTGAAACAAAAAACAGTTTGTTAAAAACATCTACCACCAATCCGACAGTACCACAGTGGAGTGTTGACGGCAAGACGTTTACTTCAAAGTCAGAATTTACAGATTACATTAGGTCAGGAAAGGATGAGATACTAAAACAGGCACAGGTTACGAGTGACAAAAGTAAGATAGACTTACTTCCAATACCAAACACAAGTGGAAAGTTAAACCCTGAAGGTTATATCAAGCCAACGACCACAGTACTTGACGTATCTAGCAATACTTCAGGTGTAACAACCGCACCAACGTTCACGTTCAACAACAAGACATTCGAGTCCAAAGACGAACTTGATACGTTTGTCAAATCATCAAGTGCGACAAAGTTGGAACAGGCTAAGAGTGGAATTACAAATCCAATCAACTCATTACTTGTTGATGGTTATACTACCAAAGTAAAAGATGCCATGTTTGCCAATTCACCAACGGGAGATTCCAGATATAACAACACTGGATACAAGCCTGATGCAAAACCTGTGACGGATGCAAGCAAGGTGTTGCCGATAACTGCAAGTACGAACTTCCCAAATAACTATTCTGGAAATATATGGACAGTTACAGATGATAAAACTGGTGTAATAAAACAGTTCAGAAAAGAAGAACGTGCAACCGAGTACGTTAACTTTGTTAACAACAAGAACAATCCACTCCCACCAAAACCACAATGGGTTGTATCATCTGATGAACGTGTAACTATTCCTAAGATGGGTGGCGGTCAAACGTTCACTGTTGTACAAAAAGAAAATGTGTTTGACAGTTTGGCTGAAGCAAATGCGTTTGACAAGGCACAGAAAAGTGCAAAGGCTTTTGGTGACTATGAAAATTACAGTTTGGCAAACTACTCACACTCGGTCAGAACGGGTTTGCTTGAAGAACCTACAACATGGCAAGGTCAAACGGCATTGAAATTCTCACAGGCTTTTGAGCCAATGTCAAACGTTGGCAAATCAGTAAACAATACGGTGGGTGGCAAGGAGATGGGTTACACTGAAACGGCTGAGGAAATGCTCATCAGTGGAACGATTGATGATGTCATGTCAGGACAGCCTTTAAAATTCACAGGTGTAACAAGTGCGGTAGATGAGATCATAAAAGATCCGTCACGATTTGTCGCACAGCTTCCAGCAACGGCTGTCATGTATGTTGGTGGCGGTAAGATTATCTCACTTGGTTCACAGGGTGTGAGGAAAGGCATAGGTCTTCTCAGTACACAACTTGACAACGTTGGAATGAGTGGTGGCAGACTTTCAACGCCAGCCATTATAACTAAAGACGTAGGTGTCGCAATTAACACTGGTGTTAAAACTGTCACGGCAGTTCCAATGAAAATGGTTCAGGCTGGCTATCAAAAGGTTGACAGTTACATGATGCAACCGCCTTCAACTGTAAACAGTATGTATGTCAAACAGGCATACGGTATTACAAAACAAGGCGTGATCAGCGTTGATAGAAAATTCAATGTCTTTCAGGATTCAAGGGTAGGATTTAGTACCAAAGCAAACTTTATCATGACACCTTCAGGCAGACTGTTTGTAAAAGACTCGACTAAGATCGCTGGTGACATGGGTGTCAAGCCACAGTTCCTTAACAGACAGGTTGCCATGTTTGAAACTGAAGGCGTTACGGGATTTGCAACAAGGGGTAAGATAAAAACAACCACATACGAATTGCCTAAAGAAGTTCCGTTCAAGTCTGACGTGTTTGCACCGACTATCAAAACAAAACTAACTCCAAAAGAAGGACTTCCAAAAGTTGACAAGCCTTTTCCTGAACTGTATGACAGCAAGGCAACTACAAGTGGAAAACCTTTTCCTGATCTTGTCAAGGTTGAAGATATTCCCGTGACAAAAATTGAAACACCTAATCCTTTTGACAGATTAAAACATTCTGTTTTTAAAGACTCGGAAACAATGCCTACAATTAAAAAAGTAAAAACGGCAGTTGATGAGGTTACATTCTATTCAGATACCACTGGTGATTTAGTCAAGGGTGTCAAAAGACCGCAAGCAGAAATACAGGGTGAGATGGATAACTTCAAGGCTTTTGACAGTCCAAACATAACGGGTACAAGAGATTCGTTGACAAATTTTAGAACCTCAACAAGTCAACCTGTAATAGTAAAGACAAAAGTATTGGGTGGCAAAGTAAAACTTACTCAGATAAAACATAAAGACACGGTTGCCACTGGTGCTGAAATCAAAGGTACTGATAACTTGAAACTCGTTGATGATATGGCAGAAAAAGGATCGATTGAAGAAATCGGAAAGAAGACCGTGATGAAAGGAGAGGATTATTTTGGTGGTGGTAAAAAATTCAACTTGAAACAAGAACTGGAAAGTAGAAATCCGACAACGTTTGAATCTGCAACTGGCAAGATAAAACCAAAAGATGAAACAATAATTTATGGTGTAAGTAAAAAGACAATACCAGTTGACAAGAAGGCTTTCGCACAGACCATGAAAGAGTCAAACCTTCTTAGAGATATAGGCAATCCTCTTAACAAAAAACCTACCGTACCAAAAGGCGTTGACGAACCAGCAGGGCAGTACCACGCATTTATCGGTGAGTCAAAATCAGTCGGTGGTACTTTTAGAGGAACTAATATCAGTTTGGGTTCTGGAAAAGGAGTTACTGGCGTAGTAACCAGCACGGGAATTACCAAGCCAACATATCCGTCTTTTCCTGTAAACAAATTCACTGGAACTAAAGTCAATGTGGGTTCAGGTGATGCAACCAGTACGACAGTCAGCCAGTCAAAAGTAATACCAGCTTTGCCTGTAAACAAATTCACTGAAAATAAAGTCAGTTTGGGTAACACACCATCTAAAGAATTTACAAAAAATGAAATATCAACACAACTAAATAAAAAAACAATAACTGGTTCTTCAGGCAGTTTTAGTAAACCAAAATTTGATAACGACAATAAAATACCTGACGGGTACAAGGCAGTTGGTGAAAGTGGATCACAAACTTTAGTTAAACTTGATATTAAACCAGTAGTAAAAGTTAAACCAAAATTTGAAACCACATTAGGTAAAACAAAAATCAATTCTCCATACAAATCAGCACAGGTACAAGTGCCAAAAGTAAAGGCTAGTGTCAAGCCACCAAAGGTTTCACCTAAAATTAAACAGATAGTTACACCAAACGTTATACAAGGTCAAGAAACTGGCTCGGTATTATCTGCAATACAGAAAACAAGTCAGAAGCAAGTTACCAAACAACAGCCAAAATTAAAACAAGTTAAAAGAGTAAAACAAATGTCAAGACTTGCAACTGGTACAGCACTTGTAACTGGATTACAGACAAAGACTGCACAGGTTCAAATGACTGCCATGAAGACACCGCCAGTTTTCAACAGAATCACAACAAAAAAACGTATTATTATAATTGTTCCAATAC
>Ga0302134_10000760_pt1 | contig 14610 bp, 10 predicted proteins | sample CB9_SCM_MG_FD_203123 | JGI IMG/M metagenome (GOLD analysis project Ga0302134, IMG submission 203123) | Marine microbial communities from Western Arctic Ocean, Canada - CB9_SCM | ecosystem: Environmental > Aquatic > Marine > Oceanic | place: Canada: Western Arctic Ocean | collected 2017-09-19
GCAATCAAATGTTGCTGAGATTTGAGATTTGATTCGAATCAAATGTTGTTGAGATTTATTACAATCAAATTATTTAAGTCCATAATAACATTAATAAACCGTTACTTTATCTAAAACGTTACTTTATCTAAATCTTTGTTGTTGATTGTAATAATGCCATTCTCGTTGTATAGATTGTTGTAATTCTCCTTGTTGGCGTTGATAACTTATCTTGAGCCTGTCATGGGCGTGTTCGGTTTGAAGGAGGCTCGACTGCAAACTATCAATGCGGTTTTTAAGATAGTCGTTGTCTTCGTACACATCTTTCGTTTTGCGGCGTTGTAAAGACAACATCATTTCACATTCATTGGAACTCTCCGCAAGCTGGTCGTATTTGCGTTTCAAGTGCGTGTGTTTGTTTTTAAGTTCTTTGCAAGCGGGTTCGTATTGTACGAGTAGTTGTTCTCTCACGTGTTGGCGACAATCCTCCGGACGTACGCCCGAATGGAATTGTTTCACGACGGTCTCGACGGCTTTCGAGGATGTCGCCTGTATTTCGGCAAGAACAGAATGAATTTCCTCTGCATTTTCTTGGAATAGTCCCCAGTCGTTGACGATTTGGACTGCTTTCTCTGGTATATCGAGCGACCATTTGTCTTTGACGGATTCACGTGTTTCGTAGCCCACGCGAATTAAATAGACACCAAAGGTAAAAGACATTTGTTTACCGGCGTCGGGATGTCGGTTGTTCTGTGGACAGTCTGCGCATTTTTGGATACGATTCGCTGCACAATGTGTGTGTCCCGACCATGCCTCTTCATCTGCATAAAACAATGACTCTTTTGCATGACCTCGTTCACATACCATGCACCGCCCTTTCTGAACGAGGTCAACTCCTAATTTTTTTCGAAGTTCCGTGACTTCGTCGTAGAACCATTTCTGAATGGATTTCTCGGTGAATACGAACGGAATGCTGTTGACGTTACCGCCCGGCAATGTTCCTAGGACTTCTTTGAACGCGACGATTGCCGCAAACAATGTTTGATAATCTTTTTTCTTTGGTTTTTTGACAGACGTAAAATCTTTGAGCGTCTCGATGAATTGGGTGCATTTGTTGTTCCTGTCTTTGTATTGGAACAAGAATTCGTGATAATGATGCTGATGAAAAGTTTCCAACATTTGTTGGTAATCTCCCAATTTTGGATTTGCGAGTTTGTAATACATTTGCATGAATGTATAGACTAATTTTGTAAACCCGTCTTTAGAGACAGCTTCTTCAAAGTCGTTGACAATTTGGTCTACAATATACTGACCGTGATTCATTTTTTGTCGAATTCCTGGTAACGCGTTTGTGGAAACGCTTGTTCTGAACATAATTTAAAATTCTGTATGACGGAGTATATAGTTTTATTTTTACGAGAGCAAGAATGAACATCTCGAATCCAACATTACCGGCGCATATCAAACAAAGTGCCCATAATATTGTAGACGCGCTGTATGACTCAAATTTTGCTCAGAATAACGTTGATTTAAATATTGACCACGTTGGGTTTTTAAATTACACTACGGGTGTAAAACTTCGCTTCACGTTTGCGGACACCTTCCAAGACGATGATGTTGATGAGTGGCGCAGTATCGCGCGTCAGCACGGGGCATCGGGGATAAGAACAAGGGTAGATACGTCTACGGGTAATATCGATATGAATATCGAGTATAAAAGGCGTCCTGCTTTTTCTAAAATATGGATAGTTCGGTCAGCGTTAATAGCTCTCGCGAGCTTGTCGTATCATCAACTACATTTGCTCCACACGGAGAGATATCCACTGCCGTCGTTCGTGTAAAAAGGCCCGTAGCATTGCAAGTTTCGGAGAATGCATTTGTCGAAAAAACATTGCATTATATATCATCTATCAATGGATGTGTTAGGTCAGGCCTCGTGTTGTCGACCAATACAAAATTTCCGACGCGATATATTCTTGCCATTCGCGGCATGCCATTGATGCGACTGGGTGATTTTAAAAATATTCGGGACACCAATGACCACATCCGTGATATCCTCATTTCTACCGCCGAAGACTTGATTCGTATTGACGTCTGGCGCACTGGAAAAGTACCTACTGTTCGAAAAAAGCGTCGCCGGCCCAAAGAAGCGGTTGTCACGACGTGTGATTTAAGTGCCGTCTCGACGGGTGACCGAAAATGTATTCGCCAATTGTTGCTGCGCCTGAATGCCATGCCCGAGATAGAGTGTCAATTTGAAGTGTCCGTCGATACGTCGTTGCCGGAATACTATCAACTCGAATTAAATATTTTGGACAAAATTAGCCTGGCTTCTCTAGAAGCTATTCAACACGAGTGCCGCTCCTTTTGTCACAATATAGAGTTTGATTTTCCACACAAAGTGGTTCGTATTCAGTGTCTCCGACTGTCCGCCCCTCTAAGACGACGGAATAGATTATTCTTAAAATCAACATAAGTTAATAATATGTGTAATCTTATTTTCCGCATGTTAGTGAAGTGGCCAAATCAAAAATGGCAAGTCTTCCGAGCTTGCCTCTTTACTTGTCGACCTCCTCGCCTACGAATTCATGCCGACTTCCATTTAAAACTATGGGTCTCGGTCAATTTGAAGACTACAGTCCGTGGATACTCCGTGTTTCTTGTCCCAGGGAAATGACGCCCACCCGTGGCTCTGTCAAAGCCGCCGGTTACGAGCTGAAAAGTGGCGTTAAATTGGTCGTGCCTGCCCGTGGTTCGGCGGTTATCAACACTCACTGTAAAGTAGAACTGCCGTCGGGTCACTACGGAAAAATCGAGGGCCGTTCAGAACTCGCCGTCCGCCATGACATCGTTGCCTTTGGAGGTGTTATTGACGAGGATTGTCGTGGTGAACTTCAGGTGAAACTGTTCAACCACTCAGAGACACCCTACAACGTCGAAATTGGCGACCGTATCGCACAACTCGTCGTTCAACGTTACGCCAATCTTAATATCCAACGGGCGGAAACTACGGTGCGCGCGAGCGCTGGATTTGGGCCCATAGGACGCTAATTCACCTATATAAGTTTTCTTTGATTTAAACAATGTATCGTTCAAATTACAAAAGTTTATTTCGTTGTCATACCCTCACTGAATGTGTAAATTATGCCCTTGATCCCAATATCACTAAAACTGATTTGTTTTTATATTTACTTGATACGTATGACATTTTGCTGTCTCACGCGGATGGTTCTATGATTCTCGATGAAAACGACGATGTTCCCTACTTGCGATTGGCCAACAAACTTGAAATTTACGTCTTTGAAGCGTGGGATAGGCTCTTTGACAGAATTCCTGGACAGTTGAAAGGTTGGTGCGAAGGCATGTTTGTGTATGTCTGTATTTCGATGTGTCGATGGCTTGCTTCGTCTCCTGGATGTACCGTGATACCCATGGACACGCGCATTTGGATGAAAGAGCAGCGCATGCGTTCTCACCTTTCGTATGATACTGCTACTTGGACTGTTGCGGACATTTTGAATGCTTTGGATATTATAGAGTTGCGTTGGTATGATTTAGAGTCGCTTGACCACCATATGTTTATTTATTTGGACGCTCTCGAATTTCGCGCCGCGTGGTTCATTGCACATACGGCTGGCAAAGAATATTTCGACATTCAAAAGCATCGTTTAAAAATAGACGACAACGAATTTCAAGTACATCCTGCCATCATATACCAATATTACGTCAGGTTCATTGGCATCCGCCGGTCGTTCGCACAATACACCATGTATGATACCGTCCCTCCTGCCCCAGACATGCCGGTAACACGATGGGAAGATTTTGTTCAAAAGGAGACGCGACACTTGACCATTCGTAAATTTCGAGACCGTGTGGCCGAAATCACCTGGAAACACATGATGCGTTTATCTGACAATGCGCGGGCGTCTTACAGCGCCCGTGGTTCTCGAGTTTCTGCTTACCAATGTATGGCGGAAAACAGGCCAATGGCGGTGTTAGACAAGTTGAACAGTGTAACGGCGTACGGCAAGCCGCCGGTGGTCATGGCCAACGAATGTATACGCGACGGTCTATTTTTACAAATGGTACATGCACATTTTATGTCGACGTATTCCGTCTCGTTCAAAGACTATTTTTATTGTGATTCGGAACAAGTATGGAAACATCGTTTGAAACTGCCGCACATGGTTGTCCCCATCATTATCGAGCGCAAAAGACGCTTTGATGTCATGCACAAAGGCCTGGTACATCTCGTACCCACTGGGACTTTCGCCGAGGCTTTTCAATTGTGGTTGTTGATGGTGCGGCGCGATTACAGAGGCATTTTATATGGCTCGATGGACTTCGGTCGACTTTGTCGTCTGTTGTTTGATCCGCCAGATGTGGCCCAAAATCGCGCGTTGGGTGCCAACATGACCGCTTATCAATGGAACGTATAAAGGCCATTCTTTTCAATGACAAATGTCCTTTTTGCCTGGTAGTTACGAAGAGTATATGGAACAACTTCGCCAAAATCTAGAAGACGTACGCCGTGCATCAGTCACGCACACAACAGTCCAAGTTTCGTCCGAGTCGGAATCCGACGAAGAAGCCGAGCCCTATCAAACATTTCCTGTTCGTAAAAACGAAGATTCCGTGATTAAACAAGGACACGATTTGACGTGTGGAATGCGCTGCCTGCAAAATATGTATGGTGCCCATATTGTAACGCGTGAAGAAATGGACACCCAAGCCAAATTTTTGGAACAGGAAGAGGCCAAATTCGCCGATAAAGTCGACCCCAAATATGACCCAAATTTTGGAGACTATTCAATTGAAGTACTGCAATCCGTACTAGAAAATAAAGGCAAATGGGCACAAAGAATAGATATTGATAAAATACCGTCCGATTACTTTGTACCAATAGTCGAAAAAAACCCGACGTTTGTTGGTTACATCGTCGCTTTGCCGGGACATTACGTGGTAATAAAATACAAACAACAAACATACAAATGCTTAGACTCATTAAAGAGCATCGCTACTCGTTTGATTGATAAACAAGTATTACTAAAAATTCGCGACGGTCGTGTTTTTTGTTCCTTAGATTCGGACGACACGAGACCAGTAGTCGCTCTATTGGCGGTTGGTGGTTCCCCGTTTGTCGAGTATTCGCTGTTACACGGCTCTTGGTCACAATCTCCGCCGACGCCCGATAAACTTATCATGGAAATATGCAATATCCTGAGACCAACTTTAATGAGGAATCTTCGAACAACCAGAGATAAAGAAGTCCTAGGGTGGTACAAGAACTGGAAAACAACGCGCGTGCCGCCGTCAGAAAAAACTCTAAAACACCTGACTACTGTCGTTCGTGAGCGAATAAATACAGAAAGCACCGTCATTGTTAAAAAATCCGACGAACAAGCAGTCATACGCTGTTCTTCTGCAGAAGGTCTTATCAAAGAACTGTTGCAGATGCAGTGGATTTCAAAAGGTTCTGATTTTTACTTACAAATGGATTCCTCTGGCATCGTCGACGATTACGATAATGAACTTGATTTTCAAGCGGAAGGGTCTCTACAAGATTTTGGTATTGCTGATGGCGCTGTGATTACTCTGAACAGTTACTCTTCCGCGGTCGGCGACACGTCGGCCAATATAGGTGGTTTCTACACCTTTGAATGCAGAATTGAAGGTACCTGTATTGGTCGACAGCATAATTCCTATTCCGTACGGGACAAGGAGGGAAAAGTACATGTTGTTTATAAGAAATGTATTCAAACGATTAAGAGATGAATTTAAATTTTTTTTTAACGTTCCAAAACAAGTATTTGGAAACTTTATGTCGATGTAGTAACCGTTGTCTGCATACTGGGCATTTGTTCTTTATTTCTGTGGCGAATTCTTGCATACATTTCACGTGGCCCACTCTAGTTGTGCAATGACAATGCAGCACCAGATATGGGTCTTGAAAATTAAAAGGTTCAGCACATCCACGACAAATGGGTTTCGTCGAAAATTTTCTTTTTGTAGAGCGTTTGATACAAACTTGTTCGGGCGATGCTAAATCCGCTATCATCGTGTCTGAAAATGTAAACCCTGTGGCCTGACCATTAAACCACGCCAAACGCGCCCGTGTCAGAGATATCTTTTCCGACGTGGGCGCGACTTGAACGTCCAACCATGCGTCATAACATTGGCGGGCGGACGGGTCTAAAAGCATGGCAGCAATAGACTTGATATATTGTTGACCTTCCCCGAACACTTGCTGTGCACATACCGTCGCTTCTTCGCGCGACATGGAACGACGCAACTTTTTCTCAACGGCTGACAAATCCCACATGGACAAATATTTTTTACATTGATTCAAAATATCCATAGGTGAACTTTTTGAATCAATGGACAACAACTTGTACACGGAATAATCCATTGTTGTTTAAGATTAGTCCTCAAACTTAGATCCGAATTCTACCAGGAACCTTTTATTACTATATATGTACCATCTTATTGTATCAAATGTCCAATACAGACGACGATTGGGATGGTGGTGGTAGTGATAGCGACTTAGACATTACCGCCAAACAGAGAGCGCCCTCACCGTCTACCATGCACAAAATATATAAAATAAAACCCAGCGTGCGTCACGCTGCAAAAGAAGAACAGACTAACAATCAGCGGAGCGTCCCGTATTTTATGTGTCAAATCGACGATGTATTGCCCTCACAAATTGTGCTGGCGCACCCTCGCAAAACAGCAACCAGTGGAGCGGCGCCTCCCTTGACCGATGTTACAGTGGAAATAGACAACGACATGTTTTTGCGGGTGCTTTACAACGGTGTTTTACAATGTAGATGGCGCCTTTCGAGGCGAAACGAAGTATTTGAGGCCCAAAGCTATGAATGGTCAGATGATTCGCGCGTATTGTTTCAAACATTTGTCAACGAATTTACGGGTGAAAAGGAGTTCGGATATGGGTCGGACTTTTATGGACAAGATATCTTTTATAAGAAATGGCGGACGATTGGAACAGCGGCCATAGAAGCATTGGTGCCCACAGGATACAAACAATATTCACATCAAAAAACATTTAATTGACGGTAATTTTATTATCTACACGTGGCTGGTCTCTACGTAACGCCAACACTTCTGCCGACACTTCTTGTATACCTGCCTTTTTTAATATATCTCTATTGTAAGTTGACTTGGCAATCTCTTTTAATTGGGTCATCTCGTCCTTTCTGCGCGCGCACTCGTCAAACACGAGGTCGTCGGGCGTCTTCGCAATAAACTGTTCACTGTTTTCCGTGATGAATGCACCGGAAAAAACGCGCAAATCGGGTACGGCTTGTTCCCATAACAATTGCATTTCTACGAGGGCCTCTCGCATTCCTGGATTTTTTTGGAAATCGATTCGATTTTGGTTCATTCTATCCTCCAAACTGTCCATGACATTCTTAAGTCGTTGACGTATGCCGCGCTTTTCAGGCGATGAATCGGGGCCGTGTCCAGGAACTTTCTTGCCAGTGTAATCGTAAATCCACCCGGGTACTCTGTCGACCCATCCTACGCCGTAATCTCCAATGTCCAGTACAAGCGCATATAGACCGGGCTTGACCGTTTTATTTACAACCCCAATGACGGCTTTCTTTAAACCCTCCTTTTTTACATCTTCGACTGCTTCGTTGACGATTCCGGACATGTCTTGTTCACCCACTTGTTTCATGGAATCATGTTTGACGACAGCGCCCCATTGGACGACTTCGACAAAACGTTTTTCGGCAGGCAATGTTAGATGCGACTTTTTTCGTACAGCACGGGCAATGACTTGGTCAAGTTGGGCTGGATTTATCATGGGTTCCATGATATGTATTTGATTCACGGTTTTGAACGACTTTCCTTCTGTAATGGAATAATGTAACAATACACAGTTGAGCTTATTGTCATTAAACATGTTTTTGAGTAACGTGTTTTCGAACCCTCGATTTCCAAAGAGGAGTGGGCGAATGCGCTCACGACGAACGTTACGCTGAAACTCTGTTGTATTTCGTCGCAGATTGTATACCGCTTCGCTGGTTTCCATGTTAACCCTGCCTTCCACGATGTAAATTTTGCCCATATAACGAACTTTTTGACCCACATCAAATTCAAAATCAGATTCTGGTAACTGTTTATCTATCAAACAAAACTTAAACTCCTCGTCCATTGGTTTTTTACATTCCACAATAGTTTGTCCGACCAATTTTCGCCATGTCACTTCTGAGTTATATATGATACATTGTTTGGCGCCCTTTGCCATTAAAAACCTGCAGAAATCGAGTACACCACCGCGTCCCTCAGAGAATTGTGAATAGACGATTGACCTCGGCAACTTGTCCGTTTGACATTGCGCGGGTATTTTAAGGGGTTGGTCATCGCCATCTTTATAATACACAATATCAGCCGTTCGCGTGTTCTTGGGATGGTTCAAGTATTTGTTCCACATTGTTTCCCACTTTGGAGACCATTCATCGGACGACAAGTTACCTATCCTCAACAACTTTTCGTTGGTTAAATGACTTCTCAAATTCGTGGCGACGATGTCATTCATCCTGCTTCGAATTTCAATATCATCTACTGTCGGGCTAGAACCCAACCATTTGATGGGGACACCTTCGAATTCTTCATAGTCCGCAAAAACAACCGCGGCGTGCCCTGGTGAATAACAATAGACGTTGTTACCCGATTTTATAATAGGTATGTCCGGATAACGTTCAAATATGGTTTTTGGTTTACGTGTTTTTGACGACACTCTCAAATGACGACGACCGCCCGGACTACTCGGCGCTGTTGACGGCGTCGCCGTACCGTGCAATGATGCACGTGGTGTGACGGTGCCCGACTTGACATGAGTTCTTATGAGAGGGCGCAGGGGTTCGTCGAGAGTCATCGGTTGGTGTCGCGTAGCGCCCGCAGACATATAGTTTAAAAGAATATGTTCGTCGAAAGACACCATGGGAATCATTTGATGATGTTTTTGAACAAACCGGTCAGTGAATTCAATATGCTCGGACTCTTTTCTTTCGCCCTGTTTTTCATCGTCCTTCCTCTCTTCGTCCGCACGGAAAAGTGTAAGCCTATCTGGGCGTCCAACCTTTAAAAATGTTTTATGTGCTTTTTTTGCCTCTGAAGCAGTGGGATATTCTTTATAACCATACGCAAGTTTATTTCCTTCGTAAAACGGCCCGACAACCATTTTACGGGCGTCTGGACGAAATGTTACTTCCACATAATTGAGTGGGAACCAACGTTTGGAAAATTTTGATACTTGGAATGTGCGACCATTTTCCAATTCGATGAGACGCTTTTTGTTATCAATGTCGTCTTTTTTAGAAGCTTTACATCGTGTGATAGAGTCATCCGTGTTGACCCAATATCCATCTTCCTCTGATTCGACTTGGTGCAGATATTTGTCTTGGTACCGTTCTACTTGGTAACGCAACGTGTCATTGATGTATTCCGACTGACCGAAAATAGACCATTTGACAGTAGGGCCCTCTCCTTCCCATGGCGTGTTAAAAGACGATTCAAACCAAGATTTACTTATGTAATACGGTACTCCCTTGTGCACAAAATTTCTGGCATTCTGCTCATCGTCGACGCTGTCGCCGTCGACCTCAACCAATGTATTCCCCATTTCTTTCTTTACTTGCCAACCGTCCGGTATATCTATTGAATATGTAACACCTACCGCGACTCTGTAGGTCGTGTACATTTTCTCAACCACTTTGTTCAGAATGGTTCGTTGTTTTTTGGGCGTGAATTGTTTCGAAAAGAATACCGGTATTTCGTATTTACCGTGTTGGTCTTTATTGCGAAGCAGGTCGTCACCTTCATCTGCACTTAGTGTTCTGTAGTCTAATAAATCTGACAGACGCTGTTGTGCCATACCTGCGACTTTAAGACGTATAGCTGAATATAATATCAGTTGATACGCCGAAAAATGCACCTTTTCATATCGAAACACTTTGTAAGGATACTCTCTGGCGGACGATTCAAAATCTTCATTATCGAAATAATCAATGAATTGCTGAATGATAGGTTTTATTTGTTTGGCGTTAATTCTGAAAAGAACAAGTTCGTCCCGTGGACGAGTCATATTGAGCAGTTTTTCCTGGCCTTTAAGGGTAGAAAGTACTTGTCCCACGATGCCTGTCCAAACGGCCGTCGCCGCGATTGTTTTGCCGCCTATTACGGCGGTTGCGCCGGCAAACGGCAAAATACCAGCGGCAGCGGCGAGCGCTATAATCCCCCCGGCCATGGCTGTTTTTTGACCTAAAGTAAGAAAAAATCCAAACATGGGTTTATAATGAGTTCGAATGTATCTGGTGACCGTAGCTTTTTTTTCATCCAGATACATATATTCATTGCGAAATGTTTGTGTATCAGTGGGAAAGACATTGGTGCGCGTTTGTACCTGACTCAACATGTTAAACAGTGGCAGGATGTCGGTGACAGATTTGGATAGTGGCGTTCCTGTCAACATAATCATATATTGTGCCCTCTCTGCGATAGTCAGCATTCTTGTATAGTTATATATGTGCTGTGCGTTTGTTTGCCGTGTTTCTAATGCGGAACGTTCCATATTAATTCTTTTAAGAGCGACGTTTTTGTATTCGTTCAGACGGTGTGCTTCGTCAAATATGACCACTGAACTGTCCATGATGTCTGCCTTCGTGTGCATGCGTTCAATGGCCTCTTCGTACGTCCATAAATAAAATTTAAGTCCACCTGGTATGTCACGGACATAAAAATCACCTGAGCTGTAACTGTTGTCCGGCGACCACACGCCGAAATTGGTGAGCTCTGATTTCCAATCGCTTTTGATAGAATTTGGCATAACGATAATAGCCGTGCGAATTGCTGGCGACCGGTATTTGCGCATATATACGATAGAAGCAATCGCCGTCAGCGTTTTGCCGGTACCCATGTAATGATTGACCAAGAGACTTTTTTGTTGGGAAAACCTGTCCACGACATTTTGTTGGTAGTCGTCAAACGTCCAGCATGGGTTTAATTTGGGCATGGATGGTTTGGCCACATCATCGCCGCCGTTTACCGCGCCCAACGACCACCACCCTTCTTTTGCAGCATTTAAATTCTGCCAGACATCGCCAAATTTCGCAAAGAAACAACCAACATATTCTTGCGCCACACGCGGTTGACGAATCGACACGATAAATTTTCGCTGCTTCACAATGACTTGTCCACCGGACAGAATATAGACTTTATCATATTCTTCACGTAAAAGTATACCCGTATTTATTTCACTTTTTTCCATGAAACGCACCTGTACGTCAGCCTTAAAATCGGGACAAGTTCGACCGCTGACTTTGACGAAATCAATAACGTGATTTGCCTGGCAATGAGAACAATCGAGACAATCTATTAGGAGCCATTTTCGATATTCGTTCGTTTCTTGAACCCATTTTTCAGACTGGTTGAATTTAAACGTTGATGTAGAACCAAAGAAATAATTCGAAGGTCTGAGATTGTCGAATGACACAGGGGGTAATGTAATGGGAAACGTTACTTTCCAGGGCGCTGGTTTATTCTCCATGCACGCGAACATATTGATGTACTCCAATGGTGTTACTCTGTTTTCGTCGGGAAAATACCAACCGTTTGCCCGTCCAATACCCGAAAGTGTCTGGAAATAGTTGACCATTGATTTCATTTCCGATACTATTTTTTTAAACGTTTCCGGCATATTTCCGTGGCATCCTTGTTGACACGGTATATTTAATTTTCTGTATGTTTTTTTCAAAATATCATGGGACCAGTCGCTGAGAACGTTTTTTTTGCGTAAAGGCCGCATTTTCAACAACTCAGGATTAACAGGCGCACGCCCTTTACCTAACTTTGTTTCCAAAAATAGGCGTAAAAAACAGGTAGGCATGTTATGAACTTTGTCGTTTATCGTGATGGATATGCACGGCAAACCTCTTTTTTTGAGACCGACTTTGAAATAGCGACAGTGGACTTCTTGGATCTGTGGAATGTACGCTGATAGTTGTAACCAGACTGTATTGTCCGAAGTCAAATTCCATTCATTTATTAATTCTGGATTGACACTACGCTCTTCCGACTCTTTCGACACTTTCGACGACTCTTCGGACTCTTGTTTTAGTTTGATTTGTTCTTCCAAGATTGCGACAAATCCACGGAGAGCGTCAGGAAATCGTTTTCCCAACTGCTTCCGAAAATCTCGCAAATATTTCACGTCTACTTTGGACAAGTCTTCGGGCGTCCAATTTTTTAATTTCGTATACCATTTACCACGACCCTGAATGGTTTTTTCAAAATTGAGACGATTAGCATCATACTTGAATTGTTCTGAAGAAGATGTACTTTGTTCTGCTCCCATAAATTATAATAATTATAATGATACATATATACTATATTTTTTTACTCTTTCGAAATTCACACTCCATCGCATCTTTGATGGTGACCGTTGACCACTAAAAAACACGGCAACAGAGGATATTTGTATATAAAGGTGCAGACACGAATAAAAGAATGTTGTCTCTAATTACATCGTTATTGGTCGTCATGGTCTCCGCGGAACAGTATAAACTCGCAGCAGTCGCGCGCCTCGGCAATACGCAAGAGTCCTTTAAATGTATTGAATCGGACGGCAACACACAATATTGGGTCAATATGGACGAAATGTCTATCAACGGGGTCAGCATTGTCGCGACAGGGGGGATTACTACGAACGAATTAACCGTAAATGGGCCTGTGGTTTTGGGAAGTACATCGGCGGACATAATCAAGATTCAAGGTAACTTGGGTGTTACTGGCAATGCCACGTTCGAAAAACAATTAACGGTCAAAATCTACGATGGGACAACAGAGAGTTTGAAATTGGAAGTACTGAGTATAATTATAAAAAAGTTGGAAAGCAAAATCGCTAAATTGTGCACACCACCGTCTGTTTGTTAAAAAATGACATCTACTTTCATCTTTTTGTAGGACAATCAAGGTTGCTTTAACATCACTGATAATGTTGAACATATGATGTAAAGAAATTATATTGTTTAAATTTGGTCACAAAATGAATACACAAGACCCCCAATTACCACCACCCCGGGAACAGTGGCGTTTCGTATACGAAGACCCTCGTAAGAAGACAGAATATCCAATGGGGTATTACTTGAACAAATACACGGGAGAAACAAAATCCTTTGAAGACGGTATATCAAAGGTTATTGGGGAAAAGAACGAGTTATATGTATACAATCAATGGTGGTTCGAACAATAACAGTGAGCTATAAGATTTAAATCAAATATTTAAATCAAATAAGTTGTTCATATATTTAATTTAAAATAGTAATAACTAAAACAAATCAAACATGTCCGCCATCACTTTACAAGCACTTCAATGTCCCATCACCCATGATATCATGGTAGACCCTGTGAAAGCGCCCGACGGTCACACGTATGAACGCGCCGCCATTGAAGAAGCCATTCGCCGCAATGGCAAGTCTCCAATCACGCGCCAACCCATGAGCATCGACCAACTTGTCACCGACTATACTCTCAAAAATGTGATCGAAGAACTTTCTTCTTCAAAGACTGAAGAGGTGACCAGTAACGACGAACCGGTCACGGTGACGACGCGTTCGCATGCCGGGATGACGCAAGTCACTATCAGCACGCCAGATGGTGAAGCAGCGCCTCTCGATGTCGCGTTCGTTATTGACATTTCCGGTTCCATGGCGACCGAAGTTTCTTCTGGAGAATCCGACGGATTCAGTATTCTGGATGTTGTCAAACATGCCATTCTCACTTGTCTCGAAGGCTTTCGTCCACAAGACAAGGTTTCTCTGGTCGTGTATTCGACGGAGGCGCGTGTTCTCATGCCTTCGCTCTGCATGGACGCTGGTGGAAAGGCGTGCATCAAGATTGCGCTGGCCGGTATTGACGCTGAAAACAGTACCAACATTTGGGACGGTCTTCGTCTTGGGCTCGAACAATTGCCCCGAGGTGGTACCGTCTTTTTGCTGACCGATGGCCAACCCAATCGCAGCCCGCCTCGCGGTGAAGTCCATGAGCTCAAAAAGGCTCTGGACGAACGCGATGACATCGTCGTCAACACGTTCGGCTTTGGGTACAACATTGACACGGCGCTGCTGCTCAATTTGGCGCGTGCCACACAAGGCTCCTACTCGTTCATTCCAGATATTGGACTCGTGGGCACCATCTTTGTGCACGCTATGGCAAATATTTGCACGTCTATGAGCCAGCATTTGACGCTCGCCATTGAAACGGAGGGCATCATAGACCTCCCAGAGGTTGAAAAGACGTCTTGGGGATATTTTCTATCCATAGGACGCATCACCAAAGGTCAATCACGCGACATTTTCATTGAATGCACGTCGCCCATTGTAGTCATGGTGCTTGACCAGACAGTGACAGCTCTCTCCGAAGAACCATCCAGTCCAGAACGCCAACACGTGGCCCTAGGCATCCAACACTGCTCGGAACTGGCCAACATGGACTACGATAAGGCGCGCGGCTACTTGAACGGACTCGTGGACGCTGTTACTGACCCCAAGTTGCAGGAAGATTTGAACGGTCAAGTGCGCGAAGCCATTGAACCAGAGAATTATC
>Ga0302134_10000762_pt1 | contig 14599 bp, 10 predicted proteins | sample CB9_SCM_MG_FD_203123 | JGI IMG/M metagenome (GOLD analysis project Ga0302134, IMG submission 203123) | Marine microbial communities from Western Arctic Ocean, Canada - CB9_SCM | ecosystem: Environmental > Aquatic > Marine > Oceanic | place: Canada: Western Arctic Ocean | collected 2017-09-19
GTAGATATTCCACGAGACGAGCTTGTTGTCGTCACCGGTCTATCGGGATCAGGTAAATCGACTTTAGCCTTCGACATCATTTTTGCCGAAGGCCAGCGGCGCTTTCTCGACTCCATGTCACCCTACGCGAGACAGTTTGCAGGACAGCTAGAAAAACCCGACGTCGATCGCATTACCGGACTGCCCCCCACAGTAGCGATTGAACAGCGTGTTTCACGAGGTGGAGGAAAATCCACAACGGGCACAGTCACGGAGATTTACCATTTCCTCCGTCTCCTTTATGCCAAACTTGGAATCCAGCATTGCCCAGAATCAGGTGAAGCCGTGATCTCGCAAACAACTGATTCCATCGAGCAACAGATTAAAAAACTCAGGAAGAAGCATGAAAAACTTCTCGTCCTAACGCCTCTAATCCGTGCTCGAAAAGGTTTCCATACTGACGTTGCCGCAGCGGCGGCAAAAAAGGGTATCACCCAACTTCTTGTCGATGGCCAGCTTATGGATACCGAAGGATTCCAACCCCTCAAACGCTATCAGCCACATGATATCTTCGCTGTGTGTGTCGACGTAGAACAAGCCCTTGCAATGGGCAGAGGGCACTGCGCTGTTAAACTCCAAGTTTCAAACTCCAAACTCCAAACATACAGCACGCAGCGCGTGTCCCCCGTCACCGGAAAATCCTTTGATGAACCCGACCCCCACCATTTCTCATTCAACTCCCACCGAGGATGGTGCCCGACCTGCCGTGGATACGGAGTTGTTTCCTCGGTTAGTCGACGTCGGTTCGACACTCGAAACAACACCCCCTACAACTCGATCGCCGAAGCTGAAATCCATGAGTCGATTGCCTCCACAGACATCGAAACCCAAAGCCCCTGCCCCGCGTGCCATGGCGCACGACTTAGAGAGGATTCTCGTCACGTCCTCATCCACGGTGAATCCATCCAGAACATCAATGGCTTATCCGTAGTCGATGCCGTCAGTGCGTTAGAAAAGTGGAAGTTTACAGATCGGGACAATCTGATCGCCCGTGATATCCTCCCAGAAATCATCCAACGCCTACACTTCCTTAGCCATGTAGGGCTTGGCTACCTTCAGTTAGACCGTTCCGCTGACACCCTTTCCGGAGGTGAGTCTCAACGCATCAGATTGGCGGCTCAGCTCGGATCCAACCTCCGCGGGGTGCTTTATGTGCTGGATGAACCAACTATCGGCCTGCACCCAAGAGATAACGTCAAGCTACTCGATACTCTTGAGGCACTACGCCAGCGTGGTAACTCGCTGCTGATAGTAGAACACGATGAGGAAACTATTTCCCGAGCCAACACCCTAATTGAACTTGGCCCGGGCGCCGGGGTTCTGGGGGGAGAATTAATAAGCTCCAAGCCTCAAATTCCAAATCCCAAGCGTGACTATCCACGACGATCGATTCCGAAAGCTACTGCAAAAACGGGATGGCTTAAACTAACAGGATGCAACGCCAATAACCTCAAGAACATCGATGCTCGTATTCCTCTAGCCCGACTCACCGTGCTCACGGGGGTTTCAGGATGTGGTAAATCATCTCTGATGCGAGGCTGTTTATCCACTGTGTTTGATCGTAAAAAATCTGACCAATCCTATCAATCCGTATCAGGGCATAAGAAGATCAAACACTGCTTTGAGGTCGACCAAACACCGATCGGAAAGACCTCGCGCTCCTGTCCGGCTACGTATGTGAAGCTATTCGACTCCATTCGTCAGCTCTTTGGTCAACTCCCTGATGCACGCGCACGCGGATTTACAGCATCCCGCTTCTCATTTAACAACAAGGAAGGCCAGTGCTCTGAGTGCAAAGGAAATGGTCGGATCAAACTTGAAATGGATTTCCTTCCCACCACCTGGGTGCACTGTGAGACGTGTAACGAAATGCGCTACAATTCCGCAACACTCGATGTGCGTTACAATGGAAAAAATATCGGTGAGGTTCTGCGTATGAATATCCGCCAGGCATCTGAATTCTTTTCAGCTGTGCCTAAGTTGCACCGCACCCTCAGCCTACTCACTGATACCGGTCTGGGTTATTTGCAACTTGGCCAACCCAGCCCGACTTTGTCAGGTGGTGAGGCTCAGAGGATCAAGCTTGTTTCAGAACTTACTAAAGGGCGTAAATCTGTGAGTAAGGGCGCCATGCAGAATAATAACCTCTACCTGATCGAGGAACCTAGTATCGGGCTTCATCAGCAGGATGTGGTAAAGCTGATCAATGTGCTGCACCGCCTCGTCAACGAAGGCCATACCGTCGTTGTCATCGAACACCACAGCGCCATCATGGCGGAGGCCGATTACGTCATCGACATCGGCCCCGAAGCTGGTGAAAAAGGAGGGCAGATCGTTGTGCAGGGGAAACCTGAACACGTGGCTAAGTCGAAGAACTCACGCACGGCCCCCTTCCTGTTCAAAGAACTAAACATCTAACACATGAACCATTTACGCGCACAAATACGGCAATGCGATATACTACCCACCTTGCACGTCACGGCATCTTCGATTTTATCACGGTAATTTGCATGACCACTAACGACACAACCACTAACGACAAAAAAGGCGTCTTCGCCGCCATTGCTGCATTTTCGCTCTGGGGTGTGCTGCCTATATTTTGGAAAGCTCTAGATGGCGTCCCCGTGCTCGATGTCACGGCACACCGGGTGGCATGGACCCTGGTTATTTTAATTCTATTTCTCGTCTTCAAAGGCACGGTGAAGCAGACAGCTTCCGCATTTAAATCACCCAAGGTCGTTGCCACGCATACTTTGGCAGCAGCTCTTCTAGCATGCAATTGGCTAATCTATGTCTGGGCCACACTGAATGACCGCATCCTCGAAGGAGCGTTAGGATATTACATCAATCCATTTCTCTATATTCTGTTAGGAAGAATATTTCTCGGAGAACGGCATTCACGATTACAGCTCGCTGCGATCGCAGTGGCTGCGGCTGGGGTGGCGCTACAGTTCCCTGCCGTCGAGGGTGTGCCATGGGCTGCTATTGGTTTGGCTATATCATTTGCCGGCTATGGAATGATTAGAAAAAAATCACCTCTTGGATCTTTTTCTGGGCTGACCATGGAAGCGATAATCCTCCTACCACTTGCTCTGATTTATTTGTTTATTCAGCCAAGCGGTAATAGTGCCATGTTTGGATCAGATACCACCTCGACGCTCCTGTTGATCGGAACAGGTGCCGCCACGGCCGCGCCCTTGTTGTTTTTCGCCCGAGGAGCACGGTCAATCAGTCTTTCTCTATTAGGTATTCTCCAATTCATAGGGCCGACAGGTCAATTTTTGATCGGATGGCTTCATTACGGAGAACCTCTACCACCACTCCGGCTAGCCTCCTTTGTCTTCATCTGGGTAGCGGTGATCATCTATGCGCTGAGTTTAAGACGGCAGAGCACGAACTGAAATACGCCCCCTCCCCACCCGTCGAACAGATTCATTTTTGACATCGTCCCTATCATTCGGTAAGATACAGGCGTCATGGACTGTAAACAACTGGCTTTAGCCGTAATGGCCCTGCTCTGCCTGAATAGTAATGCAGAGCTTCGTCGATTTCAGAATGCTGAGGAAACAAAAAGTTTTTTTGCTGAACTCACTGGATACGATGCTCAGACCAAACGCGTCACCGTGCGGCTAAAAACTGGGCGCACAAAGGTTTTTACCATCGATATCTTAAGTGAAGATGACAAAAAATACGTCTTGGCGAATGGTAAGCGTTTAGCGATCAGCAATGATATCCGAGTGTCAGTAGACGACTATAAGGAAAAAACTAAAAAAGCATACGAACCCCTAATCGAAAATCGAGTCTACCCAAGCGGATATTCGATAACACTCAGTAACCGAGCTAAGAAAACCCACACTGATATTACCATCAACTACACTCTTTACTATGCGGTTCAAGGTTACGTCAAACCTGAGCGCAAGCGCGAGGAGAAGTCGGGCACACTGACGTGTGAAAAAATCACCGCTCAGGGAACGGTCACACTAAAAACAGAAACGGTAGATATCATTTCAGGCAAACTCGACCCCACCTACAAGCAGGTGCCCAGAACGAATGCTGATGGCCAACGATACACGGCCTCCGTAATCGATAAGCCAGGCGGCCGACGTAAGGACCTTTTACTCGGCTGTAAGGTGGACATCCTGGTCGATGGAAAAGTTGTTAAAACCCTAACTGAAGGCACGATCGCCATCGAGGATGCCAACGAAAGATAGAGTCCCGTTCACGAGGGTCCCGTTCACGATACTCCTAGAAGCCCGCCAACCACTACCGGGGACGAGAGCATAAAATCGGATGCATTCATCCGGCGTGATCCATCAGGCTGCAGGGATGTAATTTCCAGAGATCCCTCTCCACATGCCACGCAGAAGACACCATCCGTAGAGAGCACTTCACCCGGTTTCCCGGTGTGTTCACTGACTTTGACTTGTGGGAAGATTTTCAATCGGCGAGTTCGACCTTTTTTATCGGTAAAACTCGTAGAGGTTCCGGGCCAAGGGTCATAAGCTCGGATACGACGTTCAAGAGCTGCGGCAGACTGGGTCCAATCGATCTCTCCATGCTCTCGCAATAATTTGGGAATATAGCTAACAAGATTTTCGTCCTGTGGTTCGCGTGTGGCACTTCCATTCGCAAATTGAGTCATGACTTCGGTGAGGGCTTCAGGGGCAATATCAGCCAAGCGATCATGAAGCTCCCCAGCAGTTTCTTGTTCACCTATAGCGGCTTCCTTTTTCAGAATAATATCACCTGCGTCCAGAGCTTTGACCACATGCATTACGGTGATGCCTGTATGGCTATCTCCAGCATCGATAGCAGCCTGAATACATGCGGCTCCACGATATTTCGGTAGTAGTGATGCATGCAGATTGATACATGCGGTGGATGGGATATCGAGTAATTCCTGGGACAGGATTTGCCCGTAGGCCATGACTACGATCACGTCGGGCTTCAATTCGGCCAGTTCTAAAATAAATGATTTTTCGCGGGCACGCTCTGGCTGCATCACGGGGATGTCGTTCGCGAGAGCCAGTTCCTTGATGGCAGGAGCGGTCAGGATTTGCTTCCGCCCCACAGGCTTATCCGGCTGGGTGATCAGCGCAACCACTTCGACCTCATCCATTTCCATTAAAAATGAAAAAGAAGGCAGGGCAATATCACCTGTGCCCATGAATACGATACGTTGCTTCGACATGCTGTGTCTTTAAACGCGAAGTGGTTAATTCCAAACTCCAAATTACATAAAAACGGGTCGCCCGATTAATCGGCGCCCCGCAAGACAGGGCCGGGAATTTTTTCCATATCAATCATCTCTTAGACAATGTAAGATAGGTTGGTTCGCTTTTTCCAGAGAGAAATTCGCACCTTTTAGTATCTTACCGGTGTTTACCACCCTAGTTACCACACATTTAGCCTCTCAATTCATCCATTATGCCTCAGATACCACGCCCAGCATTCATCTTCCCCCTGCTCTTTCTGTTGGCAGTGATCGCGGGATACTACATCACAGGGACAAAACCCTCGGACAAAAAGAAGGTGACGACTGAAAAGGAGACCAGTAGTCATCCGAGGACAACACAATTACCTGAAAATAAGTCTCTCTCTCGCACAACACGGCGGCAGGAAAGAACCGTGGCTGATCAAACAACGCCTCGCTTTGCCCTCGAGAACGAAAGAATAGCCCGCTTCAAAAACGAGGCTGATTACCAAAAGTTCCTCGCTAGCCTGAAGCGACGTGGCCTCAATTTACTGGGGAAATCTGATCGGCTCATGGCTGTGCGCTTCGGCTTTGGCTTCGGTGATGGTTTCGATCCCAATGACATCGACGACGCCGACCTTTCCTATAACTACTTGGTGAGCATACCTGCACCGCCGAGTGTACAAGCACAGGCTGGTGCAACGGGATTCGGAAGAAATGCGCTCTCATGGCTAGGGATTGACGGTGATAATTCAGCATGGGGTAAGGGCATCACTGTTGCGGTACTTGATTCGGGGGTAAATGACCACATTGCACTCAACGGAGGAAATGGCAATATCACCACGGTCACACTCACTGAACTTGCTGATGGAAGTGAACAGCTCGGGCATGGGACGGCAGTGGCCTCCATCATCTCAGGTGACCACGTTCTCACCCCAGGAATTGCTCCAGCCTCCGATATTCTTTCCATTAGAATCACCGATTCGGAAGGTGCCTCGGATTCATTTACCCTCGCGCAGGGTATCTTGGAAGCCGCCGACGCAGGTTCCAAGATCATCAATATCTCCATGGGGTCCTATGGAAACAGCTCTGTGGTGCTCGAAGCTGTTCAGTACGCTCAAGAAAAGGGTGCCGTGATCGTGGCATCCTCAGGAAACGAAGGGCTGGATGCCATCGCCTACCCAGCCGCCTATGATGGCGTCATCTCCGTAGGAGCGGTCGAGGCCAACGGCGAGCACCTCGATTTTTCCAACAGTGGCGAATCTCTCGATGTTGTTGCACCGGGATACCAAGTCAACGCAGCATGGGGAGATGAGCAGCTCACCTCATTTTCAGGGACGTCAGCTAGCGCCCCCTTCATCAGTGGAGCTATCGCAGCTGCGATGTCAGAGAACCCTCACATAACCGCTCAGCAGGCGGCTGATCTCGTTTTGGGAGTCACCAATGACGCTGGCTACCCAGGGGACGACACCGCCTATGGCAGCGGTATTCTCGCCATGGACCGAGTGATGGAGAATGGAACTCCGGGCATCTATGATGCCGCTATCACGAGTCAGGTACTGGTTCTTCCCAATGAACCTACATCACTGCCGCAGGTTCTGGTGACGGTACAAAATCAAGGAACCGAAACACTCATCAATAGCCCTATCAGTATCACCAGTCCTACGGGCACTCAGACGCTTAATATAAGCAGCTTGGCACCTGGGCAGATCCAAACATTCCCTGTCCCTGTGAGGCTCCCTCCAGGCGATGCATCAATCTCGGTAAATTCATCGGTGCAAATCACCGAAACTGACAAAGATCCGAGTAACAACAGTCAGAGTTCCAGCTTCACGGAGGAGCAACCGTAAGGGTGTTTCGATAAACGCCAGCTGAGAAGATTGCCTTCATTTGAAGAAGCGCAGATTCGCAGAGTAACTCTCATTTTTAAATTGAGGAAAGTCGTCGACACTTATTCACGGCCACATCGGCCTTGAACAAATTCCACCTTATTTGCTAACCAGTAAAAAGCCCGACCAACTATGGTCTCGGAGTCATAATGGTCTTAGTGTAGTGGTAGCTGTGCTTTTTAACAAGCTCCTCCTGCCTAATTCCGGACTTCTTGGCCAGAGTTAGACCTCGATCGGTCAATACAGTGATGCTGACTTCTGCACCGACGATTACACCATTCTTAATTTTATCAGCGTTAGGTCCAGTGGCTTCAATTTCATTACCTTTTAATCTGAATTCCGTGTAATTACTGGCTCCATCTTGGCGCATACTAACACGCTCTATCTTGGTCTCGGTGCCACCTGTGGGGGTATATTCCACAAGAAAAGTGATTGTCATCTCATAGATGTTTTCTACGAGAAAATTGGATGCTGAAAGGTCGTCTCCTTTAAAATTGTCGTAAGCTAATTTCAGATCATCCACAGCCAGAAGACCGGGTTTATTTATGCCAAACGTCTCATCAGGGTTCACAAGACGACGGTATAAGGAGAACACGGCAAATTCATCGATATCCTTAATCTGGTCCTTAAAAACAAGACGGTAGCTAACAGCAGAAACATCTCCGCCGTTATCGACACCATTCACTCCGATTTGTCCGTTGTAACGATCGGTAGCACCGGTAAAAAATATCAAATGACTGGTGTTGGTGATTTCCTTATTTGTAGGACCCTGCTGGGTATTTGTCTCAGGCCCCGCATAGAGCCATTCATAGGCATTTCCGTCTCTTCGTGAGATCATACTTTCCAGATCCTTAGAAATCGTTTCCAGAGCTTCCTTAGCCTGGCGTGAGGCACGAACTTCGTTACGGCTATCGCGGTAGGTGTCCATTGAGATCGCTGTCAGGTAGACAAGCACACCGATAAGAACCACGGTAATCGACATGGCCACAAGGAGTTCAACGAGTGTAAATCCTGAGGATTTAGAAAATTTAGCTGAGAATCGATTTATTTTCATCGGGTTACGAAAGTTAGACATCATAGTGAAATGGGATTTGATAAATTAATTTAGCGGCGCACTGCCATGTTCCTTGTAAAGACAGGTTTGTCGTCGTCGGAAGGCTTATATTTTGCAGCATAACCATATAGACTACTTTTCAAGGCAAAGAATTCCGCTTGAAAGGCAATGACTGCCTCCGGATAATTAGTATACGTTTTAGCAGCATTCGGTGTATGCGGATCTAAAATGCTAGTGTCATTGGTAGAGATAACAAGTTCCCCATTCGCGTTAAAGATGAGCTGTTTCATTCGCACGTAAAAGACACGTCCCTCTACTACACCGGGAGCGAGTTCATCCTTAACAGTGGCAGTATCTGAAAGAAGTCTAACCACAGATTGAAGCACATAGTCCTTTCCAGGGACTTGCTTTGTACGATCAGTCTGTGGGTTCAACGTACCATCATCACGAACGTTAGAAGGATCTCCTCTGAATTGATAAAGCAGAACAATCGCATCAGGTGTAGTTGCACCGGACGCCGCGATCATCGTGAAGGATTTTTCAAAAGCTGTGGTGATTTCCCCAAATCTTCGAATACTAAGTTCACTCTCTAGTGTGGTTGCAAGTCGGTTTGCTTCCTTCGCCGAGATTGATTTTCGGATGCCTTGCACAGCGGGCCCAAAGGCCGCCAAGAAAGCAGTGACCATGATGGTGATAATCCCCATCGCTATGACGGTTTCAACGAGCGTGAAACCTCTGCGCTTACAAACTTTTTTGATTTTCATATTATACTAATTAGACTGTTTAAAATTTATCACCTGCTTTGATACCACTGGGAATATCCATTTGGTCAGGATGCCTGAAGACAGACGTAGTGCCTTTTCTCCAAATAATCAGACCTCCGAAATTTTTGACATTACCACCACTCACTTTAGGATTGTCGGCGCCCTTGGGCTTGCTTCCTACACCAATGACAAAGCTGGCACCTGGAGTCGAAACATTGCCTTCGCCGTTGAATTCGTAATAGAAATAAGGTCCTGATAGATTGGTATTAGCCGAAGTCTGATCCACGCCGCCGTATATGTCTTCGTCTGCTGCAGGAATCTTATCTATTCCGGCCCCTGAAACCTCGTGGTTTTCACGGCTGAATTCTTGACTAAAGTAAACTCCCTCGGGAAGAAAAGAACCTCTACTATTTGCTATCCACTTACCGCGCCCACTACCATCATCGTAATAATAAACTACTAACATGTATCTCAAGTAACGTTCATGGTCGTTTACGTCGGCGTTGATCAATAGACGAGTCGAGCCACCTTTACCTATGGCGACTGCACGGGCTTCAGCAAAAACAGCTTCGGCTACCGGCAAACCTGCACTCACGCCACTTGCCTTGGAGAGGTTTTTCAAACCTAAAGCTCCAACGGTAAGCATGACAGTGATAATCGTGATAACTACCAGCATCTCCACAAGAGTGAATCCGGCGGCTACCTGAAAGCGTGTTCTGAGGCGGGACGAGTAATGTTTCATGGTTGATGAATAGGCTACGGAGTTTCCGCAGGGATGGAAGCTCCTTTTTCAAACCTATAGCCTATTTTCAATCTTCGCGCAAGTATTCATTGTATATACAACGCCTGACTCAACGATAAAAAAGGCCGGAGGATCAACTTTGTATGAACTGTTGATGCATTCTAGGCTGATTTCATCAGTCCTGAATGGCTATATCGCTAATTCCAGCTGAAGCGAGGCAATTTAGGACGTCGATGTAGCGCTGCTGTTTCACTTCATCGTGAACTCTAAGCACCACACGTGGAGTGCTCGATGGCCCCATACCCACGATCGAGCCAAGCCGTCCCTTCAGATTAGATAGCTGTCGGTTCTCAGAATCTGAGTCAAAAACCTCCGCGGCATCACCTGGGTTCACGACAACCTCCCCACCCTGACGGAGTTCAATAAGCATCGGGGGAATAGGTGGAATATTCTCGGGAGAGGTAACCCCTGGAAGTGGACTCCGCAAGTCCTGCTCACGCGGCTGGATCGTGGTGGTCACCAAAAAATAGATCAACAGGAGGAAACAGACGTCAATGAGTGACGAGATATCTAATGTTGGTTCGTCCGGGGTGAGAGAGTCTTCTTGATTATGTAGGCGTGTTCTTTTCATGGTTCCAACCTTGGAACGCATGTGGAAGGGAATTAATTAGAGATTTCTGAATGAGGATTAGTCGATATCAACCACCTCGTTTTTTTCGTCTTCTTTACGACCGAAGAACTTGGACAAATCGAATCCAAAATAACGTGCGCATGCGAGTAGAACAGCTGTAGCTGTAGCTTCATCTAGGTTTCCGATGATGGGGAAATTATCAGGGATAAATTCAATCACTCCCATGGTGGGATTGAGCAAGTATACGACACAAAAAGCTGCGATCAGAGAAACAATAATACCTTTCATTCCGCCAACCTACCCCTCTTCCAAAAATACGCAAATGCAGAAAACAAGATGATTCCATAGACAGGAAGCACAACCCAACCCATTCTAGATGGTCGGAATCGCGTGTGGCGAAAGTATGATCGAAAAAAATCAGCATCCCCCACTCTGTCAGAAGGAATGCTGAATTGTTCGAAATTCTCCGTGTTTACGCCTTGGGAAGGGCTACTTCTTAGCGGCCTTTTTAGCGGCCTTCTTGGCTGCTTTTTTTGCGGCAGGAGCAGCAGCGGGTGTGACCTCGATGAGATCACTAACAGACTTCTTAGCTACTTTCTTAGCCTTCTTTAGGGGCTCTTCCATTTCTTCTTCGAAACCGCCACCGTGTCCTAGGATGAATGCGAGATCGTCCATAGCCAAGGTGCTGGCGAAGCCCTCGTCACCTAACACGTTGGTAACAAGTTGAGTCTTCTGGTGCTGTAGAATACGGATTTTTTCCTCCACCGTTTCACGGGTAAGCAAGCGATAGGCAATCACCTTGTTTTTCTGGCCAATACGGTGCGTCCGGTCAATCGCCTGATTCTCCACAGCGGGGTTCCACCATGGATCGTAAAGAATAACGTAAGAGGCTGATGTTAGGTTAAGACCTGAACCACCTGCCTTGAGCGAGAGCATGAAGACGGATGCGTCCTTGGTTGTCTGGAAACTCTCGATCACTCCCTTACGGTCTTTTGTCTGCCCTGTAAGGTAATGGAACGGTCGACTCTCTACCTCAAGGCGGGCCTTGATGATATCGAGCATGGAAACAAACTGGGAGAAGACGAGCACCTTGTGCCCCTCCTCACGGAGTTGGTCGAGCAGGTAGAAGAGTGCTGTCATCTTGGCGCTTTCCTCCTTGAGGAATTTTGGATCAATCAGACCAGGGTGGCAACAGATCTGGCGCAGACGCATCAGGCCTTGAAGAATAGCAAAGGAGTTCTTCTTCACAGCTTCATCGGAATCGAATCCTAACAAGGCTTTCTGAATACGCTTCAGCTCAGCCTTATACATCTCGGCTTGGACGCCTTCCATTTCTGCGAAGACTTCCTCCTCGGTTCTCGGTGGAAGATCCTTAGCCACCTGGAGTTTGGTCCGGCGAAGAAGGAATGGGCGCAGACGTGAGGCAAGTCGGCTCTGAGCGCCGGGGTCCTTACGTTTATCAAAGCGTTTCTTGAAGTAGGCACGGCTACCGAGCACTCCGGGCATGGCGAAGGACATCAACGACCACATATCCATCAGACGGTTCTCAATAGGAGTACCTGTGAGAACAAGGCGGTTCTTCGAGTTGAGTTCGCGAGCTGCCTTGGCGGCTTTGGAGTCAGGGTTCTTGATCTGCTGACCTTCGTCGAGGATCGTGGTCAACCACTTCACCTTGGCGAGCTCCTCACCACAGAGGCGAAGTTGAGCGTAGTTAAGAACAAACATATCCACTTCTGTTTCCAGAATCTTGAGATCAAGATCGTCACGGGTGCGAAGGATTTTCACGCGCAATTCGGGAGCGAATTTCTCACACTCGGAATGCCAAACGTCGATCACGGACTTCGGACAGACCACCAATGACGGTGATACTTTGGCCATGGAGCCTTTTTCCTTGGCTTCCTCGGCGCGCAGCCAGAGAAGGTAGGTGATTGACTGAACTGTTTTACCCAGACCCATGTCATCTGCAAGCAAACCACCAAAACGGTTGGTTGCGAGGTAACAGAGGAAATGGAAACCATCGACCTGGTAAGGACGAAGTGTCGCCTGCAGGTTTTCTGGAACAGGAGGTGTAACCTCGATCTGGATATCGCGAGCGCGATCCTTGATACGCTTCCACGCCTTCGGATCAAATACCTCGGCGGCTTTGGGATCGGCAAGCTGCAGTGCGTGCATCCGGTGAGTTTCGCCGGTGAGGTCGAATGGATCGAGGCCCAGACGAGTAACCGCATCGCGCTGATCGGCGTCGAGTTTGATCTCAAGTCGCATCCAGCCACCGTCGTCCATACGGACGTAACCACCACGGGCGGCAACGAGTGAGCGGATTTGCGCGTTGGAAAGAGTGACACCCTCGACATCGATAACGATGCGCAGGTCAAACCAGTCGATTTCCTGATTCACCACCTCAAAGCGGATGGCAGCGGTAACCGGATCAGCTAACAGAGTCTGAAGCTTACCGTCCATTTGCGTGATCAGGGACTCAGGAAGAGCCTTGGCCCACTCGGAGAACTTCTCTGGGAAAAGCTTGGTGATACGTGATTTAAAGGCATCGAGTTTCTCATCATAGGTAAGACCCATCTGAGCAAGCAGAGCAGGAACTGGATAGAGATCTTCACGGGCGAAGCGGAGGAGTTGTTTTCCTTTAACAGGCTTCTGCTCAACAAGTTCCCACTGGTCTTTGATGCGTTTCTCTTCGCGACGCTCCTTTTTCTCAAGAGCGCGAACATCGATGACAAGGTGCTCCGTTTCCGCAGCGGTTAGTCCCTGCTCAATCTTCATCTTGAAGCGTGGGTAGAGATCGAGATCGGTAACACGCTTACGTAGTGATGCAGGAAGGCTAGATCCTATTTTGCGAAGGAACTCAACACCCTCCAAGCTATCGATCACATCCTTAGGGATATGGTAGCGAGGCTGAATATCGGTCTCAGTCAACCAGCGTGGCGGACCAGGGAAGACGGTTTCATCGGATTGATAGAGAACCTCACGGCCGGGGAGAAGTCTGACCGAGTGGGTTACGTGTTCCTTGGTGGCAGTAACTAGCTGGAGCGCAAAGCAGTTAGGCACGTAGGGATCGTCCTCGCAAATCCATCTCAGCGGTTCATCGACGACCTGGAACTCGCGTTCGTCGAGATTGACAACGTATCCTTTCAGTGCTGGCTGACGGAAGATACGGTTCATGAATTGGCAGGATTGCTCTTGGTCCAGATCAAGGCGAGGATCGCCTTCTTTCTGCTGGAATGAGAGGAACTGCTCCCAGATAATCTGGCTAGCAGAGTCCATCCGCAGAGCGGAGTCCTCAAAGAGGTTGACGAAGCGATCGATGTCTCCTTTTTCGCGTAGCGGAAGCCACGTGCTTTCACCGCCCTCCTCTACTTCACCTTCGCAATACTCGACTCGAGCTTCGTTGATAGTGGAAAGAATACGGAATTTAACATAAATCGGTTTATCAATCGGTGGGCGTTCGTTGACGCTCTCGATACGCTCATACCAAGCGGCTACTTCGCGCTCGCGCTCCCACTCGTGCATTTTCTTCTGCACGGATTCGAGGTCGGTGATCGCATTAAGAAAATCAGCATAGGGAAGCTTCTTCTTGTAGAATGCGTAAGCAATGTAGTTCCAGAATTCAAGGATATCGCCAGGAGGCATCGGCCAGAGTTCCAGTGGCTCGTAGCTGACAATTTCCCAGCGTGGATTCAGTCGGACCAGATCGTGATCGTGAATTTCGCCTTCGATAACGTATCGACGGTAGCGCTTCTCGAGTTTATTAACAAAGTCAGCCTCTTTATCATCGAGTTCACGGCCAAGTTTTTCCTCGATGACATCAATGATGGGTGTGTCGTCAAACTCGTTTGGGCTTTCCGGCAGATCCTCACCACGGTGCATACGCTCCATCATGGTGGCATACATACAGGCACCGGCTACGACTTGGTCTTCTGCTGTGCAGCTTCCGAACCAGCGGTTTCCTTGAAGGCGGAGACTCGTCCGGAATACTCCGGTGGAATCTTCCACTCTACCTTGGATGAATAAATGGTTACCAAAAATTTGGGTAACGGCGCCTTCTTCTTGCAGTGCATCGCCGCGATCGCGGGATTTTTCTGGAAAGCTATTGAGAAAGTTCAGTGTTGCTCTATCTGGATTCATTCCTTGGAACTGGGTGCAATGTTGAAATTGTGGTGGTAAACCCCGCGCATTAGATCCCTCATTTAGGATATATGACAATGTGTAAAAACCGGGCGCGCCATCACCCCCGAAATATTATCGGAGATAGGCGACCCGGAACTTGGGGGCGG
>Ga0302134_10000763_pt1 | contig 14587 bp, 19 predicted proteins | sample CB9_SCM_MG_FD_203123 | JGI IMG/M metagenome (GOLD analysis project Ga0302134, IMG submission 203123) | Marine microbial communities from Western Arctic Ocean, Canada - CB9_SCM | ecosystem: Environmental > Aquatic > Marine > Oceanic | place: Canada: Western Arctic Ocean | collected 2017-09-19
CATTTGCTGTCTACATCAATCCCACCATTACTGCGCTTGACGAAACATCCGCCGGCTACTGGGAAGGCTGCTTATCCATTCCTAACATTATGGGGTACGTTGAACGACCGCAGCACATCCAGGTCGACTTTACGGATGAATCTTCACAGCGGCAATCTTTAGAGGTCGATGGTTTTCTCGCGACCGTGTTCCAACATGAATTTGATCACCTACAGGGTAAGCTATTTATTGATCGCGTTAATGACACCGAAAAACTTGCGTTTGACGCGGAGTATCGAGATTTTCATTTGGAGCAAATATGAATCAGGACGAACTAAAAGCGGCAGTAGCGCAATCTGCCATCGACTATATTGATCAGTACCTGGCACCGGATGCAGTCATTGGCGTCGGTACGGGCTCTACTGCGAATTGCTTCATTGACGGGCTGGCACAGATCAAACATAGATTCGATAGTGCAGTAGCAAGTTCCGAGGCTACCGCTCGACGCTTGCGAGATCACGGTATCGAAGTTCAAGACCTCAATTCTGTAGATCGTCTTGCGGTATACGTCGACGGTGCTGATGAAGTCAATGACAAACTGGAACTCATCAAAGGCGGCGGAGGTGCGCTGACTCGAGAAAAGATTGTTGCCTCAGTGTCCGACCAGTTTGTCTGTATCGTCGATGCCAGTAAGACGGTTGATGTTCTAGGTGCATATCCGCTACCCATTGAAGTCATACCCATGGCAAGGTCATCGGTGGCCAGAAAGCTAGCTGCCTTAGAGGGACAACCTGTCTACCGGGAAGACTTTGTAACAGACAATGGCAACGTGATTCTTGACGTCCATAACCTGAACATTGACCACGCAACTGACCTGGAAAAGGAAATCAACAACCTGGTGGGTACTGTCACCTGTGGTCTTTTTGCGCTGCGGCCTGCAGATGTTCTGCTCGTCGGCACGGCAAGCGGCGTCATCGAGAAATACGCGGCGTCAGATTAGTTTGCCAGGATTCATTACGTTGTTAGGATCGAAAACCTGCTTCAAGGCCTTCATCGCCGCAATCTCTGCCTCACTTCTGGTGTAGTGAAGCTGCTCTCTTTTTAGCAAACCCACGCCATGCTCAGCAGAAATACTACCTTTGAACGCAGACACAATACCCAGCACGCTGACACTGACCTGCTCACAACGCGCTTTGAAATCCGGCAACGACCAATCACCGGGCTTCAAAATATTCAGATGCAGGTTGCCATCACCGATGTGACCAAACCATACCACCTCAAAGTCGGGGTATTGAGCCACGACCTCATCTTCAACAGCCTGCAAAAACGCCGGTACTTTCGAAACACGCACGGAAATATCATTTTTGTAGGGCGTGAAGGGGGTAATAGATTCCGAGATCGCTTCACGGTAATGCCAAAAATCACGATTCTGCTGCATACTTTGACTGATTAACCCGTCAACAACCCAGCCCGCGTCACAGCATGCTGAAAAAACATCCAGGACATCCTCGTCGCCCTGCTCGCATTCGAGCAACACATAATATTCTGAGGGTTTATCGAACGGAGCGTTTACCCCGGAGTGTTCCATGACGTGCTGCAAAGCCCGTTCCGAAAAAAACTCGAACGCTGTCACTGAAACTGCAGCACGAAAACTTTTTAAAACCGAAATGATGTCTGTCATTCTCGGCACTGCTAAGAGCACTACCGAAAGACCCCCCGGATGATTCGTCAGTTGAATATTCGCCTCAGTAATAAACCCCAGCGTGCCCTCAGAGCCGATAAATAGGTGCCGCAGATCATAACCAGTCGCGTTTTTTATCAACCCCTGATTGAGCGCCAGAACCTCACCGGTACCTGTTACAACCTTTAATCCACTGACCCAATCGCGGGTCAGACCGTAACGCAGGACTTTGATGCCACCTGCATTAGTCGCAATATTGCCACCTATTTGACTTGACCCCGAAGATGCAAAGTCCACCGGATAGAACAGACCCTTGTCCGCTGCATAGTCCTGTAACGTCCTCGTCACAACACCAGCTTCAACAGTCACTGAACGATCAACCTCATCGAAGTCGAGAATCCTGTTCATTTTATCAAAGGACACGACCAGCTCTCCGTTGCTCGCAACTGCACCACCACTTAATCCAGTCCGTCCTCCCGAAGGGACCAATGCCAGTCCATGATCATTTGCCAGCTTGACCAAAGCGCTGACCTGCTCGGTATCGCGAGGGAAAACAACCGCTGAGGGCCGTGGCTCGTAGAATCTGGTCCAATCGCGACCATAGGTCTGCTTCTGTAACTCGTCGGTATGAACCTGATCATTACCCACGATCTGACAGAGTCGCTCGAGTACTGTGTTTGATAGTGTCATTGTTCGGATTCCGTTGCGCGCGCCTGGAGTGCCTGCACCGCTGGAAGTTTCTTGCCTTCTACAAATTCCAGAAAAGCACCGCCGCCTGTCGAAATATAGGATAGGTCTGCTTCAACTCCGAATTTTTCGATCGCTGCTAGGGTATCACCACCACCGGCAATCGAGAACGCGGGGCTCGCGGCAATGGCCTCGGCGAGTCCCTTAGTACCGCTCGCGAACTGCTCAATCTCAAATACACCGACAGGTCCATTCCAGATAATAGTGCCGGCACTGCTAACAAGTGCATTCAAGGCTGCCGCGGATTCGGGTCCAATATCCAGGATCATCTCATCACTGTGAATTTCATTGACTGAACAGACTCTGGCCTGCCCCTGAGTATCCGAGCTAACCAACACATCGGTGGGTAGTGGAATATCCACTGTTTTCAGCAGATCAGCGGCGAAATCAAGCATATCCATCTCACAAAGCGATTTACCAATGGCAACGCCCGTGGCAGCGAGAAACGTATTGGCAATACCCCCGCCAACGAGAAGTTGATCAACTTTGGACCCTAGCGCCTCAAGGACAACTAATTTTGTCGACACTTTACTACCACCCACAATTGCCACCAGCGGTCTGTCGGGGTGCGTCAATACCGCTGCCAGAGCTTTCAGTTCCGCAGTCAACAACGGCCCCGCACAGGCGATCGGTGCAAATCGGATAATACCTTCTGTAGAGGCTTGTGCACGGTGGGCCGTTGCAAAGGCGTCCATAACATAGATGTCACAGAGCGCTGCCAGACGCCTCGACAGCAATTCCTCGTTCGCCTTTTCACCCGGGTTGATACGCACATTTTCTAACATCACGATATCGGCAATGCTGCTATCAAAACCATCCAGATAGTCAGTCACAAGTTCAACTGAGTAACCTGTCAGTGACTGTAGTCGATCCGCAACGGGCCGTAAACTGAAAGAAGGTTGCTCGGAGAGGGATAACCCCTCTTCTGGACGTCCAAGATGTGACATCAAGATCACCTGCGCACCCGCGGAGACTGCATGCTTTATGGTGGGTATCGCTGCCAGAATTCTTGCATCACTGCCAACAGCGCCATTGGTGATAGGAACGTTTAGATCTTCCCGTATCAGCACGCGTTTGTTCTTAATATCCAGGCTTAAAAAATCAATTACCGCCATACACCTATATCAGCTCTTCGGCAGCAGCGACCACTGCACCTGCGGTGAAACCAAAATGTTCGAAAACATCAGCTCCGGGGCCAGACGCGCCAAAAGTTGGTAAACCAACCACCCTGCCATCAAGACCTACCCACTTGCGCCAGTAGTCAGGGTGCGCTGCTTCGACTGCAATTCTTGCACGTAGGGCTACTGGCAACACAGCTTCCTGATAGACCGCATCCTGGGCCTCAAACACATAGGGACACGGCATAGAAACCACCCTTGCAGCGATGCCTTTTTCGGACAATAACTCGAAAGCGGCAACCGCGATTTCCACCTCAGAACCGGTCGCAATAACCAGTACCCGGGGGTCATCACTATCTCTAAGTACATAGGCGCCTCTGGCAATATTGGCCAACTGTGCTGAATCCCGCGGCTGGCAAGGTAAACCCTGTCGCGAAAACACAAGGGCACTAGGCCCGGTGACTCTTTCGATGGCAGCTTTCCATGCAACTACGGTCTCTACAGCATCACAGGGCCGCCAGGCAGACATATTAGGGGTTGCACGCAGATTCGCCAGCTGCTCCACGGGTTGATGGGTCGGCCCATCTTCCCCCTGCCCGATAGAATCATGGGTATAAACGAAGATATTGCGAATACCCATTAGCGCAGACATTCTGACCGCGTTTCGTGCGTATTCCATAAACATTAGAAATGTTCCTGAGAACGGAATAAGTCCACCGTGTAAGGCGATGCCATTACATATCGCGGACATACCGAACTCACGAACACCGTAGTAAACATAGCTGCCGCCCGGGTTTGCATCGGTAATGGGAACTGCTTCATCCCAAATTGTGCAGTTCGATCCTGACAGATCTGCAGAACCACCGATCAGTTCTGGTAGCAGTGACGACAGCACCCCGATGACTTCGCCGCTGGCGTTACGCGAGGCCTTTTTCTCACCACTCGCCGCGGTGTCATTGAGCAATTCGGTCATCTTTTCCTGCCAGTTAGAAGGCAGTTCTCCCGACATACACCGTTCAAATTCTTTGGCCTGGTCGGGAAATTTACTGGTGTATTCAGCAAACTGCTGTTGCCAATGACTCTCGCTTTGTGCGCCTCGCTTCGTGCAGTCCCATGCCGCTTTGATTTCACCAGGCACTTCGAAGGGCGCGTGCGCCCATTCAAGATTATGTCGAGTTCCGACGATCTCCTCGTCTCCGAGCGGAGAACCGTGCGCTGCAGCAGTGCCTGCCTTGGTAGGGGCACCGTACCCAATACTGGTTTTGCAGCAAATAAGACTGGGCTTAGTTGACGTTTTCGAATCTGCTATGGCCTTTTCAATTTGTTCAGCGTCATGACCATCTACGTTGTCCACGACATCCCAGCCATACGCGCGAAAACGTGCTGGGGTATCATCGGAGAACCATCCTTTTACGTCACCGTCGATAGAAATACCGTTGTCATCATAGATACAGATCAGCTTGGATAGCTTCTGGTTACCTGCAAGGGAAGCCGCCTCGTGAGAAACGCCCTCCATCAGACATCCATCCCCTACGAATACATAGGTGTGGTGATCGACAATGGGTAATCCATCCCGATTAAATCTCGCGGCTAGTGTTTTCTCTGCCAAAGCCATGCCTACAGCATTGCCAAGACCCTGGCCTAAGGGCCCTGTCGTTGTCTCGACACCCGGCGTATCGCCATACTCTGGATGGCCTGGCGTCTTCGACCCCAGTTTCCTGAAGTCCTTGATGTCATCGATGGAAACGTCATAGCCCGTCAAGTGCAACAGTGAATACAGCAACATCGAGCCATGACCATTGGACAGCACAAATCGGTCTCTATTGGGCCAATCCGGGTTTACCGGGTTGTGCTTTAGGAATTCGGTCCACAATACTTCAGCGATGTCTGCCATGCCCATCGGGGCACCGGGATGGCCAGAGTTCGCTTTCTGCACCGCGTCCATGCTTAACGCGCGAATCGCATTCGCTTTTTGTTGCCTTGAATTCATGAGCAATACACCTGAGTTATCGCGCGTATTCTCTCTTAGCGCACCACAATCATCAATGGACTTCTTGAATGCGATTGCTCATTAACTTGAGTGAAACTCAGCGCACCCTTCTGGGCATATTGAGATCGACCTAGTAGAATTGCGCCCTGCATAAACAGTGGCGTTTCTCATATGGCAATAAATTCAAGTTTTACTTCAGAATCTGTTTCTGAGGGTCATCCTGACAAAATGGCAGACCAAATCTCCGATGCGGTGCTAGACGCAATTATCGCAGAAGACAAAAACGCCCGCGTAGCGTGTGAAACGCTGGTTAAGACGGGCATGGTGGTACTGGCGGGAGAAATTACCACGACAGCCAACGTCGACTTTGAAAAACTTTGTCGCCGGGTAATTACAGAGATCGGTTACAACAGCTCTGAAGTCGGTTTTGATGGTGTATCCTGCGCGATCATTAACGCCATTGGTAAACAGTCTCCTGATATCGCCATGGGCGTAGATGAGACACAGAACCACGAACAAGGTGCAGGTGATCAGGGCCTGATGTTTGGCTATGCCACAGATGAAACTGATGTGCTAATGCCAGCGCCAATTACCTATTCCCATCGTCTGGTGAAACAACAGTCTGATGTTCGAAAGACCGGTAAACTCAAATTTTTGCGGCCTGATGCCAAGAGTCAGATTTCCTTTCGCTACGATGCTGCGGGTGTTCCGGTTGGTATCGACGCAGTTGTGTTATCAACTCAACATGATCCCGACGTAAGTCTGGATGATCTGCGAGAAGCGGTGATGGAAGAGATCATAAAACCAGTATTGCCATCAAATTGGCTTCATGAAGGCACTAAATATTTTATCAATCCCACGGGTAATTTTGTGGTCGGGGGTCCTGTAGGTGACTGTGGCCTTACGGGTCGAAAAATTATCGTCGATACCTATGGTGGTATGGCCCGCCATGGTGGCGGTGCGTTTTCAGGCAAAGACCCATCTAAAGTCGATCGCAGTGCAGCCTACGCAGGACGGTATGTTGCCAAGAACATTGTTGCAGCTGGGCTCGCTAACAAATGTGAGATTCAGATCTCCTACGCTATTGGCGTCGCGGAACCTACATCCATTAGCATCGATACCTTCGGTACCGGTAAATTGCCCGAAGAAAGCATTGAGAAACTGATCCGTGAGCATTTCGACCTGCGTCCTAAGGGTTTAGTAGACATGCTGGATCTGAAACGTCCCATCTATCAACAAACTGCGGCTTATGGACATTTCGGCAGAGAGGAAAAGGATTTCACCTGGGAGCGGACCGATAAAGCTGACGCGCTACGAGAGGCACTGTGAACCCAAAATTCAGTTTCGAGTTCTCCGCTCCAAAGAGCGAGGAAGCTACTCAGAAACTACTCAAAATTCACGATCGTCTGCAGGTCCTTGGTCCGGAATTTTTTTCCGTCACCTACGGCGCCGGGGGCTCTACTAAGGACGGCACACGCCAGGCCGTACTCGCAATAAACGAGCTCGGGAGCAACGTCGCACCGCACCTTTCTTTTGGGGGCGATACTCCTGAAAAGATTGAGCAGCTTCTGAATGATTACAGGAATGCAGGCATCAACCGCCTGGTAGCATTAAGAGGCGACGTACCATCCGGCAATTTGCACAAGATGAGCTACGCGAGCGGGCTAGTCGAGTTTATCCGCGAAAAAACGGCTGATCACTTTCACATAGAGGTCGCGGCATACCCCGAAGTACATCCAGAGTCAGAAAGTGTTGAAAGTGATCTTAAGTTCTTCAAACAGAAAGTGGACGCCGGTGCAAATAGCGCAATTACACAATACTTCTTCAATGCAGATGCTTACTTTCGTTACGTGGATGCCTGTAAGTCTCTCAATATTGACATACCAATTGTGCCCGGCATCATGCCAATCACCAACCTGCATGGCATCGTGCGATTCTCCAAAATTTGCGGCGCAGAGATACCGCGCTGGATTCTTCGACATCTTGAGAGTTACGAAAATGATCCCGATAGCTTCAAAGAATTTGCTTTAGACATGGTCTCTAACCTGTGTCGCAGATTGCTTGAAGGAGGTGCCCCGGGTCTACATTTCTATACGTTAAATCAATCTTTGCCAACGATTCGCATTTGGCGCAATCTCGGTCTGTAAAACATGGGTTCACCGCGGTTTTTTGTTAAACACCCTATAATCGCCGGTGAAGCGCTACAACTCTCCCAATCGGTCTCTCATCACATGTTACATGTTCTACGCATGAAAACTGGTGATCAAGCCACATTATTCAACGGGTCAGGGGGCGAGTTCTCCGCCGCTATTACTCACGTCAAACGATCCAACGTGAGTGTAACTATCGACGAATTTCAAAACATTTCGAGAGAATCAAGTCTCAACACAATACTTGCTCTCCCGGTGCTCAAAGGTAACGCCATGGATGCGGCATTAACCAGAGCAACCGAACTCGGCGTCACCGAAATTGTTCCCATCATGACCGATCGTTGTAGTAAACCCAGAGTACGGAACGAGCACTGGCAGGAAGTCATTCAATCGAGCTGCGAGCAATGTGGTCGCAATCAACTGCCGCACCTCTCTTCGATGTGTAATCTCGAAGACTGGCTTGCATCGGCACCACAGGGACTTCGACTCCTGGCAAACCCTTTAGCAAAGGGTTCACTCAAGGAAATTGCATCAAACCCAACTACGGTTTCAATCTTGATTGGTCCCGAAGGTGGCCTGGCCGATAGTGAAGTTGATGCAGCTGAACACGAAGACTTTCAATCAATTGCACTGGGGCATCGAATACTTCGAGCAGAGACAGCACCCGCTGCGTTGCTTGCCCTGGTCCAATACCGGTGGGGCGACTTTACGTAATAAGTACGTTGCGAAAACTGGCTTCGATATAGTCTAGATCGGGGATAGAAAAAATATCATTCTCGAATCTGACTTTCGCGCGTTCAGTTCGAGTTAACGGCTCCGATGTCGCAAACAACATTTCATCTTCCACTGGTAGTAGTTGCGGGGGTGTCTGGGAGACTAGCGCATAAAATCGCAGATCCGCCTGATCATTCAAGCCCTTAACCACAACCAGACTCGCAGACGCCACGCTGACCAGAGAAAAACTTGCACGTTCAACCATGAGCATTTCAAATGAGGCGACGGGAACCTTCTCACCTCGCCGGCTAAGCAAACCAAGAAACCAATCCGGAGTATCTTGAACCCGTTGCAATGGTTCATAGGGAATGACCTCCGCAACAGTCGATTCTGGAAGCGCGAGGCCCTGCTTCTGCAGTGCAACTAAATATATTCAGACTTTAGTCATCGCTTTGACTTATCCGCCACCGATGACTTCTTCAATAGTGGCGAGGAGACTGGCTTCCTGAAAGGGTTTACCCAGGAACTGGTTAACGCCCAACTCAAGCGCCTGTTGCTGATGTTTTTCTCCCGTACGAGACGTAATCATAATAATAGGTAATGACTTGAGACGTTCATCAGCTCGAACTCTCCGTAACACCCCAACCCCGTCCAATGGGTTTGCGTGTCATCCAGTGTTGGTAAATCAACAGCAATTGACTCTCCGCGACTGGTTGGGTCTACCAAAATCTCAAAAGCACCAATTTCACTGATCTTCTGTGACTCTAAATAAACGATTGCATGACCGTTGACAACTCCTGCGGGTTGACGGGTTTAGTCAAATAAACCTTCGCACCCTGCCTCTCGCTCCAAACCTTATCTGTTTCCTGATCCTTGCTACTGACAATGATCACCGGAATATGCTTTGTCTCCGCCGCTGGCGTTATCTGTCTTGTAGCCTGAAAGCCGTTCATATCAGGCATGACGATATCCATTAACAAGACGTCTGGTTGCTCCTGTTTCGCCATAGCAACGCCATCTCGGTCATTTTCCGCCGTGATCACCTCATAGCCCAACTTTTCAAGCATCTCCCTAAACTGGAAGATCTCGGTTTTCGAATCATCGACCACCAGAACCTTTGACATCTAAATCTCTCCGCTGCACAGCCCCTTATTCACCCGGGTTATAACCCAGGCGATCTCTTATCGCGCTTAACAGCTCATCCTTGCTAAACGGTTTGGTCAAGTATTGGTCTGACCCTACAATTCGTCCCTTCGCCCGATCAAATAGGCCATCTTTACTCGATAACATAATCACGGGCGTGCTCTGGAACGCACTGTTATTCTTGATCAACGCACATGTCTGATATCCATCTAGCCGTGGCATCATGATGTCCACAAATATTGTCGAAGGCTGTGAATCAGCAATTTTGGCCAAGGCATCAAAACCGTCAACCGCGATAATCACCTCACAACCTGCTTTAGATAACAGTGTTTCAGCAGTCCTTCGGATGGTCTTGCCATCATCAATGACCATCACTTTGACACCATCGAAATTATCGTCGATAGCTCTAATCCAGGTCTTCTAGCCAGTATAATTGCAGCAAAAATTCATTAATGCCCGTAAGTTGCATCACGTTTTGTGTCACAGTCGTTAAACTCAATCCATAAGTACCCGAAAATTAAGGGAATTTTGACTAGAACACGCTCCCAAGTCGTTTACAATACACAATTTTGTCGGCGAGCCAAAAGGCGTTAAACATTGACTAAACATCTGGGTGTTGTCATGGATCCTATCGAGTCCATCAATCCCAAAAAAGACACCACACTAGCCATGCTCATCGCTGCACAGCAGCGCGATTGGGAACTATACATTATTGAGCAGCAAGCTATCTTTATCGCTGATAATGAAGTGTTTGCTCACCGGCGCCACGTCAGGGTCTGCGACGATGGATCCACGTGGTTTACCGATCTCGGCGGTGATACGGTACCGCTGACCGATCATGACCTGGTCCTATTTCGGAAAGATCCGCCATTCGATATGGAATACGTATATACAACCTATCTCCTTGAATTAGCATGGGAAAAAGGTCTTCCGGTCGTCAATAGCCCGAGTAGTATCCGTGACTGTAACGAAAAAATGTTTGCCCTACAGTTCCCCAACTGTTGTCCACCTCACGTTGTGAGTCGCGATCCGGACATATTGCGGGCCTTCCATGATAAACACGGTGACGTTATCTATAAACCCCTGGACGGGATGGGGGGCGCCTCGATCTTTCGGGTCCAGCCTGGTGACAAAAATCTTGGCGTTATTATCGAGACCCTAACGGACCATGGGCACCGCCAAACCATGGCACAGCGATATATTCCTGAGATTACTGCCGGTGATACACGTATTCTGCTAATCAATGGCGAACCTGTACCTTACGGTTTAGCTCGAATACCTGCAGAAAACGAAAATCGCGGTAATCTAGCGGCGGGTGGCGAGGGCGTGGGTAGGGAACTTAACGACCGGGATAGGTTTATCTGCGCAGAGGTCGGCCCAACACTTGTAGAGAAAGGTCTTTATTTTGTGGGCATAGACGTGATCGGTGATTACCTCACTGAAATCAACGTTACCTGTCCAACTTGCGTACGCGAGCTCGACCGTGCCTTTGGCTTAGATATAGCAGGAGATTACTTAAGCTTTCTAGAAAAGAGGTTCTTGACCTAGGTGGCCGCAGTCACGCTACCTTCCAACGTCGAAGCCATCGACCGTCTGACTTTTACCGTATTTCTATCCCTAGCACTTCACGCATTAATTATTCTAGGCGTGACCTTTACCAGAGAAAATAACGCACCGTCGACACACACCATGGAAGTGACACTTGCTCAACATAGAAGCGTCAATCGACCGGACAAGGCCGATTTTCTTGCGCAATTTAACCAATTCGGTAGCGGAACCCTGGATGAAAAGCGACTAATTACCTCGCCGCATGAATCCCGATTTTTCGACACTGCTATCCGTGAAACAACCCCCATGCAGGTCCCTAAAGCTGCCAAGCAACAGGAACAGAAACAAGCGACAGTGGTCACAACCCAGACTAAAACTAGCAAAAGCGTTAGTGTTCAGCAGAAAATCGTTGATCCTGTGCCTAACCTTGATGAGGCTCAAAACGCTAAGTCTCTGCTCGAACGTAGCCTGGAAATTGCAAGCCTGGAAGCTCGCCTGGACAAACAACGAAAAATCTATGCAAAGCGACCTCGCATTACACGACTCACCAGCCTATCAACTGCATCGAGTGCCGACGCGTACTATTTGAATTCTTGGCGGCGCAAGATCGAAAATATCGGCAATCTCAACTACCCGGATGAAGCCCGTCGTCAAGGGCTTTACGGTTCATTGCGCTTAATGGTAGCCATTACACAGGATGGCTCCTTGAAAGGAATCGAAATGCTTGAATCATCGGGACACAAAGTGCTCGATGATGCAGCCCTTAGAATCGTAAAGCTTGCAGCACCATTTGCACCATTCTCGGACGAACTCAGGCAAACAACCGACGTACTGGAGATCATTCGTACCTGGCAATTTCGACGCAACAGTATGTGGAGTTTTTAGTGTGTCTGACGAAGATCTAGTGATGGGTTTTGACTATGGCACGAAAAAAATCGGCATCGCTATCGGCCAACGGCTAACCAATACTGCAACACCACTGGCAATTGTTAAGGCTACTAATGGCAAACCGGACTGGGCTAGTATTGAAACCCTGGTAAATGAATGGCAACCAAAACGCTTCATCGTTGGATTGCCCATTAATATGGACGATTCAGAAAGCGAAATGTCAATTAAGGCAACACGTTTTTCTCGCCAACTGAACGGACGGTTTTCAGTCCCGGTGAACACAATGGACGAGCGCTTGAGCTCATTCGAAGTACGACACCTGAGCAAAGACGATATTGACGACCTATCTGCCGTCGTGATTCTGGAGTCCTGGCTAAGCCAACAGTCTAAGTATTCAGACTGATCTCGTCTTCGTTCGCCTCCATAGATATTCCATGTGACTTTTGTTGCGAGCCAATCTCACCACCTGAGAGTTTGATTAACAAACGCAGATCATTTGCAGAATCCGCTGCTGCCAATACCGACTCGTGCGATATTTCTCCATCCCTGTACAACTTATACAATGCCTGATCAAAGGTTTGCATGCCCAATTTCGACGATTTGGTCATGAGTTCCTTGATGAGGTGAGCCTTACCCTTGCGTATCATATCTGCGATCAAGGGCGAGTTTATGAGTACTTCAATAGCAGCACGCCTGCCTTCTCCATCTACCGTCGCAACCAGCTGTTGTGCAACCATGCCTCGCAAGTTAAGGGATAAATCCATCCATACCTGATCGTGTCTGTCGGAGGGGGTTTGATGATCCGATCTAAAGCCTGGTTGACGTTATTTGCATGCAACGCCGCGAGACACAGATGTCCGGTTTCTGCAAACGTCACCGCATAGTCCATCGTTTCTCGACTTCTGATCTCCCCGATCATTATCACGTCCGGTGCCTGACGCAGTGTGTTTTTTAACGCGACTTCAAAACTCGGTGTGTCAACACCGACCTCCCTCTGCGTAACCATACATCCCCGGTGTTCATGAATATATTCGATGGGATCTTCTATGGTGATGATGTGGCCCTTGCTCTTCTCATTTCGGTAACCAATCATCGATGCGAGAGAAGTAGACTTTCCCGTACCCGTTCCACCCACAAATATAATCAGGCCGCGCTTCGTCATCGCCAGCATCTTAATAACCTCGGGTAACATCAATTCATCGACCGACGGAATCACATCTTCAATCCGCCGTAACACCATGCCGGCAAAGTTTCGCTGATAAAACGCACTGACGCGGAACCTGCCCGCGATTTCAGACTGGATTGCAAAGTTACATTCTTTGTCAGATTAAAATTCCTGAATCTGCCCTTCGTTCATGGTGGAATGCACCATTTCACGCGCCTATTCAGGCGTCAGTGACGATTTGGACATGGGCATCATAAGACCGCTGACCTTTAGAAGTTTATCAAAATCAATCATTAGGCAATCACTTATTACATGAAGTCGGCAGGAATTTTAGCTTTCTCTTGAGCAGCCTCTTTAGTGATCATAGATTGCTCCAGGAGATTTTTAAGGCACTGATCAAGGGTCTGCATACCAAGCAGACCACCTGTTTGAATTGCTCAATATATCTGCGCAACCTTGTCCTCGCGAATAAGGTTTCGTATTGCCGATGTACACAACATGATCTCATGGGCTGCACATCGACCGCCGCCAACCTTTTTCATTAGGTTTTGTGAAATGACCGCAGCTAGCGATTCAGAAAGCATGGACCGGACCATGGCTTTTTCCGCTGCCAGAAATACATCGATGACTCTGTCGATTGTTTTTGCCGCAGATGAGGTATGTAGCGCGCCAAAGACCATGTGCTCTGTTTCTGCAGCTTCGAGCGCCAGGCGAATAGTCTCGAGGTCCCGCATCTCGCCCACCAGAATAATATCCGGGTCTTCCCGTAGTGCCGAACGCAAAGCCTCATTAAAGCCTAGCGTGTCACGATGTACCTCACGCTGATTAATCAGACACTTCACTTTCATGGACAAATTCGATGGGGTCTTCAACGGTGAGAATATGTTGATATCGAGTGTCATTGATGTAATCCATCATTGCCGCAAGTGTTGTGGATTTACCCGATCCTGTTGGGCCGGTGACGGTAATGAGACCCCGCGGCGTTTCCGAAATTTTCCGAAAAATCTCGCCCATACCCAGCTCATCCATCGAAAGCACCTTGGCCGGGATGGTCCTAAAGACACCGCCGGAACCACGATTATGGTTAAACGCATTCACCCGGAATCGGGCGACTCCTGGTACTTCAAACGAAAAATCGCACTCGAAAAACTCTTCATAGTCCTTGCGCTATTTATCGTTCATTATTTCGTAGATCAGCTCATAGACTTCTTTATGATCAAGTGCCGGCAAGTTGATACGCCGAATATCACCGTCAACTCGTATCATTGGCGGCAGTCCTGCAGATAAGTGGAGGTCAGAGGCACCTTGTTTTTCGCTAAATGCGAGTAATTCAGTAATATCCATTCGTACTCACCTGTTGACTGTAAAGGCATGTAGGAGAGGCCAGGCAAAAACAATACTTTAAACTGAACCCCTTGATACACTAATAGTAGTATTGAAACTGAAAATAGTAGTATTGAAATT
>Ga0302134_10000767_pt1 | contig 14552 bp, 10 predicted proteins | sample CB9_SCM_MG_FD_203123 | JGI IMG/M metagenome (GOLD analysis project Ga0302134, IMG submission 203123) | Marine microbial communities from Western Arctic Ocean, Canada - CB9_SCM | ecosystem: Environmental > Aquatic > Marine > Oceanic | place: Canada: Western Arctic Ocean | collected 2017-09-19
GCACAGGAAGGGGTATTGAGTCATCTTCCTCTTCCTCAAATAATGCTTCATTTGCACTTTCAATGCTCATATCTGACTTTACCACTTCAGGCTCAATTAGTGGTGTTTCGATTATCTTTTCTTTCACTTCATAAATCGGCTCAAGCACAGGAAGGGGTATTGAGTCATCTTCCTCTTCCTCAAATAATGCTTCATTTGCACTTTCAATGCTCATATCTGACTTTACCACTTCAGGCTCAATTAGTGGTGTTTCGATTATCTTTTCTTCTATGAAATCATCAAATCCTTCATATGATTGATCGATATATTCCATATCTTGAATGGCTGCTTGTAATACTTCGAGATCCATATCTTCCAAATCTTCAACGATGATTTCTTCTTCAGGCATTACGCCTTCAGGCCTCCAAAGGCTGGCCCTTTTCGTTTCTCCTTTTGCTTCGATGGCAACTACAGCGGCTAATTCAGAAAGATTGAGCTTCAGATTAGCCAACCTTTCAGGGTGTTTGAGGTTTTCTTCCAATTCCTTTTTTGCATTGGGCGCTGAACCGTAGGGAAGGCGCTCCAACCTCCTCATTAAATTTACAAAATCCCCCATCTCTTCGCGTATTGAATCCATCAATGCACCCACTTGAAGAGGGTCGCTGTGTAATAATTGAAGCAGACTTGACACGTTCCAACCTGAATTAGACCACCCATTAATTTCATTTGTAATCGCACTTATTGGCATTTTTGGTATCCGTGCTGTCGAGGTTGCTGAAGAAAGCCCAATATTACTGGTTGAATAATGAACTTCTTCTTCTAATTCTTTAAGATTAAGGGAATCAATGTCATTCGAAACTATCTCGTATCCACCCAGCCTCAATTGTTTGATTTCCCGAATTAGCATTCTCTTATGGCGTTCATTTCGAATTCCCTTTTTCTCAATATAAGATTGGGCTAAAGCAATTAATTCCGGATCTTGGATAGCCATTTGTAGGTTTGAAACATGAGACCTTACCTTCTCTATTCCACTAAGCGAGGTATCTAGGTCTTCAAGGCCTCTAACCAGTTCTAGAGATGATCGGAGGCTATGCAAGTTTGCTTGCCATTCAACCATACTTTCAACAGGGCTGTTTTCCATTGTTGTACGCCAAGCAGACATATCAAAGCCCAACTCCGACCATGAAGATATTTGTTCTTCAGCCTGAACCTTAATGGTTTTCAGTTCTTGTTCAGCAGCAGCAATAAATTGCTCCAATTCTATTGTTTTACTCAAATCTCCCCCTATTTCAAGAATAGACTCATTGAGAGGGGGCCATAATTCTGCAATGTTTGTAGCCTTTGCAATTAGTTCATCGTGCTGTGCAGACCTTTTTTCTAATGAGTCGATGAGCGATTCCAAATAGAGCATGTCTTGACGTTGTGAACTAATTTCAGGTGGTAAGATGAAGCCACTGGTAGTCAGTGCTCTCAACCGCTTTCCAACTTTGAGGTGGCGTAAATCCAAATCTCTCGCAGTAGCTTCAACTTCAAGCATCATATCTCTAATTTCTTCTTCAGAATCGAGGTTAAGGCCATTTATCCGGGATAATATCTCTTCTGCCAAAGCACGACTAAATGGTTCGATAGAAGCCGAAACATCCTTCCTAACAACGTCCATTTTTTCTGCTACTTGCTCTAGTTGTCCAACTAATTCATATGCTTCACCTAGGTTTTTTGTCAGAACTAATTCTGCATTAACACCTTTTTCATAAAGGGAAGCAACCATACTTTCAAGATTATTCCATCTCAAGACTTGGCTTTCTTCAAGTCTTTGAACTGCATCATCTAGTTCATGCAACAAATTAGAGTTATCAAACAACTCCCCTAGTAAAGACCCCTTTGCAATAAATACGGGGTCAAGCAAATCTAACCTAGAAACGATAGATTCTAATTCTTCGATTTTGCCTGTATTTTGCCAATTTCGCACAGAGGCTTTGGCATCTATTGCCCAAGGCCTCTTATTGAGGTTAAATTTAGCAAACTCTTCCTGAACAAGTTCAACATTTAATGGGTCATCTAAGAGGTCGAGCCAAGCAATTGCAAACTCGGCATGTCTATCATTCAGAGAAGATATTTCATTTCTCAAATCTTCAGCAAGGTTCACACAACGTTCAACAAACAAAACGAATTCACTAGCGTGCTGTTCATCATTTAGTAACTTTGACTCAATCCTATCGGTTTGGTAACCCATTTTTTGCCATTGCAATACTCGCTCTTGCCACCAAATCAAAGGGGTCGTTTTCTCATCCATGGCCGCTCCCCCTTATCCAACCCTATGCAGGGGATGGGCTTTTCCTTTACGGCTGTTTATAGGGTTGGAAATAGGGATTTACTAAACAAATCATCCTTTCAGGCTAAAGATTATGCGGAGTTCATAAAACCCTCAAGGCGCGGTTAGCGCGTAATGGATGCACTCTCTATACTGTTTGGCCTAGCAATTATTGCTACTGGTGGCGCTTTAGGATGGCGGATTAAGCAACTTGAAAAAAGCATTCTTGTTTTGAAAGAAGAATCAATTCAGAAGATGGATGAGCAAAGAGCCTCGAGCAACTCTAGTTTAGTAGCAGTGCACCACACCCTTGCATCTCTTGATGCTGGAGCAAAAACCTTGCTTTCTACCCAACCTCAGTTAGAAGGAAGAATAATGCTCCATTCCGCAATCGCAAAATCTGAATCAATCTTAGACCGTCAGGGAGTTTCTTCAATCGATTTGAAAGAAGGAGGACAAAAGTTAGTTTCAGCAGTTAGGGATTTGGTTGCTAGTCTGCAAGGCGACGGCTCATTAGAATCGGCCCCAATGGATGATGTTGGATTGAGTACCCTTTCCCGACGACTTTTCATCGTCTTAGATAAATGCGGCCTAGGGCCTGCAGATTTGGCATTAAATGGACTTGAATGTAGTAGACTAGGCGCATTGGCTCATTCAGTTGGTGAAAACAAGTGGGCGTTGAAATGCTTCGAATGTGCCAACCTACAAATTCCAGGCGACATATCATGTTTGAAAATACTTGAAAATCTAGCCAGTCATGTTGGAGACACTGGAGCCAGATTACACTGGCTTGAAGAACAACTTTGTTTAGCCCCAGACAATCCAGAACTACTCAGGAGCCACGCTTATTTAATGGTGGATATTGATGATATAGCAGCAGAAAAAGACGTCAAGAGATTAGAAGCCCTCGGAATTGATACTCCCGCAGATAGGAGTCTACTTTCTGGATTGAGAGAACGCGCAGGGGCTCGTAATGAAGCCCTTGAATCCTTAGATAAAGCATTAGAGGAGGACCCTACAAGAGTTTCAGATTGGTCTATTAAAGCTGAAATGCATTTGGATATGGGAGAAATGGATGAAGCACTCATTGCAGCAGATGCTTGTTTATCCCTAGATAGGCAACAAGGAGAGGCATGGGTGGTTAGGGCTCATGTTCTCAAACACCGTCCAAGCGAGTTGAAAGCTGCCTTGAAGGCAGCAACACATGCCGTTGCTCTTTCAGCGGGAGGTAGCGAATCCATCTTACTGAAGGCGGATTTACTAGCCGCATCAGGAAGAAGTGAAGAAGGAAGGGATTTTCTTGAATCCTCTTTACTATCAAACCCCAAGGATTCTGAATTACGTTCAGCTATGGCTGCAATGGCCCTTCAATCGGCGGAATTGCAAAAAGCCACTGATTTACTAAGGTCAACACCCTTGGAATCAATGTCCGACCCATCTATTCACATTCAATGGGGACGCTTACATCTGGCTAGTGCAGATTTACATAGAGATGGAACCGGTGAAACTGATAATAGATTACTATTGATTGCTAAGGAATCTTTTGATGAGGCATTGAGGCTTGATCGAGAACAGGGTATCGGCTGGCTAGGAATGGCGAGGATACAGAGGCGCTTGGGAGATAAAGAAGCAGCGGCAATTTCCTTGTCGAGAGCGCAAAGATTACTCTCTGAGGATCAACCTGCATTAGCAACCGAAAGCGCATTATTAGCATTAGAGAATGGAAAAGTTTCAGATGCAGAAAGATTAATCGAAAGCGCATCCATTCACGATAATAGGTCTGCAACTATCCCATACCTGAAGGGAAATATTGCCAGCGCAAGAGGCTCTTTTTCAGAGGCTAAGTCATTTTATTCAGAAGCAATAACAATTTCTCCAGGGCATAGTCGGGCATTATTGAATAGAATCGCCTGTTCAATGGCAATGGAAGAGGCCCACCTTGCACTTGATGACTGTAATACATTGCTTGAAAAAGCACCATCATTACATCTTGCCCGATTAAGGAGAGCCGAAGTTTTCATGCATTTGGCTGATTGGACTCAAGCAACAGAAGATCTTGATTTAGTATTGGAGAACAACCCACGCCATTCTCATGCACTTGTTTTGTTGGCTGGCTGTAATATCGCAATGGGGCGGCCAGAATCCGCAGAGTCGCCATTAAATGAGGCCTTGAGAATCGACCCCAATAATGCAGAAGCATGGTATCAAAGAGGGCTACTATACATGGAATGGGGAAGGTCCGATGCAGCGCTAGCAGATTTCGAAAAGGCTGCAAAAGCAGACCCTAAACACCTTGATGCAAGATTATACATTGCAGCAAGCCAACATGGCTCCGGTGCGTGGGAAGAAGCAAGAGATGCTTGGGCAGAAGTTCTTGAATTGAATCCCGAAAATGAAGTTGCTAGGCACCGATTAGGCCAAACCGAGGCATATCTATTCGATACCATCAGCCAATAGAATAAGATAAGGATGCCATCTTTCATCAGTACATGGGCCTTGAACCTGGAGATGAAGCACTAACTTTTAATTTGACAAATGCCAACTCTGAAGTTGGTGGAGAAGAGGTATCACTTTCTGATATCGTATCCGAAAGCGGGGCTATCGTAGTTTTCGAATGCAATCATTGCCCATATGTAATCGGCAATATTGAAAGGATGGAAAAAATGGCCAGTAGGGCAAGAGAGTATGGTTTGGGATTCGTGGGAATAAATGCAAATGATGCAGTAAAGTATCCAGACGATTCTTTTGAGAACATGCAGAAAAGAGGCACAGGTATGTCATATGCTTACTTACATGATGAAAGTCAAGAAGTCGCTGAACAGTGGGGAGCAGAACGCACACCAGAGTTCTATCTTCTAAATAGTAAGAGCAAGATTGTTTACAGGGGCAGATTGGATAATAGCCCAAATGACCCAACTAAGGCAACCACGAGTGAATTAATGGAAGCAATGGATACAATGCTAATGGGTGATAAACCGATAGTTGAACGCACTAGGTCAATCGGTTGCTCAATTAAATGGAAGTAAAACCGCCTTTTCTCCTTAACAGGAGGTTCAAAGAGGTTGAGGGGCTCCGATGTAACATGCAGCCGAATAATGCCCTCGCCGAAGAGCGCATTCAGGCATTCATTGATGACGTATCTGTGATGGACTTGAAACCATCACATCTTATGTGGTATCAAGTAGATGTGGCAAATCTTGTTCAAGCAACTAACATCGACCACCATGAAGTTAGTCCAGCCTCTGGTGAGTGCTTACTATTCCTTGAAAAAAGCCTAGTGTGGTGCAGTCCAAAAACTGGAAAAATCCAACACCACCCTAAACACCTAATCCATTGTTTCGTTGATGACTATCGTTTGGGTGAAAGGAAACCCGGCGACCCATTGATTAGGGGAGAATTATTCAGTATAACCCCTCAAAACGAGCAATTATGTTGGTTACTAGAATCTAATGATGAGCAAGATTTACCCGCTATTCAAGCAAAGGTATCGAATTGGATGGCTTGGTTGAATCGTTGACCCATCAGTTTGCTTGAAGAATCAACCACCACTCGCGGTGAACGGAGAGATTGGATGAGCGACCTCATCAGCGGCCTTGATGCAAGAATGATTCTCGATAGTCGCGGTATGCCTACCTTGGAGGTGGATTGCTATGTTGAGGGGGTATTAATGGGGCGAACTGCCGTTCCTAGCGGGGCTTCAACCGGTGCTTATGAGGCGGTAGAATTGCGCGATGGAGACACTTCCAAATGGTTGGGTAAGGGTGTTGACCAAGCAATTCTGAATGTAGTTGAAAATATCCAAGAGGCAATTGTTGGAATGCCAGTTGATGCTCAAAGAGAAATTGACGAGATTCTGATTGAATTAGATGGAACCCCCAACAAAGCAAATCTTGGTGCCAACTCCATTTTAGGAGCAAGCATGTCTTGTTTACATGCAGGTGCAGCAGTTCATGAACTTCCACTTTGGCGATATATTGGCGGCGTTAAAGGTGGCCAAATGCCAGTTCCAATGTTGAATATCCTCAATGGGGGAGCGCATGCGAGCAGCAATGTCGATGTTCAGGAATTCATGGTTATACCGCATGGATTTGATGATTTTTCTACTGCATTAAGAGCAGGCGTAGAATGTTATCATTCACTCAAAGCCTCTTTGAAAGCCGATGGCCTACTTTCTGGAGTTGGAGATGAAGGAGGTTTTGCTCCAAATCTACCAAGCAATGAAGATGGCCTGAAGTACATGGTAAAGGCAATCGAAGGAGCAGGATATAGCACCGAAGAAATCGGCATCGCATTAGATGTGGCGAGCACGGAATTCCATAGTGAGGCAGGATATGAGTTCGATGGACGCATAATAGATGGCGAAGAGTTGGCTGTAATTTATTCTGGGTGGCTGGATGATTATCCCTTACTTTCAATTGAAGATGGCTTTGATGAGGATGATTGGTCTTCATGGTCAAATTTCATGCGCAGTGATGGAGACAGAGTTCAATTGGTTGGCGACGATTTATTTGTTACTCAAGCGGAAAGACTTGCTCAAGGCATAGAGAGCCGTGCTGCCAATTCAATTCTTGTTAAAGTAAACCAAGTTGGTACAATTACAGAGACATTAGAGACTATGGCGATGGCTGAAGATGCAGGGTTCAATTGCGTAGTTAGCCATAGAAGTGGTGAAACAGAGGATACAACCATTGCGGATTTAGCAGTTGGAACAAGGGCAGGCCAAATCAAAACAGGGGCACCTGCCCGCAGCGACAGGTGTGCAAAATACAACCAACTTCTCAGAATCGCAGAGGACGTTGAGGAATACGCGCAACCATTCTGAGGTGCAGGCTTGGCATTAGAGCATCAGACCCAAGGACCTGGGTGGGTGCCTGAAGAAGCATATATTCACTGCCGCTGGGAGGCGTTGAGAAAGCCATTGAACCTACCAATATCTTCAGCATATTTAGATAATGACATTGATGCAATCCATGCTTGGATAAGCAACGATAAAAAAATAATTTCAGTAGGAAGGATTCACCTAATCCCTGCCCAAAGTGATGGTGCAATGGCAGACCACTCTGGAGAAGGAGCAGCAACATGCCCTGCATTTTCTCCTCTAAATGGGGAAAATGGCTTCCCCTCTAAGAATAGTTTGAGACCAGCAGCACACATTCGACAAATGGGAACTGTTGAAAACCAAAGAAGGAAAGGCCATTCAGCATCAGTCCTCCATTTGTTAGAAAGTTCTTGTGTTGAGCAATGGGGGTGTAAAAGCGGTTGGTTACAGGCGAGAGTAGAAGCGATCCCATTTTATCTATCTCAAGGTTGGGAGTTATTTGGCAGTCAATACCACATTGAAAAAATAGGCCCGCATATGTCGATGTGGAAACAGTTCAGAGGCGTTTGAATGGAATCTGGAGAAGGGTTATCGAAATGGAAATTCGAAAGTCTTGATTTAGAAAGGCCATTATCTGCAGAAAAGGAAACAAAGCGCTTGCAACGAGTGCCACACGAACTTCTGATACTGGAAGGAAATTGTATTGGCCACGCTGCTTTGAGAAAACTTGGTTCAAGTATTGAATTACACACGGTTGTCATCTCACCAGAACAAAGAAGTAAAGGATATTCACATGTTTTGGTAGAGATGGTGCTCCGACGCTGGCATCAAGACAGAATTTTACATTCAACATCTATTCAGCCGCCTGTCAATTTAGCAGCAGCGATTAGAGGTGATAAACCAGTGGAGAAAGTATGGCGTAGGCCGATGATATGTTTTACTCGCCATCCTTCCTTGGCTGCTACCCTAATATCAAGTGGGTTTTTACATGCTCAGAAAAAGAGGCGCTGGTGGACACTGTGGTTGCGTCGACACCCACTTGGAATATTATCAACTCGAACTATGGTATCTCTATTATTGAATAGACTCTCAAGGGCAGTAAAGATGCTTGTTTTGGCTGAAGAATTACCCGAGGGTGCAAAAACTGCAGGAAAAATACGAACACTTTTTCAATACCGAAGGCGCTTATTCCATCAACTATCCTACCTCTCGGATAACAGTCTCTTCATCCTCAAACCGGAACCATCTCTAAATCTCCATTCTCAAAGAGATGGAGAAGAGATTGAAGATAAACTAAAAGCAATGGGCTTGGATATAACGGTTCATACTCGAGATCGAGATAAAGATATCAGAAAAGAGGAAAGTGAATCTTGGGATAGAGGAGCTAAGGATGAGACTCCTTTAGTTGATTTAACCGAAGAAGAATGAAAAATCTTCCCCTATTATAGTGCAATAGAAGGAGCACAGACCGAGATTTGAACTCGGGTATCAGGATTTGCAGTCCCGCACATAGCCGCTCTGTCATCCGTGCGCAAGACGGCCCAGAAGTAAGTTGTATTTCAAAGCGTTTGAATAGCCACGGGCTCCATCACCTTGAAGTCTGATAAGTGTGTGCGATGTTGTCGAGTCACGTCCTCGGTGGTGAAACTCATGCCGGAACTCAATGACAATATCGACCAAGTTGGGCGTGGTTTTGGTGATTTTTTAGTCGCCCCTCCCGAAGGTGTGATTAGTTTTTCAGTAGGGCAACCTGATTTCGTAACTCCTGAAAAAATCAGGCGCCGAGCCATTAAAGAAATCGAAGAGGGTAATACGTTCTACACACGTTCAGCAGGAGACCCTTCTCTTTGCAAAGCGTTGACTTCTTGGTTGCAAGAGAAATTCAAAATTGATGTTGATTGGGAAGATGTAGTAATTACACCTGGTTGTAAGCAAGCATTATTTTATGCGTTTTTGGGCCTCGGGCACCCCGGTGACGAAGTTCTCCTACTGGCACCCGCCTGGCCGTCATATGCATCGATGGTTACTCTTCTTGGAATGAAAGCAATTCATGTTCCAGTACGAAAGGAGGATTTTCATCCAGATATGGATGCGCTTGAGGATGCAGTTTCTAAGAACACAAAATTCATTGTCATCAATTCTCCAAATAATCCAACTGGAGCAGTTTATACCGCTGACGAAACCGCCGCCTTGGTAGAATTTGCTAATCGCCATGACCTATGGATTATCGATGATATGATTTACGCAACAATGGCTTGGGGGGATTCCTCTTACACCTCACCTACTATTTTCTCCGGTGGTGCTGAACGCACCTTGACTATAGGTGGGTGGAGTAAGGCATGGGCGATGACTGGTTGGAGAGTTGGTTTCATCACCGGTTCAAGCAAAGCGATGAAAGCTATTCGCCTTTGTCAGAGTAGCATCGCATCTCACGCTCCAACATTTTTGATGCCTGCTGCAGAGACCGCCCTTGAAGACGAGGAGAGCAGATTGGAAATGCAAAATTCATTTGCTAAACGGCGGGACTTTATACAACAGGAAGTACAAACAATTCCTAGTATAACAACTTGGAAACCAGAAGGGGCATTTTACATTATGATAGACATAAGTGGAACAGGCATGGATTCTGTAACTTTCGCTAACCGCGCTCTTGCTGAAGCACAAGTACAGGTGATCCCATGCTCATTGATGCCTCATGGAGAAGGCATGTGCCGTATTTCATATGCTACAAACATTGAAAACATCAAAGAAGGGTGTTCGAGGTTGAGAACATGGCTGACATCCTTGCAAGGAACATGACACTTCGCGTAGCATCATTGATATAGGGTCTCGTAAGACCACTATGCAGAGGGAACGTTGGGTTCCCTATGAACGACCCGTGTAAAACAATGAGCGAGGTAATTGACGAAATCAAGGAACTGCGGACATATTCAGGGTCAACAAACACCCCTGTTACAGCACTGTTTGAGTGCACCGCAGCCGCCCTAAATTCGAGTAGACCCAGTGTAAGCACGGCAAACCTGCAAAATTGCGTACTGAATAGCCGTCCAAATAGCCGGCTTTCAGGCGTAGAGAGAGAACAGCGGGTTCTCTGATCAAAATAAATCTGAAAAAAAAAGGAGAGATCAAGAATGAAAATAGATACAAAGACAATGAGCATGATTGTGGCAATGTTCCTCGCCATGTCCGCACTAGCTGCGGTCAGCGGAGACGGTTCAGACCCTCTAGACGGCACCGATGGTGGAGCTGACTGGGACGGAGACGGACTAACAAACGCAGAGGAGCAAACCCACGGAACGAACATGAACAATGCGGACAGTGACAATGACGGAATACCTGACGGTTGGGAAGTAGCAAACGGATTGGATCCATTGAATGCTGGAGACAGCAGCACGGATTCAGACGGTGATGGCCTTTCCAATTACCAAGAGTACCTAAAGGGCACCAATCCAAACAATGCTGACACCGATGGTGACGGCAAGGGCGATGCGACGGACCAGTTCCCGACTGACCCTAACGATGGTGAGAGTTCCGACTCCGATGGAGACGGAATCCCTGATGCGTACGACCCAGATTACCCTAACTCTGAAGCTGGTTCAGGAGACGGTGGCACCCAAGGTGGCGGCGAATCTGAAGACCAGGGTCAAGGCGAAGGTGAAGGTCAAGGCGAAGGACAAGGACAAGGACAAGGCCAAGGTCAAGGCCAAGGACAAGGACAAGGACAAGGCCAAGGACAAGGACAGGGTCAAGGACAAGGTCAAGGCCAAGGACAAGGACAAGGACAAGGACAAGGCCAAGGTCAAGGCCAAGGTCAAGGACAGGGTCAAGGACAAGGTCAAGGCCAAGGACAAGGACAAGGACAAGGCCAAGGTCAAGGCCAAGGACAGGGACAAGGTCAGGGTCAGAACGGTCAGCAGGGTCAGCAAGGTCAGCAAGGACAGCAAGGACAGCAAGGCCAACAAGGCCAGCAAGGTCAGCAAGGTCAGCAAGGCCAAGGTTCCCAGCAAGGTCAACAATCTGGACAGCAAGGACAGCAAGGCCAACAAGGCCAGCAAGGTCAGCAAGGTCAGCAGCAAGATAATGGACAAGGTCAGCAAAACCAGGGCGGCGAACAAGGCGGTCAACAAGGTGAGCAAGGACAACAGGATCAGAACGGAGAAAACCAGAACGGAGAGAACCAGCAACAGCAGGGTCAAACCCAGAACGGTCAGCAAGGTCAACAAGGCCAGCAATCCGAACAGCAGCAGAACCAACAGGTTGGAAACCAGCAGGAGAACGACAACGACGGAGACGGCATCCCAGACGACATCGATAACGATGACGACAACGATGGTATCTCAGACGACGTTGACCAGAACCCTAACGATCACGACAACGACGGCATCGATGACAATGAAGACAACGATGACGATGGCGATGGCATAGACGACGAACTAGAAACCACAGATGGTGATTCAAACACCAACATCTACGACCACGATAACGACGGAATCGCAGATGCAGTGGACCTAGACATCGACAACGATGGTATCGACAACCGCAACGATAAGGGACCAAACGGCGAGGATTACTCCCGTGACCACGACAATGACGGAATGAACGACGCAGTGGACGACGACGACGATAACGACGACATCTTGGATGTTGACGAAGTTGACGGCGCCACTGGACAGTACAGGTACGATCATGATAATGACGGTATGTGGGACCTTTCGGATACTGATGACGACAACGACGGTCTATTGGACTGGTTCGAAGCCAACGATGGCAACGACCAGACCGGACAGTTCGATCACGATAACGATGGAACTGATGACCACTTAGACGACGATGATGACAATGATGGCATCATCGACGTTCTCGAAGTTTGAATCGGTTAAACCCGAAGCAATTGTTCAGAATACCCGTCGTCGAAGATGAACGGGTTCATGGGCCCTCTCAACGTTGAGGCGTTGAGAGGGCCGCCCCCTCGGGGAGGGTATGTGCCAATGCACTCCTCCCAATCACTTCCTTTCATATTATTTTCAATTATTAGTACTAAGATACATCTTTCCAATGAATGGCCACTAAACCATTCTTGTCGATAACGAGACTAATTTTGTTATCTTGCGGTAGAAACAGTTTGGAATCAAGTTCGTAAGTATCTTGCAAAAACCACCCCTCCATCAGTTTCCCATGTTCTATTGGATGACTTATGCTATCACCCCATTGTCTGTATATTTCACTATGGGCTGCAAACCTTTCATCATCATTTTTAATTGACATATTATTGTGAATATCGATTGCACATCCATCTATCTCCCACCAAGGGCCACAACCAAAGGCATACAGAACATCGTGTAGAATTCCAGCATAATGCGACAACCTTTCGACTATATCGGATGCAAGGGGTTGCTTTAGATGGTCCCTATCTTCCCAAACACTATCCCAGTAAACCCGTTGCTGTAATGGGTGCATGTGCCGTAAAGGGTGTTGTTCCCTCTTGGATTGTCTACACCATTTCATGCAATCCCTCTGAATGTATAACTTTGAAAATTTTGAGTTTGTACCTTTTTCTATATTGTATCCAAGAAGATTCGCAATCTACCATAAATTTCAGCAAATGTTCTCCGATGTATTCCAAATGTGTTTTTTCATTAATTTCGAAAACACCTTCGGGATGATTGTACCAGTTATGCATTCCAGGGAGATCTTTACGATAGTGCTTTAGGTCTAGAATGACATATCCCCCATTCTTTATTTTTTGAACAAAATGTTTAGCATAATCTTCGAAAGTATAGTCTGGATTTACAGGTCTCTCTATCCAGTTATCTAACCAATCAATGTACATAATATCGACAGGATCTAATATTTTCAGGGATTCTTTTCCGTCCATTGTCTCAAAGATTTCAAGATTGTTAAAGGGTAATTGAGTTGAAAAGAAAACATCCTTCTCTTTGTTTTCTTGTGCAAATACTAAATTGTTATTTGAGTCTACAACAGAATTGTATTCCTCGCTTGGTAAGCGGTTCCAGGTGTCATTAATTCGCAACTCAAATGGTTTGTTGAGACATGCTGCTAGATTGTAGCTAGCAATCCAATATGAGCCTGCAGCCGGATGGTATATCTTCAACAATTCATTATTTTCTGACAATTTTATCATTTTTCTAATCTTCATTTCTACACTTCCTTATTTGTATTTGAGTTGGTAGACAAACTGCTCTGGAATTGAACCAGGTCCTCCTTCAGTTGAAGGTGTGCACCGTACACCAGCAGGGGGTCGTAGTCTACACCACTCGATACGCTGGCGCATGTAAAACAACCAAAGTGCGAGTATACCATTCCCAATATTGAGTTGATAGCAGAGGTTACGCTTAGCGATGCGAGAATGAAATGGTCATCTACGTTCAGGGCGACAGCGAAGTTGCTCCCTCCTTGTATCTTGTTTCATGACCATGTAATCACCGTCTTGCCGACTTCTAAGCACATACGCATTACCTTTTTTACATTTTCGGTGCATTGTTTAGAGACTAAAGAGATATCTTTGAGTTCAATCCTATGGAATCAGTATTCAGGGGCAAATAATGCTTGAGCGTAAGCGCCCGAACGCTCAAGGCTACCTGCGGGGTGAGGGAATCATGTCGGAGGAATTGATTGACCCCGACATTCGTTTGGCTCGAACCTTACCATCGCGATTCTATACCGAGCCTGAGCAATTCCAGCGTCTAATGAGCATGTTTTCGGGTTGGCAATTTGCGGCCCATAGTTCTGAATTAGATGCTCATTCAATCCAACCATTGGAACATATCGAAGCGATTAATGGTGAATCGATGGTCTTGGTTCGAAACAAAGAGACAAATTGTTTCTCTAATGTCTGTACCCACCGAGGCATGCGCTTAGCCCTCGAGTCGTGCACCAAGAAACAACTCCAATGTCGCTATCATGGTCGTACCTTCGACCTTGATGGAACCTTTCGTCACATGCCTGAGTTTGAGCAGGCTATCAATTTTCCAAGTGAAAGCGATAACCTCAAGCATTTCCCACTAAAGCAGTGGATGGGGATGTATTTTACAGCCCAAGAAGAAGGGCAAGATATACCATGGGCGATGCTTGAAGAGCGCTTTGGATTCCTCAAAGCAGAGACTTTCACTCACGACACAAATCGAGACCGCGATCACAGTGTTGAGGCGAATTGGATGCTGTATGTTGACAATTATCTCGAAGGTTTTCATATTCCCTTTGTTCATCCTGAGCTTAACCAAACACTCGATTATTCGGGTTATGTTACTGAAACATTTGACGGCGGTGTATTGCAAATCGGCAAGGCGATGGAAGGTGATGTAAAGTTCGATTTACCTTCAGGACATCCAGATCAAGGTCAAGATATTGCGGCTTATTACCTGTGGTTATTCCCAAACATGATGTTCAATTTCTATCCCTGGGGCTTGTCTCTCAATGTTGTCA